>Ga0302314_10003713_pt1 | contig 28094 bp, 27 predicted proteins | sample III_Palsa_N2_3_FD_200533 | JGI IMG/M metagenome (GOLD analysis project Ga0302314, IMG submission 200533) | Peat permafrost microbial communities from Stordalen Mire near Abisko, Sweden - III_Palsa_N2_3 | ecosystem: Environmental > Terrestrial > Soil > Palsa > Peat permafrost | place: Sweden...
TCAGCAGCCTGCATCATGAATTCGTTGCAGGTCCGCTCGTGCAATATCCGGTCCACAGCCGTGCAACAGCGACGAATGTGCCTGACATGGTTACCGCAGCGCGGGTTAACCAACTTCGAGATGCTGCGGCGGCACCACGCCCATTCGGCACCGATCTTGCTGTTTCTAAACGCAAGGAAACAAGGCCCGCCTGAAACCGATGATTCCAATGATTCCAAATGCCGTCAAAGACCCAAACGAGATGAATCCGGTAGCGTTGTTAACCCCAACCTACGGGCGCGACCTGGAACTGTGCACTCTGCTCTGCGAGAGTGTCGACCGTCACGTCAGTTCATTTTCGAAGCACTATCTGCTGGTTCCGGATTGCGACCTGCCGCTGTTTTCCCGCTTCGAGAGCGAGCGCAGAATCGTGCTTCCGACATCCCGGTTCCTGCCCGGATGGCTGCGGCCGCTGCCCACTATCTTCCAGCGCAAGCGGCGCCAATATTGGTGGTCGTTTCGCGCCAAGCCGGCGAGCGGCTGGCATGTGCAGCAGATCCTCAAGATAGCCGCGACCATCGCGCTGCCCCACCGGCGATACTGCATCCTCGATTCCGACGTCGTGTTCTTTCGGGATTTCGACCTGTCGCGCTTTGAATATCCGAATTCCATTCCGCTTCTGAGCATGCCCGGCATGGTTACATCCGATCAAGTCAGCCACTCGCGCTGGGTCGACACCAGCCACCAGCTTCTGGGGTTGCCCAAACCGTCGCTGCCGGCATCCGATTTCATCGGCCACATCATTTTCTGGGACCAGGAGACCACCCGAGCGATGGCCTCGAAGATCGAAGCCGTCGCCAAGCGCGATTGGATCGAGGCGCTGTGCCGGACCCGCGAGTTTTCCGAATACATGTTGTACGGCTATTTCGTGCAGAACGACGCGCAATTTGCCCGCAGGCATTCGCCCGGTTCGCGCACGGGCTGCGTCAGCTATTGGGATTCGCCAAAGCTCGGCAAGCCCGAGTTGAACCGACTGCTCGGCGGCGCGGATCGGAATGACGTCGCTTTCTCGGCCGCGTCCTTTTCGGGAACGCCGGTGCCAATCATCCGCTCGGCCATCGAGGAAACGCGGGCTCTGCTCGCGCCCCGCGCTGCGGCAAAACAACCTGCCGGACTTGAAGCGCTATGCTGATAGGACAAGCCAGCATCAATCTGTCCGCGAACATCCTCTCCGCATTGCTGGGGCTGTTGAGCGTCTTCATTTTCACGCGGCTTTTTTCGCCTCATGATTATGGCGTCTATCTTCTGGGCGTCGGCTTTGCCTCCGTGATCAGCACCTTCCTGGCCGGCTGGTTCCGCAATCTCATTCTGAGCAGGCACGCGCGAAACGATGGTACCGACGTTCGCGGTCTGGTGATCTCGGGCTATCTGGTTTGCTGTCTCACGGCGCCTGCCGCGTACGGATTGGGCCGTCTGGTCGGACTGGATGGGTTCGCGGCGGCGGCCGCGGTGGTGCTTGCGGTCGCGGTCGGCTTGTTCGAATTGACGCAGGATCTGGTGCGGGCGCGGCTTCGGGCCATGGTGGCCATGAGGGCCACGCTGGTTCGCGCGATATCGGCGCTGTGTCTGGGCGTTACGGTTGCCATCTTCGCCCCCGCCGGATTCCTTCTGCTGATCTCTGCAGCGCTGGCCTGCCTGCTCGCGGTACTGGTTCAATTTCCGGCTGCCTGGCGGGGCACGATCGTCAAATTCGACCGTTCCAGCCTGCTGGCCGCGGCGAAGCAGGGCCTGCCGCTGACATTGTCTCTCACCTTGCTCGCCGTCTCCAGCGTCACCGATCGCTTCATGATCGCCAACCTCGTTGGCTCTGCCGAAGCCGGAAAATATATCGCGGGGCTCGATCTGGTTCGGCAAACGCTGATGATGCCGGCGATGAGCGCCGCGGCGGTCTTCTTCCCGCTCGCTGTAAAGATACATGCCAGCCAGGGCCGCGCTGCCGTGCGATCGCATCTCGGCGAGTGCGTGGAACTGTTGCTCGGCATCACGCTGCCCGCGTGCCTGGGATTCGCCGTGATCTCTTCCCATGTCGCCAACGTCATTCTCGGCGTCGATTTTCGCGAAATGGCCGCGCTGACGATGCCGATCGTGGCCGTCGCGGTGATTTTCCAGATCCTCACCCAGCAATACCTGCATGCGAGCTTTTTGCTGTCGGGACGCAGTTCGTTCTATCTGATCAATACCGCCTCGATCATCGCCGCCAATGTGATCCTTTCCTATCTGTTCGTCAGCGAGTACGGCACGGTGGGCGCGGCCTGGGCTCGGCTCGGCGCCGATATTCTTGGATTTATCTGCGCGCTGGTCCTCAGTCGCCAGGCCTTTCCGATCCCGATGCCGCTTGGTCGGCTGGCGCTCACGACGATTGCCGGATTGATCATGGCGCTGACGGTCGCAACGATCGACAAGCGCCTGCACGTCCCGGACCCGGTCGCATGCCTGGTGCTGGTTGGCGCCGGTTCGGTCAGCTACCTCGCGATGTGCTGGCTGCTCGACATCTCCCATGCGCGCAGGCGCCTGAAAGTCTGCCTCACATTCTTCAGGGCCAAATTGGCCCGCATCGGTATTGGATCGGCAGCTTGATGAGCCCGACGCAGCCCCATATCGAAGCGAAGCCCCCTCGTCGGCCAGCAAACCTGCGCGCCGGCGGCTCCCGGCTGTGCAACACCTGCCTGACGGCAGGCGCCGGCGCCGCGCAGGCCGATAACGAATGGTTAAGTTTTGCACACCGCAATGTCGCCGACGGACCGGTTGCCCGCGATCGCGCTCCGGCGTTCGTGAACCCTGCCGTTGAGACGGCAAATCCCGGTTCTGGACGTCGTGGCAGCGCCGCCATGCACGCGCGCTTAAACGCTTTTTTTGCTATTTCGGTGAATAGTCCCTCAATGAGTATGGTTAATTTTTCCTGTTGCGTTTGTTCCGCGCAAAAGTCCTGTGCGTCTGGCGTGACCCGAAGAGTAACCCCTCAGCCGACGCGTGCGGCACTTCGAATGGAAGCTGGGGCCCATGTTTGCGTATGATCAACCGATCAATCCGTCCAAACCGGACGCCCGGCAAGAGCCCCCGCGCGCGCTTGCCGGCTTCAACGTGCTTCAGCTGGCCCGCTTGCTCTGGCAGCGAAAGGTCGCGATCGCGACCGCCGGGCTGATCTGCGCCTGCGCCGCCGTCATGATCGGCAAGAGCCTGACGCCGAAATATTCCGCGACCGCCCAGCTTTATGTCGACCCCCGCGAATTGCAGCTGGTCGATCGCGAACTCACGCCGCGCTCCCAGGACATTTCGGGCCTCGCTATGGTGGTGGAAAGCCAGGCACGCCTGATCACCTCGAACAACGTGCTGCTGCAGGTGATCCAGGATGCCCATCTCGAAAGGGATCCGGAGTTCGGCGGCGACGCCAAAGGTGTCATGGCAACGCTGCTCGGCCTGTTCGGACTCGATATCCACTCCGCCGGCGAGGTCAAGCTCGGCCAGATGGCGGCGCTGGACGCACTGAACCGTCACATCAGCGTCAAGAAGACCGACCGCACCTTCATCGTCGACATCGACGTCTGGTCCTACGATCCGGCGAAGGCGGCGATGCTCGCCAACGCGATCTCCAACGCCTATCTGGCGGAATCACGAAATTCACAAGCCACCGCCGCGCGGCGGGCGACCACCGATCTGTCGGGCCGGCTCAAGGAACTGCAGGAACGGCTTCGTAACGCCGAGAACACGCTTGCCGTCTACAAGGCGCAGAATAATTTCGTCGGCACCCAGGATACGCTGATCAGCGACCAGCAGCTCTCGGCGAGCAATCAGCGGCTCGCCGCGGCACGGGCGCTGACACTCGACGCGCAGGCGAAGTACGACCAGATCGAATCGAGCCGTCGCGCGTCGACCGATGCCGGCGCCATTCCCGAGGCGCTGCAGTCCCAGACCATTGCCAATTTGCGCGCGCAATACGCCGAGACCCGCAAGCGTTATGCCGAATTGGCCGGCGAATTGGGCCCGCTGCATCCCTCGTTGCGCCAGATCGAAAAGCAGGTCGAAGATCTGCGCCGCACCATCAACGAAGAGGTCGAACGCGTCGCCCAGTCGGCGAAAAACGATCTGACCCGCGCCCGCGACTTCGAAGCCTCGCTGAACAAGGCGCTCGAGCAGCAAAAGCGCCAAAGCGTCCAGCTCAGCCAGGCCTCGGTGCGGCTTCGCGAGCTCGAGCGCGACGTCGAAGCCAGCCGCGACGTCTATCAGTCATTTCTCAAGCGCTCGCGCGAAACCGAGGAACAAGAGAGCCTCAACACCTCGAGCGCGCGTATCATCGGTGAAGCCACCGTGCCGCAGCGGCGTGCATTTCCGCCGGCCTTGAGCCTGCTGGCGATGATCGGCCTCGTGCTCGGCACGCTCGGCGCAACCGCGTGGATTATTGCGGCCGACCGGCTGGCATCCGATCCCGCCGGACCCCGCGCCAGGACGCCGGCGTCACCGGCAATCCGGATACCCACCTCGCCCTCAAGACCGCTGCCGGGAAATCAGCCTTCGCAGCCTGTGGCGGGCGCCGTGATCGAGAAGCCGCGGGTCACCCGGCTGCAGGAATCCGACGTGATGCGGACGTTGAGCGGAATCCTGGCGGTTGGCAGCATCCCCGACGTGACGCGGATGGGTTGGCCGACGCTGCGGGCGAGCTTGCCATCGACAACCTTCCTCAACGCCATGCGCGAGATGCGCGACACGCTGGCGAAGCGGTCGGCCGGGAACGGAGCGCCAGTGCTCGCCGTGATCGGCGCAGGCGCCGGTCAGGATCGCGCCATTGCGGCGCTGAATGTCGCGCTGGCGGCCGCACATGACGGCGCCAGGGTGCTGATGATCGATGCCGATCACGCCACGCACGCCCTTTCCGACAAGGTGAATGTCCTCGGCAAGCCCGAGGTCAGCCGTCTCACCTGGCTCAGCATCGGCACAAAGGCTCCCCGCACCATCACGACCGCGAACGGGATCACGATCCTGCCGGCGATCAAGGCGGCCAAGACAACGGCCATGGCAAGTGACGCCATCCGCGAGGCGGTCGCGCAGGCGCGCGCCTCGGGCGACTACGAACTGGTGATGTTCGACGGCCCGGCGTTGCCGTGCAGCGCCGCCGATCGCGCTCTGCTCGATGTCGCGGACGGCCTGGCCGCGATCCTGCCGGCGGATCTCGACATCAACGACTGTATGGACGGCATCATCGCGGCGCTTGGCGACACCGAGCGCAAGCTGATCGGCGTCATCATCGACGAGCTTCATCCGACGACCCATATTCGTCAGCGGAACCAACAATATGCGTGAGCGCCGCGCCAATCCGGTAGGACGGGCTGCGACAGCCAATGTCCCCAGAATCTCGCTGGGCGGGTTGCGGCTGGCCGTGCTCGACATCGAGCAAACCGCCAATTTCATGATCGACGTGGTGTTCCCGCGCCGCCGGATTGCCCGTCCGCTGTATCTGACTTCCGCCAACGGCGAAGTGCTGGCGCGCTGCTCGACCGAGCCGATGACCGGCCGGCTGTTCCGCGCCGCCGATCTCATCAACGCCGACGGGCAACCGCTGGTCACGGTGTCGCGGCTGAATTCATCGACCCCGCTGCCGGAACGGGTCGCGACCACCGACCTGTTTCACGTCGTCGCCCGCAAGGCGGAGGCGGCGGGACTGACGTTCTATATGTTCGGCGCCGACGAGGCCGAAAATACCGCCGCCGTCGCCAATGTCCGGAAAATGTATCCGGATTTGCGGATCGTCGGGCACTCCCACGGCTATCTCAGGGGCAACGCGCTGCGGGCCAAGGTCGACGAAATCAATCAGCTGGCGCCGGACTATCTTTGGGTCGCCCTCGGCGTTCCCTATGAGCAGGCCTTCGTCGAGGATTTCACGCCGCAACTGTCCAATGTCGGCGTCATCAAGACCGCGGGCGGATTGTTCAACTTCCTGTCCGGCAGCCGGGCCCGTGCGCCGCAATGGATGCAGGATGTCGGGCTCGAATGGGCCTGGCGAATCTGGCTCGAGCCGCGCCGGCTGTTCTGGCGCTATCTGACCACCAACCCGCGCGCGCTCTATCTGCTGTTCAACAAAAAAACGCCGACCGATCGAACGCCGTGAGGCTGCCGACATGAGTAATCCTCCGGCCATTCTGGTCACCGGCGGCGCGGGCTATATCGGCTCGCATTGTTGCCGGGCGCTCGCCGCGGCCGGCTATCATCCGGTCACTTACGACAATTTTTCGACCGGCCACCGCGCCTTCGTCACCGGTTCGCTGGTGACCGGCGATCTCCTGGACAAGGCCGCGCTGGCAAAAGCCTTCACGCAGCACGATATCGTCGCGGTCATGCATTTCGCGGCGGCAAGCCTGGTCGGGGAGTCCGTCGCCGATCCTCAGAAATACTACCGCAATAACGTCGCCGGCACGCTGTCGCTGCTGGACGCGATGCGCGAAGCCGGCTGCAATCGGCTGGTGTTTTCCTCGACCGGCGCGGTCTATGGCAACGCCGACAGCCGGGCGCTGCCCGAAACCTATTCCTGCTTGCCGATCAATCCCTACGGCGCTTCGAAATGGATGATCGAGCGGATGCTCGCCGACTATCGCGGCGCCTATGGGCTGGGATCCTTCTGCCTGCGTTATTTCAATGCCAGCGGCGCCGACGCGGCCGGCGGAATCGGCGAATTGCGCGACAACGAAACCCATCTCATTCCGCGCGCGATGATGGCGCTGCAGGGCCATGTCGCTGATTTCGCGGTGTTCGGCGACGATTACGACACGCCCGACGGAACCGCGATCCGCGACTATATCCATGTCACCGATCTGGCGGCGGCGCATCTGTTGGCGCTGAAACTGCTGCTGCAGGGACATTGCGGCGGCGCCTTCAATCTCGGCACCGGCACGGGCTTTTCGGTGCGGGAGATTCTCGGCGCGATAGCGGCCGAAACCGGCCGCGAGGTTCCCCATCTCGTCAAGCCGCGCCGCGCCGGCGATCCGACCTATCTGGTCGCCGACCCCGCTGCCGCGCGCGAGACTTTGAAATTTCAGCCGGCACATTCGGATCTTGCGACCATCATCCGCACCGCCTGGGCGTGGCACCGGACGGCTCATCCGCTGAAAACAAGCAAGCCTCTCTGAACTGGCAGCCCCGGGGCGCTTTTGAACCGCGCACAAGCCGCCCGCCGCCGGACACTCGGCCACGCTGTAACTTACTTTTGATCTGCAGCAGCCCCGCCTACGTTCCCGCCTGACACGCATGCAGGTCCACCGCTTGCGCCGCGGGCGCGAGACCGGCTAGCATGGAAATAACAAAGAGATCAGCACGGGCAGCTTTTCGGTGCGCGGAATGGGATGGAGGAAACCATGAAAATCACAAACCGGTTCTGGCGATATCTCCTGATGCCGATATCGCTGGCCGGCATGCTGAGCATCAGCTCCGCAGCCGAACTCAACCCCGCCGCGGTGATCTACAAATTGCCGGACCAGATTCCATGGAGTCCAGTCAATGAAGCCGGCGCGCAAAACGCCGTCGTGGTCGGCGACCCGACCAAACCCGGATTCTATATTTACTACAACAAATGGACCAAGGGTAATCATTTCAGCCGGCCCCATTTCCATCCCAACGACCGTTACATTGTCGTGCTGCAGGGCACCTGGTGGGTAGGCTCGGGGACGAAATTTGATCCCGCCAACACCACCCCATTGCCCGCCGGAAGTTTTGTCACGCATTTCGGCAAACAGGTGCATTGGGACGGCGCCAAGGACGAGGATGCCGTTCTGCTGATCATGGGGGAAGGTCCGGCGACGGCGACCGCCGCGGAAGAAAAATAGCCCCAATGCATCAAGCAGCGAACCTGCAATTCGAACGCGCCGTGCACGAATTCGTCCGCTGGCGCGCGGTGCCGGAGCCAACGAGATCGCCGGCCCCGGCATGGTGGTGGGGGTCGGCCTTTGAACTGCGCGGCGTGCAGCAGTCGATGCCGAATGCGTGGTGCGCAAGTCTGGAATTGCCCGATCGCGCGAGCTTTGCCGATGGCGCGGAGGTTTTTCTCAACTGTCTCGCTGGCCAGACGTCGCTGCCATGGCCCGGCAGTTTTCCGGGCCACGGCCAGGAATAACGCATGCGTTGGCTGAAATTCGCCACGAACCAGCAGACATCATGGGGCATCGTCGAGGGTGACCGCGTGATCGCGGTCAGTGGCGATCCCTTCGGCGAATGGCGGCGCTCGCCGCACTCGCATTCACTCGCGGACGTCAAGATCGAACTGCCGCTGGTACCGCGCACGTTCTATTGCGTCGGCCTGAATTATCTCAAGCATCTCAAGGAAGCCGCCGACAAGCGCGGCGAGGTGCCCAACGTCCCTGACAGACCCGAGATCGGCTATCGCGCGCAGAACGCGCTGATCGCGCACGACGAAGATGTCGTGATTCCGGCAAGCGCCACCGAGAAGATTCACTATGAGGGCGAATTGGTCGTCGTCATCGGCCAAAAAGCCAAGCATCTGACCGAGGCCGACGCGATGTCCTGCGTGTTCGGCTACACCATCGGCAATGATGTCAGCGAGCGCAGCTGGCAGAAGGCCGATCGCGGACTCTGGCGCGCCAAGAATGCCGATACGTTCAAGCCGATGGGGCCGTGGATCGAAACCTCGGTCGATCTCGGCAAGATGGAGACCATCGTCAAAGTGAACGGCAAGGAGAGCAACCGCTTCCGCACCAACGATATGATCTTCGGTATCAAACCGTTCATCGTGGAGCTGACGAAATATTTCACGTTGTGGCCGGGTGACGTGATCTGGATGGGAACCGACGGCGCGTCACCTGACCTCAAGGCGGGCGACGTCGTCGAGATCGAGATCACCGGCATCGGCACCCTGCGCAACCGGTTTGTCGCCGAGACGGCTCCCGGAAGCAGGACGTAGGCCACCACGGCGGCGCGCCCGAAAATCTGGTCGGCCCCACCGTGTTCGAGCTGGTCGCCTAGAGCCTTATCGGTTCTGATTGAATCAGAGCCGGGCTCTAATCTTTTGTTTGACGCGTTTTCTTCACGCGAACCGGTATCCACTTCGCTCGAAAACGCTCTAATTTGTCAGAACCGGCAATATCAGGATGGAACAGCAGCCCGGCGCGGCGAGAGCAGCCCGACCACCACCGTTGCCACGGCCGCCACGACAATGTTGAGGATCAGCGCGCCTAGTCCGACGTAGAACACGTAGCTGGTCCCGCCGAGATCGATGCTCGCGAGCGGTTTCAGTCCGTTGCCCCACGCCGTCCAGGAGCCCCATACGATTCCCACGGCCCAGCCGAGCAGCAGGCCCTCGGCGCGAAACCAGCGCGTGAACAATCCAAATACCAGTGCCGGGAAGGTTTGCAGAATCCACAAGCCGCCAAGCAATTGCAGGTCGAGCGCATACTGCGTCGGCAGGAAGATCGTGAACGCCAGCGCACCGACCTTGACGGCGAGCGAGGTAATCTTCGCCACCGATGCCTCGCCGGCGTGGCTGATGTTCGGATCGATATAGGATTTCCAGACGTTGCGGGTGAACAGATTGGCCGCGCCGATGCTCATCACCGCGGCCGGTACCAGCGCGCCGATCGCGATCGCCGAAAACGCGAACCCGGCAAACCATGACGGGAACAGCACCTTGAACAAGGTCGGCACCACATCGTTATTCGAAGCCACATTGAGGTGGGCGGCATAGGCCATGTAGCCGAGCAGCGCGATCAACCCGAGCAGCAGCGTATATGCCGGCAGCAGGATCGCATTCTTGCGGATGGTATCGGCTGACTTTGAGGCGAAGATCCCGGTCAGGGTGTGCGGATACATGAACGCGGCCAGCGCCGAACCGAGCGCGAGTGTCGCATAAGGCAGCATCTGCGCCGGCTTCAATATCAGTCCGGTCGCGCCGCCCTTTGCCGCGAACGCGTCGTTGGCGGCGGCGAACACCGCGCCATATCCGCCAAGCTTCGACGGCACCACCACCACCGCCACCAGCACCACGATATAGATCATGATGTCCTTGACGAAGGCGATCAAGGCCGGCGCGCGCAAGCCGGAGCTGTAGGTGTACAGCGCCAGCACGACGAAGGCGGCGACGATCGGCAATTCGCCGGTCAGGCCAATCGCCTTGATCACCACGCCCATCCCGATCAGCTGCAGGGCGATATAGGGCATGGTCGCGATCAGGCCGGTGATCGCGACCGCCAGTTCGAGACTGCGTGAATTGTAGGTGCCATGGACCACATCGGCCGCGGTCACATGGCCATTGGCGTGTGCCACCTTCCAGAGCAGCGGCATCACCGCGAACACGAAGGGATAGACGATGATGGTGTAGGGCAGCGCGAAGAAGCCGTAGGCGCCGACCGCATAGACCAGCGCCGGCACCGCAATCACCGTATAGGCGGTGTAGAAATCACCGCCGACCAGAAACCAGGTGATCCAGGTACCGAACTGCCGTCCGCCCAATCCCCATTCATCGAGATGTTCGCTGACCGGGCCGGATTTCCAGCGCGCCGCGAAAAACCCTATCACGGTGACGAGGAGGAAGAAGAAGAGAAAAACCGCGAGCGCGATCCAGTCGATCTGATCGGACATGATGATGCTTTCCAGGAATGTGTCTTGCGGGTTTCTTGCGGATTTCTTGCAGACCTATGGGGTTTCGTCGGGCGTGCGGCGCCGGTACACCAGCCAGATCAGCAATGAGCTGATCGGCACCCATGCGAGCTGGTACCAATAGAAGAACGGAAACCCGAGCAGCGCCGGCTCCTGGAAATTATAGAACGGCACCCACAACAGGCCGACAAAAGGTAACAGCAACAGCACCCACATGGGCTGACTCCCTAGGCCAACATGACCGATTTTTAACGTTAGGACGATCTACGGTCGGATTGTTGTGTCGTCCAGCAAATTGCTCTGCTGCACCGCACTCAATGGAGCGCATTCGCGTTATCGCGTCGGCGCCGCATGCGGTATTCCGCCGCGGCGCCAGCGAGACCCGGCGCCAGGCGGCGCCGAAGCGGAACAATGCTGCTATTTTACGATTTCAGCGCCAACCTTGCAGATCGCGGCGTCCTGGTCGCCAGTGCCGCCGCTGCAACCCACCGCGCCGATCAGCTTGCCGTTTTCGACAAGCGGAAATCCGCCCGGGCTTGCGACTAAAGTTGGATCAAGCGTGGCGGGATAGCTGTGGCCGGTTTCATAGGCGTTGTAGAACAGACGGGACTCACGGCGAAAGCGTGCCGCGGTGCGGGCCTTGCCGACCGAAATCGAGCCGGATGCAATCTGCGCCCCCTCCATTCGCTCGAACTGCACGAGTTCGCCGTTGGTATCGACCACGGCGATATTCATCTTCCAGTTTCGCTTCTTGGCTTCAGCCTCGGCCGCGGCCATGACCTGCTTGGCACGCTCAAGCCCGATCGACGTGCCATAGGGAATATCGAATGGCATCGCATCGGGCGTGCCGCCCGCCGAGGGCGGCGCGGGCGGGGTCGCCGGTGCCGGTGTTTGTGCAAAAGCTGACGAGCCCAGGGCCGCAACGGCACAAGCCGCCAGTGTCATCGAAACGATTGAACGCATTGTACGCATAGTATCCTCCGGTTGAAGTTTTGGTTTTTAGTTCTGTCAAAATCGATGCCGCGTCACATCGGCGGCGTCAACCCGTCCTTGCCGTAGGTGATGCGCGGGGTTTGCACGCTGCCGTCAGGCTGCTTTTTCCCGGCACCGACAAAAATCTTGATGCCCGGCTTGAGATCGCTCTTGTCGCCCACGACGTAGGTGACGACCGCGGTCTCCGGGGTCACCAGCAGCTTCTTCTCGCCATCCTTGTATTTGACCGACAGCATCTGTCCGTCGACGCCGCCGACGGTCTGCTCGACATTGGCATTGGTCATTTTGGTGTTCGGCTTGAGATCCCAGTCGTAGTGGCCTTCGCCGGTGCCGCGCATCGATTCCGGGAAGATATGGACCTCGATGGCCTTCTGGCTGCCGTCAGGCTGCGTCATTCCGGTCGAGCCGACGAACATGCCCGGCTTGATGTCGGCCATCGTCGACTTCACGATTGCCACAAAAAGCGGCTTGTCGGTCATCGTCACCTTCATTTGCGCGCCGTCGCGATTCTTGACCACGTAAACGGCACCATCGACGCTTTCGATGGTGCCGCGAATGCGCACGGTTTCCTGCGCCGATGCCGGCAAGGCGGTACAGACCAAGGCGAAACCGGCAGCCGCGAGCATGCGCTGGAGCGTACAGGACATTGTCATTCTCCGTGGGTTCTGGATTGCCGACCGACGTTATTACTAGCGGGACGCAGGCCGTCCCGCCAAGGGCCTCGAACAAATGCCGTCAAAGGCGCTTCTACGGCAACAACCCCGCTGGTGCGCGATTATTCCTGATGGGACCGGCGGCGTGCTGGCGCTACCGCACTGCAGCAAGCGGCATTCTATTCGACCTTGATCCCGGCATCCTGGATCACCCGGCGCCAGCGCTCCTCCTCGCCGCGGACATATCGATCGAGTTCTTCTGGAGGACGCGCGATCACGACCAGCCCCTCGTTCACTTCAAGCCGTTTGAAAGCCTCGGATTGAACCGCCGAGGCCGCCGACTGGTTGAGGCGATCGATGACACCGGCCGGCGTCCTGGCCGGCGCAAACAGGCCATACCAGCTCTCCGCGGCATAGCCGGGAACGCCGGCTTCCGCGACGGTCGGCAATTGCGGAAAGGCCGGCGAGCGCTCCGCCGACGTCACCGCGATCGCACGCAACTGCCCGCTCTCGACCAGCGAGGCCGCGCTCGCCACCGTCGTGAACATCACGTCGATCTGGCCGCCAATCAGGTCGGTGATGGCCGGCGCGGCGCCTTTGTACGGCACCGTGGTCAGGTCGACCTTGGCCATGTCCTTGAACAACTCGCCGGCGAGATGCGCCGAGGTGCCGATGCCGAATGTCCCATAGGACAATCTGCCCGGACTGGCCTTCGCCGCCGCGATCAGATCCGCAATCGACTTGATCGGCGATTTGGGGCTGACCACGACGACATTGAAGGAACGCGCGATCAGCGCGACCGGCAGGAAATCCCTGTGCGGATCGTAAGGCAGCTTCGTATTGAGACTTGGATTGACCGCGTGCGAGAAGGTTCCCATCAGCAGCGTATAGCCATCCGGCGCGCTGGTGGCGACGGCCTGGGTCCCGATAATGGTCCCCGCCCCCGGCTTGTTCTCGATCATGACCGTGACGCCCAGATCCTTCGCCATATCCTGCGCAAGCGTGCGCGCCACCACATCGGTGCCGCCACCTGGCGCAAAGGGAACCACGATCCTGACGATCCTTTCCGGATACAAAGCCATGGCGGCGCCGGTCGAAAGCACGGCCAGCGATAATGCCGCCAGTGCCGTCAGAAAACTTCGCCGTCTCGTATTGGGTGCAAAGTGCATGAGCATCCGCTTGCGACCGGCGTTTGTTGAGAGTGCAGCAGCAGATCGACGTTGCCAGCATAGTGCCATGCGCTGGGCGATTGCGAACAGGATCTGGAATGCATGCGCGAATATGGACGCCGGGACTTTCCTTAGACTAGCATCCGCTCGAAACACATCAACACAATGAATGTTGCCGGGAGGATACCATGCGGCATTGGCTGATCGGACTGCTGTTGTTGACGGGATCGCCAGCCCTGGCGCAGCAGGCCGTGCCCTCGATCGCCTTTGACTCCGTGCCCAATCCGCTTCGGCTGCCGCCCAACATGTATTTCGGCGAAGTGTCGGGCGTCGCGCTCAATTCGAAAGGCCATATCTTCGTGGTGTCGCGTGGCAACACCAGCGGGCCGGCCTATGCGGCGGCGGCGACGCAACTGCTGGAATTCGATGCCAAGGGCCAATACGTCAGAGAAATCGGCAAGAACCTCTATGCCTGGTCGTTCGGCCACACCGTCAAGGTCGATCCCCAGGATAACATCTGGGTGACCGACAAGGGCTCCGACATGGTGATAAAATTCGATCCCGAGGGCCGCGTCGTCATGGTGTTCGGCCGCAAGCAGGAAGCGTCCGATGAAGACACCGCCCCGCTCAAACATCCCAAACCGCCGCTGCCCGCCGAGGACGGCCGGTTTCGTCAGGTCACCGACGTGGCGTGGGACAAGGCCGGCGACACCTTCATCAGCGATGGCTATATCAACTCGCGCGTCGCCAAGGTGGACCAGGACGGCAACTGGCTGAAGTCATGGGGTGAGCGCGGCAAGGAACCCGGTCAATTCAACACCCCGCATTCGATCGCAACCGACGCCAATGACAATGTCTACGTCGCCGATCGCGGCAACCACCGGATTCAGGTGTTCGACCGCGATGGAAAATTTCTGCGCCAGTTTACTATCGACGTGCCGGTGCCGCCGGACGCCAGGCCCGCGATCGGCAAGATTCCCGACGAAGCCGGCATGGCCAGCGGCACCTTCGTGCCGGGATCGCCATGGGCGATCTGCATCACGCCGCCACCGCATCAGGTGCTCTACAGCTCGGACTCCTGGCCCGGCCGCATCTACAAGCTCAGCCTCGATGGCAACGTGCTCGGCATGCTCGGACAATCCGGCAAGCAATTGAAGCAGTTCGGCTGGATTCACGCGATGGCGTGTCCCTCGGAAAACGTGATCTACGCGGCGGAATTGCTGAACTGGCGGGTGCAGAAGCTGATCCTGAAACCGTGACGGCGCGCCTCACTCCGCGGTCTTGCGGGCGAAGTCGATGTAAATCTCGCGCAGTCGGTTGGCCATCGGGCCGGGTTTGCCGTCGGCGACGGCCTTGCCGTCGATGGTGACGACCGCCTGCACGAACGAACTCGCGCTGGTGATGAAGGCTTCCTTCGCGACCAGGGCTTCCTCAACCGTAAAGGGCCGCTCCTCGACGCGCAGCTGGCGCTCTTCGGCGAGCGCGATCACCGCCTTGCGCGTGCAGCCCGGCAAAATCGCGCTGGAATTCTGCCGCGTCACCAGCACGTCGTCCTTCGTCAGGATGAAGGCCGACGACGATCCGCCTTCGGTGACCTTGCCATCCTCGATCATCCACGCTTCGCCGGCGCCCGCTTCCGCCGCCGCCTGCTTGGCCAGCACCTGCGCCAGCAGCGCCACGCTCTTGATGTCGCGCCGCGCCCATCGGATATCCGGCACGGTAATGACGCCGATGCCGGTCTTGGCCGCTGGGGCGTTGACGATGTCCTTGACCGAGGTAAACAAAATCAGCGTCGGCCTGATACCCTTTGGGAACGCAAAGTCCCGTCCGGCGGCGGCGCCGCGCGTCACCTGCAGATAGACCAGACCGTTCACGATCCCGTTGCGCGCGATCAGCTCTCTCTGGATTTCCCTGATACGGTCGAGCGTTTCCGGCAACGCCAGCGCAATCTCGCCGACCGAACGCTCCAGCCGCGCCAGATGCGAGGCATTGTCGATCAATTTGCCATCCAGCACCGCCGAGACTTCATAGATGCCGTCGGCAAACAGAAATCCGCGGTCGAGCACCGAAATTTTGGCGTCGGCCAGGGGTACGAACGAACCGTTGACGTAAGCGATCTGATCCACGCGAATTCTCCAGGAAGCAGCGGTGCTGCGCGAAACTGTTAAGGGCTTGATCGACGAATTGGAAGGCCCTAATGCGACAGAATCTTTGACAGAAATTTCTGCGCGCGGTCGCTGCGCGGACTGCCGAAAAACTCGGTCTTGGGCGCATCTTCGACGATCTCGCCCTGGTCCATGAAGATGACCCGATGCGCCACCTTGCTGGCGAAGCCCATCTCGTGGGTGACGACCATCATGGTCATGCCGTCGCGGGCGAGGTCGACCATCACGTCAAGCACTTCGCTGATCATCTCGGGGTCGAGCGCCGAGGTCGGCTCATCGAACAGCATGGCGATCGGATCCATCGCCAGCGCCCGCGCGATCGCGACGCGTTGCTGCTGCCCGCCGGACAGTTCGGCGGGATATTTGCGCGCGTGGTCCTTGAGGCCGACGCGGTCGAGCAGCTTGGCGCCCTTGGCCATCGCCTCCTCGTGCGATCGTCCCAGCACCTTTTCCTGCGCCAGGCAGAGATTCTCGATAATCTTCAGATGCGGGAACAGCTCGAAATGCTGGAACACCATGCCGACGCGGGCCCGCAGTTTCGGCAGATCGGTTTTGGGGTCGTTGACCTTGATGCCATCGAGGATGATCTCGCCGCTCTGGAACGGCTCCAGCGCGTTGACGCATTTGATCAGCGTTGATTTTCCGGAACCGGAGGGGCCACACACCACCACCACCTCGCCCTTGGCGACGCTGGTCGTGCAGTCCTTCAACGCCTGAAAGCCGGGGCCGTACCACTTGTCGACATGGCTGATCTCGATCATGAAGCCTCGCTAATGAACAAAGGCGATGCGGGTCTGAAGGCGCCGGACGCCGAACGACGCGACACAGGAAATGGCGAAATAAACCACGGCCGCGAACAGATACATTTCGACCAGCCGCCCATCACGCTGCGCCACCTTGCTGGCGGCGCCGAGGAAATCCGGTATCGACAGCACATAGACCAGCGAGGTGTCCTGGAACAGCACGATAGTCTGCGTCAGCAGCACCGGGAGCATGTTGCGGAAGGCCTGCGGCAGCACGACGTATCGCATGGTCTGGCTATAGGTAAGACCGAGCGCCTGAGCTGCAGCCGGCTGTCCCTTCGAGATCGACTGGATGCCCGCGCGCATGATTTCAGAAAAATAAGCTGCCTCGAACAAGATGAAGGTGACGAGCGAGGAAGTGAACGCTCCGACGCGAACCGGCCGCGACGATCCCGTCACCCACTGTCCGATATAGGGCACGAGAAAATAGAACCAGAAGATCACCAGCACCAGCGGCAACGACCGCATCAGGTCGACATAGACGCCCGCGATCCGCCCCATCAGCCTGGAATTCGACAACCGCATCAACGCCAGCAGGGTACCGAACACCAGAGCGCCGACCGTGGCTAATCCCGTCAGCGTCAGCGTAAACGTCATGCCGTCGAAAAACAGATAGCCCAGCGAGCGGCGGATGACGTCGAAGTCGAAATTGGCGAACATGGCTGGCTACTTCCCCGTGATATAGCCGGGGACCGCCAATCCGCGCTCGACAAAGCGCATAGCGATGACGACGACGACATTGACCAGCAGATACAGCACCGTCGCGGCGGTAAAGGCCTCGAACACCTGAAAGGAAAACTCCTGCATCGCGCGCGCCTCCGCCGTCAGTTCGATCAGACCGATGGTGATGGCCACCGACGTATTCTTGATGGTGCTGAGAAATTCCGAGGTCAGCGGCGGCAGGATAATGCGAAACGCCATCGGCAACAGCACGTAGCGGTAGGTCTGCGCCGTGGTCAATCCAAGCGCGGTCGCGGCCAGCTTCTGTCCGCGCGGCAGCGCTCCGATACCCGATCGCAATTGCTCGGCCACCCGTGCCGACATGAACAGGCCAAGCCCGATGGTCGCGGTGAAGAACGGCGCGTTGGGCATCTGCTTCAGCCACAGCCCCCACGCGCGCGGCAGGATTTCCGGCAACACGAAGAACCACAGAAACAGCTGCACCAATAGCGGCATGTTGCGGAAGAATTCGACGTAGAGGAAACCGATCCGGGACGCGGTTTTCGATGGCAGCGTGCGCATTACCCCGACGATGGATCCGGTGATCAGCGCGATGATCCAGGCGCAGATCGCGGTCTCGATCGTCAAGACCAGTCCCGACAACAGCATGTCGAGATAGGTACCGGTCCCGTTGGGGGCCGGCTCCCAGAAGATGCGCCAGTTCCAGTGATAATTCACAACGGCTCCCCACCCGTTACAGCCGCGCCGCTGCCAGCCGCGCCCGCGCCAACCAGCATATGCAATGATCGGATATGCAATGACCGGGCCATCGGATGAACCGGATATCCCCTACATCGCCTTATAGGAATCGGGATCCGGTGAATCGGAAGGCCTGGCAAAGGCCTTCTTCAGCTCCGCTCCAATTGGCACGTTGAGATTCAATCCCTTGGGCGGAATCTTCTGCATGAACCACTTGTCGTACAGCTTCTGGCCTTCCTGGCTCTGATAGAGCGAAGCCGTGGCCTCGTCGACCACCTTCTTGAAGGCCGGATCGTCCTTGCGCAGCATGATGCCATAGGGCTCCGGCTTCGAGAACGCGTCGGTGGAAATCAGATAGGCGTCCGGATCCTTCGATCCGGCGACGAAGCTGGCGAGCAGAATATCGTCCAGCACCGCCGCCACCGCGCGATCGGTCTCCACCATCAGGAACGATTCGGCATGTTCCTTGGCCGGGATGATGTTGATGCCGAGGTTGCGGGCCGCATTGGTCTCGGTGAGTTGCTTGATATTGGTGGTGCCCGAGGTCGAGGCCACTGTCTTGCCCCTGAGGTCTTCAATCGAGCCGAGCTTGCTGGATTTCTTCGAGACGAAGCGGGTTGCGGTCAGAAAGTGGGTATTGGCGAAGGCGACCTGCTTCAGGCGGTCGGAATTGTTGGTGGTCGAACCGCATTCGAGATCGATGGTACCGTTGGCCAGCAAGGGAATGCGGGTCGAGGACGTCACCGGGTTGAGTTCGACCGCGAGATTGTCGAGCTTCAGCTCCTTTTTCACGGCGTCGACGATCCTGTAGCAGATGTCGATCGCAAAGCCGACCGGCTTCTGGTTGTCGTCCAGATAGGAAAACGGAATCGAGGAGTCGCGGTAGCCGATGGTGATCGCGCCGGTTTCCTTGATCTTCCTGAGCGTCCCGGTCAGCTCTTCGGCACTGGCCTGCCCGGCACAAAAAGCTGCGGCGAGCGCAAGGCCCATAATGTGCAGGCGTTTCATTGGTACTCTCCTTGACTTCGATGACGACGGTAATGCTTGGCGCCCATGCAATGGCCGGGCCATCGCAAGGGCCGCCGAACCTACATCGCCTTATAGGAGTCGGGATCGGGCGAATCCGACGGCTTGGCGAATTCGTTCTTCAGTTCCGGTCCGAGTGGCACATTCAGATTGAGCCCCCGGGGCGGAATCTTCTGCTGGAACCACTTCGCGTAGAGCTTGGCCCCCTCGCCGCTCTGGTAGAGCGCGGCCGTGGCGCCATCGACCACCTTCTTGAAGGCCGGATCGTCCTTGCGCAACATGATGCCATAGGGCTCCGGCTTCGAGAACGCGTCGGTGGAGATCACATAGGCGTCCGGCTCCTTCGACCCGGCGACGAGGCTCGCGAGCAGGATATCGTCCATCACAAAGGCCACCGCGCGATCGGTCTCGACCATCAGGAAGGCTTCGGCATGGTCCTTGGCCGGGATGATGTTGACGCCGAGATTGCGGGCGGCATTGGCTTCGGTGAGCTGCTTGATGTTGGTGGTGCCGGAGGTCGAGACCACCGATTTGCCCTTGAGATCGTCAATCGAGTTGATCTTGCTGGCCTTCTTCGAGACGAAGCGGCTTGCAGTCAGAAAATGGGTGTTGGTGAAGGATATCTGCTTCTGGCGATCGGCGTTGTTGGTGGTCGATCCGCATTCCAGATCGATGGTGCCGTTGGCCAGCAGCGGAATGCGGGTCGAGGAGGTCACCGGATTGAGCTTGACCTCGAGCTTGTCGAGCTTGAGCTCCTTCTTCACGGCGTCGACGATCTTGTAGCAGATGTCCATCGCAAAGCCGACCGGCTTCTGGTTGTCGTCCAGATAGGAAAACGGAATCGACGAGTCGCGAAAACCAAGGGTGATCGCGCCGGTTTCCTTGATATTCTTCAGCGTCCCCGTGAGTTCTTCGGCGCCGGCCTGGCCGCCGCAGAACGCAACGGCGAGCGCATAGCCAAATAGCTGCTTGCGGTTCATACATGTTCTCCTTGCTTGCTGAGTATGGATTGCTTGAGGATTTGCCCCAGAACCGGGGCGATGTAGCGGCGAAACTGTTCGGGATTTTCGCTCATCGGAAAATGACCGAGCTGCTCCATGATGGTGACGCTGGCGCCTGCGATCGCGGCGGCCGTCCGTTTCGTGTCTTCCGGGGTGCAGGAAAAATCATATTCGCCGGTCAGGAGATAAAGCGGGCAGGCGCAGGTATCGATCGCCTCGACCCGGCCGCGCAGATCGCCATCGACCCGGTAGAAATACAGATCGCCCTTGAAGACGCCCGGCCCGCTTTGCATGTAGGCCCACAGGGTTTCGCGGCGCGACGCTTCCGGACTTTGCGGCGCGATCAGGCCCGACACCAGCGCCGCGCAGATCTCGCCGCCGTGAACATCCGGACGATGCAGCCAGCTGGTATCGTACCACGGCGCCTGAAAATCGGCCGCTTCCAGACCGATCAAGGCGCGGAATTCCGCGGCATGATCGATCGCGAGATTGAGAACGATGCGGCCGCCGATGGAACAGCCCATCACGACCGGCTTCTCCAGGTCCAGCGCCTTGCAGAAGGCACGGACCGTCTGCGTATACCGTGCGGTGGTGAGACGATATTCCTCGCCGTTCCAGTCTGCCGGCGGATTCGATTTGCCATGCCATGGCATATCGAAGGCAAGGATCCGAAATTTTTTCGCGAATTCGTCATCTGCGAGCAGATGCCGCCATTGCCGCCCATCCGAACCCGCGGTGTGCAGACAGACCAGCGGAATGCCCGCACCGTTTTCCTCGAAATAGATGCGATGGATCTCGCCATCGATTTCGACATGGACGTAGCGGCCGACCATCGGCTCGATATGGCCGGTCATGATGCCACCGCAGCGTGATGAAGTCGGGGAAGCGCCAGCATGTCCTTGAAATACTGCAGATGCGTCATGAACGGATGCAGGTCGCCTTCCAGCACCGCCTCGTCGCGCTTGGTCAATGCCAGCAGATCATGCCAGCCCGGCCGGGGAGCGGGCTTCCAATATTCGGCCCAGGCGATCGGCGACGCGCGGTAGGAGAAACGCCAGGAGCGCATCAGGACCGGGGCCGGCGCCAGATCGACGATCCTGCCGCCACGGATCGACACATGAAACGGGTGGTCCAGCGGCCCGAGCAGGCATTCGCAGTCGAGGGCGCGGCCGCGCAGGATCAATGCAGGCGCTCGATCGAGCAGCGCGGGAATTCCGGCAAACGCCATGATGACGGCGTCGGTGGCGTTCGGAGATGGCGTCATGCGCTTCAAGCAGGCGTTTTCCTGCGATGCCGACATTGGCGACTGAACGGAAAGGCCCTTCCGATCAGCCTATCTTATGATCCGAACATCGGGCCATCGCAAGGCGCCTTTGCAGGCACAGCCGGCGGCTGCGCCACTCGGTCACGCCCCGTGGGAGGCCGCGGACGTTGTTCGGATGGTTATCAGGGTAACCAGACTCACGACACAGACCAAGGTCAGGTAGTAACCCGGCGCAAGATCGCCGATCAGCGCGATACCGCCGAGCCAGGCCATGATCACCGGCCCCATGCCGCCAAACAGCGTGACGCCGATATTATAGCCAAGGCCGAGGCCGGTGGCCCGCGTCGACGCCGGCAACAGTTCCGACATCAGTGCCGCGAGGGGTCCGTAATAGAGCGATTTCAGCGTCGCTAACCAGAACACGGCGAAAATAATCACCGGCGGCGTTGGATTGCGGCTGATCAGAAGGAACGCCGGGTAGATCGAAAACAGCAGCAGCAGGTTGACGGCGATCATGTGGGTCGTGCGCCCGATCTTGTCCGAGATCATGCCGGCAACAGGGGTCAGAAACGTGACCACGACGCCCCCCACGAAGGTCGCGGCAAATCCAACGACCGGCGGAAGATTGAGGGTTTTGACCACATAGGTCGGCATGTAGACGATGAGGTAGTTGACCGCGGTCGATATCGCGAGCGCACCGATCCCCAGCAAGACGCGAAATTTTTGATGCAGGAAGACTTCTTTGATCGGGGAAGCATGTACGGCAGGTGGCGGCGTGGCATCCTCAAGGTGGGTGCGGATGTAGATGCCGATCGGCCCGATCAAAATCCCGAACAAAAACGGAATGCGCCACGCCCACGACTGCATGTCGGCGGGCGTCAGCCACGCGGTGAGCCCGACACCGAACGCCGACGCCAAGAGATTGCTCAGCCCCTGGCTGGCAAACTGCCAGCTTGCGATAAACCCGCGGCGCTCCGGCTCGTGCTCCACCAGAAATGCCGTCGAGCTTCCGAATTCGCCGCCGGCGGAAAATCCCTGCACCAGGCGCGCGGCCAGGACCGATATCGGCGCAAGAATGCCGATGGTCTCGTAAGTCGGCATCAGGGCGATCACCGACGTACCGATCGTCATCAGCACGATGGAAATCATCAGCGAAGCCTTGCGGCCGTAACGGTCGGCATAGGCTCCAAGCACGACGCCACCGATCGGACGAACCAGGAACGCCAGTCCAAAGGTCCCAAAGGTCAGAAGCAAGGACGTCGTCGGGTCGTCGTTCGGAAAAAACGCCCTTGAGACATACACCGCGAAATAGCCGTAGATCGCGATGTCATACCATTCCAGCGCGTTGCCGATCGACGTCGCAACGATCAGCCTGGTGATATTCTTTTTCTCCGGACCGGCGTGTGACATTCCGGGCAAGTCGACCGGCACCGAAACTGTCATACTCGGTCCTTTTCAGGGTCGCGCCATTTGCGATCGCGTGACCCGCATGGAATTTACAGAGCGCGCGGCATTTCACCCAAATCCCAGAACAGCCCCGCCATGATGCCCAGCGCCTCTTCGGTGACCGACAGCAGAATGTGTTCATCGGGGGCGTGCTGGGAGCAGCCGGGATAGGAGTGCGGCACCCACATCGTCGGCAATCCCAGTGAATCGGAAAACACGTCATTGGGCAGCGAGCCGCCGAAATTCGGCAGCACCGCGGGCGCCTTGCCCGTGGTCTGCCGGATCGATTCCGCGGTCCAGTTGACCCAGGGGCTTTCGAAATCGGTCCGCGATGCCGCGAAGCGCTGCGTCGCCTGCACCTCGATCATCGGAAAGCCGTTGGCGTGCAAATGGGTCCGGATCACATCGGCTATCTTGTCGACCCTGGTGCCGACCACAAAGCGGAGTTGCAGCACGGCCTGCGCCCGTCCCGGAATGGCATTGGCCGGCTTGTCGATATTGCCTGAAGACATCGCCAGCACTTCGAGCGTGTTCCATGCGTAAAGCCGCTCGGCGGCCGATAGGCCCTCCTCGCCCCAATTCTCTGCGAGAACAGGCTCATCCGGCATCGGCTCGATCTTCACGTCGGCAAGTGCTGCGCGGATCTGGTTGGACAACCGCGGCGGCTTCAACTGCTCGACCAGCAGACGCCCCTGGCCGTCGACCAGCGTCGCAATCGCGCTGGCCAGGATGGTCGCGGGATTGGCAAGCACACCACCCCAATTGCCGGAATGATGCGAACCGTCGCGCAGGTTCACATCCAGATGAATGCGGATGCCGCCGCGGCAGCCGAGAAATAATGTCGGACGATCCGCCGACAACCGCGGTCCGTCGGACGCCAGAAACAGATCGGCGGCGAGTTCCTCGCGCAGGGATTCGCACACCTGGCGCAAATCCGGTGACCCGATTTCCTCGCCGGTTTCGACGATGAATTTGGCATTGAAGCCGAGCCGGCCGCCGCGCGCCTCCCGCACCGCGCGAAGCGCCGACATGTTGATGCTGTGCTGGCCCTTGTTGTCGGCGGTGCCGCGGCCGTAGACCCGATTGCCGACCGTGGTGGTCCGCCACGGATCGAGATTATCGCGCCATTCTCCGACCATGCCGTCGACGACATCGCCGTGCCCGTACATCAGAATGGTCGGCGCCGACGAGCTCTCATGATATTCCGCCAGCAGATAAGGCCCCTTGCCGCTCGGAGACTCGATCAGTCTGGTGGTGAAATCGAGTTCTGAAAACGCCGGCTGAAGCTCTTGCACGAGATAGGCGCGTAGCGCGTCGCGCCGCTCGGGATTCTGGCTTTCGGTCTGAAACGCCACCCTGCGATCGAGTTCGGCGAGAAACGCACCGGAATGCAGATACTGGCGGGCGCGTTCAACAGCGTCGGCTCTGGTCATGTCTTTTTATCCCGCTCGCAGCGTTCGAATTGCTGTCACGTTACCGGGATACGTCGCCCGCCGGAAGCCTGAGGATTTGACTTTGCTAAATCCGGCCGGGATGCAACAATTTGCCAACGGCCCGGCGTTCGATCGGGCGAACCATAAGGGGAGAGCTCCATGAAAACGATCCTGCGTGTCTCGGCCGCCTGCCTGCTGTTTGCGGGCTCCGCCGTGGCCTTGACCGATGAACGCATGCCGGAAATTCCGCTCGACAAGATGACGACCGCCCAGCGCAGCATTGCCGATGCCATCATGACCGGACCGAGAAAACGGATGAGCGGGCCGTTCAATGCCTGGCTGCGCAGCCCGGAATTGGCGGATCGCCTGCAGAAGGTCGGCGAATATGTCAGGTTCAACAGCTCGCTCGACAGGCGCGTCAACGAGATGGCGATCATCATGACCGCGCAGGCCTGGGGCTCGCAATATGAGTGGTACGCGCACGCGCCGCTGGCGATCAAGGCCGGCCTCGATCCCGCCATCGTCGCCGCCATCGGCGCCGGACGAAAGCCCGACAACATGAAGGACGACGAGGCCATCGTCTGGGAGTTCACCACCCAGCTGCGGCGCGATCACGGGGTCGACGATGCGATCTACGCCAAGGCGCTGGAAAAGTTCGGCGAAGCGGGCATCATGGATCTGGTCGCGGTGAACGGCTATTACGACGTGGTCTCGATGACGCTCAACGTCGCGCACGTCAAGCCGCCGGCGGATGCGGAATTGCCGTTCCAACAGGCCGGCCGGTAGTCTATTGGATTTCACATCAGCGCGCGGCGGCCTGCCGCGCGGATTCGCGTTGAGAATTGCACGATCATGAAAAAGCAAATCCGGCTCAACGCCTTCGCCATGAACTGCGTCGCGCATCAATCGCCGGGACTGTGGACCCATCCGCGCGACCGCACCAGCGAATATAACCGGCTGCCGTACTGGATCGATCTGGCCAAGACGCTGGAGCGCGGACGGTTCGACGGCCTGTTTCTCGCCGATGTGCTGGGTGTCTACGATGTGTTCGGCGGCAGTCCGGACGCGGCGCTGCGCAACGCCACGCAGACGCCGGCCAACGAGCCGCTGCTGCTGATCCCGGCGATGGCCGCGGTCACCGAGCATCTCGGCTTCGGCGTGACATCCAATCTGTCCTACGAGCCGCCCTATTCGTTCGCCCGGCGGATGTCGACGCTCGACCATCTGACCGAGGGGCGGGTCGGATGGAACGTGGTGACCGGCTATCTCGACAGCGCGGCCAAAGGCGTCGGCAAGGACAAGCAGACCGCGCATGACGACCGCTATGATGTCGCCGATGAATATATGGAGGTGGTCTACAAGCTCTGGGAAGCCAGCTGGGAGGACGATGCCGCCCGGCGCGATCGCGTCAATGGCATCTTCACCGATCCCGCCAAGGTGCATCGGGTGCAGCATCGGGGAAACAATTACCGGCTCGATGCCATCCACCTCTGCGAACCGTCGCCGCAGCGCACCCCGGTGCTGTATCAGGCCGGCACCTCGCCGCGCGGACGGCAATTCGCCGCTGATCATGCCGAATGCGTTTTCATGTCGGGCCCCTCCGCCAGGATCATCGCGCCGCGCGTGGCCGCTATTCGCGAACTCGCCGCCAAGGCCGGCCGCAACCCCGCCGAAATCCTGATGTTCAGCATGTTCACCATTGTCCTGGGCCGAACCGACGCTGAAGCTCGGGCCAAATACGCCGACTATGTCAGCCACATCAATCCCGAGGGCGCGCTCACCTTGATGTCGGGCTGGACCGGGGTCGATTTCTCGACCTACGATCTCGACCAGCAGGTTCGCCACGTCCAGAACGACGCCGGCCGCTCTGCGATGGACAACATCACCCGCGCCGATCCGGACCGGGTCTGGACCGTGCGCGAAGTCGCGCAGCATGTCGGCATCGGCGGCATCGGCCCGGTGGTGGTCGGCACGCCGGAAAAGGTCGCCGACGCCATTGAAGCCTGGGTCGACCAGACCGACGTCGATGGCCTGAATGTCGCGTTCGCGATTTCGCCGGGAGATTTCGAGGATATCGTCGACATGCTGGTGCCGGAGTTGACCAGGCGCGGGCGCTACAAGGACGCCTATGCCAAGGGCACGCTGCGCGAAAAACTGTTCGGCCAAGGCCGCGCCCGCCTCGCCTCGCCGCATCCGGCCGCGCAATATCGGCCGGCTGTGAAGGCGAAGTAAACGATCTATCGTCATTGCGAGGAGCGAAGCGACGAAGCAATCCATACTATCGTCCTCTGCCAATGGATCGCTTCGCTACGCTCGCAATGACGGCGTTAGAATCAAACCGTGCCGTCAACCACCACCTCGATCAGTTTCGCGCCGGGCCGGCTGAACGCGGATTTGAGTGTCGGCGCGACATCCTTTGCTTCCGTGATCCGTATCGCCTCCAGCCCGAGTGATTTGGCCAAACCGATAAAATCCACCGGCGGATCGGCGAAATCCATGCCGACATAATGATCGTCGCCATGAAAGGCCAACAGCCGCTGCTTGATGATGCGGTAGCCGCCATTGTTGGCGATCACCACCGTCAGCGGCAGCTTGTGATGGGCCGCAGTCCACAGCGCCTGGATCGAATACATCGCGCTGCCATCGCCGGAAAAACACACCACGGGCCGGTCCGGATTCGCAAGGCTGACGCCGACGGACGCCGGCAGGCCCCAGCCGATACCGCCTGAAGCCAGCGCATGAAAATCGTAGCGATCGCGGTAGGGGCGCAGCGCCAACAGTTGCCGCGAGGACGTCAGGGCCTCATCCACGACGATGGCGTTGTCAGGCAGCGCTTCCACCATTTGCAGCGTCAGCCATTCCGGATCGATCGGCGACCGATCCCTGGCTTTGGAAATTTTCCCGACCACCTTGACGCGCTGCGCGGTCCAGTTCCTCGACGCCAGCGCGGTGATGCCCTGTTTGGCGCGGGTCTCAAGCGCGGCGCCGCCGGCGGCCTTCAGCGCCGGGATCAGCGCGCGCAGGGTTTCGCGCACATCGGCCTTCAGCGCGATCTCGGCGCCGAAATTCTTGGCGATGTCCCAATCGACCAGGCCAATCTGCACGACCGGCATGCCCGCCGGCAGCGGATCGGTTTCGCTGTGCACCGACATCCGCAGCGGGTCCGCGCCGAGCACGATCATCAGATCGTAAGGCGATAAAGTCTCGCGAACCTGCGTCTGCGACCGCGTCAGCGCGCCCATGAAGCAGGGACTTTCCGACAGAAAATGCGAGCCATAAGGCGCCGACTGCTGATACGCCGGACAGCCCAGCGTCGCGGCCAGCGCGGCGGCCTCCTGCAGCGCATCGCTCTTGACGATTTCATCGCCGGCGATGATGACGGGACGCTCCGATTTGAGGATGCGCTGCGCCAGCGCCTGCAACGCCTGGTCGGAAGGTCTTACCCTTGTATCGACCCGGGTCGAACGGCCAAGCTCGATACCGGCTTCGGCATTGAGGATGTCGCCCGGCAGCGAGATGAACACCGGCCCGGTCGGCGGCGTGGTCGCGATCTTGGCGGCGCGGCGCACGATCCGCGGCAAATCTTCGAGCCGTGTCACCTCGACCGCCCATTTCACCAGCGGCTCGGCCATCCGCACCAGCGGCCCGAACAATAGCGGCTCCATCAGACCGTGGCCCTGCTCCTGCTGGCCGGCGGTCAGGATCATCGGCGTGCCGGTGAATTGCGCGTTGTAAAGCGACCCCATCGCATTGCCGAGCCCGGGCGCGACATGGACATTGCAGGCGACCAGGCGGCCCGATGCCCGGCTGTAACCATCGGCGATCGCGACCACCAGGCTTTCCTGCATTGCCATCACATAGGTGAGATCAGGATGGTCCTTCAGCGCATGCATGATCGGCAGTTCGGTGGTGCCGGGATTGCCGAACAGATGGGTGATGCCCTCATCCTTCAACAAGGCGAGGAAGGCCGAGCGGCCGGTAATACGATTCATCAGTAATCTCCCTGCCCGCGGCCTTACCGTCGCGATTCGGTCATCATGCTGATCCCGGATGGTGGGATCAAGGAAGCGCGGTCATGGCTGCCCTGCGCCGG
>Ga0302314_10003717_pt1 | contig 28082 bp, 24 predicted proteins | sample III_Palsa_N2_3_FD_200533 | JGI IMG/M metagenome (GOLD analysis project Ga0302314, IMG submission 200533) | Peat permafrost microbial communities from Stordalen Mire near Abisko, Sweden - III_Palsa_N2_3 | ecosystem: Environmental > Terrestrial > Soil > Palsa > Peat permafrost | place: Sweden...
TGCCAAAGTCGCTGAAGTTTCTGAGACTTATCGACGGTTGTTTCACCAGGAGTCCGTTGGCGTCACCAGTCTCACGGAGTGTGGTGCGTTCTAGTGCCCCGATATTGCCAGCGCGCGCCTATCTACCGCTGCATCTCGATGATGGTGGACATGGGTAGCATGTTGGCGTTGAGATTGGCCATGATCCACAGCGAACCGGAGACCACAAGCGTTACGATCAGGAGACCGAAGACCAGTGCGATGACATTGTTGGTGTTATCCGGGTTCGTGCTGATATTCAGAAAAAAGACCAGATGAACGCCCATCTGAGCGATAGCGAGCACGGCTAGCCCCGCCGGCACGCCCGGAGCCCACAGCAGATGGGTTTGCGAGACCAGGAAGGAGGCTCCCGTGAGCAGCAGGGCGAAGAACAGCCCGACGGTGTAGCTCACCCAGCTACCGCCCTCGCGGCCCTCAGATTCGTCGGCCGTGGTTTCTGCGCCAGCCGTACCTCGGTTCAAATGGGCCGCCATCATCGCGCTCCCATCAGATAAACCATAGACATCAGCGCCACCCAGATGATGTCGAGCGCGTGCCAGAACAGGCTGAAACAAAGCAGTCGGCGGCGGACAAAGTCGCGTGGACCCCGGACGGAAAACTGCGCCACCATGAAGCACAGCCACAGCAGACCTGCGGTGACATGCGCGCCGTGCAGGCCGACCAGAGTGAAGAATGCCGAGAGGAAGGCGCTGCGCGAAGGGCCGGCACCCTGGGCAATCATGCCGGCAAATTCACTGAATTCCAGACCCAGGAATGTGGCGCCAAGTACAAATGTGAGCCCGAAGGCAAGATAAAAGCCGCCGCTGGAGCGGTTGCGCAGCGCCAGCATGCCAAGGCCGCAGGTATAGCTCGAGAACAGCAGGCACAGCGTCTCAATGCCCACGTGGCGCAGGGCGAATAGCTGCTTCGGGGACGGCCCTCCGGCGGTTTGCCCTGAGAGCACCGCGTAGGTGGCAAAGAGCGCCGAAAACATGATGATGTCGGAGAGCAGGAAGATCCAGAAGCCGTAGGAGACTACGATGCTCACTGGCGCCGGCCCCTCACCGCCGCGTGCCATGGTCACGCCTAAACCGGGGGGGTCTGCTGCTTGAGCCTCCGTGCTCATGGTGCACTCGCCCCTTCAAGCCGGCTGCGCTCGGCAGCGGCCAATTGCTCACCGGGCACAAGGTCTTCAACTCGCTCCATCCAGCCAAAAGCGATCAGGGTGAGTACCGCACAGCCGAGCCCCAGGATTGCCATCCACCAGATGTGCCAGATCAACGCGAAGCCCGTGAGCACGGCAAAGAATGCGGTGACAAATCCATTGGGACTGTTGCGTGGCACCCTGATCGACGGGTAGCGCTCGGGCGCTGCTGCTGGCCCGCGCTGCTTCGAGACCCAGAACGCATCCAGCGACTGGACCTCGGGCAGGACGGCGAAGTTGTACGGCGGCGGCGGCGAGGCGGTCGACCATTCAAGGGTCCGGCCGCCCCACGGATCGCCAGTGCGGTCCCGGCGCTGTGCGCGCGTGCGGATGCTCACCACCAGCTGCGCGATCGTCGCGATGATTCCGCACAGAATGACCAGCGCCCCCACCTCAGCAACGATGAGGTACGGTTGCCAGCTCAGCTCGGCGTAATGCTGCATCCGCCGCGTCATCCCCAGGAGCCCCAGCACGTACAAGGGGATGAAGGCCAGATAGAAGCCAATCTGCCAGCACCAGAAACTGACGAAACCGAGGCGCCGGTCGAGCGTGAAACCAAACGCCTTGGGAAACCAGTAGTTGTAACCCGCCATGGCGCCGAAAAGGACGCCACCGATGATGACGTTGTGGAAGTGCGCCACCAGAAACACACTGTTGTGCAGGACAAAGTCGGCCGGCGGCACTGCCATCAGCACCCCGGTCAGACCGCCGATGACAAAGGTCACCATGAATCCGAGTGCCCACAGAGTCGGCACCTCAAAGCGCACGCGCCCCTGGTAGAGGGTGAACAGCCAGTTGAATATCTTTACCCCGGTGGGAACGGCGATGATCATCGACATGATGCCGAAGAAGGCATTCACGTTGGCGCCGGCGCCCATGGTAAAAAAATGATGCAGCCAGACCGTGAAGGACAGCACGCAGATCGCCAGAGTCGCGAGCACCATGGAGCGGTAGCCGAATAGCGCCTTACCAGAGAAGGTGGCGATGACTTCGGAGAAAATGCCGAAGGCTGGCAGGATCAGGATATAGACTTCGGGGTGACCCCAGGCCCAGATCAGATTGATGAACAGCATCATGTTGCCGCCACCATTATTGGTGAAGAAATGCATGTCCGCGTAGCGGTCAAGCAGCAGCATCCCGAAGGTGGCGGTCAATATCGGGAACGCGGCTACGATCAACATGTTGGCGGCCAGTGCGGTCCAGCAGAACACCGGCATGCGCATGTAGGTCATTCCAGGCGCCCGCATCTTGAGTATCGTCGTCACCAGATTGATGCCAGCAAGGAGCGAGCCTATTCCGGAAATCTCCAGCGACCACAGATAGTAGTCAACGCCGACTCCGGGTGAGAATTGCAATTCCGAGAGTGGCGGGTAGGCCAGCCACCCGGTGCGCGCGAACTCGCCCACGACCAGCGAGATATTCACCAGCAATGCACCCGAGGCGGTCAGCCAGAAGCTGATCGCATTCAGTACCGGGAAGGCCACGTCGCGCACACCCAGCTGTAGCGGCACAACAAAGTTCATGAGTCCGATCATGAAAGGCATCGCCATGAAGAAGATCATGATCGTGCCGTGGGCCGAGAAGATCTGGTCGTAGTGCTCCGGCGGCAGGTAGCCCTGCGCACCGCCGGCGGCGATGGCAAGCTGGGAACGCATCATGATCGCATCAATGAAACCCCGCAGCAGCAGCACCAGCGCCAGCAGCACATACATCACACCAATTCGCTTATGGTCCACGCTGGTGAGCCATTCGCGCCATAAGTAAGACCACCAGCGCTTCCACGTGACCAGGCCCAGAACGCCGAGCATGCCGACAATAATGAACAGCGATGCAGCCATCGGAATTGGCTGATTCAGCGGTATTGCCCCCCAGCTGAGCTTGCCCAGCATCTAGTTCTCCGGGCGCGGTGCCGAGAGCGGCTGCGCGGTGGCTTGCACGATCCGTTCGAACAGCTGCGGGTCGACGCTGCCGTAGGCCTGCAATGGTGCGTTAGCGCTTGCCTGCGCCAGCTCGCCGTAGGAGCTGTCATCCAGCTTCGGGCCTGCGCTTTGAGTGCGGGCGAGCCAGAGATTGAATTCGGAGGCCGGTACCGCGTGCACCAGAAAATGCATGTCCGAGAAGCCACTCCCGCTAAATTGCGAGGAGAATCCCGGGTAGTCACCCGGGTGATCGGCCATGAGGTTCAGGCGCGTCGCCATCCCGGGCATCGTATAGATCTGGCTGCCGAGCTGCGGCACGAAGAAAGCGTTCATCACACTGCCCGAGGTCAGTGCGAATTCGATGGGAGTCTCGGTAGGAATGTAGAGCTGATTGACAGCGGCTACATGCTGGTCAGGGTAAATGAAGAGCCATTTCCAATCCAGCGACACGACCTGGATCCGAAGCGGTGCAGCGGCGGCCTTGAGCTTCACGGCAGGATCAAGCTCGTGTGAGCCGGTCCAACCAACGCCTGCCAACAGAATGACCACCATTGCAGGTATCGACCAGACCACCAGCTCTATGTGGCCGGAGTATGCCCAATCGGGCCGATAGGTGGCCGCCTTGTTGGAGGCCCGATACCACCACGCGAACGCGAGCGTGAGCACGATCACTGGTACGACCACCACCAGCATAATGGAGGTCGCGTTGAGCAGAATCAGTCGTTCGGCCGTCGACACCGGTCCCTGCGGGTCGAGCACGCCCGCACGGCGGCACGATGTCAGCAAAGCGCCCGCAGCAAGCGCCACGCCGGTGTGAAACGCCCGCCGGCGCATGAGGCTGACGAACCACGCCTGAGCCTGACTGCGGGCCGCGCCTGTCGACATCAGCCGGTGCCCCGGTACCGGGCGCAGCCTGTGCAGTGGCGCGCATGTGTAGCCGACGCCAGTCGGCGCGATTCGTGGTCGGAAACGATCAATTCTCCTGCCAGGACTTGCCGGAGCTTCTCTAACAGCCCGGATATCTGTTCAGCGTGCATAGCCTGTCCTGGGGCGCACAGTTCGTCCGCCGAGGCTGGCCGATAGCGCACGTTCACTGGCCAACAGTGATTCAAAATCAGGACCTTGAGTCCTTGATTCCAGCATCTGCGCCTGAGCATCGAGCCGGGCTATCGCCGCCAGCTCTTCGCTCGCACCTAACTTGGCACGGTTGACTGCGCGCTTGAGGACGCCGATGGTCTGGTCGAACACCTTGATCGGTACCGGAAAGGGATGCCCGTCCTTGCCGCCGAGGGCGAATGAAAAGCGGGCAGGGTCGGCAAATCGCGAGGGTGCTCCGTGCACGACTTCTGCCACGAATGCCAGGGCCTCGATGGTTCGAGCTCCAACGCCCGGCCTAAGCAGCAGATCAGAAAAATCGCGCGGCCCGGCATCGGCCGCGGCGCTGAGCGTGCCGTGCAGGCGCTTGAGCATCACATCGGAGGCGCGTACCTCATGGTGATGCGGTAGCTGCAGGTGCAGAGGCGGCGCAACGGACGTATCAGCTTCCGGAAATAGCGACAGCGCCAGGTTGCCTGATCGCCGTGACTGTCTTAGCACGTTGATCGTTTGGTCCGGACCGCCCCGCACCAGCGAAACAGCGGCTGCTCGATTACGCTCCGCGCGTGCGTCGGCCAGGTTAACGATCGGGCCGATATTTCGACCCTCGATCGCAGCATGCGGGGAATTAAAGAAACCAGATAGTCCTGCGGATTGCCAGTGATAGCGGCGCGCCTCGCGATAAGTTTCGTTCATGCCTTGTTGCACGATGCACCAGCGGCCCTCCGTCGTGGCGACAAAGGCATGCAGGTACAGATCAAAGCCATCCTGAACCGCGGCACTGTCTATCTTGGCCACCAAGCGGCTCGCTTGCACCAGCGGCGCCGCATCGGTACCGGTGATCTCGCCCATTTGCAGGAGTTCTTCGGGCGTCCGGCGCGAATGCGAACCCTTGCCACCGCATACATAGACCCCCAGCTCTCGCTGGATCGGTCCCAGGCCGCGCTTCAATGCGCCAATGACGCTCGTCGTGATGCCAGAGGAATGCCAGTCCATCCCCATGACAGCGCCGAAGGACTGAAACCAGAAGGGATGGGCGAGCCGCAGCAATAATTCATCGCGTCCATATTCATGAACAATCGCCTCGACAATCACACGCCCCAAGCAAGCCATGCGGCTCGACAGCCATGCGGGGACGTGGCCCCCGTGGAGGGGCAGATTGGCAGTACCGGTTCGTTGATGCATGAGCGGCTCGTGCCCCGACGGTGGTAGCGGCATGATTTAAACACAACTTTGAAGCCGGCCCAAACGGACGCTGTTCTCGCGGATTAGCAGGGCGAGCAATCAAAGGTGGCGCGCCAACGTGTGTCTCTTGTTGCATCGCTCATTCCGTGAGCAGACGGATTGCGCGTAGCAGAGACCGGGCCGAATCTGCGTATTGATCCCAGGGCTTAGATGTCTTGAGCACGGCCGGCCCGGTGCGAACCGTGTAGCGCATGGGGTTCAGACCCGCCTTCACGTCTTTCCAATGTAATGGCATGGAAATTGGCGCGCCAGGCCGGGCGCGCGGCGATAGAACCGCCACTGCAGTGGCGGTTCTATCGTTGCGCAAATAATCCAGGAAGGTGCGCCCGGTGCGATCTCGCTTGGACATGGTATCCAGGTACTTGGTGGGCGAGTCTTGCATCATCTGCGCACAGATGAGATGGGCGAAATTCTTTGCCGCAGGCCAGGCCACTCTGTCTTTGCCGGCTGTTAGGGGCGTGACCACATGCAGTCCCTTGCCTCCGGTTGTCTTGCAGAAGGACTCCAGCCCCACCTTCTTCAGCCTGTCACGGATCTCAACAGCCGCAGCGATGACCGCGATAAACTTTACGTCGGGCGCGGGATCCAGATCAAACACGAGCCGCCCGGCTGTCTCCGGATCACCCGGCGTGCAATTCCACGGATGAATCTCGAGCGCGCCGATCTGTGCAACGGCGGCGAGCGCCTCGACGCGATCGATTTGTACGTAAGGCGCCTTATCGCCTTTGACCTTTACCAGTGTAAAGAGATTGGAGAGGCCGGCCACAGCATGGCGCTGGAAGAATTGTTCTTTCCCGACGCCGTCCGGGGCACGCACCAAAGAACAAGGTCGCCCTTTTAGATGTGGCAGGAGCCATTGGCCGACCGCTTCGTAGTACTCAGCCAGCTCCAATTTGTTAAGCGGCTTGCCGTCACCGGCGCTCGGCCACAGCACCTTGTCCGGCTTCGACAGGGCCACACCCATAACGACTGCGGTGGCGCTTGACGCCGTGCTCCCACGGGACGGTCTGGAGGTTGTCGCTTGCGACGCTGCTCCACGGGTCACGGGACGACGCTTTGCTTTGGCCGCCAGTTTCTGATCGGGGGCATCACGGTCGGGCAGAAGCGGGCTAGGTATTTCGGTGACGACTTCGCCGGCGGCTTTGTCCCGACGCAATCCCTTGAAGGAGGCCTGACGGATCATCCCGGTATCGGTCCACCCAGCAAATTCGATTTCGGCGACCAGCGTGGGCTTAAGCCACCGGACGTTGCTCTCTTTGGCCGGGCCATTCTTGCCGCCGAAGGGGCTGGTCTCGCGGGTAAGTCTTTTAAGCGTTGGCAACAGTTTTGCAGCGACAGCAGCGCCGAACCCGGTACCAATGCGTCCCACGTAGACCAGGTGTCCGTCACGATTGACGCCGGCGAGCAGGGAGCGAACACCTCCTGCCTCGGTTGTCCAACCGCCCAGCACCACTTCGTGTCCGGCACGGCACTTGGCTTTGGTCCAATCGCCCGACCGACCGGAGGTATACGCTGCCGCCAGCCGCTTGGACACGATACCCTCGAGGTGCAATTTACAGGCCGAGGCCAAGAGGTTATCGGCAGTCGATTCAAAGTGCGTCACATATCGAATCCGCTCGTCCGGATCCGAGTGCTCAAGCAACGCCTGCAAACGTGCCTTGCGGTCCAATAACGGTAACCGGCGTAAGTCCTCTTTGCCCGCGATCAGCAGGTCAAAAGCAAAGAACACCAGATTTTCAGATTGATTCTCCGATAGGGCCACCTGAAGCGCAGCGAAGCTCGGCATCTGGTTGTGATCGAGCGCGCAGATCTCGCCATCCACGATGCAATCGGGCAGAGCACGAGCGCTCTTTGCGATCGCGGAGAACTGCCGGGTCCAATCGAGTCCGCTGCGCGTACGAATGCGAACCTCTTTGTTTTGGACGCGTAGTTGCGCCCGATAACCATCGAACTTGACTTCGTGCGCCCAACCGGTCGTCGAAGGAGGGTGCTCCACCGACTTGCAGAGCTGCGGGTCTATGAAGGTCGGCATTGATTTGAGCTTCAGTGGCTTGTTCCCTTTGCCGCTGCTGCCGAGCGCCACCGTCGATGCAGGCGACTGGTTGCTACGCCATACCGCGTCGGCATTGACTGCTGAAGTGGCCATCATGAATGGCATCGGTTGCTGCCCCTTGCCGGCGGCGATCTGACTCATCGATCGCCCGGAGGCGACGGAGCGATCCAGATCCAGCAGGGCTTGGGCCTCGCCAGGCCGCGCAGCCTGGTCCCGGTGTTTAATGAGCAGCCAGTTGGTCCGCTTGCCACCAAAGCGATCGGCCTTGAGACGCACCAACACCCAACTGCCCTGCAGGCGCTCGCCATCCAGCGCAAATTTCAACTCGCCGCTTATCAGCCCTTGCTGGGGATTCTTGGTCCCCTCGGGTATCCAATAGCCACGGTCCCAGAGTTGTACCGTGCCTCCGCCATATTGGCCTTTGGGGATCGTGCCCTCGAAATCGCCATACGCAAGCGGATGGTCTTCAACCTCGACCGCAAGGCGCTTGTCGGCAGGATCAATGGAGGGCCCACGGGTCACTGCCCAAGACTTGAACACACCATCAAGCTCCAGCCGCAAGTCGTAGTGCAAACGCGTCGCCGCATGCTTTTGGATCACATAGCGCAGACGATCCGAGCGGGAGACTGTGGCGCGGCCGCTCGGCTCCGCGGTCCGTGTGAAATCGCGTTTTCCCCGGTAGCGTGAAAGCAGCGCCTTCGACTGTTTGGCCTTCACTTTTCGCACGATACGGAGCGCATTTCGTTCTCGAAGTTTTAGTGATTGCGCGATTTGCCAATCTGGAGCAGCCGACGATAGGAAAGCAAATGCCGAAAGGCTGCCTGCCCCTCGCCCGCGCGCTCGTGCAGCAGGGCGAGGTTGAAGTGCGCGTCGGCCAGGCCTGGATCGTGGACTATCGACTCCCGATAGGCTGACATGGCCTCGGCTTCGCGCTGCAGATCCTCGAGCAGTACGCCCAGATTGAACAGCAGAATTGCATTCGGCTCCTGTGCCCGGCGATAGATCAATTCCGCCTCTCGGTGTTTGCCTTCCAGATGCAGCAGCCGGCCCAGGTTGATTCGAGCCTGCATATGCGCGCAATCGCCCTTCAGGCACGCCTGGTAGGCTGCCTTTGCGGCTTGTAGATCCTCTTCCTCAAGATCTGTGCCGCGGAGATAGTGCTCGTGGGCCGAGCTGCCGGGCCTTTTCGGTGGTGCAGTCCTTTTCATGGGAAATATGCGGGACTCGTTAAAACTGGCATCTAGCGGCAGGACGTACTGTCCTGTTTGTGGCTCCCACAGCGAGCGGCCTTGTTGCGCTTCCACCCGGTCATTGCGCGCGCGCAATGAAATCTGACCCCTCGAGGCCGCATCCGACAGCCACGGCCTAAGATGCCTTAGGGCCCGGTTAATTGTGCGGGCGGGGAGCTTCGCCGCGTGCAACGCTCCCACCGTCCGAAGCAAAACCAAATCCCCAAACCGGTACTGGCCGCGCGCGTGCGGATCCAGATACCCGGTTTGTTCCAGGAACCGGATCGTCGCGGCGGACAGTCCAAACAGTCGCTTCAGCTCGCGTCGGTCGTACGCGTGCATATCATCGCCGCGCAGCTTTTCTCTTTTCGGACTCAGGCGCTCGCTTGGGTGGCTTGCGCTCCGCGCCTGCCTTGGAAGACTTCGCACCCAGGCTTGCGCGCAGCGCCTGCATCAAATCAATGACGTTGCCCTTGCTGGTACCGACCGGGGCCTCAGCCAGTGATACTTCCTTGCCCGCGACCTTTCGTTGCACGGCGGCTTCGACGCGGCCTTTGAATTCATCCTTGAATTCATCGGGGTCAAAGCGCTTGGCACTCAACTGATCAATGAGCTGTTCGGCCAGTTTCAGTTCAGAATCGGAAACGGCAGCTGTCTCTATGCCCAGTTCCTTGATCTCGCGCACCTCGGCCTGAAAATGCAGCTGATGCATCGCGAGGCCCTTCTCGAGTGGTCGAATCACGACGATGTGTTCTTTTCCGCGCGAAATCCAGCGTCCCAGGGCACACTGCTTCTTCTTCCGCAAAGCGGTTGCCAGCAGGGCATAGGGCTTTGAACCCCCCTTGTCAGGCGCAAGATAATAAGTGCCGTCGAAGTACACGGGGTCGACAGACTCCAGGGGCACGAACTGGCCAATATCGATGGAGTGCGTGGTGGCGTCCTCCAGCGCCTTGAGCTCATCTGGCGTGAACATCACAAACTGGTCCTTGGCAAATTCAAAGCCTTTAACCATTTCTGAACGCTCAACCAGTTTGCCGTCGTTCACGGCCACGTATTGCTGTTTGACGCGCGAACCGTCTTTTTGACGCAGCAAGTTAAAGGAAATGCGCTCCGAGGCTACCGTCGCTGAGAAGAGTCTTACGGGGATGGCGACCAACCCAAACGATATCGTGAGAGACGCAATGGATCGGGGTTGGGATGGCATGGCAGCGAGTCTGAGCGTCCGCGCTCAGCAGCGTCAATTTAACGCTGTAGAGTAGAAACGCACTGTAAGTCGTTCAGATATCAGGAGGAATTGGCGCTTGTAGGAGGCTGCTTACCGTGCCTTGCGGGAACAGCTGTCGTCTCGCTCTGGCCGAGATAACGAGTCAGGCCCGGCCTTGTCAGTAAGTGCCAGTTCTAATGGAGACCGCCAGCTCGGCGACATCGACAGAGCAGCGGCCGTTGGTGGCGTGAGGTACACGCTCCGTTGGCTAGGCGGGTACTGGAAACGCTGCATCCAAAGTCTGAAGATCCTGCGGCGTGAGGTTTACCGAGAGCGCCGCGGCGTTTTCTTTTACGTGGTCTGGAGAGCCGGATTCGGGAATTGCAATCACGTTCCCGCTGCGCATCACCCAGGCGAGTGCGACCGCGGCGGCCGAACAACCATGGGCGGCGCCGATCTGCGCCAGCGTGTGATCGCCGATCACAAGATTATTGTCGCCGCCGAGCGGCGAGTAGGCCATGACCGGTAGGTTGTGCTGCTTGCACCATGGCAAGACATCGCGCTCGTTGTTGCGATGGTTGAGACTGTATGGGACCTGATTGGTGGCGCAGCGATTGCCATTTGGAACCTTGAAGAGATCTTCCATCAGGCTCACGCTGAAATTGGATACGCCCCAGGCGCGAATCTTGCGCGCAGCGCGCAGCTGCTCAAAGGCCGCGACAATGCCGGGAAGTTGTGCGCTCGGAGCCGGCCAATGCAGCAAGTAGAGATCCAGATAGTCGCTGCCCAGGCGCGCGAGGCTCGCCGCGCAGGCACGCGCGATGCCATCGTCAGCCACTTCATTGATCTCGACCTTGGAGACCAGGAATATGCGCTCGCGCTGACTCGCAAGCACGTGGCTGAGGAATTCCTCGGAGCGGCCGTTGCCATAGTTTCCTGACGTATCGAGCAAGGTCATGCCGAGAGATATGCCCGCATTCAACGCCTCTTCCTCGATAGCCACCGGATGCCTTCCCTGACCGAGGTGCCAGCATCCAATGCCGAGCGACGGCACGGCGGTGCCGTCGGGAAGCTTTACAGTGCGAACCTTTGAGGCGGCGACTGCACCAGCAGCCTGTGCGAGTGCTTGCTCCGCAATCAATGCGCTCAGGGCGGGAAGTGACAAGCCGAAGGCCGCACAACGCGCGCCAAATTGACGTCGGTTAAGCAAAGGCTTGCTCATGGTGTCATCTCCTTCGAGCGAAACAATCTAAGAAGCTGCGATCTGCCGCTGGCGCTTGCGGCTCGGTGGGATCGCGCAAGCTTTGGTCACTGCGCGAAAGGGCGCACTGCTGGATCGCTTCGGACCGGAGATTCACGAGCGATACCCCACGCGAGCCAAGGCCGCCGCCGCACAATGTCCGCTTCCGGGCGGCTAATTTCAACAGGCGCTGCGCCGGCGCTGCAACAATTCCATGAGACTTGCAAACCGGGCAGGCCTAGCCTGGTGCCCACCAGGCTTACTAGCGCGCCGAATCCCGGATCACCAGCACGAGCTTGCCGGCCCCGCCTTTCTCCGCCAAAGCATGCGCTTTAGCGGCATCGCGCAGCGGCAAACGCTGGCTGATGGGCAATATGAACTTGCCGTCACGAACATCATCGGCAAATTCCCGTACCTTCGATGCATCGGGACGCGCGAAGACGCGCGTGACCCGCACGGTCGTATTCGTAGCGGCCACACCCTCTGGGAGTACCGAGGCATAGCCAAAGCTGCCGCCATTCTTGACCTTGGCGAAGAGTTTTCCCGCCGTCTCGCCCCCGACCGTATCGAGGATACCGTCCACCATCGCAAATCTACGGATGGCATCCTCATCGTCGATGGCGAGCGTGTCGGACACGCCCAGGGTGGCGGCTTCCTTTAACTGCGCTGCACGGACGCCGGCAATGACACGCACGCCCAGCTTCTTTGCGGTGTGCACGGCGGCCCGACCGACACTCCCAAGTGCCCCCGAGGCGATAAAGGTTTGCCCACGTTGCGCACGTGCAGCGACCCTGACCAGCTGATCGCCCGTCAGGACGACCAGGGGCAGCGCCGCGGCGTCGATTAACGGCATCCCCTCGGGCAAGTGCGTGACCAGGGCGCCTTCAACCGCTACTAGTTCAGCATATGTGTCATCGGCATGCGCCAACACACGATCACCCAGCTTGAAGGTGCGGATGTTCTTGCCTATGGCACGTACAACGCCGCTGACATCCTTGCCGAGTATCGCCGGCAAGGTCAGGGGAAAATCCTTTTGCCGTGCGCCCGAGCGAACCTTCCAGTCGATGGGATTGACGCTGGTTGCCGCTGCCTCGATCAGTATCGAGTCCTCGCCACAGGCGGGCTCGGGGACATCAAGATCGTACTTAAGATTTTCAGGGCCCCCATATTCGTATAAGCGAACTGCTTTCATTGTTGCTCCCACGCCCGCGACGTTTCTGCCGCCATCTCGCTGGTACTACTTTATACCGATCTCGTTGTCAGTTGCCTTGGACTACAGGCGGACTTCAGAGCGCTCACAGCACTGGCATGCATATTTTGCAAACGCTTGGAGGGAGCCGTTCCAAGAATTCTGCAGTGCGTTCGTGAGCTGCGATGCCGGATGCAGGCTCCAATGTGCGAATTCATACATAAGGGAGCTCTGGGAAGGCACAATTGACGCTGGGTCTCGCACGCGCAAGCCGACCTAGGGCGTCAGATGTGCGCTGTCCCCTTGGTACTTCAGGTCCCCCATACGTCCTTCGCAAAGCGCAGGAAATTCTGTCCCAGGATCTTGTCGATCCGCGCTTCTGAGTAGCCGGCTGCCTGCAGGCGCTCCGCCAGTTCGCGGAACTGGTTCGGCCCGCGCAGATCGACGACGAATGGGAAGGTGTCGGGTCCTTCGCCCGCAGCGCTGATGCCCGCCGCGCGTCGCGCCGCGACCTCGCTCGCCAGCGCAGCCCTGTAGGCCCCCAGATCATCAATCGGTGTGGTCGAGCCATCGGTGCCAATACCCACGTGGTCTTCCCCACAGACATCGACTGCATGCTTGATGTGGGCCACCACTTCTTCGGCGGTGGCATGGCCCGCGGGATCGAGGAACGGCATGAAGTAAATGCCGAGGAATCCGCCGCGCATGGCGACCAGCCGCAGCTCCTCATCCGTCTTGTTACGCGGCAAATCGTTCAGGGCGCGGCAGCCGGTGTGGTTGATGGACACCGGCTGCGTTGAAACGCGCGCGGCCTCGAGGCAGGTATGTTCTCCGCTGTGCGAGAGATCGACCATCAGCCGGTGGGCGTTGAGCTGTTCCACGACCTCGCGGCCGAAGGGGGTCAGACCGCGGTTCTGCGCTTCTGCGGAACCATCCCCCAGGGCATTGGCCGGATTGTAGGTGAGCTGGATGACCCGCACCCCGAGGTTGGCGAAGATCTCCACGCGCGAGGAATCGCTGCCGAGCATGGTCGCATTCTGGAAGCCATAGATCAGACCAATTCGGCCCTCGGCCTGCGCCCGGAGGATATCTGCCGTGGTCAGCACCTTGAGCACATCCTTCGACTGACGTCGGATGATCTCATCCATGCGCGCCACGTCGCGAACCGTGAATTCGAACGGCTCCTCGGGCCCGGCGACAAACCCTAAGGTCTGGTTGACGGCATTCAGACCGGAGGCATGAGCATCACGCAGTACGCGTTCCTTAAACTCCCGGGGTTGCGGGTCACTGATGGGATTGGCAGCGGTGGGCGCATCCCGCTCGGGATCGGGGTTCGGATCATCGAGCGCCCCGAGCGCGTTGATGATCAGCCGCGGTTTTGCTGCGCCCGGACGCTGGGCCTGTGCGGGCACGAGTGATGCCGCGGCGAGTGCCGCCGCGGAGATTGACAGGAAGCCACGACGATCAATCGCAGGCATGCTGCATTCCCCTTAAGGTAGGTGCCATCAGTGGGAGGCCGCCGCAAGCGGCAGCGTCAGGCGGCTGGCGTGATCCGCCCCGTGGAAAATCTGGATATTGGCAATTCGCGCATCCTCGATCCGCTCGTAGCCCACGCGCCCTCCGGTATTGAAGTTCTTCTGATAGTTGGGCGAGTTCAGCGGTGCGAGCGTCAGGCGCAGGCGCGCGCCGGCCGGGAATCGCCACGCCATCCAATAGAACTCGAACGGGATCTGCACGATCTGCCCGGGCTGCAGCAGTTCCTGCCGGAAGGGGCCATTGCGAAAGCGCGCCCGCCGGATGTCCTCGCCCAGGCGCACCGTCGTGCCGTCGGGCTCGATAAGCAGCAGCTGCGCCCACAGATCAAAGTCCGGCGCATCGGCCGCACACTCGAGCAGCAGGCGGATATGGCCTGCGACCTCGGTGTCGTGTGACAGCGGCTCAGAATGAAATGTGATCGCGCGCTTCTGGAAGGCGCGGAACTGGCTGCTGGAGTCTTCGCTTTCCGCAAAGTGGGCGAGCTCCAGTTCCGGCAGTTCGTGCGGGTCACTGACAAGCACGGCCGGTGGCTCAGCGGCCGGGCGCGTAGCGCTGAGCGTACCGGAATGAAACACGTCCCGGGGCGTGCCCTCGGCATCGGACAGATACAGCTCAAGGCTGTTGCCGGAAGCCGCGGCCTCGAGCGAGGGCGCATAACGCCACTCATCGGCGCCCATCATGAAGTAGGTGACCTGATCCTGCAGCAATGCCGGCCGCGGCCCGCGGCCCAGTACCCAGTCGTACCAGTCAGCGTGCAGGCGGTTCATGTCGAGTACCGCAGCTGCCGGTATCGCGAGCCCATCGATCTGCTTGCTTGGCTGCTGTGTGCCGCCGTGATCCCACGGTCCGATGAGGAGGAAATGGCGCGCGGCTGCGGCGGCCGGGGCGTGGGCGAGGAGGTTGCCGTAGTAACGCAGGGCGCCGGGCTGGTCGTCATCAAAGTAGCCGGTGGCTGAGAGCACCGGAAACTGCATGCGTGCGTACTCGAAGTCCTTAGGCTCGGCGGCTAGGTTGAAGGCGGCATCCCCGACATGGTCGAGCCACATGTTCATGAATGAGAGTTTCTTGCCCCGCCCATCGATCATCCACCAGTCATCGGCTGCGATTCCGATGGCGGTATCTAATTCTCCAAAGGGTCGGTAGCCCGCGTACTGCTCGAGCATCTTCCCGGCCCAGTACGACTGATTGGCGATGAAGCCGTTGTTGAGCGAGCGGCCACTGGTGTAGCCCATGATCACTGCGGACCAGGCTTGTGGAATGCCGTTGGTATTGGGCACATCCCAGCCAGGGTATATGGGTACGTAGGGTGCAATCGCGGCCAGGTGCGGCGGGTTCTGCGCCGCGGTGTGCCACTGCGTCATGCCGACGAAGGAGCCGCCGAACATCACCACGCGGCCATCACTCCACGGCTGCCTGGCAATCCACTCGACCACATCGTACCCGTCCCGTCCCACCTGCAGCCCAAGGCTGTCGTCCTTGACGCCGCCGGAGCGACCGCGGCCACGCACATAGACCTGCACGAATGCATAGCCGCGCCGCGCGTAGTAAGCGGCCGAGTCGCCGTGGCGTCCGCCATCGATGTCGTACTGCGTCAGCGTGAACACCGTGGGCACCGGTTTTTGCAGATGTGAGGGTTTGGTGATCCATGACTCCAGCGTGACCCCGTCGCGCATCGGAATCATCCTGCTCATCTCGAGGTCATACCCCGGGCCGACCTCTTCAGCGCGAGCCACCCTTTGCCCCAGCAGAACCACGAGCGACACCATCAGGAAGGCGCACCCGACTCGGATGGGGTGCGCGAATCCGCGCTGTCTGCTGGATTGATTCACAGTCACTGCTCCTGGTCGGCTTAAGCCGCCGCTTCTGCCCACTGTCATGCCGGCAGCATTGTAGCGAACGGCCGCTCCTAAGAGACGCAATCCTGATTCAGGCCCGCTTGCGCGTGGGGCGTGACGACAGATACCTATTGAACAATAACGAAGCCTTTGCTGCCGCAAGGAAAGCTCGCCGCACGCACCAGCCCCCAGATGAGGCCGATCGAGTACAGCCCGCCCAACATGTCGCCGTTGTAATGCAATCGGTCGAACCGATCGTCAACGCTCGCATCCACGCGACGTTGTCGTTACAGCACGAATCAAACCATTATCGAGGGATCTCCATGCGCCATCTGCTTTCCGTTGCGGTCTTGGGTGCGGCTATCACCACCACACTAGCTGGCTGCGCTGGCGGCGGCGGCGGTCCACTGGGTGGCGGAGGGCCACCACCGACACTGGACAGCTACGTGGGCGACAGCGGCGTGTTTCTGGCATGGGCCGATGATCTCAGCGCCACCTATGCCGCGGCGCCGATCGGTAGCTACGCCGGCAAGAAGCAGGCGCTGCGTGGCCAGATTGATTACACCACGGGCACGGCACTCGGCCAGCAGGCGGGGGTCGAGATCTATAAGAGCAGCAGCGGCAATATCCTTGAGATCGATCTGACCACCACCGGCACGCCGAGCCCGCAGCAGGTCTCGAGCGAGACGAGTGCCACGATTGATGATACCTGCACGCTCTCGGGTACGGCCGTACCCGGAGCGAACTACGATTACGTCGGCGTCTATTTCACCGCGGATCTTGTGACGCCCACGAATTCCTCCTACTTCTATCGCCTGCCCGGTCCCGGCGGCGTGTGCGATACCCCGGCTGACATCATCCACATGGTGAAGACCGGCATGTCTGCCAGCAACGCACCGATCGTGGCCAGCGGCATGCCGCTTGCGACAGTGCGCACTTCGCAAGGCGGCATCTCCGGATTTGTCGTCAAGAGTGGCGCGAATCTGGCACTCGTGGATTCGAATTTCGCCAATCCCGTGATACTCGGTACCTTTGCGCAGACGATCAACGTCGCCGCTGCACTGCCTGTTGGCACCACTTCGGGATATCCGACCGGCCAGCTCTATGTGGTCGATGGCAACATCGTCTACGTCGACTATGCGGCACAGACCATCAGCGCCTCGCTCTTTACCATTCCGAACTGGCAGCCCACGAATACCGAAGCGCTATTTGCCGCCTCGCCGACCAACCTGTACTTCTCGATCAATACGCCGCCCAGTGGCGCGACGCCAGCGTCGACGGCGATTTACGCTCTGCCCGCCAACGGCTCAGCAGCGCCGGCCGTGGTGGATAGCGAGCCAGGTACTATTGTGACCCTCGACTTCCCCATTCTTGGCAGCAATCTGATCTGGGGCGTGAAGGATCCGACCTATACGGTGCGCACGCTGTCGGAGTCTGGTGGCGCGGCGAGCATCTTGTTCGCGAGCACGACCAATGATGGCACCTTCATCGCGACCGCGACGACGCTCTACTACACCACCTGGGAGCAAACCTTCAGCTCCGCGACCAATACGCTGACACGCAGTGGCACAAGCTCCGGAATCATCGGGCTGGATGGCACGGTGATTCAGACGTTGATGGCCAGTTCGACCTTCGTCGATGGCGGGGAGGAGTTTCCATGGCCCGCCGATACCACGACGACCTCAACGGCCTATGAGACTGTATTCCAGGTGCAGGGCCTCTCGACCGTAACGGTAATGAACTCGACCACTGGCGAGCAGTATGTTGAGGATGCCGTCAGCGGCGGCACCATGGTAGCTATCGATGCCGGCTCAAATCAGGTGGGTGCGACCATGGGCACGCTGCCGATGACTTCGGCGACCGATCTGAGCGGAAGCTTCCGCGATACCGATCACACCGGATTTATAGAAGCCACCAATGCCGTGTCGAGCGCAGACCCGGCCACGCGCGATCTGTATGTCCTGAACTCGCAGAGCGCCAACAGCCTGACCCTGGCGACCGATAATCTGTAGCGGCTTGGACGCTGTGGCACTTGGGGGCTGGCGCGATGAGGCAGCGGGGCAATCGGGTAGACTTTGCGGGCACAGCGAGGTCAGCGATTGCCACGATCGATTCGCAAAGCGGTAACGCTGCTGCCCCAGGCCAGGGCGGAATCTGCCACCCGGCGTCGGGGTGCATTCGCCGACAGTGCGGCGATCCGGACCATTCTGGATGTCGTCTGCGCGATCCCGCGGGGCTACGTGTCAACCTACGGTGCGGTGGCGCGCGCTGCCGGACTGCCGGGGCGTGCGCGACTGACTGGCTACGCTCTCAAGCGGGCTCCAGAAACCCTGAACATCCCCTGGCACCGAGTACTGGGTGCGGGGGGTCGGATCGTGTTTCCCAGATACTCATCTTCTTATCGCGAGCAGGCTCAGCGGCTGCGCGCAGAGGGCGTCAGGGTCCGAGCAGGGCGCGTAGAGCGTGCGTTTCTCACCGATCTGGAAACACTCTGAGTCCACGCTTGAGTCGCCGGCGCCTTCGGGTAGCAGTGTCCGCGTTAATTTGACCTATCTATTGGGCGCTTGCCGTAGGCGAAAACTGACGGCGTACATCAGCGCGGCGCTTACAGCCTGGAGCGTCATACCCGGGTATAAGCCAAGAGACGTACGGGCTGCGGTGACGAACGGGTCAATTCGTATCGCAACAACGACGGTATGAGCGATAGCGTACAGAAGTGTGCAGTTGAGCGGAGCAGGCTCAACGCTAGCCGCATTGGGCCATCCAGGTCTTGATTTAGTTCTGCGGGAGATCTCGCATGTATTTGGGCAAGAGAAGTTATTCGATCCTCGCGGCCGCATTGGTGCTCGCGGCAGGCGCCGCCTACCTGGGCAGCGTTCCGACGATGGCCGAGCCGCTTTCGGTGACTCTCACTGGGGCCCAGGAGGTACCGCTGGTACGAACCCTGGCCACCGGAACCAGCACCATTAGCGTTGCCGCGGATGGGACAGTGACCGGCGCGGTGGACACGATCGGGATCGAAGGCACCATGGCCCATATTCACCAGGGCGCGATAGGGGTCAACGGCCCGGTGCTGGTGACTTTGGAGAAGACCTCCCCGATGCGCTGGTCCGTGCCTGCGGGGACCAAACTGACTGACGCCCAAATTCAAAGCTACAAGAGCGGCGACTTGTACGTGAATGTTCACAGCGCTGCGCACAAGAGCGGCGAAATCCGCCTGCAGCTGACGCCCTCGGCCGGCGTAACTCACTGAACCGCAGGGATCTGGCGCCCCACTTGTTGCTGAGGCAACTGGTGTCGCGAACGCTGCAATCAAAGCGTATTGCGGTGCAAGGGGCGGAGCTCCCTGGAGCTGTCTTTGCGACCGGCGACCCGTAAGGGGGAGCCGCGCGTGCGGAAAGTGAGGCAGTCAGGGCGCCTCAACTCGACGCGAGCCAGGCTGCTGACTCTGACCGCGATGAGCCTGGGCTACGGGATCGTACAGCTGGATGTAACGATCGTGAATACAGCCCTGAGCAGCATGGGCGCCTCTCTGGGCGGCGGGGTGTCCGCACTCCAGTGGGTCGTCAGCAGCTACACGATTGCTTTTGCTGCCTTCATCCTGACAGCGGGAGCGCTGGGCGATCGGGTCGGCGCCAAGAAAGTCTTCATGATGGGCTTCGCGCTCTTCACCGCCGCCTCCCTCGGCTGCGCGCTGGCACCGGGCGCGGTGAGTCTGATCGGGGCCAGGTTGATGCAGGGTGTGGGCGCCGCCATCCTGGTGCCCAACTCACTGGCCCTCCTCAATCATGCCTACGTCGAGGAAAAAGCACGCGCCAGGGCGGTAGGCATCTGGGCGGCCGGGGCAAGCCTTGCGCTGACGACCGGTCCGCTCGCGGGCGGTGCCGTGATCGCGCTGGTCGGCTGGCGGAGTATTTTTCTGGTCAATCTGCCGATCGGTCTTGCGGGGTTGTGGCTGACCTGGCGTTACGCCACCGAGACGAAGCCATCCTCCGGTCGCGAGCTCGATCTGCTCGGGCAGGTCTCGGCCATCGGCTCGCTGGGCGCGCTGGCTGGAGCACTGATCGAAGGCGGCGCCCTGGGCTGGAGCCATCCATTGGTGCTTGGCGGCTTCGGCGCCTTCGCCATTCTTGGCGCGTTGTTCGTATCGCGGGAGCGGCGCGCGCAACAGCCGATGCTGCCGCTGTCGCTGTTCGCTCATCGAATGTTTGCCTTGACCTCGACAGTCGGGCTGCTGGTGAACGTCGCCTTCTACGGAATGATTTTTGTGCTCAGCCTGTACTTTCAGCAGATCAACGGCTTATCCCCGTTGGCCACCGGCCTGGCGTTCCTGCCGATGATGGGTGCGGTGCTGCCGATGAACCTGCTGGCCGCTCGCGCAGCGGAGCGATTTGGCGCGCGCTGGATCATCGCCTCCGGAGCGGCCATTGCCGCGGCGGGTTGCCTGCTTCTGCTCGGCATCACCCGCGGCACCAGTTACTGGCTGATGCTCACGCCGCTGCTGGCTATCGGCGCCGGTCTCGGGTTATTGGTCCCGCCGCTCACCTCGACGCTGCTCGGCAGCGTCGAGAAGGCGCGCTCCGGCATTGCCGCCGGCGTTCTCAATGCCACGCGGCAAACTGGCAGCGTCATTGGGGTCGCCTTGTTTGGCTCGCTCATAGGACGCGTGAACGCATTCATCCCCGGTGCCCGCGCATCACTGCTCATCTCCGCTGCAATCCTGGCGGGCGCGGCCGTCCTGATCAGCATCGTGGGGCGCAAAGAGTGACTAAAGGCTTGTAACAATCAGCGCCGAAGTATCCACGCCCTTGACGTCCTTGACTCTACCAACGGCATCTGCGAGATGGTCCACCATACCCTGGTCTGGCAGGCTGCCCGTCAAGGCGACAACGCCGTGAGAGGTGCTCACTCCGATCTCGCTGCCCTTGGTGACAGTATCGAGTGAGATCGCAGATTTGACGTCGGTCGTAATTTGATGGTCTGAGGCGGCGAGGTCAGTATCAGTGTCCGCCTTTTGAACGTCTGCGGTCGAACTGTCCGTGGCTGGCGCCGTGGGCGAGGTGTCAGCATTTGCGGCGCTATCGACAGCAGGCGTGCTGGCTGCGGGCACATTGTTTGTGGCCGCGAGCGTTCCGCTTGGTTTGCTGGGGCCCGAGCCCGCAACTGCCGCGGCGCTCGACTTGGCTCGCGTCCGAGCGGGAGCGGGTGGTGAGTCGGCGCTAGGCGGAGCAGCGCTCGGCGGGCTCTTGCTTGCGACGCTATCAACTGGGGGCATTGGCGGCGCTGCCTCAGGCGCTTGAGCGGCCGGCGGCGGCGGCGGGCTGACGTTGTCAGCAGTGGGTGGCGGAGGCGGAGCCGCCGCGGCGACCAACGGGGCAGGATGGTGGCGCAGCGCCAGCACCACGATGACCAGAGCCGCGACCGCAGCCATGCTGCCGGCGACGACAATTTTCCGAGAAGCTTCGCTGTTCACAAAAAATACTCCGTTGTCCTAACTAAATCGTGACGCCCGTCCGGCGGTTTGCGATGGCGGATGAAATCCGCTCACCTGGCGCGCGCCGGGCGTGATGAGTTGACAGAGCAGAGCCTTACTCTGGTGGAGTCAAGCTACTCCTGTGGGGCGCTGGCTGTCGGTGGCCTAGCGCGCATAGTCGGGCGCACTGCCCGCAAAGCGGGTAGCACGGCGCGCAAGAATCATTCCGCCTCGCAAAGGCAGGCAGTAGGCGCGCTGGCGTACAGAAGAGGTCAGCGGGAGCGGCTCACGCTGCACCTCAGGCGCATCAGGCCATGGCTGGTTCCTACTTCAATTTGCTCTGGAGAATTCGCATGCAATCAGGGAAAGGGTTCTTGATCTCAGCCGTTCCTCTCTTACTGGCGGCTGGCCTCGTGTCGATGTGGAGCTTCCCCACAATGGCGGCGCCGCCCTCGTTGCAGCTCACGGGCGCGCAGGAAGTGCCGCCGGTAAGCAGTCAGGCATCGGCGAGCAGTACCATATCAGTGGCGACGGATAGGACGGTGAGCGGTGATGTCGAGACCACCGGAATTGAAAGCACTATGGCGCATATTCACGTGGGTGCCGTCGGCGTCAGTGGCCCCATTGTGGTGACTCTGGCCCAGGCCTCAGCCACGCGCTGGTCAGTCCCTGCGGGCACCCGACTGACAGAGGCTCAATACCAGAGCTACCAGGCCGGGGAGCTTTACGTGAACGTTCATAGCGATGCGCACAAAGGTGGCGAGATCCGCCTGCAACTGGCGCCTTGAAGATCGGTGTGACTGGGCGCGAGGCGTGAACACCTGGACTCGATCCGAGGGTCATGCCACTTTAATGGTGCTCAGGTAGTTCCAGGACAGGCTCTCCTCGCGAGATCGAAGAAGTGCACCCGCTGAAAGCAATTGGCGAGCTCCTGAATTTGCTGTCCAGGTGCCGCTCATGTACTCGCTAAACCCATCTCGACGGATTTGTCGGTTCACTGCCGCAGCACGGCCGAGGCGTCTGCCGGGACGCACGTGGATTTGTTAAAAAACAGCTTTATCCCAGGTTGACCGATAGCGGCGACAACAGCTGCACCGCCCTCGGGACCATAGGCCTGCTGCGAGTTGGCACCTCCATAGGTCATTGTGATCAAGCGCGGCTCGGCTGTACTTAGATCGAACAGTGAGATTTGGATCAGTTCGGGCACATACTTCACGTTAGCGTCGCCCGCGAACTCGGCGTACTTCTGTGGCGAAGCCGGTTCGACGCTCACGCCAAGATGGAAGCCGTTGGACAGAGGGATCGAGTGGATGGGCGGATCGGTGGGCAGCGTCCAGCTGTAGTAACCGTGGTGTCCGTCATCGAGCAGGACGGTCTGCTGACTGGCACCCGTCGCCTGATCGCACCCATGCTTCGCGACGAGCCGGGCATTGGCGTCATCCGCTAAGGTACGACCAAACTGATTGATGACCGGTCAATCAGCCGTAGATCGCGCGCCAGGCTTTGGCGTTGCAGGTAGAGCCTGTCGACGCGCTCGCTGAAGCGCGCACCGCGACCAGCCAACAGCTGCGAGAGCCCGGTAATGCCCGGCTTGGCCGTAAATCGCCAATCGTAGTCCGGCGTCCTCCAACCGAGCCGCTCAACATCGTACTCGGTCAAAGGACGGGGTCCCACGACACTCATGTCGCCGCGCAACACGTTAACGAACTGCGGTAATTCATCTACCCCGGTCTCGCGCAGCCAACTGCCGACGCGCGTAACCTGGCCGGCATGCATGCTTCGGAATTTCAAGATAGTGAAAGGCCGCCGATGCGCCCCGATCCGGCTTTGGCGGAAAAAGGGCGGCTTCCCGTCTTCCAGCCAAGCGGCCAGGGAAATGCCAACAGCAAGCGGCGCAAAGGTGATGCACGCCGTGCCACTGACGAGGATGTCCAGCAGGCGCTTGCTAGGATAGGAATTCACGTGATTCTCCAATATTGCAGACATGGGGTGATTCAGACGCCGGGACTCACGCATTGACTGGCCCTTGCCGCGCCGATGGATTCATCGACCAAGCTCAGCGCTTCCAATTTCGGTCGAAGCTGCAGGTGTCGGCGGCGCGAGTGCTCGATCAGGGGTCGCCAGACCTTTGCGGTCAGGCGGTGTTTGATCAGCTGGTGCCAAAAGCGATTGGAACGCTTATATAAGTAGCTCATCGCCAGATACGGCAAGACCGCCTTAGCATCGGCTGGCCGCCGTTTCCAGATGGAACGATGCGAGAACAGCGTTTCGTAACACCACGCGTAGCCTCGATCGAGCTCTTCGCAGCTCATGTGCTTGGGCCGAAATACAACGTGCGCCGTATCGAAGCGATTCCAGTCGCGATGCAAGATCCGTCCTTCCGACTCGAACTGTCGAAACAACGGAGTTCCAGGGTAGGGTGTCAATATATGGAAGGTGGCACATTCGAGCCGGTTAGCCTCGATCCACTCCACGGTGCGTTGAAAGACCTCGGGGCGATCGTGATCGAATCCCAGCACGAAACTACCGTTGACCTGAATGCCGAATCGATGCAGCACTGCGACGCGCCGGGCATAGTCCTGCGGTTTTGGCGATCGCTTGTGTGAGTCCGAGAGATTCTCCTCGTCCAGAGATTCAAATCCCACGAATACGCCGGTGCAGCCGGCAACCGCCATGTCGCGGACCAGAGAAGGGTCATCGGTGATATCGATGGTAACGGCCGCACTCCAGATGATCCTGAGTGGACGCAAGGCTGCACAAAGCCGACGCAGATACTCCGGCCTCGAGCCGAGATTGTTGTCCACGAAGACGGTATAGGGCTGGCTGTCGGCGACGATTTCCTCGACGACTTGCTCGACCGCGCGCATGCGGTACGGCATGTGCAATCCGTCTGTCGACAGATAGCAGAAGCCGCAGCGATTGTGACAGCCGCGGGTAGCGATGATGCTGGTGGTGGTCAAAAAGGCCGCGCGCGGCAGCACGGACCGGCGAGCGGGCGGATCGAGCCTGTAGGCACGGGAAAAATCCGCCTCATAGCGCGACTTAAGGCAGCCCATCTCGATATCCCTGAGAATATCCGGCCACAGCTGCACGCCGTCGCCGATCGCGATCGCATCGGCATGCTGGAGTGCTTCATCGGGGCAGGATAGGACATGCAGCCCCCCCAGGATCACGACAGTGCCTTGGCCGCGATACCAAGTGGCGAGTTCGTAAGCCCGTTGGGCAAAGGTCAAGTGCACCGTGATACCGACGACCTGGGGTAGTGGGTCAGACGGCGGAGGTCCTTGCAGCAGATTCTCATCCCAATACTGGATCTCCCAGTGAGGCGGTGTGGCGCCGGCAATGCTGGTTAGCGCCAGAGTCGGCGTGAGCACATGCTTGCCGAAGCTGGCGCGCGGGTCCTTGGGGTAGAACGGATTGATCAGTAGTGCTTGGAAGGGTTGGATAGTGCGCCGCTCGGTCCATGGGGCGAGTTGCGGTGCGACGGCCATGTCTGCCGGCACTGTGGGGCGGCGGGGCTGCAGTGAGAGGGCACTAACCATGCGGAGCAGCCGCTTGCATGGCGGGCGCAAGGCCGCCAAAGCGGCGCTCGCGTAAGCTGAAGTCATGAAGCGCAGCGCCGAAGGCAGTGGCGTCGAAATCTGGCCACAGGCAATCTACAAAATGGAGTTCGGCATAGGCACATTCAAACAGCAGGAAATCGCTGAGGCGTTTCTCGCCGCCGGTGCGGATCATCAAGTCCACCGCCGGTGCGGGCCGCGCAGCGTGATCAATTGCTGCAAGCTGCGCTGAAAAGTCATTGGCATCGATCCTCGCTAAGGATTGCGTAGACCTTGCCGCCTCGATCAGGCTGTGCCGGCTGGAGTAGTCAATTGCGATGCGCAGGTGCATGCCGGCGCAATGGGCCGTCACCTCTTCGCTGTGTCGGATCAGCCGCAGGAGTTTGGTATTCAGGCGATCACGTCGCCCGATGATATTAATCCGAATGGATTGTTCCAGGCAGCGGCGTGTCTGACTCAGCAGGTGGTGGCGTAACAGACTGAATAGGGCTTGGACTTCATCTGCCGGCCGCCTCCAGTTGTCGGACGAAAACGCATACAGGCTCAGGGTGTCGACGCCAGCGCGTGCCGCCGCCTCAACGATGCGGTTAACGGCTTGCGCTCCCTCACGGTGCCCCGCCACACGCGGCAGGTGTCGTCGGGCGGCCCAGCGGCCGTTGCCGTCCATGATGATTGCGATGTGCATGACAAAGTACTCTCTAATACAAAGTAAAAATGCGAAAAAAATCAGCCGCGTCGGGTGGCCTTGATGACGGCCTCGACGTGATCCAGATAGCGGTTCAGTGCGCTCTTTCCCAGAGCCGTAAGGCGATAGCTCGTCTTTGGGCGGCGCCCCTCAAACGCCTTATGGCACGTCAGGTATTTCGCCTCCTCCAACTTGCGCGCGTGCACGCTTAAGTTGCCGTCGCTGACATCAAACATCGCTTTAAGCTCGGTAAAAGTCAGCTCCTGACGCACGACCAGCGCGCTCATGATGCCTAGCCTGACCCGTTCGTAAACGAGGCGCTCAAATTTGGAATTATCCGAAGTTGCGTCGGCAGCCGCATTCGACACCAATCTTGGGCGCTTGCGTGATGCGGCCGTGGGCGCCGCGCTCGGCTTAGGTTTCGCGGCCACGCAGCCCCCGGGAAATCAGCATTCCGAACAGCAAGTGCAGGCCGCCAAACCCGGCACCCAGCACCAGCATTTGCATTTTGAGCGGAAGCAGCAGGGCGGGAAGTCCCAGCAGCGCGAATGAAGCCCCCATTACGCCAATGATCCGAGTGGTAGAAACGCTGGCGGCGATGAGCGCGCAGCCATAGCACAGCAGCCATACTCCTGGAATCGCATCCAATGCATCGTGACGGACCAGTACCAGCGTGAGTACTGCAGCGACGAACAAGGAAGGCAGCAAGCCGAGCGCGAACCTGCGGGCCGGCGTGCCGCTCAGAGCGAGCGCTCGTATCGAGGCGGGCCTCAGAACCAATACGCCACCGATCGGCGCGGCGAGGAAGGATGCGAATAGCCAGATGATGAGCCAATGCGCAGCGAGCGCAGGCGTCAACGACAATGTTGCCGCGAGCAAACCGAGGAGGCCCATCGCGATGCCGGCCGAACCGGGTACGGCAAATGCGGTGGCCGCCTCCATCGAATTTCGGATGTATCGCAGGGTCGCGGCGGCGTGCGAGTCGAGGTAGACAGTCGGGGCAGTGGGCATATCATGCTTTTCCGGCTTAGGCACGGGAAAACTCTACTGATACTACATTGCAATAGCAAGAACTCTGTAGAACAGAGGAGATAAGCCCGCGATTTCGTTGCGATGATGCCTCGACTGAAGGGTAACTTTCCTAGTCAAACGGCCAAGGCATGGCGCTCGGTAGTGCGGTGGTGGTGATCTCTGGCGCACTTCGTGACGGCTTGGGCAGGCCGACCTCGTGCCACCAGGGCACGAGCTTATGTTCGTGCACTGGCTCAACCGGCTCGCCCAGCCGTGGCATCAGCAGTTGCCCATCGAGCCCCGGCGCGGCGGCTAGCAGGTATTCCGCGGGCTGATCCCAGTCATGGATGGCGAGCGAGAACGTACCCCAGTGCACTGGCAGGAATATGCCACCGCCCAGGAGCCTGCGCGCCTCGAGCGCATGCTCTGGCCCAAGGTGGATATCGCCCCATGCCGGATGAAAGGCGCCTACCTCCAGCATCACCAGGTCAAACGGTCCCAGCCGCTCCCGGATCGCCGTGTACTCGCTCGTCAATCCGGTGTCGCCACTGAAGAAGACGGCGTGACGCTCAGAGCGGATCACCATGGAAGACCACAGCGTGGCATTACGGTCATGAAGTCCGCGACCTGAAAAATGCTGCGACGGCGCGGCAGTTACCGACAGTCCCGTGCCCGGCAGCGCATGGGTCTCCCACCAGTCGAGCTCAACAATTCGTTCGGCCTGGACACCCCAGGCTTCCAGATGCGCGCCAACGCCGAGCGAGGTAACGAACGGCACGCCGAGCTTGGCGAACTCGCGGATGCTCGGGTAATCCAGGTGATCGTAGTGGTCATGAGAGACGACAATCAGATCGATCGGCGGCAGGGAGCGGATGGGTACCGGCACCGGCTGAAACCGCTTCGGGCCGATCAACCGCGAGGGTGAAGCGCGTGGGCCCCAGACCGGGTCAGTCAGAACGCGATACCCGCCGATCTCAAGCAGGACGGTCGAATGGCCGAGCCACGTCGCACGCAGGCCGCTGTCCGGAGTCTTCGACCACGCCTCGCGCGGATTAAGCGCCGGCAGCGGTTGCTTGGGCACGCGCCGCTCGCCGCCGCACATGAATTCCGTCAGCGAGGGCATCTTGGCGGCGGGATCGCGTAAGCCCGGCTGGATCGGGTACAGGTTGCGAAAGCCTTCCCCGGCCCACATGCGCGAGCTCTTCATGCGCTCAAGCCGCAGACCCTGTGCGCGCTGACCTAAGGATTTCATATGAGGTTGGACGTTCTCGCGTGCAGTAAATTGCCATGGACTTGCATTGGCAACGCCGGGCGCTGGGAAGGACAGGCTCGGATACGATCACCAGAGCATAACCGTGCCGTACAGCAACCGCTCAAGTCTCGATTGCGCGCTGCGGTGCTCTTGCCCAGGGCATTGGTTGCGGCCGCGCTATGAGGCGCTGAGGGTTTGCTTCTCCACACGCGCGATCACCGCATCGAGCCCCTTCGCTGCGATCTCTGAGTCCAGATCAGTACGGTAGCTTCGAACGTAGGAGATACCCTCGATGATGACATCAAAGGCCTTCCAGCCCTCAGCGGTCTTGCGT
>Ga0302314_10003719_pt1 | contig 28078 bp, 27 predicted proteins | sample III_Palsa_N2_3_FD_200533 | JGI IMG/M metagenome (GOLD analysis project Ga0302314, IMG submission 200533) | Peat permafrost microbial communities from Stordalen Mire near Abisko, Sweden - III_Palsa_N2_3 | ecosystem: Environmental > Terrestrial > Soil > Palsa > Peat permafrost | place: Sweden...
TTGACCGGCACTAAATTCACCAAGATCCCCGTTCGCATCGTGGTCGGCCCCAATGGGGCGGTTCGTCATATCCATGTGATCAATGCGCTGCCCGACCAACGCACGGCAATCGAAGCGGCGCTCGCCCAATGGCACTTCACCCCCGACCGCTCAGACGGCGAAGCCAGACCGGTCGAGACCGGCCTGGCTTTCGAGGTCAAGTAAGCGGCGGCAGCCGGATCGGGCTGCCGCCAGTCGCGGGATGCTACAGCGAGCGCAGGAAGTTCAGCAGATCCTGCTGATTCTTTGCCGACAGCATCTCGAAATTGTTCACGACCTGATTGGCTTCGGAACCCCTCGAGGCGTGCTGCTGGATCGCATCGATCAGATTGTTCGACCGACCGTCATGCAGGAAGAACAGCCGTTGGCCCAACCCCCAGAGCGGCGCCGAGCGGAATTGGTCGCCATCGGCACTGCCCTGGCTGACGTCATCGGCCAGGTTATTGCCCATGTCGTGCAGTGCGAAATCGCTGAACGGGGTAAAGGTAACAAAGCTTTGTGCGGTGAAGATCGACTGTGCCGTGGTCTGCTGCGGCACGTGACAGCCTTGGCAGCCAATATTCATGAACACATGCTGTCCGTTGGTCGTCGACGCCGTCGGTGCCGCCGGGGCGGGCCCCGCCGAGAGCCGCATGAAGGCAGCGAAATTCACGATATCCGAGGAATAATCGGAGGGCGCAAAGCCGCTGGTATTGGGGTCGACGAGATTGGTCGCGTCCTCGGGCAACGCATTGAACTGGCAGCCCGCCGTGGTGTCCCGCTCGTTCGGGAACAATTCGTTAGTGACGCCCTGCTCAACGTTGTAGGCCTCGCCGGCAAAGATCTCCAACGACTTGTTCTGTGCCTTCCAGCCAAAGCGCGTGATGGTCCCGTCATTGCCACTGAAATTGAACACGCCGGACGCAATCCCGAGCGAGGATTGCAGCGAGGCTTGCGCCGCTGCGGCCGCGACCAGGTTATTGTCGGGCACGTTCTCGACCAGCCCGCCGCCGAAGATCGGAGTCGGGATCCGGAAGATGGCGTTCCCCTGCCTTACCGCCTGGGCGAAATTCGGCTGCGTGATGGTGCAGCCCGAGGCGTCCTTCCGGCCGCTGATGACGAAGAGATCATGCACCCCGCCATCGGGAGTGCCGTTGGGATTGCTGATGAAACGAACCTCGCGTACCGGCCCGTGCAAGGTCACGAAGGACGGTAACGTGTTGTCGGCACCGTCGAGCGTCGCGACGGCAACCTGCGGGTTGACCGCCGGGCTCGTTCCGCCGACGGCCGGTTGGGCGTGACAGCCGGAGCACTGGTTGAGATTGAACCGCGGCCCCAACCCGCTGCCGTTCTGGATACCCGGCGGCGCGTCGGCGATCGTGCCGGAGACCGAATCGACTTCCTGGAAGCGGCCCTTTGCTGCATTGAAGAATGTCACCTCCGTCGGGTCCAGGCCGGGTAATGGTCCGCCGACGAAGCCCGTGCCCGACCGCGGTCCCGGGTCGGTCTGAGCGAATGCCGGCCCGGCGACGCCGCAAGCCAGTATCAGCGCGAACACCACTTTTCGAGGCAAGACTGCGCGTGAAAGATGCGAAGGACTCATGGCGAACCCCCTCCCCTCAAGCTCTAATAGGAGCTCAGCGCTCCATCTGCGGTGATATTACACATCAATATTCATTTTTCGAGTCAATCCTTATGGAATAAATTCACCGGATACCCGGTCTTGACCACGATCGTATGTTCCCGATAATCCACAATTTCCCTTCGCTATTTGCGAATATATCGATCATGTATTTTACATGATCGATATATTTTGGCGATCCTGTATGCATTTGTATTGAATGATATTGCGGAAACGTCGCAAATCGTAGAGTGCGCTGGCAATATGTTACGAGTTTCGACAATCCTTGTCGAATTCCAGCAAACTGAAATTCGCCACGGCACTTTTCTCAATTTGACAGTCCTGCCACGGAGACGTGTCGCGGATCGCGATCCAGGCCGAGTCCTATACAACCGTAGCAACATATCGACAATGATCGAGTCGGTATTCAGCTACCGATCTGCCCTGCATACGAGATCAATACCCGGATAGTTGTATGGCAGAGCTTGAAACCACGCGTCACGCTTCGCTGGCCGGGCTCAACGATGATTTGGGTCGCTCTCGATCGGCGCCGCCGCCACCGCCTGGTTACGCCCGGCCCCATTGGTCCTGCGGCGTGTCCGTCAGATTACCCGCCGCTCCAGCAGTGCTCGCGCCTGCTCGCGCGAGACCGGCCGCGAGAAATGATAGCCTTGGGCGTGATCGCAGCCGAGTTGCCGCAGTAGATCGGCCTCCTCGGCCGCCTCGACGCCCTCGGCCACGACTTTCAGGCCCAGATCATGCGACAGCTCGATGATCGACCGCACCAGGCGCAGAGCCTCGGGCGCCCGCAACATGCGGCTGACGAAGGACCGGTCGATCTTCAGCACATCGAGGGGAAACCGATGGAGGTAGCTGAGCGAGGAATAGCCGGTGCCAAAATCATCGAGCGACAATTCGATGCCGCGTTCCTTGAACTCATGCAGCGTCGTCGCCATCGCCTCGGGATCGCTCATCAGCACGCTTTCGGTGATCTCGAGCTTGAGACGGCTGCGCGGTACCGCCAACCGGTCGAGCAGCGCATGCAACCGCAGCACGCCGGCCCGATCGGAGATCTGGCGGTTGGAGAGGTTGACCGCGACCGCGAACTCCTCGGGCACCAGCCCCGCCGCCGTCCAGCCGGCGACCTCGCCGGCCGCACATTCGATCGCGAACAGCCCAAGCTGGCCGATCAGCCCCGCCTCTTCGGCAATTGGAATGAACCGCCCGGGCGGAATCGACCCGAGCTCGGGATGGCTCCAGCGCATCAGCGCCTCGAAGCCGACAATGGTATTGGTCCCGCCGACATCGAGCGAAATGACCGGCTGATATTCGAAGAAGATCTGACCCAGCCGTTCGGCATTGGCCAGATCCTTGGACAGCCGTCGCTTGAGATTGGTCTCGCGCAACAGCGCATCGTCGAAGAGTTCGGCCCGGGTCCCGCCCAGCAGCTTAGCCCGGTCGAGCGCCAGCCGGGCATTGCGCAGCAGATCGGCGCCGCTTTCGGCACCACCCAGCGTCGGGGCGGCAATGCCGATCGAAACCCCGATCGACATTTCCGCGCCGCCGAGCGCATAGGGCTGCGACAGATCGGCGAGCAGCGTCTCGGCCAAGGCACTGGCGGCCGCATGGCCATTGGCCGCGTGCAGCCAGATCGCGAACTCGTCGCTGCCGATCCGCGACAGCGCGTCATCCGGCTTGACCCGGCCAGCCAGACGCCGCGCCATCGCAATCAGCAGCGCGTCGCCGGCCCCCGTCCCCAGGCTGTCGTTGAGCCGACGGAACTGATCGACATTCAGCAACAGGATCGCCGTCCCCTCGATCGCCGCGATGCTGTCGCGCGACTCGACCAGCTGATTGAAGAAGGCGCGGTTGCTGATCCCGGTCAGCCGATCCTCATAGGCGGCATTGCGCAGATTGATCTCATAGGTCTTGCGCAGGGTTATGTCCGATTGCGAGCCGGCCATGCGGATCGGCACACCCAGAGAGTTGCGGAGCGCAATGGCCCGGCACTGCATCCAGCAATAACGCCCGTCGCCATGCTGGATCCGGTACTCGCAGTCGAGCTGTGCGGTGCTGCCGGCGATATGCGCATCGATCTCCCGCCGCAGCCTGGCGACATCATCGGGATGCACGCGGCTCAGCCAATCATCGAGGGTCGACAGCCGCTTGCCCAGCTCGACTCCGACGATCTCCTTCCAGCGTGTCGAGAAATAGACAGCACCGCTCGGGATGTCCCAATCCCAGATGCCGTCATTGGCGGCACGCGAGATGAGGGCATAGCGTACCTCGCTGGCCAGCAGCGCCTCTTCGGCCGCCTTCCGGTCGGTGATGTCGTGATAGCTGGCCAGGATCGCCGGCTCGCTGCTGAAGGTGATCGCCCGCGCCGAAACCAGGGCCCAGAAGGTCGAGCCATCGACCCGCCGCATCTCGACCTCGTAATTCTCGACCGAGCCGGTCCGCCGCAACCGATCGAGCAGCTTCTGCTGATCCGCCGGTTCTACATAGAAGGAATCGGTGAGATCGCGCTGCTCGAGCGTTTCCGGCAGATAGAATTGCGCCTGCGAGCGCTTGTTGGCGAACAGCACGCGGCGATTATCGGGGCCGGTCAGCACGATCGGAATCGGCAGCGCCTCGGCAATGACCCGGAACCGTTCGCGCAAGGCGATCGACCGCCGGCTGGCGACCAGCGACAGATCGCCGAGCCGGATCCCCAGCAACAGGCCGAGACTGCCGCACCACAGCGCCGCAGCGACACCGAGGCCGGACAGGGCGAGCGCGCCGCCTTGCATGGCCACCAGTCCGGTCGCGTGCATGAAGGCGAGGCCGAAAAAACCAGCGGCGACCGCACAGAGCCGGCCCCATCGGTCGACGGTCAGCGCACCACCCCAGGCCAGCCCGGCCAGGGTCGCCGCGGCCACGGCCAGGGACGTCGCTGCCCAGACGGGGTCGGGCATCGCGCTGCTGCCCGGCAGCGCCGCCAGCAGCAGGAAATGGACCACCGCCAGGGCAATGCCGGCGAGCGCGCCGGTGCCGGCACGGATCCGTCCGGCGATATCGGGTCGCAGGCCCAGGGCCGAACAGGCGACCACGGAAGCTGCCAGCGACGCCAGGGCAAGCTCGGGCCGAATGCCATCAAAGCCAGGATCGAGCGCCGTCGCGGCCGCCTGCAGCAGCCAGCAAACCGCACCGATGCCGTAGGCGCGCAACAGCCGACGGGGGAGCGCTTTGCCGACAGCCGGGCGGACCAGCGGGCGGGGAGAGGAATCGACGCTCGAGGTTTGGCTCACATTGTCTCTTGAGAGGCGCCGCATAGGCCCGGCATTGGAGGCTGCGGCACCCGCCCATCGGCGCCGTCGAAGGCCTTGGCCGACATTCCGGCGCTTCGATCTGCCCGTTTTACCGAGCCAGTCGTAAACACTTCCTTGCGGGCACGCTGCGATGCCAAAAAACGACACGCAAAGACACTCTCGACAATTCTCATAAAATTCGATCGAATCGCGACGCGGGCCGCGCTTGGAGAGAATTCGTTAACGCGGCGACGCGCAGACTGCCGGTATTGGGCATCGTGGAGGAGGTCGCCATGGCACAATTCTCGCCGCGCTCCGTCGAGACTTTGATCGATCTGGTCGAAATCAAGCTCAGCTGTCTGGACGTCATGGACCGCGAGGATCGCGAGGAACTGAAGGCGCTCCAGCGCTCCTTGGCGGAGCTGCAGGAATATCGGCGAACCGAATTGCCGGGACGGCGACAAGTCGCCAACCGCACGGGTCAGCCGGCCCTGGTTTAGAGGGCAAAGCAGGCCTTCCTTAGCCTGCTTACATCTTGCTGGCGCTGCCCTACGGGACATGAGCCTGAGCGGCAAGGCTGCTTAGGATCTGGCGCGAAATAGACCATTCGTTACACATCAGCGCGGCACTTCGGCCCCTCGCCCGCTTGGCGGGAGAGGGAGGGGCCCGCGTCAGCGGGAGGGTGAGGGTGGGCGCTCGAAACCCGCCAGGCAACTGCTCGCAGAGCACCCACCCTCACCCGGCTCGCTGCTGCTCGCCACCCTCTCCCGCCAAGCGGGCGAGGGTTTGTTCGCGGCGTCGACAGAGCACTGGTTTCGCGCCAAATCCTTAGTCGCGCGCGGCCCCGAACAGCCCCTGCGGCCGGTAGGTTAGGGTCAGGCAGAGCAGCCCGAAAATCGCCACGTCGCGATAGGCCGAGCCCAGATAGGCAGTCCAAAGCGCCTCGAAAATTCCGATGGCGAGACCGCCGAGCACGGCACCACGCAACGAGCCCAGGCCACCGAGGACCGCGGCCGCCAGCGCCTGGACGCCGATCAGGAAGCCCATTTGCGCGTCCGCCTCGCCATAATGCACGACATAGATGACCCCGGCCAACGCCGCCAAACCGGCGCCGAGCGCGAAGCCGCGGCTGGCGACACGGTCGACATCGACCCCGAGCAGCGACGCCATGAAGGCGTCATCGGTGCAGGCCCGATAGGCGCGGCCGGCGGCGCTGTGCCGGAGCAGCACTGTGCCGATCACACCCAGCACCACCATCAAGCCGAGCACGGCCAATTGGGTATTGCCGATCATGACGGCAAATCCGGCCTGCTCGTATAGCACGTGGCGGCCGGTGAAGAGCGGGTCGAGCCATTTTTCGCCGCGCCCCTGGGCCAGCCGCAAGCCATTCTCGAGGAAAACCGCCAAGCCGATCCCGGCCACCAGCGGCGCCGGACCGGGCACCGCCCGGAGCGGCCGATAGATCAGGCGCTCGCCGGCCCAGCCCCAGAGTGCCACGAGCGCCGAGGCGGAAAGGCCGATCAGCAGCAGCGCCCCGATTCCGGTGATGGCAGCACCGGTACGTCGGCCGAGAACGACCAGAACGACCGTCATGCCGGCGCCGACCGCAACCAGCGGCCCATAGGCGAAGAAGACGGTGCGGGCGACACCATAGACGATGGAATAGCCGAGCGCCGTCAGCCCGAACACGGCCCCAAGCATCAGGCCGTTGAGCAATTCCTGGATCAGGAAGGGCAGATCCCGGCCGGCCGGGATCGGTGGCGGTGCTTCCTGCGCTGCCGGCGGCTCGATCGGAACGCCGATGGCGAGGCCGAGCAATTGCAACCGGATCGGTGCCAGACCGACGCCATCGACCTGACGGGCCCGCAGCACCGGAAGCGGGCCGAACGCCGTCTTCGGCGCAAAGAGGCAGGCGCCGCGATGCATCTCGCCCTCTTCGGCGCCCAGCGATAGAACGATCCAGCCATCTTCATCCGGCGCCTGGTGCCACCGAAAGGTCTCGGGCGACGCCCCCAGCACGGTGGCAAGGGCCCGGCGGCAGGTGTCGATCCGGGCGCGATCCCCAGCACAGCCGCCGAGCAGGACGGCGAGGAACAGTGCCATGAACACGCTGAGCGAAGCCGTGCGCCTGTCCAGACGGCTTCGCGGCATGGCCCGGCCTCGCTACGGCAGATTGCTGCGGCCGACCGGCATGTTGTCGATCAGCCGGGTCTTGCCGAGGCGGGCCGCGACGAAGATCCGCGCCGGGCGTTCGAGCGCGTTGACCGGCACCAGGGTCTCGGCGTCGCAGATCTGGATATAATCGATCGGGCCGAACCCGGCCTCGGTCAATGCCGCCCGCGCGGCGCGCAGCAGCTCAGGCAGGCTCGCGACCCCGGCCGCGGCAGCATCGGCGGTTTCGGCCAGCACGCGCGGTAGGATCCCGGCCCGCTGCCGCTCGTCTTCGCTCAGATAGAGATTGCGCGAGGACAGTGCCAGCCCATCGGGATCGCGCACCGTCGGCACCCCGACGATTTCCACGCCGAGATCGAGGTCGCGCGCCAGCCGGGTCACGACCTGCAGCTGCTGGTAATCCTTCTCGCCGAAATAGGCCCGGTCGGGTGCCACCTGGCGCAGCAGCTTGGTCACCACGGTCGCCACACCCTGGAAATGGCTGGGGCGGTGCGGCCCGTCGAGATGATCGGTCAACTCCTCGACCCGGACATAGGTCGAAAAACGCGGCGGATACATTTCCTCGAGCTCGGGCGCCCAGACCAGATCGGCACCCAGCGCCTGGAGCTTCGCGACATCCTCGGCCTCGCGCCTGGGATAGAGGGAGAAATCCTCGCTCGGCGCGAATTGGGTCGGGTTGACGAAGATGCTGACTACGGCGCGCTCGCCCGCGTCGAGCGCACGCCGGACCAGGGTCAGATGACCTTCATGCAGGGCGCCCATGGTCGGCACCAGGCCGATCCGGTCGCCGGCGCTGCGCCAGGCCGCGATCCGGGCGCGCAGCTCGGCACTTTTCCTCAGGACCGGCAGGATGGCGGCAGAATTTTCTGTGGTCACTCGTCGATCTCGTTCAGCACCAAGGGTCAGTCGACCGTCTCGTGGAAATGCGAATAGTCGATGGCACGGCTGCCGTCGTCGCGGCGCAGCATGATATCGACAAAGCGCGTATTCCAGCGAATGTCATCCGCGGCATAGCCGAAGCGCGCATGGACCGGCTGGGCGAAGGTCTCGTCGATGCCGGTGATCGAGCAGATGATCTCGACATCTTCGGCCTTGAGGCTCTCGCGCGTGGCGCCAAGGAGCGGGCTGTCCTGGTCGATCGGGTGCAGCACGGTCCAGCTGAGCGCGAAGACCGGCGTCCGGCTGCGCTCCACCTTCAGATCATGGAAGCGCCGCACCTCCTCGCCTTCCGCGGTCAGTTCGCGGCGCAGCACCGCGACATGGATCTGCGCCTCGACGATCTGGTTGCGGCGCTGGTTGGCGACACGGAACATCAGATGCGGCACGCCGTTGCGCTTGCCGATGACGGCGACCTCGCTGAACATCATCCGGGCCGTCGGGCGCGACACCCGGGCAAAGACGACACCGGCCGACAAGGCCACGGTCAGCATGCCAACGACCGTCTCGGCCGTGGCAATGACATTGCCGGCGAGGCCGCCCGGCAGCAGCGCGCCGTAACCGATCGTCGCCATGGTCTGGACGCTGAAGAAATAGGCGTCCGCGAAGGAGCCGGGCCGGGCATTGGCGATGCTGCCGGGAACGCTCAGATAGAGTAGTGCGAACCCGGCATTGGCCAGGAGATAGGCCGAGACGAGCAGGAGGAGCAGCCCCGCGACCGGTATCGTCATCAGGAAATGGTACGAGTCGCGCCAGCCGGCGCTCTTCAGCCCGATGCGCTTGACGTCACTGGTGCCACCGCGGGCAAAGCTGAGCGGGGTGGTGCGCGGCGCCCGCTTTGTGCGCGCGCCGGCCGTGGGCGGCCGGGCGATGCTACGGATGCGATAGGCCATGGCAGCAGCTCCGTTTCGCCACGACGCGGTTATGACGAGGCGCCGGCAACACCCGGCGCCGCGATGGCGGCACCCGGCGTCGCGGCCGGCTCGGCGACGAAAGCCGTGGCTTCGGCCTCGGTCGCGATTTCGAGCATCGAGGCGAGGCCTTGGGTTTTCGCCGGCACGGTCTCGCGTGCGGCCAGCGCCAATGCCACGACCGGATCGCCGCCGGCTTCGCGCAGTGCCCGCGCCTGCGCCGTCGATCTCAGGGCCGAGGCATTGGGCTGGACCGGTCGCAGCACGCCGGCATCGACATAGCCGAGTGATCCGTCGTTGAGCGTCAGCGTGATCCAGCCGGTGACCGGGCCGCCGCCGGGGCCCTGGACGCGCTGGCCCTTGCGCAGATCGGCAATGCGGGCGCCGCCGGCATCGGGCCGGGCGAAGATCTCGGAGCTTTGCGTGACCATGTAAGGGGTCGCCGGCACCGGCGATGCCGCCACGGCCTTCGCCACCTTGACGCTGCTGCCCGGCGCCGACGCCACCAGCCGTTCCGCAACCTCCTGGAGGATCGCCTGCACCGCCGCGATCCGACCGGCGACGGCGCGGGCTTGCGTCAGTTCGGCATCGAAGGCCCGCTTTTCCTCGGCCAGTCTTTGCGCGCCGAGCTTTGGTTCCAGCGTGGCGTCGGCGATCTGGGCGCGCAGCGCGTCGGCGCGACCAAGACGGCAGGTCTTGAGCGAACCATAATCGGTATCGACCCGGTCGACCGCAGTGCCAAGGGCCACCAACTCGGTCGACAGGGTCCGCGCGGTCGCAGCGGTGTCGGCATTGGCCTGATGGAGCTGCGCCCAATAGGCGTCGCCGCTGGCTGCCGGGGCCGCCGGCAGCGCTTGTGTCGCGACCGCGAATTCGGCCCGCTCGGCCGGACAGCCGGCAATGATGAGTGATTGGCTGGTCTGGGCGCAGCCCGCCAGCAAGGGCAGGATAGCGGCAGCGAGCGGCAGGATCGGATAAAGGCGCATCAAGGAGCTTGGCATCGGCAACATGATCTGTGGGGTCCGGGCCGGCACCTTACAGGATCGCCCCGGGAAAATCAGGCCGAAATGCCGGGCACGCCGGCCGTCGCGGTCACACGGCGGAAGGTGAGATTGATCCGGCTGTCGCCGAGCTCCGCATGGTCGGGCCCGGTCAGCCGGTCGATGCCGTGAAAGATCAGCCGGGACGCCCCGCCGAAGACGATGATGTCGCCTTGATCGAGCGTCACCGCCCGGGTCGGGTCGGCGCGCCGGATCCCGCCGATGCGGAACAGGGCCGAGCGGCCGAGCGAGACCGAGACGATCGGCTGGCCGAAATCCTGTTCGTCGCGATCCTGATGCAAGCCCATCCGCGCCCCCGGCCCATAGAAATTGATCAGGCAGGCTTCCGGCTCGAAGCCGTCATAGCCGGCCTCGGCCGCCGCCTCTGCCGCCAGCCGGCGGAACGCCTCGGGCATTTCCGGCCAAGACTCCCCGGTCAGCGGATCGCGGCCGGCATAGCGATATCCGCCGGCATCGGTGACCCAGCCCAGCGTCCCGCAATTGGTCATGGCAGCCGACATGGTCTTGCCCCAGGGCGTCATCATGCGTCGGGGCGGATGGGTCGCGAGCACCGCCTGGGCGATCGCCAGGATCTCCGCCCCGGCGCGCCCCGGCAGCAGGCTGATGCCGGGCCCGAGCGGGATCACGGCTGGCGATGGCAAGGGCAGTCGGGACAAGTTTTCTCCGGCGTGGATCCCCAGGAGAATAGCGCCGGAGCGCAGGCCCGGAAAGAGTGCAAGCCGGCCAGTGCGAGAGGCGTGCAGAGTGCCGCCTTCAATGCTATGCAGACAAGACCCGTCAGCCAGGATGCCGGACCGGGCGCCAAGGGGAGATGACCAGCCTGGAACCGTTCGACACACCGATGGAAGACAGTGACCTGATCCTGGATATCGAGGTCCTGGGCAAGCTCGAGACGATCATGCCGCGCGACCGGCTGGTCACGCTCGCCTCGTCCTATTTGAACGGGGTGATCGCCCGGGGCAGCCGGATTTCGGCCTTCGTGGTGGCTGGCGATCTCGTCGCGCTCAGTCGTGAGGCGCATGATCTGAAGAGCACATCGGGCAGCTTCGGCGCGCGGCGGCTGCAGACTCTGGGCGAGAAGCTGGAGACGGCGTGCCGCGAGGGCAATCTGGCGGCGGCCAGCGAACTCGCCTGCGCCATTGCTGCCGTGCTGCCGGATACAATCGAAGCCGTGCTGCGCCGCTATCCCGAAGTGCAGCTCAACGCCGCACCCAAATCATAGGCCTAGTCCCGGATCGAGTTGGCGCTGCAGCCGCTGCGCCGCCAACTGGGCAAAGCGCAGGGTCATGGCCTTGCGCCGCGCCGGGGCCAGGCGGATGATCGGTGCCACCCGCAGGATTTCGGCGGCAAAGGCGTCGGCGGCGATCAGCCCGCATTCGGCGGGGATCAGCTCGGTCGGAAAACCGTCGGGCACGGCGAAATAGAGCGCATCGCAGAATTCGCGATACTCGCTCCATTTCCGATCGGCACGGAAATCCTCGATCGAACTCTTGACCTCAATGATGGCGATATCGCCATTCGAGGCTAGCGCCAGGACATCGGCGCGCCGTCCATTGGCCAGCGTCACCTCGGTCAGCACGGCCCAGCCATATTGGACCAGCGCCCGGCAGACGCCGCGCGCCAGCAACACCCCCGGCTGTATCCCTTGCACCCCAATCATCGGCACCTCCGCATCCCCTCATAGGTGGGACGACGGGGTGCCGGCAAGCCTCAAAACTCGCTTTCGAGCTCCGGCAGATCCTCCGGCTCCTGCTTTGCCGCCTCATCCCATTCCTTGAATTCGGGCATGGCCAGGATGGCGTGGCAATAGGCGGCGCAGTCGGGGTCCAGGGTCACGCCATAGGTGCGAAAGCGGGTCACCACCGGCGCGTACATGGCGTCCGCCATGCTTCGTTCGCCGAACAGGTAGGGTCCGCCATAGACGTCGAAGCAGTCGCGCCAGATCGTAGTGATGCGGGCGATATCGGCCTGGGCGTTCGACCAGACCTTGAACCCGGTATGCTTGCGCTTCAAGTTCATCGGCAACGCCGAGCGCAGCGCGTTGAAGCCCGAATGCATCTCGCCGCAGATCGACCGGCAGCGCGCGCGGGCCGCGCGATCGGCCGGCAACAGCCCGGATTGCGGCCGGATCTCGGCCAGATATTCGCCGATCGCGACCGTGTCCCAGATGCGGATACCGTCATGCACCAGGCACGGCACCAGGGTCGAGGACGACAGCAGCAGCAGCTCGGCCCTGGCATCGGCATCGTCGATCGACACCATCTGCTCGGCGAAATCGAGCCCGGCGAATTTCGCCATCAGCCAGCCGCGCAGCGACCAGGCGGAGTAGTTCTTGCTGCTGATGATCAGCGTCGCCTCGACCATAGGCAGGATCCTCGTCTGTGGCGCCGCATCTGACTAGATTTTGGGCGGCGCTCCGTTATTCCGGCGGCAAGCCGGTCCTGCGCCGACTCTACGCAAGCCCCGTGCCGCAGCCTTGCCCAGCCATGCACGGTCCTTGCTTGCAAGAGTTTCGGCCCGGGCGCTAAAACCACCGCTCACTTCGAATGCTGGAGCCCCTGCGCCATGACCGAATCCGATCGGCCCGCCCCGCCCGCGCCGCGCGACGAGATCGCCGAGTATCGCGCGGCCGCCGCCGCCAATCAGTTCCGCCAGGCGCGGGTCGACAAGCTCGAGGCGATGAAGCGGCTCGGCATCGATCCCTACCCCGCGCATTTCGAGCCCAAGGACCAGGCCGGCGCCCTGGCCGCCGCCTATGCCGAGCTGCCGGTCGGCCAGCTGACCGAGCAATCGGCGACCGTCGCCGGCCGGATCCGGGCGATCCGCAACAGCGGCATGTTCATCGACCTGCATGATCTGAGCGGCAAGATCCAGATCTTCTGCCACAAGGATTTCCTGGCGCCGGAGCAGCTGGCGCTGGTCAAGCTGCTCGATCTGGGCGACATCATCGGGGTCACCGGCATCGTCCGCCGCACACCGGCCGGCGAACTCACCATCAACGCCGGCAAGGTCGACATCCTGACCAAGGCGCTGCTGCCGCTGCCCGAGAAGTATCACGGGCTGCAGGACCAGGAGACGCGCTATCGCCAGCGCTATCTCGACCTGATCATGAACCCGGAGAGCCGCGAGACGCTGCGCAAGCGCAGCGCCATCATCTCGGCGCTGCGCGGCTTGCTGATCGAGCGCGGCTTTCTCGAAGTCGAGACGCCGATGCTGCACGGCATTCTCGGCGGGGCCTCGGCCAAGCCCTTCATCACGCATCACAATGCGCTCGACATGGATCTCTATCTGCGCATCGCGCCCGAGCTCTATCTGAAGCGCCTGATCGTCGGTGGCCTGTCCGACAAGGTGTTCGAGATCAACCGGAACTTCCGCAACGAGGGGCTGTCGCCGCGGCACAACCCGGAATTCACCATGATGGAGCTGTACTGGGCCTTTGCCGATTACCGCGACATTATGGGCATCGTCGAAGCCATCATGGAATGCGTCGCCCGCGCCGCCAACGGCACGCCCGAAGCGCATTACGGCGACCGCGTGCTGAATTTCACCGGCCCGTTCCGGCGCCGCGCCATGCATGAGCTGGTCATGGACAAGACCGGAATCGATTTCCTGGCGCTCGACAGTGCCGAGGCCGCGCGCGCCGCCGCCAAGGCGCTCGGCTGCAAGATCGAAGGCCACGAGAATTGGGGCCAGGCGCTCGAGGTCGTGTTCGAGGAGACGGTCGAGCACGAGCTGATCCAGCCGATCCACGTCACCCATCACCCGCGCGACATCTCGCCGCTGGCCAAGCTCGACCCCAAGGAGCCGCGCCTGACCGAACGCTTCGAGACCTATGCCAATGGCATCGAGCTGGGCAACGGCTTCTCGGAGCTGAACGACCCGATCGACCAGTTCGAGCGCTTCGAGGCCCAGGTCAAGCTGCGCGAGAGCGGTGACGACGAGGCCTCGCAGATGGATGCCGATTACGTCACGGCGCTGGAATACGGCTTGCCGCCGACCGGCGGGCTGGGCATCGGCATCGACCGACTGGTCATGCTGCTGACCGACAGCCCCTCGATCCGCGACGTCATCGCTTTTCCGACGATGCGACCACAGGGGTGAGGTTTCGCTCCGGGCGGTTGCGCACGAAGAGGTAGTAGACCACGAGTGCGGCACCACCCATGGCGAGGACGGTGACTGCCATCGGCACGGCGGTGTGATCGTAGAAGCGGCTGGCAATCCAGCCGGCGACCGCCGCCCCGGCCATCTGCAGGCAGCCCATCAGCGATGAGACGATTCCGGCCATGGTTGGGTGCGGCTCCAGAGCTGCCGCCATGGCGTTGGGCGTGATCAGCCCGAGGCCGAAGACATAGAGCATGATCGGCACCACAGCGCCGAAGACGCCGGCGCCAGCCAGGGCCGCGGCCAGCATCGCCAGCCCCGACGTCACGACCAGAGCCAAGCCGATCTGCAGCAGGTTTTCGCCGTCCCAATAGCGCAGCAGGGTCGCATTGGCGAAGCCGCCGCCGACCAGCGCCACCGCGGGAATCGCAAAGAAATAGCCGAAACTGTCGGCGCGCACGCCGAACACTTCGATATAGACGAAGGGCGCGCCCGAGATATAGGCGAACAGCCCGCAGAACAGCAGGCAATTCACCAGGGCAAAGCCGAGCGCGCCGCGGCTGCGCAGGAACACCCGGCAATTGTCGAAAATGCGGCCGGGCCTGAGCGCGAAGGGATCGGGCCGCGCCAGCGATTCGCCGAGCCGCAGCAGCACCGCCACCAGGATCGCCGCACCAGCCAGGCCAAGCGAGAGGAAGATCGCGCGCCAGCTGACGAAAGCGAGCAGGTACCCGCCCAGGATCGGGGCCAGCAGGGGTGCTACCGACATCACCATGCTCATATGCGACAGCATGCGGGCACCATGGTGCCGGTCGAACAGGTCGCGCACGACGGCGCGCCCGAGAATCGGCCCGACGCAGGCACCGGCGCCTTGCAGAAACCGGCAGGCGATCAGCCAGCCCATGCTCTGGCTGAGGGCACAGCCGAATCCGCCCAGGCAGAAGATGACCAGCCCGCTCAGCAGCAGCGGCTTGCGGCCGAAGCGGTCGGCGAGCGGCCCACAGAACAGCTGGCCGGCCGAGAATCCCAGCAGGAAGCCCGAGAGCGTCCATTGCGTCTGATCGGGGCTGGCGCCGAAGATCCGCGTCAGCTCCGGCAAGGCCGGCAGACTCATATCGATCGCCAGCGCATTGAGGGCCGTGAGCGCGCCGAGCAGCACGACGAAGCCGAAGGAACCGGGCGACAACATGAGTTTGGGGAACCTGTCGGGCGTTGAGAAGGCACGCTAACATGGCGATCGCCATCCCCGCTGCGCCGCCAACGGTGCGCCCCGATGCAAAAACCACATGTGGTTCGACCGCAGGGGACGCGTGGGGCGAAGTCTCGGCACGGCGCACGTCCTGCACATCTCGGCGCAGGCTAAGGCGACGCCCAAAATTATGGCCGTCATTGGGAGCGCAGCGAAGCAATCCAGCCTTCGGTGCGGCGGCCCTGGATTGCTTCGCTGCGCTCACAATGACGGCTTTGGATTGTTGTCGTACCTGACCCATTCAATTTTGGGCGGCGCTTTCGTTGCCCGAAATTTCGGCATTGCCCGATGAGCGGGGGGCGCCCGTGACATTTTTCCGCACACCAGGCGACAAAACCGGGCTGCGCCCCCTTTTCTTTATTGTGAAAACTCACTATTTACGGGAGACGATCGTCGCTGACGAGCGTTTGCCCGATAGTTTCGAGCGAAAGAACCGCATCTGCGCAGTCGCAGAAGCTCGTAATCTCGGGTAACGATCACAGGGACCGTTCCTACTCCGGTAGCCGCGTTATCACCTCCAGTCATTGCTGGAATGTGTTTCTTACACGGCACCAGTGAGTCCGTGCTGTCGTTTTATGAAGGACACCATGACAGATAGCTCTCCATCTGCGGAGACAATCCGGTTCGTCATCGAGATATTGTCTGCTCGGGCGACACCGATCGCCGAATTGCCCCAAACCATTGTCAATATTACGCAAGCAGTGGCACGTCTGGGCGCTGCACCCGACAGCGGCTTCGCCAGACCGGCGCAGATCGCGGCACCCAGGCCCGCGCGCAAGCCGCTTTTGCGCAAACCCGTGCTGGCCAGGCCCCGGCGACCGAGCGTCACCGCCCGGCCGGTGCCGGACGAGCCGGCTCTTCATCCCGTCGTCGCCGCCAAGCTGACGATTGCCCCGGCCAATGCGCCCCGTCGCGGCCGTCCGCGCCGGGTCGAGGCGCCGCTGGTCGTCGACGAAACCCCCGTGGTCGAAGAGGCACCGCCCCAGCCAAGACTGTTGCGCCGAGCCGATGCGATGGCCAATGATTCCGAGCATCATGTCGAGAGCCAGCCGACCTTCCGCACACCGGGCGGCCCGCTCCGCGGCGTGGTGAAATGGTTCGATGGCCGGGCCGGCAAGGGCGCCCTGCGCCTGACCGGCATTTCCGGCGACGTGCTGCTCGACCCGGTCGTGCTGTCCCAGTCCGGGATCAAGCGCCTCTACAAGGACCAGGAAGTCGAAGCCACGGTCCAGGACACCGGCGGTCGCGTGCGCCTGTTGTCGCTGTCGCTGCCGACCCGGAATGCCGAGCCGACCCTGAATATGATGGCCGGTGAAATCACCGGCACGCTGCGCCGTCAACCCCGTCAGGTTCAGGTAGAAATCAAGCGTGACGGCATTCGTCAGAGCGCCGCGCGCGCCGAAGCAGAGCAAGTTCTCGGCGGAGTCGGCCGCATCAAGGTCACCCGCCGCTTGACGCCATGACTGTCGCAGTATAGGAGCGGTGGCGATCGACGGGTGTCCGGTAAAGATCCGATCGGGAAACGCGATAAAATTCTGCTTTCTCGTATCTGTAATTCTGGTGCATTCTTGGCAAGCGCCCCAGTGAAGAGTCGTACGATCGGCGTTCCGGGCAATCGGGTCCGTGGGGATTCTTGAAAGGGCAGTCGAAGTTTGAACTCATGTGGCGCGCTCCGACGGCGCGCCGGTCATAGCCGGGGTAGAAGCAAAATGTCCGAGACAACAACATCGCCGTCACACGCCCAGATCTTGCGCATGGTGACCGATGTCATCGCCAGCTATTTGAAGAAGAATCCGGTCACAGCAACGGAACTGCCCGAGGTCATCGGTTCGGTGTATGCCGCGCTGTCCGGCAAGCACGCCGAGCCGGCCGAGCCGGTCGAGCAGCGGCCGGAGCCAGCCGTGTCGATCAAGCGCTCGGTGACACCAGACTTCATCGTCTGCCTGGAAGACGGCAAGAAGCTGAAGATGCTGAAGCGCCATCTCGCGACCGCCTACGGGTTGACCCCGGACGAGTACCGCCAGCGCTGGGGCCTGCCACCCGACTATCCGATGGTGGCACCCAACTACGCCGCACAGCGCTCGAACCTGGCCAAGCAGATCGGCCTGGGCTCGCGCCCGCGCGTCGAAGAAAAGCCGGCCGCCCGTGGCCGCGGCCGCAAGGGCGCCGCAGCCTGAAGCAACAACATGCCCGATCAGGCGCCTATACCTGATCGGGCATGACCTTATCTGGTCGGAGTCGCGGCGAGGGTCGATTCTCTCACCGTTTCATTTTGATTCTGCGGCAGGCAGCCGAGTCCGACCAGGGTGCGGCGTATCGCCTCATCCAGCGGCCGGTGCGGCTCCGTGCCGAGCAAGCCGAGCAGTTTGCGATTATCCAGCCGCAGCGGCTTTCGCCACAGATAGCGCATCTCCAGCATCTCGCGGAACATCGTGACAAACGGGGCCGCGAGATAGACCACCGGCCAGGGGAAAGCCCGGATCGGCAGGTCCAGCCGCCCAACGACCCGGCGCACCGAGTGGGCGATCTCGTCGCCGCGCTCCAGCCAATAGCCGCCGAAATGCACGGTCTCGCAATCGGCCAAGCTGTCGTCGAGTGCCGCCAGCTGCGCGATGGCTTCGCCCAGATCGGGCAGATAGGCCCAGCAATGCCCGACCTCGCGCGAGCCTGGATAGGTCACGGCGCCGACCGGCTTGCCGGGCTTGACCAGCACGTTTTCGAACCAAGAGCTGGGCGCATTCGCCCCGAAATAGTCGCCGGCGCGCACGATCAGAGAATGCACGCCCTCTGCGGCAGCGCGGCGCAGCATCGCCTCCATCTCGACCCGGACCGCCCCCTTGCGGGTCAGCGGATGCTGGGGCGATTGCTCGTCGGCGACGGGAAAGGCGTCCGGCCCGAAATTATAGACATTGCCGGGCAGGACCAGCCGGGCACCGCTGGCCTTGGCCGCCGCAATCGAGTTCTCCAGCATCGGCAGCGCCAGGCCGCGCCAATTCCTGTACCCGGGCGGGTTGGCGCCGTGAACAATGAGCAGCGTGCCCTGGGCGGCCGCGACCATGGCGGCCCGGTCCATGGCGTCGCCGGCGACCCAGTCGATCGGGCCAAGCGCCGCAAAATCGCGGCACGCCCGCGCCACATCCCGGGTCAGGGCCCGCACGCGCCAACCATGGGCGAGCAGGGCCTTGGTCGTGGCGCCGCCGATGCCACCGGTCGCACCGATGACGAGGGCCAGTTTCCGCGTGCCGCTCATCATAATATCCTTTCGGTTGCCGGGTCAGACCAGCGCCGCGGCGCCGGGGACGGCGTGCTTGGTGGTCGGATTGCGGCGTGCGGCCGGTGCTGCGGTGAGCCAGGCGATCGCCGCCAGGGTCAGCACCGTGAAGGCGAACAGGCCGGTGATGACGTCGCAATTGGGCGCCAGCCCGGACACCAGCGTGTCGAACCCGATCGGGGCCGGCACGGATACGAGTTCGAGGGCGGCGGAGAAGAGCGGGAGCTGGGTCATGATGTCCTCCATTCGGGTGGGGTGTCGGTGCGTCTGAATGGAAGATCGGGTTTTTCCCGATAAACTTAAATTGCCGAACTTCGTCTATTATGTATACATAATCGTATGGTCACGACGCAGCCCGGCTGGGAACTCTATCGCTCCTTTCTCGCGGTCATCCGGGACGGCAGCCTGTCCGGCGCCGCGCGCAGCCTGACCTTGACCCAGCCGACCATCGGCCGGCATGTCGATGCGCTGGAACAGGCGTTGGGCGTGGCGCTGTTCACCCGCTCGCAGCACGGGCTGAGCCCGACCGCCGCCGCCCTCGACCTGGTGCCGCATGCCGAGGCGATGGCGGCCGCCGCCGAGGCGCTGATCCGCGCCGCTTCGGGCGAGGCCGGCGAGGCGCGCGGCATTGTCCGCCTGACCGCCAGCGACCTGGTCGGGGCCGAGATCCTGCCGCCGATCCTGACGCTGTTCCATGAGCGCCACCCGGGCATCGTGATCGAGCTGGCGCTGACCAACCGCACCGAGGATCTGCTGCGGCACGAGGCCGATATCGCCGTCCGCATGGTGCGGCCGACCCAATCGGCTCTGGTCGCGCGCCGGATCGGCACGGTCAGGATCGGGCTCTATGCCCATCGCCGCTATGTCGCCGTCCATGGATTGCCGGCCAGCCTGGCCGATGCCGGAGAGCACACGGTGATCGGCTTCGATCGCGACCTCACCTCATTGCGCGGCCTGGGCGAGGCCGGCATCCCGATCACGCGCGACCTCTTCACCTTCCGCTGCGACAACGACTTGGCACAGCTGGCCGCCCTCCGCGCCGGCTACGGCATCGGCGGCTGCCAGGTCGGCGTCGCCGCCCGCGATCCGGACCTGGTGCCGGTGCTGCACAACCAGGTGATGTTCGAGCTCGAAATGTGGGTGGTGATGCATGAGGATCTGCGCGCCAGCCGCCGGGTCCGGCTGCTCTTCGACCACCTGGTCGACGCGCTTTCAGCTTTCGTCGGGCGGTAGAGAACTCGACCAGGGTTTATCGCCTCAACTCCTCCTCCCCTTGCGGGAGGAGGTTGGGAGGAGGGGTCGCCGCAGGCGTTGCCACCGATTCGGCATCTCCATCATCTCACTGACATAGCCTGGAAAGAGTGGCGCCCGGCATCGACACCCCCTCCTCCCGGCCTCCGCCCGCAAGGGGAGGAGGGGCAATTAACAGGGCATTTTCCGCGATAATTGCGCCGCCTAACCCGGCCCCGCCGTGGCATCGAGCAGCATGGCGATGCGCCGTTCGTCGGATTGCTCCATGACCTGGCGGGCGGTCCGAATCGCTTCCGCCATGGTCAGCAGGCGCAGGCGTTGCTTGACCCGTGTCAAGCTCGCCGGCGCCATGGACAGGGTCCGGATGCCGAGGCCGAGCAGCAGGGCCGTATAGCGCGGATCGCCGGCGATCTCGCCGCAGACGCTGACCGGGATGCGCGCCCGGAGCGCCGCCTCGGTGGCGAACTGGATCAGCCGCAGCACCGCCGGATGGACCGGATTATAGAGATGCGCCACCTGCTCGTCGCCGCGATCGATGGCAAGCGTGTATTGAGTCAAATCATTGGTGCCGATGGCGAAGAAATCGGCCTCGGCAGCGAAGGCATCGGCGGCCAATGCCGCGCCCGGCACCTCGATCATGATGCCGAGCGGCGGCAGCGGATCGGGGATGCGGATACCGGCACTGCGCAGCCGGTCCGCGGTCGCCTCGAGGATCGCCCTGGTATCACGCACCTCACCCAGGGAAGAGATCATCGGCAGCAGGATGCGGATCGGCCCCTCATTCGCGGCGCGCAGGATCGCCGCCAGCTGGGTCTCCAGGATCTCCCGGTGCTTCAGCCCGAGCCGGATCGCGCGCAAGCCCAGCGCCGGATTCGGGCTGTCCGCCGCGATGCCGCGCAGGCTATAGGCGAGCTTGTCGCCGCCGATATCGAGGGTGCGCACCGTGACCTCGCGGCCGCGCATGCCGCGGACCAGCGTCACCAGCTGCTCGACCTGCTCGTCTTCGGTCGGCGGCGACTCGCGATTCATGAACAGGAATTCGGTCCGGACCAGCCCGATCCCGGCGGCGCCGATCTCGACCGCCTGTTCCAACTCGCGCGGCAGTTCCAGATTGGCCTGCAGGCTGATCTCGACCCCGTCGCGGGTGACCGAGGGCAGCTGCCGCACCAGGCTGAGCTGCCGCTTCTCGCGCGCCAGGCTGTCGAGCTGCGCCTGGTAATGCTCGAGCGTCGCCGGCGCGGGATTGATCGTCACCGTACCGGCGAAGCCGTTGATGATGACGAAATCGCCCGGGCAGATGCCGTGCAACAGCCCGACGCAGCCGAGCACAGCCGGAATGCCGAGCGCCCGCGCCATGATCGCAGTATGGCTTTCGGCACCGCCCAGTGCTGTGGCAAATCCGGCAATACGGGCCGGGTCCATCAGCGCGGTATCGGCCGGCGTCAGCTCGTCCGCCAGCAGCACCGTGCCCTCCGGCAGCTTGCCGACCGAGGTGAAGGGCGTCTTGGTCAGGTTGCGGATAAGACGCGTGCCGACCACGCGGATATCGTCGATGCGCGCCGCCAGATAGGCGTCGCCCATCATGGCGAAGCTCTCGGCGATGGCATCGATCTCGATCCGCACCGCGGCTTCCGCATTGATGCCCTGGCCGCCGATCCGCGCCACCACCCCACGCACCAGCCGCGACTGGGTCAGCATGGCGAGATGGGCATCGAGCAGATATCCCACCTCCTCGCCGGCCGGTCCGTGCAGCGCCGAAGACTTGTCCTTGAGCTTGGCCAGTTGTTGGCGCGACACCGTTACGGCATTGTTGAAGCGCTCGATCTCCGCCGGCACCTGGGCCGGTGCGACCGGAAAATCCGGGACCGAAGGCGCCATGTGGTCGGAGATGTGGGCAGCGCCGAAACCCAGGCCGGGCGAGACGCCGAGCCCGCTCAGGACACGTTCGGGCTTGGCCGCCGAATCGGAACAGGGCGTCTCGGGGCACGGTGTGGGCAGTTCAATCTTCTTCATCGAAGCCGTCCGTTACCAGCCCGGCAATAGCGTCGGCCGCCTCAAGCGCCTGGCGGCCGGTCGCCCGGATCTCGATCACCGAGCCGATCGCGGCCGCCAGCATCATCAGCCCCATGATCGACCTGCCGCTGACGATGCTGCCATTCTTGGTGACGCGGACATCGGCGTCGAAAGTGCCGGCGAGCTTGACCAGCTTGGCAGCGGCGCGCGCATGCAGCCCGCGCTTGTTGCAGATGGTCACGATCCGCCGGATCGTCGACGCGCCTTCCGTTCCCTCGCCCGCATTCATTCTCTTATCCGAGTCTTACCCGCGCGCGTCGGCCAGCAATTGCGACGCGACATTGATGTATTTGCGGCCGGCCTCCTGGGCGCCGGTCACCGCCGGTCCGAGCGCTGTATTCTGGCGCAGGCTGGCCAGCTTGATCAGCATGGGCAGATTGATGCCGGCGATGACCTCGACCTTGGAGCGCTCCATGAAGGAGATCGCCAGATTCGACGGCGTACCGCCGAACATGTCGGTCAGGACGACCACGCCGAGCCCGGCATCGACCCGGGTGATGGCGTCGCGGATATCCTGACGGCGCTGCTCCATATCGTCGTCCGGACCGATGCAGATCGCCTCGATATGCGTTTGCGCTCCGACCACATGCTCCAGGGCGGCGATGAACTCGGCGGCGAGCCTGCCATGTGTGACCAGAACCATGCCAATCATCGATGCGTCCTCAAGGTGCGTCGCCGGTTTCGTTGATGCGCGGCTGCGGCGGCAGATCGGTGCTCGCCGGATTGACCGGGCGGGTGATGTCGCGATGTGCAACCGTGACCGCCAGCGCCTCGGCCCGGAGCCAGCGCCCGAGCTGCTCGGCGATATAGACCGAGCGATGGCGCCCGCCGGTACAGCCGATGGCAATGGTGAGATAGGATTTGCCCTCGCGGTCGTAGCGCGGCAGCAAGGGTTTCAGCAGCCCGGTCAGCGAGGCGAAGAAGCCGCCATAGCCGGGATCGGCGGCGACATGGGCGCCGACCACAGGGTCGAGCCCGGTCAGCTCGCGCATCGCCGGATCGTAATAGGGATTGTCGAGAAAGCGCACATCGAAGACCAGATCGGCCTCGCGCGGCAGGCCCTGGCGGAACGAGAACGAGGTCACGAACAGCTTCAGCCCGGGCCTGTCGTCGAGCGCGAAATGCCCGGCCAGGATGCGCTTCAGATCGGCCGGCTTGGAGACAGAGGTGTCGATGACCAGATCGGCGCGGGCGCGCAAGGGCGAGACCAGCTCGCGCTCGAGGCGGATGCCGTCCATGACCGGACGGTCGCCGGCCAGCGGATGGCGCCGCCGCGTCTCGGTGTAGCGCCGGGCCAGCGCCTCGTCGTCGCAATCGACAAAGACGAGCCGGCAATCGAGGCCGCGGTCGGAGACCAGTTTTTCCAACTCACCCAGGACATTGACCACGGCGAAACCGCGCGTGCGGACATCGATGCCGACCGCGATCGGCTGCACGCGTGCGCCGGTCAGCCCGACCAGACCGGGCAGCAGCGTCAGCGGCAGATTGTCGACCGCCTCATAGCCCAGATCTTCGAGCATCTTCAGGGACGAGGTGCGGCCGGCCCCGGACATACCGGTAATCAGCACGATCAAAGGCCGCGCAGCTGCCCCCGCAGGGGCAAATTGCTGCCGGAGGCTGGTAGCGAACTCGCTCATGCCCCCTTCTTTATACCCAACACACAGGAGTCCGCCAGAGGCCGCTTCTTCGCCCAGTGCCAGAACCAGCTTGATCGGGGTCGAGGCGTCGAAACCGTTCAGCGCCAGCAACGGGAGGTGTACGCCCTCGAAATCGATCGAAGCCGGCTCCGGTAGCCGCTCGACCCGCTCGGCGGCAACCAGGTCGACCACCAGCGCCACCGGGATATCCGCGCAATAGGGCAGCCGGCGGATGCCAATGCCGCGCAGCTCGATCAGCCCGGCAATGGTGTCGGGCGGCGCCGCCAGGACCCTTTCCCCTGCCCGCCGCAACAGCACCTGATCATCGGCGATCAATACGGCGCCGAGCGAAATCAGCCGCAAGGCCAGGTCCGATTTGCCGGTACCCGGCGCACCGCGGAACAGGACGGCGCGCCCGCCGATCGCTACGGCAGTGGCGTGGATGAGGGTCACGATGTTGGCCAACACCGCCCCTCGCCCGCTTGGCGGGAGAGGGAGGGACCCGGCGCGACAGCGCTGGGAGGGTGAGGGTGGGTGCTCCGAGCGAGCGGCTGCAATTCGGCCCGGGCGGAGCACCCACCCTCACCCGGCTCGCTCACGCTCGCCACCCTCTCCCGCCAAGCGGGTGAGGGTTTAGGTGCAGATTCACGACTGACCTTCATGCCCATCCTACCCCCGCACCGCCGGCAGGCGGATGGCGAAGCGGGCGCCGGCGATGGCGCCCGCTTCATCGTGGCGGTTATCGGCGGTGATGCGGCCGCCATGGGCTTCGACGATCTGTTTCGAGATCGACAGGCCGAGGCCGGAATGGGTGCCGAATTTCTCGCCGGCCGGCCGCTCGGTATAGAAGCGGTCGAAGATCGCCTCGAGCTTGCCCTCGGGAATGCCGGGGCCGTCATCCTCGATCGTCACCACCAGGACATCGCCGTCATGCTCGGCCCGGATCGCGATGCGGCCTGCCTTGGGACTGAACGACAGGGCATTGCCGATCAGATTCTGGAAGACCTGGACCAGCCGGCCTTCCTTGCCTTCGACCATCAGCGGATCGAGCCCGTCGGGCAGCTCCAGCGTGAGGCGCGGCCCCTCGTCCTCGCAGGTCGCGTCGTGAATTTCGACCAGCGTGCCGAGCATGGTGGCGAGCGCCACCGGGGCGCGTTCCAGCCGGCTCATTTCGGCATCGAGGCGCGATGCATCGGAAATATCCGAGATCAGCCGGTCCAGCCTTTCGACATCGTGATGGATGATCGCCATCAGGCGCCGCTGCTTGTCGGGGTCCTGAATCCGCGCCACGGTCTCGACCGCGCTGCGCAGCGAACTCAGCGGGTTCTTGAGTTCATGGGCGACATCGGCGGCGAAGCGCTCGATCGCATCCATCCGTCGCCACAGCGCCCCGGTCATATCCGCCAGCGCCACGCTCAACTCGCCGATCTCGTCCCGGCGGCGGCTGAAATCCGGGATATCGACCTTGCGGCCGTTGCCGTGCCGGACCTTGTAGGCCGCCTCGGCCAGGCGCCGCACCGGCTGGGCGATGGTCCAGGCGAGATATGACGAGAGCAGGATCGTCACGGCCAGCGTGAACAGCACCAGTTCGAGGATTTCGGTGCGGACCGAATTCACCTGTTTTTCGAGATCGGCCGAAGACTTCGACACCATGACCGCGCCCAGCACCTGCTTGTACTGGCGCACCGGAACGGCGGCCGACAGGATCAGGCCGTGGGTCAGAGGATCGCTGAACACGCCATAGCCGATCCGGCCGGCCAGGGCCTCCACGACCTCGGGATAGTCGCCGGCATTCTGGATCGAGCGCTCGGTATAGGTCGGATAATGCTCGCGCGCCCGAATCAGCCCGGAGACCTGATCGACCACCCGGCCGATCATGCCCGGCTGCGCCTCGTCCAGCGGTGGCAATTCCTGGATCTGGATCAGCGGCCGACTGTCGGCGATCAGCGTCTGGTCGTTCTTGAACAGCCGCGCCCGGATATTGGTCGGCGCCACCAGGCTGCGCGTCATGTCCTGGGCGAGCGTCGGCACCCATTCCTGCTCTTCGCCGCTTTGCAGCGGCGGCGGCACGGCGCCGGCGGCCAGCGCATTGGCGATGATGCCGCCCTGGGTCTTGAGCGCCTGCAGCTCGGTCTGAATCAGCGCATCCTCATAGCGGTTGAGGAAGAAAATGCTGCCGCCCAGCAGCACCACCGTCACCAGGTTGACGGCGAGCACACGCCGCGTGAGCGAGAACTGGCCGAAGCGCGAGCGCCGCCACAGCCGGCCGAACCAGCCGGCCCGAACCGGGCGCCGGACGCGCTCAGCTTTCCTTGTAGCGATAACCGACACCGTACAGCGTCTCGATATGGGTGAAGTCGTCGTCGACGACCTTGAATTTCTTGCGCAGCCGTTTGATGTGGCTGTCGATGGTGCGGTCATCGACATAGATGTGCTCGCCATAGGCGGCATCCATCAGCTGGTCCCGGTTCTTGACGTGGCCGGGCCGGGCGGCCAGCGATTTCAGGATCAGGAACTCGGTCACGGTCAGCTCGACATGGCCGCCGCGCCAGGTGCACAGATGGCGCGAGCTGTCGAGCATCAGCTCGCCGCGCTGCATCACCGCATCGCTGTCGGTCGGGCTCTTTTCCTTGGACAGCTCGACCCGGCGCAGCAGCGCCCGGATGCGCTCGATCAGCAGGCGCTGCGAGAACGGCTTGGTGATGTAGTCGTCGGCGCCCATGCGCAGGCCGAGCGCCTCGTCGATCTCGTCATCCTTGGAGGTCAGGAAGATGACCGGCAGATTGCCCTGTTTGCGCAGATGGCCGAGCAGCTCCATGCCGTCCATGCGCGGCATCTTGACGTCGAGGATGGCGACGTCGACCGGCTTGGCCTGGATGCCGCGCAGCGCTTCGGCCCCGTCATTGTAGCAATGCACCTGAAACCCTTCGGCCTCGAGTGTGATCGAGACCGAGGTCAGAATATTCCGGTCATCGTCGACAAGCGCTATCGTGTTGGTCACGGCGTCCTCTCCCGTGGGGTGGGCTTTCGTTATAGGAGGGTATGCGCGGTTGCGCCATGGTCCGCGCGATGCAGGGCCGCCGGCCCTGCCCGCTTCCCATCCCCCAATTCCGAACGTTCCAGATAGCGCTTAGTGCGACTTTCTGTCCGTTTTGTGGCGGGGCTCGGCGTCCCGGCCTACGGAATTCTCAATTGACACACGCATAACTCGCTGGTTATAGATCGGATCAATAGCCAGCGAGTTATACGTCCCGATGCCGCCCACTCCCGACATGCTCTTCAGAACGCTCGCCGATCCGACTCGGCGGGCCATCTTCGAGCGGCTGTGCCGTGACGGGGAGCAGACGGTCGGGGCTTTGACGGCGCGGGCCGGGGTCTCGCAACCGGCCGTCTCCAAGCATCTTGGCGTACTGAAACAGGCCGGGCTGGTGCTCGACCGCCACGAAGGCCGCCTGACCCATTACAGCGCGCAGCTTGCGGCTTTGGCTCCTCTGAACGACTGGACCAGCCAAATGGCCGGGTTCTGGCAGAGCCGGTTCGACGATCTCGAAGACCTGCTGAAAAGGATGGACCAATGAATGAAAAATCGACCGAAATCCGCACCGTCATCGTCGAACGTGAAATCCCTTTTCCGCCGGAAAAGATCTGGCGCGCGCTGACCCAACCGCACCTGATCGCGGAGTGGCTGATGAAGAACGACTTCGCGCCGGTCGTGGGCCGCCGCTTCGATCTTCGAGCAGACTGGGGCTCTGTCGACTGTCAGGTGCTGGCGGTCGAACAAAGCGCTGTCCTACACCTGGGGCGCCCTTGGTCTCGAGAGTGTCGTCACCTGGACTCTCACCCCGTCGAGCACGGGGACCCACCTGCGCATGGAGCAGTCGGGCTTCCGGCCGGATCAGCAACAGGCCTATCAGGGCGCCAAGTTCGGATGGTCGCGGTTCTTTGCGAACCTGGAGCAGGTCTTGGAGCGGGCGGAGTGAGATCTGTCGCGATAAGTAAAAGCTAAGACGGCGCCCAGAATTACGAGCGAATCAGTTGCGACAACATTCCAAAGCCGTCATTGCGAGCGTAGCGAAGCAATCCAGCCTTCGGTACGCTCGCAATGACGCTCAAAATTTTGGGCGTCGCCCAAGCCCATTTCGGCTTACCTTTTGAGGAGGTAGCATTGAATTTGAACAAGTGGGTTCGACAGATCCACCGCTGGTTGTCCATTGCCTTTACGGCTGGTGTCATCGCTTACATCGTCACCATGAGACAGGGGCAACCTGCCGATTGGATGGGGCTTTTTGCGCTGCTCCCGCTCATCTTGCTTCTGCTTACCGGTCTGTACCTGTTCGTGCTGCCCTATGCCACCAAGTGGCAAAGCGGGCGGCGTTTGGCCGGGTCGTGAGCACTATCTCCGACTGGGCATCCAGGAAGAGCAATAGAGGGAAAGAGACATCATGAGCGAGAGCGGTCCTCAGGACGGGAAATCGCCATCTCAGTTGATA
>Ga0302314_10003720_pt1 | contig 28077 bp, 28 predicted proteins | sample III_Palsa_N2_3_FD_200533 | JGI IMG/M metagenome (GOLD analysis project Ga0302314, IMG submission 200533) | Peat permafrost microbial communities from Stordalen Mire near Abisko, Sweden - III_Palsa_N2_3 | ecosystem: Environmental > Terrestrial > Soil > Palsa > Peat permafrost | place: Sweden...
ATCCGGCCACGTTGCGGCTGCCCACCTTCGTCGCCGTGCCGGCGCGCGACCGCATCGTGCCGCCGGAAAGTGCCCGCCCGCTCGCCGCGGCGATCCCGGGCGCCGTGCTGCACACGCCGGGTGCCGGACATATCGGCATGGCCGCCGGCTCGACCGCGGAGGCGGCGCTGTGGCGGCCGCTGCGCGACTGGATTCTGGCGCGTTGATCCGCGTCAAGGCTGCCAGCCGCGCAACCCTCTAGGCAGCCGGTCGGATCGTTGAAATAGATGGTGCGGCGCACCAATACGAATGAACGCGGGCAGCGACCCGCAGGGGAGAAGCCAGCATGGACGATATCGTCATCGTTGCCGCCGCCCGGACGCCAGTGGGCAGTTTCAACGGCGCATTCGGCGCCGTCCCGGCCCACGTGCTGGGCACCGCGGCGATCCAGGCGGCGATCGCCCGCGCCGGCATCGAGGCGGGCGACGTCGACGAGGTGATCCTCGGCCAGGTGCTGTCCGCCGCCCAAGGGCAGAACCCGGCCCGTCAGGCCGCCCGCGCCGCCGGCATCCCGGACGGCGCGACCGCCTTCGGCATCAACCAGGTCTGTGGCTCCGGCCTGCGCGCCGTGGCGCTGGCGGCGCAGCAGATCCGCACCGGCGAGAGCGCCATCGTGATCGCCGGCGGGCAGGAGAGCATGAGCATGTCGCCGCACGCCCAGCACCTGCGCGGCGGCCAGAAGATGGGCGACCTGTCGTTCATCGACACGATGATCAAGGACGGCCTGTGGGACGCCTTCAACGGCTACCACATGGGCACGACCGCCGAGAACGTGGCGAAGGCGTATCAGATCACCCGCGAGGACCAGGACGCGCTCGCTCTGGCCAGCCAACAGAAAGCCTCGGCGGCGCAAAAAGCCGGAAAGTTCAAGGACGAGATCGTCGCCGTCACCATCAAGGGTCGCAAGGGCGACACGGTCGTCGATCAGGACGAATACATCCGCCACGACTCCTCGGCCGAGGGCATGGCGCGGCTGAAGCCCGCGTTCAGCAAGGACGGCACGGTGACCGCCGGCAACGCCAGCGGCATCAACGACGGCGCGGTGGCGCTGGTGGTGATGTCGGCGGCCGAGGCGTCCCGCCGCGGCCTGACGCCGCTGGCCCGGATCGCCGCCTTCGCGACCGCCGGCGTCGATCCCGCCCTGATGGGCACCGGCCCGATCCCGTCGAGCCGCAAGGCGCTGGCGCGGGCCGGATGGAAAGTGGACGACCTCGACCTGATCGAGGCCAACGAGGCGTTCGCGGCCCAGGCCTGCGCGGTGAACAAGGACCTCGGCTGGGACCCGGCGCGCGTGAACGTCAACGGCGGCGCCATCGCCATCGGCCACCCGATCGGCGCCTCGGGCGCGCGGGTGCTGACCACGCTGCTGTTCGAGATGCAGAAGCGCGATGCCAAGAAGGGGCTGGCGACGCTGTGCATCGGCGGCGGCATGGGCGTGGCGATGGCGGTGGAGCGCTGACGCCCGCAGGTGCAACCCATGTTGCGCTGACGCATTGGCGGTTGCACCTGTGGGTGCAACCGCTTGACGCCCCGGCGCCCGCCGCGCACATGCGCAGCATGCCGTCCGACCCGTTCGTTGTCCCCGAAGACCCCACTGCCGCCGACGCCATCGCCGGCATCGGCGACGATTTTTCGGTCTTTGACGACTGGGAAGAGCGCTACCAGTACATCATCGACCTGGGCAGGAAACTACCGCCCTATCCGGAAGCATGGGCGGACGATGCCCGTCGCGTTCCGGGCTGCCTCAGCAAGGTGTGGATGGAAACGGCGCTGCGCGACGGCAAGATGTATCTGGCGGGCACCTCGGACGCGGCCATCGTCTCCGGCCTCGTGGCGCTGCTGCTGCGCGTCTACTCCGGCCGCACGCCGTCCGAGATCGCCGCGACCGATCCGGGGTTCCTCAAGGACCTGGGGTTGATCGAGGCGCTGTCCACCAACCGGGGCAACGGCATCGCCTCGATGGCGCGGAAAATCCGTGAACTTGCGGCGCTGCAGCAGGCGGCGTAGCGCCGGTCAGCGCGGCCACCGTCGCGCGCACGTCGATCCGGACACTACCGCGGCAGCTTCGCCAGCATCTCGGCATGCAGCCGCGCGTCGCCGGCGGCAAGGATGCTGCGGTCGGAGGTCAGGGTCAGGCGGTGGCCGGCCCAATCCGTCACCACGCCGCCGGCATTGCGCACGATCGCGTCCAGCGCCGCGTAGTCATGCAGATAAAACCCGTCGGAGGCGATGGCGTCGAGCCGGCCGGCAGCGAGCAGGCCGAACACCATCCAGGTGTCGCCGTTGACCACGCCCCGGCTGGCCTGGCGCAGCGGGCGCAGCACGTCGTAGCGGTGCGCGGCAAAACTGTCGTAGCCGGTGGTGCTGACAACCGCCTCGGCCAGCGCCGCGCAGGGACGCACGGAGATGGCCGAGCCGTTCCAGGTGCTGCCAAAACCCTCGGCACCGACGAACCGGTCGCGGGTCAGCGGCTGTTCGGCGAGCCCCAGCACGATTTTCCCTTCGTGCGCCAGCGCGATCAGGGTGCCGAACAGCGGCAGCCCCTGGATGAATTCTCGCGTGCCGTCCAGCGGATCGACGATCCACACAAATTCGGCGTCGGCGCGGTCGCTGCCGAATTCCTCGCCGATCACGCCGTGGGTCGGATGCGCACGGCGGATCGCCTCGCGCAGCGCCGTTTCCACTGTCCGATCCACATCGGTCACCGGCGAGCCGTCGCCCTTGGTGTCCACGGTGACCGGGCCGCGCGCAAAGCGGCGCAGCAGGTCGCAGGCCACGTCGCCGAGGTTTTGGGCGGAGGTGACGAACTCGGGCGGGCACGCGGGCATTGTTTCGCTCCTATCCGGGCGTCCGGGCGTCCGTCGCCTGGCCCAGCATGATGACCACGCGATCGGCGAGGTCGGCCAGCGCCCGGCTCATGGCCGCGACGTGATCGCGCGTGCTGGCCGAGGCCGGCACGGCCGAAAAGCGTAGCGTGCGCGCCGCGGCCGGCCGGTTGGCGTCGTTGTGGCGGACCGCGACCTGCGCCAGCAGCACCACGGTGCCGCTCGCATCCGCATCGAAGCGTTGCACGTCCACCTCCAGCACGAGGTCAGGGGCGGTGGAGATCGCGCCGGACTCGGAGAACACGGCCGTATCGGGCAGCCGCTGCACCAGATCCTCGGCGAACACCCGGTCCAGCATCCCGCCCAACGGCTCGCCCCACCGCTCGTTCTGCGCCAGCAGCAGGCGGAAGGCCGCCGAGGAGCGGACAATCTCCGGCCGGTCGAGATAGCCGGCGAGGCTGAGCCGGTGCACTTCGACGCCGTGCGTGGCGAGATGCGAGGTCGGCCCCGGCAGCGCGGCGAGCGTATAAAGATCCGGGTTGGGCGAACTGCAGGCGGCGAGCAGCAGCGCGAGAAGAACGGCGACGGCCCGCATCAACGTTCTCCCGCGCCGGGTCGGCCACGCAGCAGCGCCTCCGGATGCTGGTCCAGGTAATCGGCGAGCAGCCGGACCGAACGCGCGGTGTCGCTGACCTGCTCCACCAGGCGCTGCAGGTCGCGGCGGAACTGCGAGTTCTCACCGTAGCCGGTGTCGGCCGAACCGAGCAGCTTGCCGGCGCGGTCCACCAGGGCCTGCAAACCCTGGGCGATGTCGGGCAGCCGCTTCAGCGCGGGTCCCGCGCCGGCATCCGCCTTGCGCACCAGTTCCTGCACCGATGCCAGCGTCTCGGCGAGCGCCTTCAGGCTCTGTTTGGTTTCCGGCCCGGCGGTGATGGTGCGCACGCCGGCCAGCGCCTCGTTCAGGTTCTGCCCGATCGCTTCGAGCGGCAGCGCATCGATCTTGCGCAGGATCTCGCCGGCGTTGGCGGTGATGCTGTCGAGCCCCCCCGGCACCACGGGCAGCACCAGCACGCCGCCGATCTCCTGCACGGTCGCCGGCGGCACATCCTGGAAGTAGTCGAGTGCCACGACGAGCTGCCCGGTCAGCAGGCTGGTCGAGCGCAGTTGCGCGCGCATTCCGTGCGCCACCATGCGCCGCGCCACGTCGATGGGGTCGTTGTCGCGCAACTGGTCCGGCCCCATGACCCGCTCGGGATTGATCTCGAACCCGACAGCGACGCGGGATTCCAGGCCCTTGGGGTCGAATTCGAGGTTCACGGACGTGACGCTGCCAATCTGGATGCCGAAGAGTTCCACCGGCGCGCCTACCGACAGCCCGCGCACCGAGCCGCGGACATACACCAGGAACGGGATGCGCTCGCGAAAGCCGGCGACCGAAGCGGCGGCTTCGTCGTGATAGAGCGGGAAGACGGCGCCGGTCTGTGCCAGCTTGCCGCCGCTTGCATTCTCCGGCGTGTCGAAGGCAACGCCACCGGACAGCAGCGCCTGCAGGCTTTCCACCCGCACCTGGATGCCCTGCGCGCCAAGTTCGACGCTCAGGCCGGAGGCGTTCCAGAAATGCGTTCCGTCCCGCACGAACCCGTCGAACGGCGAGCGGACGAAGACGTGCACCTCGATGCCGCGCGCCGGCTGCGTCGGGTGGACGTCGTAGCTGAGCACTTCGCCAGCCTGGATGTCGTGAAAAAACAGCGGCGAACCGCTGGAAAGCGAGCCGATCCGGTCGGCCTTGAGCACGTAGGACGTGCCCGGCTCGTCGGAACGCACCGCCGGCGGCTCTTCCAGCCCGACGAAGTCGGTTTGCGCCGTGCCGCGCTGCGCGCCCGGGTCGAGTTCGATGTACGAGCCGGACAGCAGCGTTTCCAGCCCGCTGATGTTGCCGGCGGTCAGGCGCGGGCGCACCACCCAGAAACTCGCCGTGCTGGTCAGGTAGCGGTCCGCCTCGCGGCGCATGTCGGCCTCGATCTGCACATGGGTCATGTCGTCGGACAGCGTGATGTGGCGGACGGTGCCGAGGTCCACCGCCTTGTGGCGGATCTTGGTCTGCCCGGCCACCAGCCCATCCGCGGTGCGCAAGGTGATGGTGATGGCCGACCCGCGATCCGCAAGCGTGCGCCACGCCAGGAACCCGGCGATCAGCGCCGCCACCACCGGGATGATCCAGATGAAGTGGAACGGGCGGCGGGTGTGGACGTGCGCTTCCGGCACGTCGGGCGGCAGGGGCGGCGGCGAGGCGGGCGGGGGAGACACCGGCGGCCCGCTCATGTGCCGGCCCGGCCCGCGGCGTCCCACATCAGCCGCGGATCGAAGCTGAGTGCGGCGAGCATCGTCAAGATCACCACCGCACAGAACGAGACGGCGCCCGGCCCGGGCATGACCGAGGCGATCGCCCCCATGCGGACCAGCGCGGTGAGGATGGAGATCATGAACACGTCGATCATCGACCAGCGCCCCACCGAATCCACGAAACGATACAGCAGCGTCCGTTCCCGCAGGCGCCCCCGCGCGCGCCGGTGCGTGCTGACGAGCAGCAATGTCAGCCCGACCAGCTTGATCAGCGGCACGGTGATTGAAGCGAAGAACACCAGGGCGGCGAGCGGCCACATGTTGGCGGCCGCCAGTTCCTGCACGCCGCCGAGAATGGTGCTGGGGTCGCCGCGGCCGAACCGGATCAGCGTCAGAACCGGCAGCATGTTGGCCGGAATATAGAGGATCGCCGCCGCCGCCAGCAGTGCCCAGGTACGGTTCAGACTGTCGCGCTTGCGTGGCCGCACCGCGGCGCCGCACCGCGGGCAGACGACGGTGGCGTGGCTGACCAGCCCGCAACTGTCGCAGCCGTAGCGCCGCCCAGGAGCCACCCCCGGCCGCTTCTCCGCAGCCGCGTGACCGGCGACCGCGCCGTGCCGCTCCATCCCTTCCCACACCGCCTCGTGGTCGAGCGCGCTGTCGGCCGCCGCGGTCACCAGCATCAGCGCGCCGAGCGCCAGGACCGCCCCGCCCACGTCGACATGGGCAATCGCGGTCAGGCGTGTATAGGCGACGAACACGCCGAGCAGGAACACCTCGACCATCGACCAGCGGCTCAGCCACTCGACCCAGCGGAACACCATGTAGAGATGGCGCGGCGGACGCGGCAGGCTCAGCCCGAGCAGCACATAGGTCAGCGCCAGCAGCCGGCCGACCGGCGCCGCGACGGTGGTGGCAAGCACCACCAGCCCCAGTTCCCAGACGCCCTGCTGCTCCAGTTCCGTGGGGCCCGTCAGCAGCGTCGTGGCGCGGATCTTCCCGCCCACGTCGACGTCGATGAACGGCAGCGTCATCGCCAGCCCGAACAACAGCAGGCCGGTCAGGGCGAGCGCCAGGGCCCGGCCCACCGGATCGGTGCGGCGGCGGCGCAACACGGCGCTACACCGCGGGCAGCGGGCGACCGAGCCGCGCGGCAGCGGCGGCAGCCGCTGAAACAGGCCGCAATCCTGGCACTCCCGCAACCGGCCCAGGCCGCGCAGGTCGGTGGCTGCGAGCGGCGGCCCAATCACGGCGGAGGCTTGCATCGGTCGCTCCCGGAACGGCGCAGCACCCGGGCCGGGTCAGGCCGGCCGGAAAGCGGCGGATGTTTAGCAAGGTGTGGGCCCGCCCGCCATTCACCAAGCGGCCAGTGGCAAGCCGCCCTTGACTTTCCGGCCGCCGCGCCCTTTCTACCGCGCCTCGGGTCCGGTTTCCCGCGCGCCGGGGCGTGGCCGGGAGGGGTGTAGCTCAATTGGCTAGAGCGCCGGTCTCCAAAACCGGAGGTTGGGGGTTCGAGACCCTCCACCCCTGCCAACCCGAGCGGCCCCGGGGATGACATCCCGGCGCGGCGATCCCGGTTTCATCGATCTGTCCACATGAAGGGCGTCAGAGGAGCATGAGTGGCGTGGCGTTGGATCCGGCGAAATTTGTCCGCGAGGTGCGCAGCGAGGTGGCCAAGGTCACCTGGCCCTCGCGCAAGGAGACGCTGGTCACCACCGGCCTCGTCCTGGCGATGGCGGCGATCGCCACCGTGTTGTTCTTCATTGCCGATCAGGTCATCGGCGTCGCCGTGCGTGCCCTGTTCGGCACCGGCGGTTGACGGAGGGCAGCATGGCCAAGCGCTGGTACGTCGTTCACGTCTATTCGGGCTTCGAGAAGAAGATCGCGCAGCAGATCAAGGAGCAGGCTGCCCAGAAAGGCCTCGCCGACCATTTCGACGAGGTGCTGGTGCCGTCCGAGGAAGTGGTGGAGCTGCGCCGCGGCCAGAAGGTGAATGCGGAGCGGAAATTCTTCCCCGGCTACGTGCTGGTGAAGATGGAGCTGACCGACGACGCCTGGCATCTGGTGAAGGACACGCCGAAGGTCACCGGCTTCCTCGGCACCAAAATCCGGCCGACGCCGATCTCGGAAGCCGAGGCCGAGCGGATCATGAAGCAGACGCAGGAAGGCGTGGAGCGGCCGCGTCCGGCGATCATGTTCGAAATCGGCGAGCAGGTCCGCGTCGCCGACGGCCCGTTCACCAGCTTCAACGGCACCGTCGAGGAAGTGGACGAGGAAAAGGGCCGCCTGAAGGTCAGCGTCTCGATCTTCGGCCGCTCGACGCCGGTCGAACTGGAATACAGCCAGGTCGAGAAGGTCTGAGCACGGGCGGCTACGGCCGCCCGGCACCCCTCAGACGGCCGGCACGAGCCCGGGTACCGCAGCGGCCGCAACCTCGGCGGGCTGATGCTCGTGGCCCAGATATTGGCCCATCACCTCGTCAGTCGGGCCGTCGGCACGAATGCGGCCCTGGTCCATCCAGATCACCCGCGTACACCACGCGGCGATGACCGGCATCGCGTGCGAGGACAGCACCAGAATCTCCGCGCCGCGCACCAGATCCTCCAGCCGCAGCCGCGCTTTCTCCATGAAGGTGACGTCGCCGGCGAGGAACCATTCGTCCATCAGCAGCACCTGCGGCCGGATGGCCGTGGCGAGCCCGAAGCCAAGCCGCACCACCATGCCGGACGAGTAGATGCGCACCGGCAGGTCGATGAAATCGCCGAGCTCGGCGAACTCGCAGACATCTTCCTCCAGCCGGAGGATCGCCGCGCGGTCGAGGCCGTTGTAGAGGCCGCGCAGCATGATGTTCTCGCGCCCGGTCAGCTCAAGATTCATGCCGAGCTGCGGGTCGAGCAGCGCATTGAGGCTGCCGCGGACCGAGATCCGCCCGATCACCGGCTCGTAGATGCCGGCGAGGGTGCGCAGCAGCGTGGTCTTGCCGGCCCCGTTGGTGCCGACGAGGCCCAGACGATCGCCGCTCGACAGCGAGAAGCTGATGTCGCGCAGCGCCTCGACCACGACGCGGTGCTTGGTGTCGTTGCCGATGCGGCCCGATACCTTCGAGAACACGGTGCGCTTCAGGCTGCGTGCATTGCCATGGTAAAGCGGGAAATCGAGGCTCACGCCCCGCACCTCGATGACGGCGGCCATCGTGCTACACCCAGAACGCGATGCGCCCGCGCACCCGCGCGAACAGGAACCAGGCCGCCGCCCACAGCAGCACCGAATAGGCGAGCGCCGAACCATAGACCGCGGCGGAGGGGATCTTGCCAAGCAGCGGCCCACGCACGCATTCCAACAGCGCGAAGAATGGGTTGATCGGCAGCAGCCATTGCAGTTTGGCGCCAGCCAACTCGGGCTTCCAGATCACCGGCGTGACGAAGAACGCCATCTGCAACATGCTGACGACGATCGGCGGGATGTCGCGGAAGCGGGCGCCGAGCGCGCCGAGGATCGTCGTCAACGCCAACCCGTCGACGAGCCACAGCGCGAACCCCGGCAGCGTCAGCACCGCCGCGAACCCCGGCCAGGTCGAGAGCAGCGCGAACACGGCGACGATGACGAGAAGGTTGTGCCCGAGGATCAGCACGTTGCGCAGCACGATGCGTGCGGCATAGAGAATGAACGGCATCCGGACGGAGCGGATCATCGCCTCCGAGGAGGTGTAGCCGACGCAGGCATCGCTCACCAGCGCGCTGAGGAAATTCCACAGCACGATCGACAGCGCCAGGAACGGCAGGTAGTCGCGCAGATTCATCTTGAACAGCGTGGCGTAGACGACGCCCATCGCACCGACCATGATGGCGGTTGAGAGAGTCAGCCAGAACGGGCCGAGCACGGAGCCGCGATAGCGCAGCTTGATGTCGAGCCAGCCCAGCGTCCAGCACAGGCGCCACAGCAGCCCGGTTTCCCGCAGGTCGCGCAACGCCTCGGCGTGGCGCGTCGCCGGGCCATGCACGAAATCACGGGCAGCCGGCTCGCGCGCGGCACTTTGCAAAGCGACACTCATCGCGTCCCGCCGATACAGGATCAGCCCCTTCGCCGCAACCGCCGTGCCGTTGGGGCAGCTACGAGGCGGGAGAGGGCGGCTGCGTGGCGCGGGCAAGGCGGGTGCGGGCGCCGCGCGTAATCACGACCCGCTCGCCGGGCTGGAAATTGTCTTCGTTCGCCTGCACCACCGAAATCGGCGCCTGCGCGAAATCCTCGCGGATGATGACCTCGACGGCCTGGCCCCTGGTTGGCTGGTTTGCCGCCGCGCCGCCCGCAGTCGCGTCACCAAGGAGGCCGAGGATCGCGCTGCGCACGTCGGTTCCGCCGGGCGTGCTCGCGCCGGTGTTCTGCGCCAGCGGCAGTGCCGGCCGCACCGAGACGATCGTGCCGAAAGCGGCGTTGGCGAGACTGGCCCGACTCGCGCCGGCGTCGGTGGGATTGGCGTTCCGGGGAGCACAGGCGGCAACCCCGAGCAATGCCGCCAGGACGGAGGCCGCGCGGGCAGGCAAGCGCATGCAGCAGCTCTCCTCGGGGACGGACAGCGGTCGCCCGCGGTCGATTCAGTGGCGCGCATATAGCAGTGGCGGGACGGCTTCCGCCAGACAAGCCAATACGGCCATTGCGGCATTTCCATGGGGGCGCGAACGACATGGACGCCGCCGAGCGGCACGCCGGATCATGCGACGATGTTGCATACAACTTCGATTTGCCTTAAGGGCTTAGACGTTCTTCCTGAGCGTCGTGCTCAAAGACGGGCGGCAACGCCGTCTTTCATTGCCGCTGGGGCGTGCCCCAGCGCAGACGGAGGCCTGTGCCCGAATGACGAGTGCGCCGCGTTACCGTCAGGCCGTCCGCTTCCTTCAGTTCGGGACCTGTCTGGCAACGCTGGCGCTGGTCGCCGGCTGCGCCCACCGAACGCCACAGCAAGTCAGCGCCACCCAGGAAGCCGCGCAATACGCCGCGCACGCCAAGCGCAACTATACGCCGCCCGGACCGGCCGAAGACCCGTGGGGTCCGTATATTGCCGAGGCATCGGCCAAATACGACGTGCCCGACCGCTGGATCCGCCAGGTGATGCACCAGGAATCGGGCGGCAGCCTGTACCAGGGCGGCGATCTGATCACCTCCGGCGCCGGCGCCATGGGGCTGATGCAGGTGATGCCGGAGACCTACGACGAGTTGCGCCAGCGCTATGCACTTGGCGACGACCCGTACGATCCGCACGACAACATCATGGCCGGCACCGCCTACATCCGCGAGATGTACGACGTCTACGGCGCGCCCGGCTTTTTGGCGGCCTACAATGCCGGGCCGAAGCGGCTTGACGAGTACCTGACCCGCAACCGCCCGCTGCCGGACGAGACGCGCAACTACGTGGCGCGAATCGGCCCGTACATCGCCGGCGTGTATCCGCAGCGCCAGTCGCAGGCGCAGCAGTACGCGATGAACCAGATTCCGATCGACATCCCGCCGGGCCCGCGCTACCCGCACACCCACGGCGGCGCTCCGGTGGCGCTGGCGGAGGCCCGCCCCGCCCGCTCCGGCTCGCAACGCGGCGAGATCCAGATGGCCGCCCTCCCCTCGCCGCCCCTCGCGGTTCCGCCGCCGCCACCGATCGCGCCGGATGCGCCGCCGAAGACCAGCCATGGCTTCCACCTCATCTCGCGCGCGGTGGCAGATACGCTGCCAGTGCATACCGGCGGCTCAACCACCGGCAACTGGGCGATCCAGGTGGGGGCGTTCGGCAACCAGTCGCAGGCGCTCGCCGCCGCCGAAGCGGCCAGGGGCGAGGCCAGGGTCGTGCTGGCGAGCGCCCGGCCGATGGTCGGCGCAGTGCACCAGCCCAAAGGCACGCTGTACCGCGCCCGCCTGACCGGGCTGTCGCGCGACGCGGCGATCGAGGCATGCGAGAAGATCTCGCACCACGGCAACTGCATGGTGGTGTCGCCGGAGGCGCAGTCCTAGCGGTTTAGCGCCGCACGAGGTCGATCGACGCCTTCGACAGCGGCTGCGACCCCGTTTCGGTCACCAGCGAGGTGCGGCCCAGCGTCATGGCCTGACCGTTCGTCGCGTCGAACGTGATGATGTGGATGAAGAACACCATGCCGGGCCGCGCCTCCACCGCCTGCCCGGCGTACAGCATCGGCCAGTCCATCCAGTTCGGCGCGAAGGTGGTGCCCAGCGAGTAGCCGCAGGCATTCAGCCGCGCCTCCCGGTAGCCATGCGCGTCGAGCGCGCTTGCGTGGGCCAGGAACACCTCCTGCAGCGGCGCACCCGGCCGCAGCGCCGCCTCCGCCGCGTGCAGCGATTCGGCGCAGGCCGCGTGCATCGCGACCAGCCGCGGATCGGCCCGGCCGATCACGAACGTGCGCATCAGGCAGGCGTGGTAGTGGCGGTAGGCGGCGGCGAATTCGAGCGTGAGCTGGTCGTCGGTGTCGAGGGTGCGGCGGCCGGTGTAGTAGCGGCACATCTGCGCCCCGGCGCCGGACCCGATGATGTATTCGTTGGCCGGATCGTCGCCGCCGCCGCGGAATACCGCCGCTTGCATGTCGGCCAGGATGTCGCCCTCGAACGCGCCGGGTGCGGCGCGCGCCTCTGCGGCGACGAGCGCGTCGTCCACCAGTTCGGCGGCGCGGCGGACATATTTTATCTCCGCCGGGCTTTTGACCAAACGCAAGATGGAGACGAGGTCCGAGGCATCCGCCAGCGCGAAATGCCCGTCGAGCGCCGCCGTGAGGCGCTGGCCGTTGCGGGCGGTCAGGCCATATGCCTCCCACTCCACCCCGAGCGTGCCGCCGGCGATGCCGAGGTCTGCGAGCAGCGCCCGCAAGTCCTGCGCCGGTGAGGCGTCGGCGCCGTCCACCCAGATGCGCACGTCCTCGACAATCGAGGTGAAGCGGGCCTGCAATCGGTCCGGCGCGCGGGTCAGCAGCGCGACGCGTCCATCGTCGGTCAGAACAAGGCACTGGAAATAGACGTAGCCGAAGGTGTCGTAGCCGGTGAGCCAGTACATGCTCTCCTGGCGGAACATCAGCAGCGCGCGCAGGCCGCGGCGTTGCAACCCGGCGACCGCACGGGCGCGGCGCTCGTCGAACTCCGCGCCGCTGAAATGGATGTGCTCGCCCTGCCTGATGACCGTCATGCTGTTTCCACCCGTCCTGGCGACTCAGAGCATGCCATGCCGCGCCGGTGCAGCGCCATTTCTATGGTGCGGCGGCAATCGTGGTTGCCGGGGCGGCGGCGGAGCGGAAGCAGGCTTCGACCAGCGCCATCGTGTGCCACGCGTCGTCCACCGCGCTTTCGAGCTTTTCGTCTTCTCCGGCCGCGAAGCGTTGCAGGTTCGCCATGCGGCCGATGAACGCATCCGGAAACCAGCCGCCGGCAAGCGGGATCTGCACCCAGTCCTCGCCGGCGTTGATCCAGAGTTCGTCGGGCTCGCCGCGCGGATAATCCAGCAGCAGACCCATCTGGATCACGGCGGCGCCCTTGTCGCCCTCGAAGCGAAATTTTGCGTCCTGGAAGCGGCGGCCGAAATTATGGTCGTGGTTGATCGACAGGACGCAGCGCTGGTCCGGCGCGAAATCGAGGATGGCGGCGGTGCGGGTCTGCGCCAGCTCGTTATTCGGGTGGCCGAGCGTGCGCGCATGAACGCCAACGGGATTGCCGAGCACGGCGCGGATGAGGTCGAGATAATGGATCGAATGCACGGCGATCTCGACCCGCTCCAGCCCTTTCAGGAACGGGAACAGGTGCCATGGGGTCACGAGGTTCAGATGCACCTCCACATCGACGATGCGGCCGAGCAGGTTCTTTGCGATCGCGGCGCGGAGCGGCAGGACCATGGGCGCGAAGCGAAGCTGGAAGTTGACCGCCGCCTGCAAGGATTTCTGCTGGCACAGACACAGGATGTCGGTTGCTTCATCCAGCGTGCGGCCCATTGGCTTCTGGATCAGCACGGCGGCGCCGTCCGGTAGCGCGCGCAACAGCGAAAGATGCGCGGCGGGCGGCGTGGCGAGGTCGAACACGGCGCCGGGTTCGGCGACGGCGTCGGCGAGCGACGGATAGGGGCGGATGCTCCAGCGCTCGGCTGTGGCTTTGGTGCGGTCAGCGTCGATGTCGAAAACGCCGGCAACCGGAAATCCGCCCTTGCGGTAGGCCGGCATGTGCGCGTCCTGCACGATGCCACCGGCACCGAGAATGACGATCGGGCGCGGCGCGGACGGCATCGGCCAGGACTGCGACAAGGCGGAGGGATCGACGCTCACGCCACGATGCTCGCAATGTCGGCCTGCGCGGCGGCGAGCAGGTCCGAGGTCGCGCGCTCCGTCGTGGTGGCTTCGGTCATCATCGCGTCGATGACGTGCGCGACGTCGGAGAGGCGCGGATGCACCGGCAACTCACGTGCGCGCGCGTGAAGCTGTTCGAGCTTGTGGTAGTAGGGCACGGCGCGGTTGACGTCCGCATCTACCCAGGTGGAACGGCGTACGCCGATCGCGCCTTCGGTGGTGGTCAGCTTGTCCATGGTCGGCGTCGCGCAGTGGCGCATGAAATCCCAAACGAGATCCTTGTGCGTGGAGCCGCGCGCCATCGTCAGCATCCAGAACACGTTGAGCGAAGCACTGCTGCCGCCGGGGCCGAACGGCAGCGGGGCGATGTCGACCTTGCCGGCGACGCGGCTCTCGCTCCAGCTTTCGCCGAAGGCGGCAAAGCCGAACCAGTTGGCCATGAGCGCGACTCTGCCTTCGCAGAACAGCAGGCCGGATTTCACGCTGTCCAGATCATGCAAGTTGGATGCGACAGCAGTGGAATCGCGTGCCAGAGAGCGCAGGAAATCCAGCGCCGCGTGACCCGCCTGGGTGGCAATCTGCGGCTTGCCGGCAGCATCGAACGGGGCACCGCCGCGGGTCCAGAGATGGATGCAGAAATCGTAGAAGGCGTTGTGGCCGTCCGGGAAAAGTGCCAGCACGGTGCCGCTGACGCCGTTCGCCGGATCGTGCAGGCGGCGCGCGGCGGCGTGGAAATCGGCCCAGCTTCGCGGCACCTCGATACCAGCCTTGGCCAGCAGATCCTTACGATAGATCAGGCATTGCGGGCCGTCGTGATACGGCATGCCCCAGAAGCCGCCGGCAAATTCTTGCAGGGTCAGAAGCGAGGGCGACCAGCCCTGCGGAAAATCCGGGATCGGCCGTGCAGCCAGGAAGGGAGACAGGTTTTCGATCAGACCGGCCGCCTGCGCCTCCGCGATCCAATCAGTGGAGAGGAAGGCCAGATCCCAGGTACCGCTTGCCAACTCGCGCCGTTGGAACAGCGCCTCGTGCAGCGGATTCAGGTTGAATGCCGTGATGTCGATCGTCGCATCGGCGCCGGTCACGCGGCAGAAATCGGAAAACTGCTTGACGATGCCGGTCTCGAACGGGCCGAAGCGGCGGACGGCGACGCGCAGTGTGGGTCTCATGGCGCTTCCCCTCAGTCGTGATGGAACACCGGCTCCATCACCGCCCACCATTCGCCGTCCTTGCGGGTCTCGAACGGCTCCTGCAACGGGCTGCAGACTTTCCACCAGTCCTTGGTCACCGGATCAGCCGACATCGCCGCCATGTCCGCGACAAAATCGGTGCCGTGGTATTCCCAATAGGCGAACAGGATGTTCTCCGGCTCCTTCAGGAAAATCGTGTAATTCTGGATGTTGCACGCGGAAATTCGCGCCAACACCGCGGGCCAGACGGCGGCATGCAGGCGCTTGTATTCGTCGATCGTGCCGGGCTTCAACCGCAGGCACATGCCCATGCGTTGCATCACGCGGCCTCCCTGATGTCGCGCGCGGTCCCTTCGGCGACGCGGCGGTTGATGGCGTCAAAATCCCAGGCGATGCCGAGGCCGGGCGCGGCGGACGGCACGGCGTAGCCGTTCTCGATCTTCATGCGCTCGGTGGTCAGGTCGTCGAGTTGCGGGATGTACTCGACCCAGCGCGCATTCGGCACCGCAGCGCAGAGCGCGACGTGCAGTTCCATGAGGAAATGCGGGCACACTGGAACGTTGAAGGTCTCCGCGAGGTGCGCGACTTTCAGCCACGGCGTGATGCCGCCGATGCGCGCCACGTCCACCTGCACGACGGAGCACGCGCCCGCCTGTAAATATTCGCGAAAATGCAGGTGGCTGTACAGGCTTTCGCCGATCGCGATCGGGATGCTCGTCGACTGCGACAGGCGCACATGGCCGTTCAGGTCGTCAGCGGTCAGCGGTTCCTCGAACCAGCCGATGTCGGCCGCCTCGTAGTGGCGGGCGCGGCGGATCGCCTGATCGACGGTGAATGCCTGGTTGGCATCGGTGAAAATCTCGAAGCCGGGACCGACGGCTTCGCGGACGGCGGCAAGCCGGGCAACGTCCTCGTGGATCGGCCGGCCGACCTTGACCTTGCTGCCGCCGAACCCGTCCGCCTTGGCCTTCAGCGCATCCTCGACCAGCGCCTTGGTCTCGATATGCAGCCAGCCGCCTTCGGTGGTGTAGAGCCGCACCTTCTCCTGCGCGCCGCCCGCCATCACATGCAGCGGCAGGCCGGCCTTGCGGCAGCGCAGATCCCACAGCGCCGTATCCACCGCCGCCAGAGCCAGCGAGGTGATCGCGCCCACCGAGGTCGCGTGCGTGCGAAACAGGAGGTCGCGCCAGATCTGCTCGACCATGCCGGCCTCGCGCCCGATCAGCGCAGGCGCAAAGGTGCGGGCCAGCAGTTCAATGACGGAATGCCCGCCGGTGCCGATCGTGTAGCTGTAGCCGGTGCCGACCGCGCCGTCCGCATCGGTGATGCGGACGAACGGCGTTTCCTGGCTCACGAACGACTGGATGGCATCGACCCGCTTCACCTTGGGCACGAGGTCCACCATCAGGATCTCGACGCGTTCGATCTTGGCCATGGTTGTCCTCCCGCTATCCTTTTACGCCGCCGAACGTCAGGCCCTCGATCAAATGCCGTTGCACGATGAAGGTCAACGCGAAGGCCGGCACGATGATCAGCAGGGCCAGCGCGCACATGCCCACCCAGTCGATGGTGAACTGCGAGGTGTAGTCCATCAGCCCCACCGTCAGCGTCTTCGAGGCGACCGAGCGCGTCAACTGGGAGGCGAGCGCGAACTCGTTCCAGGAGGTCAGGAAGGCGAAGATGCCGGCGGAGGCGAGGCCGGCGCGGGCGAGCGGAAACTCCACGTGCCAGAACGCCTGCCAGCCAGTCGCGCCATCGATCAGCGCCGCCTGCGACAACTCGATCGGCACCTGGCGAAAGAATCCGTCGGTCAGCCAGACGGTGAACGGAATGTTCAGCGCCAGATAGACCAGGATCAGGCCGTACGTCGTATCGATCAGGCCGAGCCGGCTCCACAGGATGAACACCGGCAGCGACAGGGCGACGCCGGGGATCGTGCGGGATAGCATGAAGCCGAGGAACAGCGCGCCCTTGCCGCGGAAATGGAAACGCGCGAACGCATAGCCGCCCATGGTGCCGACCAGCAACGCGATCGCCGTCGACGTGACCGAGGTGATCAGCGAGTTGCGGATATATTCGGCAACTGGCAGCCCCTGCTCCACCGCCGGCAACAGGCCGAACATCGCGCGGAAATTGTCGAGCGTGAAACTCGGTATCCATACCGGCGGGCGCGACAGCACTTCGACGTTCGGGCGGAACGCCGTGATCATCACCCAGATGCCGGGCAGGCAGATCACCGTGATCGCGATCACGAGGCCGATCGGTGTCGCGATGCGCTGCCAGCGCGGTTCGACGCCGCTGCTCATGCGATCTCCCCGAGGAAACGCCGTGATGCCAGCAGGCGGCGGTAGAAATAGACGGAGAAGGTGATCGACAGGATGATGGAGACATAGGCCATCGCATTCGCCGCCCCCATCTGCGCGTTGTCAAACCCCACGCGCGCCATGAGCGTCCACAGCAACTCGGTGCGCCCGGCAGGCCCGCCATTGGTCATGATGCGCACCATGTCGTAGGCGCGCCCGACATCCAGCGAGCGGATCGTCATCGCGATGGTGATGAACGGGGCAAGATACGGCAACGTGATGTAGCGGAACGTCTGCCACGCGTTGCAGCCATCGACGCGCGCCGCCTCCAGCGGGTCGCGCGGCATGGCGAACAGGCCGGCGAGCAGCAGGATCGCAAACACCGATGTGGACATCCACACTTCCGCAGCCAGGATCGAAAGGTTGGCGGTCCAGGTTCCCACAAGCCACGCGATCGGCTGGTGGATGACACCAAGTTGCAGCAACAGGTTGTCGATGAGGCCGACATTGTCATTCAGCAAAAAATTGAACTGAAAGCCGACCAGCACCGGGCTGAACATCATCGGGAACATGATGATGGTGCGCAGCAGGCGCTGGCCCCGCGTCACACGGCTGACCAGCAGCGCCACGCCGAGGCCGAGTACCATTTCCAGATTGAGGGCCACCATCAGGAACACCACCGTCCTGCCGAGCGCCCACCAGAAATCCGAGTTGGCAAACAGCCGCTCGTAGTTCCGAAAGCCGATCCAGCGGTACAGCGTCGCCGGATGCGTCATGTTGTAGGCCGTGAAACTGGAATACAGCGACACCAGCAGCGGCACCAACACGACGGCCACGATGGCAAGGCCCGCCGGCAGCAGCAGCAGATAGGGAACGGCGCGGCCGGACCGCGAGGATGCCATCAGTCCTGACCTTCGTCTTTCGGCAGCGCCGCGCCCCGCCGCATGGCAGGGCGCAGCACCCTGCTACTTCAGCAAGCCAGCGTCCTCAAGGATCTGCGTCGCCTTCGTGGCGGCCGCGTCCAGTGCTTCCTGCGGCGTCTTCTGGCCCAGGATGGCGGCCTGGAACTCCGGATAGGACGCATTGGAAATCTCGATCCACTGCGCGATATGCGGCACCGGATAGGCGTCCTCGGCGAGCGAGACCTTCCAGGTTTCGAACACGTTGGTCATGTAGTCGTCGTGCTTGGCTTTCACTTCGGTGATGATGTCGTCGAACGCCTTCGCGTTTGCCGGCATCAGGCCGCGATGCGCCTCCAGCATGTTGGTGTCGTAGTTGGTCATCCAGGAGATGAAGCTGACGGCGGCAGGCTTGTTGTCACAGGCCTTGGTCACCGAGAAACCGTGGCTGCCCGACCAGCCGAGCCGCTTGCCGGAAGGGCCGGCGGGGGCGCGGGAGACGCCGAGATCGCCGGCGACCTTGCTGGATTTCGGGTCGTTGAAGTAGGCGGCCCAGCCGGGCCAGTCGAAGTCGAGCGCGATCGAGCCCGATGCGAAATTCTGGCCGATGTCGTCCCACAGATAGTTGATCGTGCCGGCCGGCACCGCCTTCGCGGCATAGATGTCCTTGAAGAACTGCAACGCCTGCACGCCCGCGGCCGAGTTGAACATCGGCTTGTCGTCCTTGTTCAGATACTCGCCGCCATAGGACAGCAGCATCTCATAGAATCGGCCGTTCAGCCCTTCCTCTTTCCCGGCAAACACGGTGCCGTACATCTTGGGCGGATTGGCGAAGAACTCCACCTGATTGCGGAAATCGTCGATCGTGTCGGGCGGGGCGAGATCCTTGCCGTATTTGGCTTTGTATTTCGCCTGGTTGTCGGCGTTCGCATAGAGCGACTTCTGGTAGTACATGTCCGAGACGTCGGTGTGCCACGGCAGCAGCATCAGTTTGCCGTCGATGACCGCCGAGTCCAGCGTGCGGGGCAGGAAGGCGCCGAGCGTCGCCTTGGGCACGATGTCGAACAGGTTCGTGTAGAGTTCGCCGTACTGCGCCATGAAACTGGTGTGGTCCCAACCCGCGCACCAGTTGACGGCGCCGGTGGCAAGGTCGGCCTTCAGTTCCTTGTCGAGGTCGAAGCCATTCTTGGAGGACAGCACCTGCACCTTGGCGCCGGTCAGCTTTTCCCATTCGGGGATGCGGGTGTACAGCGGATCATATTGGTTGCCGCCGATCAGCTTGACCTTCAGCGTGTAGCCGGGAAACGTGCCGTAGTCCTGCGCCGGCGCCGCACCGGGCGCCAGCACGCCGGCAACCGCCGCCACCCCCGCGAGTCCGGCCAATCCCGCCCGGAGGCGATTGGTCCATCGTCCGATCTGGAACGTCATTGTCGTCCTCCCGTTGCCTCGCCGTTTGTTCCGGCTTCGAGGTGCCCTTGATCACCCATATCTGAATGATCTATTCGTAAGTGAACAGCATCGCGCCCCCATGGTCAACCGAAAGCTGCCGCCGCCCGTGCTCACGCCCCTCCCCGACGCCGATGAAGCCGGCAACGACCGCTATCGGGCGCCGGCGCTCGACAAGGGTTTGGACATTCTCGAGCTGTTGTCGGGCACCGATGCGGGACTGACGCAGGCCGAAATCGCCAAGGCGCTGGAGCGCTCGCCGAACGAGATCTATCGCATGCTCGACCGGCTGGTGCGGCGCGGCTATGTCGTGCGCACGGAGGCCGAACGCTACGAATTGAGCCTGAAACTGTTCGCCTTGGCGCACCAGCACGCGCCGTTGCGGCGCCTTGTCTCGCAGGCGACGCCGGCGATGCGGCGTTTCGCGCAGGACGCCGGGCAATCCTGCCATCTCGTCGTCTACGAGCGAGGCCGCGTTGTCGTCGTCGCGCAGTTCGATGCGCCGGGATATTGGGGCCTGGCGATCCGGGTCGGCGCCCATGTGCCATTGATCGGCACCGGCAGCGGCCATGTGCTGCTCGCATTCCAGAACCTGCAGGAGCGTCGCTTCATGCTGGCCGAGCACGAGGCCGTCGCCGGCGAGGCGCCGGCGCCGGACGATCTGGAGCAACGGCTCGCGGAGATCCGCGCCCGTGGTTTCGAGATGATGCCGAGCCGGCAGACGCGCGGCGTCTTCAACGTATCCGCGCCCATTCTGGCACCCGACGGCTCGGCGCTCGCAGCGGTCACCTGCCCTTACGTGGACCGCATCGACGACGACACGGCGCCGAAGATCGACTCCGTCGCCGACATGATCACTGCGGTGGTGCGGCAGCTTTCGCTGGTGTCGGGCGCCGGTTGAGCGCCGCGGTGATCAGCTCGCCAGCGCCTTGACGATCTGCTCGGTGACCTTCTTGGCATCGCCGAACAGCATCATCGTGTTGGGGCGGAAGAACAGCTCGTTGTCGACGCCCGCGTAGCCCGACGCCATCGAGCGTTTGACGAACAGCACGGTCTTGGCCTTGTCCACTTCCAGGATGGGCATGCCGTAGATCGGGCTTTTCGGGTCGGTCTTCGCGGCCGGGTTGGTCACGTCGTTGGCGCCGATCACGTAGACCACGTCGGCGGTCGAGAACTCGTGATTGATCTGTTCGAGTTCGAACACCTCGTCGTACGGTACGTTGGCTTCGGCGAGCAGCACGTTCATGTGGCCGGGCATGCGGCCGGCAACCGGATGGATGGCGTACTTCACCTCAACGCCGTCTTTCTTGAGCGTGTCTGCCATCTCGCGCAGCGCGTGCTGCGCCTGCGCCACCGCCATACCGTAGCCCGGCACCAAGATGACCTTGCTCGCGTTCTTCATGATGAAGGCCGCATCTTCGGCGTTGCCGCTCCGCACCGTGCGGTCGCCATGCACCGCGGCCGGCCCGGCGCCGCCACTGTCGGTGCCGAAGCCGCCCAGCAGCACGTTGAAGATGCTGCGGTTCATGCCCTTGCACATGATGTACGACAGGATCGCGCCGGAGGCGCCGACCAGCGCGCCGGTGATGATCAGCGCGAGGTTCTGGATGGTGAAGCCGATGCCGCAGGCCGCCCAGCCGGAGTAGCTGTTCAGCATCGAGACGACGACCGGCATGTCGGCGCCGCCGATCGGGATGATCAGCAGGAAGCCGAGCGCGATCGCGAGGATCGCGATCAGCCAGAACACCGGCTGCAAGCCGGTCGCGACGAAGGTGATGATCAGCACCAGCAGCAGCACGCCAAGCGCCGCGTTCAACGGATGCTGGTACGGGAACATGATCGGCGCGCCCTTCATCAGCGCCTGCAACTTGGCAAACGCGATGACCGAGCCCGAAAAGGTGATGGCGCCGATGGCGAGGCCGATCGACATCTCGATCAGGCTTTGCGTGTGGATGTCGCCCGCGGTACCGATGCCGAACGCTTCCGGCGCGTTCAGTGCGCTGGCGGCGACGAACACGGCGGCAAGGCCGACCAGCGAATGGAACGCCGCGACCAGCTGCGGCAGCGCCGTCATCTGGATGCGCAGCGCGATGAACGTGCCGGTACCGCCGCCGATCAGGATGCCGAGCACGATCAGCGCGTAGCCCCAGCCCGACATGTTGGCATGCGCCAGCGTCGCGATGATGGCGATGGCCATGCCGGCCATGCCCATCATGTTGCCGCGACGCGACGTCTCCGGATGCGACAGGCCGCGCAGCGCCAGGATGAACAGGACAGCCGCGACGAGATACGCGAGCGAGGTCAGGGACGCCGACATCTGGGCCGCCTCAATTCTTCTTTTTCTGGAACATCTGCAGCATGCGCTGCGTCACCACGAAGCCGCCGAAAATATTGACGCTGGCGAGCGTGACCGCGATGAAGCCGAACCCCATCGCCCAGCCGGACACCGCGAGCCCGGTCGCCAGCATGGCGCCGACCACGATCACCGAGGAAATCGCGTTGGTGACGCCCATCAGCGGCGAGTGCAGCGCCGGCGTCACGTTCCACACCACGTAGTAGCCGACGAAGCACGCCATCAGGAACACGGCGAGCAGGAACACGAACGGCTCGACCGCCTCGGCGACGGGCCCGGCGGCATTCGCCAGTTCGCGCGCCTGCAACGCGAAGCTGTTGGCATTGTGCGCGAGCGTCTCCGCCTGGTCGGCCAACTGGGAGGGGGTCATGCGTTCTCTCTCACGGGCAGAGGGTTGGCGGGTCAGGCGGCATGCTGCGGCTGGAACTGCGGATGCACGACAACACCGCCGCGCGTCAGCAGCACGCCTTTGACGATGTCGTCGCCCTCCGGAAGTTTTACGACGTTTGCCTCCTTGTCCCAGAAGGTCGTCAAAAACGTCAGCAAGTTGCGCGCGTACAGGCTGCTGGCGGCGACCGCGATGCGGCCCGGCCAGTTGCGCCAGCCGAGGATGCGCACGCCGTTCGGGGTGACGAAGCTGCTGCCGGGCTGGGTCAGCTCGCAATTGCCGCCGGCGTCGGCGGCAAGGTCAACAACGACGCTGCCGGCCTTCATGCTGGCGACCATCGCCGCCGTCACGATGATGGGCGCCTTGCGGCCCATGACCAGCGCCGTGGTGATGACGATGTCGTTCTTGGCGACGGTGGTCGCCATCAGCTCCGCCTGCTTCTGGCGGAACGCGTCGCTCATTTCGCGGGCGTAGGCGCCGGTCTGCCCGGCGGTCTCTGCGTCCTCGACGCCGACAAAACTGGCGCCGAGCGATTTGATCTCCTCTTTCGCCGCCGGGCGGACGTCCGTAGCCGAAACGATCGCGCCGAGGCGCCGGGCCGTGGCGATCGCCTGCAACCCGGCGACACCGGCGCCGACCACGAACACGCGGGCGGGCGGCACCGTGCCGGCGGCCGTCATCATCATCGGGAACCCACGCTCGAACGCGCCCGCCGCCTCGATCACCGCGCGATAGCCGGCGAGATTCGCCTGGCTGGACAGCACATCCATGCTCTGCGCGCGGGTGATGCGGGGCAGCAATTCCATGGCGACCACGTCGATGCCGGCCTGCGCCAGCGCGGCGACGAGGGTGGGTTCGGCAAACGCGTTGGCGATGCACACCAGCAACGCCCCACGCGGGATCAGGCCCCGCTGCTCCGGCTCGGGCACCTGCACGGCAAACACGATGCCGGCCCCGGCCAGCGCCGCCGCGGCGTCAGCGGCAATCTCCGCCCCGGCGGCCTGGAAATCGGCATCGGACACCGCCGCACTCGCCCCGGCACCGGTTTCGACGGCGACGGTCAGGCCGAGCCCGATCAGCTTCTTGACCGTGTCGGGCGTGGCCGCGACGCGCGTTTCGAATGCGCTTCGTTCCTTCAGCACCGCAAGGCGCATCCGAGCTTCCTTTCGCGCTGGCCGGGAAAGGCGCGGCAGGCCGCTGCCCCGGCCGTTGACGGGGCGCACCATGCCCGCGGCGGCGGCGCCGGCGCAAGGGGGGCTGCTGCAGGCGGCCGGCTTGGTGTGCGGCCGGCAGCCCCGCTACAGTCGCGGGATGTTGCGCCTGACCGAAATAAAGCTGCCGCTCGACCATTCCGAAGCCGATCTGCGCGCCGCCGCGTTGCGCCGGCTGGAGGTCGACCCGGGCGAGCTGACCAGCCTGTCCGTCTTCCGCCGCGGCTACGACGCCCGGCGGCGGTCGGCGATCCACCTGATCTACACGCTCGACGTGGGCGTGCGGGACGAGGCGGCGCTGCGCCGGCGCCATCCGGACCTGACGCCCTCGCCCGACACGGAGTACCGGTTCGTGGCCCGGGCGCCGGCAGGCCTCGCCACCCGCCCGGTGGTGATCGGCTGCGGCCCCTGCGGGCTGTTATCCGCACTTCTGCTGGCGCAGATGGGGTTTCGTCCCATCATCCTGGAACGCGGCAAGGGGGTGCGCGACCGCACCCGCGACACGTTTGCCCTTTGGCGCCGCGGCGTGCTGACGCCCGAGAGCAACGCGCAGTTCGGCGAGGGCGGCGCCGGCACGTTCTCCGACGGCAAACTCTATTCCGGCATCAAGGATGCCTTTCACCTCGGCCGCAAAGTGCTGGCGGAATTCGTCGCCGCAGGCGCGCCCGAGGAAATCCTCACCGTCAGCAAGCCGCATATCGGCACGTTTCGGCTGGTCACGATGGTGGAAAGCATCCGCGCGACCATCGAGGCGCTGGGCGGCGAATACCGCTTCGGCAGCCATGTGGTGGACCTCGACATCGCCGAAAACCCACGCCGGGTGCGCGGCCTCGTGCTGGCGAGCGGCGAGATGATCGCCGCCGAGCATGTCGTGCTCGCGATCGGCCACAGCGCCCGCGACACGTTTGCCACGCTGCACGCACGCGGCGTGGCGATGGAAGCCAAGCCGTTCTCCATCGGCGTGCGGATCGAACACCCGCAGGCACTGATCGACCGCGCGCGCTTCGGCAATTTCGCCGGCAGCAAGCTGCTCGGCGCGGCCGACTACAAGCTGGTGCACCACTGCGCCGGCGGCCGCTCGGTGTATTCGTTCTGCATGTGCCCGGGCGGCCGCGTCGTGGCGGCGGCTTCCGAGCCAGGCGGCGTCGTCACCAACGGCATGAGCCAGTACTCGCGCGCCGAGTTCAACGCCAATGCCGGGCTGGTGGTGGGCATCACGCAAGCCGACTATCCGGGCGGGCCGCTGGCCGGCATCGCGTTCCAACGCGCGCTTGAGCAGCGCGCCTTCGCCGCCGGCGGCGGAGGTTTTGCAGCCCCGGTGCAGCGCGTCGGCGATTTCCTGGCCGGCACCGCCTCGGCGGCGCTTGGGTCCGTGGTGCCCTCCTACAAGCCGGCAGTCACGCCCACCGACCTCGCCGCCGTGCTGCCCGGCTTCGCGATCGCCGCCCTGCGCGAGGCCCTGCCGGCCTTCGGCCGGCAACTGCCCGGCTTCGACATGGCGGACGCGGTGATGACGGGCGTTGAAACCCGCACCTCCTCCCCGCTCCGCATTTCTCGCGATGAAGAGTTTCGCTCGCTGAACACCGCCGGCCTGTACCCGGCCGGCGAGGGCGCCGGCTACGCAGGCGGCATCCTGTCCGCCGCGGTGGACGGCATCAAAGTCGCGGAAGCGGTGGCGCTGGCGATCACCGGCGGGGCGGAAATGCGCCACAAGGGGCGGCGGGGGGATGGGGCGGTGGCGTATGGGTAGCGAAACGCCGTCATCCGATGTGTGCGCCAGGTCGTGCGGGGCGTCGACATCAGGTTGAATTCGCCCCCGGCTTCCCGACGTCCGGGACGGATCGAGGGCCATGCGAGGGGCCGCACAATGCACCGCTTCATCTTCGAAACCGCACACGGCTTCTGCGGCATCGCCTGGAACGACGCGGGTATCGCGCATTTCCAGTTGCCGACACAGACCGCCGACGCCGCCGAACGACTGATGCTGCGTCGGCTGTCCGGCGCGGAGCCGGGTGAACCGACGCCGGAGGTCGCCGGGGTGATTGCCGCGGCCCGGCGATATTTTCGCGGCGCGGAGACCGATTTCTCCGCTGTCAGGCTGGCCCTCGCCGACCAGGGCGCATTTTTCGGGCAGATCTACGCTGCGGCTCGGCGGATCCCTTGGGGGCGCACCACCACCTACGGCGCACTGGCCAAGAGCGTCGGTGCCGGGCCGGAGGCCGCCCGGGACGTCGGGCAGGCCATGGCGAAGAATCCGGTACCGCTGATCATTCCCTGCCATCGGGTCCTGGCAGCCGGCGGCAAGATCGGCGGCTTCTCCGCGCCGGGCGGTTCGACGGCAAAAATCCGCATGCTGAAACTGGAAGGCATCGACGCCGCACCGCCCCCACCGGCCCAGCAGGTTTTGGCGTTTTAGACAGAGCTTCTCGGTTGTCCCGGCGAATGGCGCGAACTCCCTCTCCCCTTGTGGGAGAGGGCTGGGGTGAGGGGTGGTGCGTGCTCCGAAGATCCTGTCGGCGGCGGCGGGGCGAGGCAGGTCTTCGTCAGGCACCCCGCGCAGCCCACGACGGACAGTATCCGCTGCGCAAGACCACAGTGATAGAGGATCAGGTCCCGAACAGGTCGCGTGAGACGCAAAGCCCCATAAACGTCACCATGGCACCGTGCGCCCCAGGTAGTCGAGGTATTGTAGCCCAGCCTTGCCCTGGACGCCGATCAGGACATTGACGAGATTGGGAACGCTGTCTTCGATCGTCAGGCGTGCATCTGGCCCTCCAAGCTCCGTGCGGACCCAGCCGGGTGCCATCAACACCATCGCCCTCGAACCGTCCGAATGGCGCGCCGCGAAGCTGCGCATGAACGTGTTCAGGGCCGCTTTGCTGCCACGGTACACCTCCCGCATCCCGTTCGTGTTGTTTGCGACGCTTCCCTGGCCTGAAGACATCACGCCAATCGTGCCCGTGGGCGGAACAAGATCCTGCAGAGCTTCGACGACGCGCATCGGGCTCAGTGCGTTTGTCACCATCACCCGTACGAACTCGTCCGTGGAGACCTCGGCCACCGTTTCATCTGGATTCTTGTTGGCGACACCGGAGTTTACGAACAATAGGTCGAATGTCCTCCCAGTCAGGCGGGTGCGCAGTGCGGCGATCTGGTCTGGGAAATTGACATCAAGCGTTTCGATTTGAACGCGACTGTCGGGTTTGGCCGCGAGGTCATGCAATCTGGTTCGGCTTTCGCCGCGGACGGTCCCGACCACGCTCCAGCCGTGCTTGAGATATTCCTCGGCCATCGCGTAGCCGAGGCCGCGTGAGGCGCCGATGATCAGAACTGTCTGTGTCGAGGATGAATTCGGCATGGTGCGGTTGCCTTCGGTCGGCATCAGGGGGTGCGTTCAGCGGAGAGGCGTCGCCGCGGGTTGAGCGTGCACGGCATGTCCGGTGATCGTTGGCCTCAGCCGGATCATGCAGAACCGCACAGCATGGCGGAAGGCGCAGCAGATGCATTGAATAGCTGCACCAGGCGCCACGTGATGGGAAGGGTCCCACACGTCGCTGTGCTAAGCCTCGGGGATGTCCAACATCGACCTGAACCTTCTCGTCGCCTTGGATGCGCTCCTGGCCGAAGGCAGCGTGGCCGGAGCGGCCCGCAAGCTTGGGCTGAGCTCATCGGCGATGAGCCGCACCCTCGCGCGGTTGCGCGCCGCGACGGATGACCCGCTGCTGGTGCGGGCCGGGCGCCGTCTCGTGCCGACGCCGCGCGCCGCCGATTTGCGCGAGCGCGTTCCGAGCTTGACGCAGGAAGTCCGCGCGCTGCTGCAGCCTGCCGCCAAGGAACTGGATCTCGCCGTTCTGGAGCGGAATTTTACGCTGCGCACCAACGAGGCATTTGTGCATGTGTTCGCTGCACGCCTCGTGGCGGCGGTCACCCATGCGGCCCCACGGGTGCGCCTGCGCTTTGCGCCAAAGCCCGACAAGGACGTGCGCCCATTGCGTGAGGGGTCGGTGGACCTGGAAATCGGTGTCCTCGGCCAAACGGGCCCGGAAGTGCGCGTGCAGGCGCTGTTGACGGATCACTTGGTCGGCGCCGTTCGCCACGGCCACCCGCTCCTGGCAGGCGACGTCACGGCCGAGCGATTTGCGGCGTGTGGGCACGTGATCGTGTCGCACGCCGCGCATGCAGTCGATCCGGTCGATGAGGCACTCGGCGCCCTTGGCCTTGCGCGGGACGTCGTGGTGGTGGCGCCAAGCTTCCCGGCTGCGCTGGCGATTGCATGCGCCTCGGACCTCGTGGCCCAGGTCACGAATTCATGCCTCGGCGCTGGGCAGACGCGTCAGGGCGCATCGTCACGTGCAGACGCGCATGGCTTCACGCTGCCTGTGCAGACGGCGCCGTTTGCGATATCGCAAATGTGGCACCCGCGCATGGACTCCGACCCCGCGCATCGCTGGCTGCGCGGTCTGGTGCATGGCGTATGTCGGCAGAAAAATGGCGGCCCTTCGTACGATTGAGCCGCAAAACATCCCCGCCGCCGGTCACGTCATTTACACTTGCCCAAGTCCGTCATTTTTACTAACCTTCGGCCGTGCCCCCACCCCCAACCCCGGCCGAGCGCTTCGCCGACATTCTCTGGTATCTCGCCCAGGCCGTGGTGACGCGCAGCGCCTTCGGGCTCTCCCAGCCGCTGATCAACCTGATCATCACCCGCATCCGCGACGCCAAGCAGGCCTTTGCCCGGCTCGCCGCCCGCATCGACGCCGGC
>Ga0302314_10003721_pt1 | contig 28071 bp, 25 predicted proteins | sample III_Palsa_N2_3_FD_200533 | JGI IMG/M metagenome (GOLD analysis project Ga0302314, IMG submission 200533) | Peat permafrost microbial communities from Stordalen Mire near Abisko, Sweden - III_Palsa_N2_3 | ecosystem: Environmental > Terrestrial > Soil > Palsa > Peat permafrost | place: Sweden...
CCTGGACCGCCCAGTTCGGCGCGAACTTCGCTGACGATCCGGTGCACCGCGGCGGCGACGGCGCCGTCATCGAGGGCGATGGCCTGCATTTCTTCGTCCAGGGCCGCATCGAGGGCGTGGCGCGCCTCGGCGGAGGTCGCCGCCAGGCCCTTCATCAGCGCACGGTTGAAGGCCAGCGCGCACTGCAGGTCGATGTCGACGGCTCGCAGGTCGCGCTGAATGGCCTCAGCGGCCGGATGGCTTTCGTCGATCATGGGTGGTTCTCGCAAGGTGTCGCCGACGCTCACGTTCCGAACGCCCGGCCCCGGTGTCAAAAGGCCACGCTCGCTTTCGGGCATCGAGACCTCGGCCTTTATACAAACCGCGCGGGCACGACAAGATGAATGTGCTAACGCACCTTATCTATTTGCACATAGTGCAATTGCGTCTTGTGCGATTTGGCTCATCGTGGTGTCGTAGGTCGATCCGTCCGCAGGGCCATTCGATGCCGTTCAAAGCTCATCTTCCTGATCCGGAAGGGGAATTTCCCGCTTCGGCGCCCGAGTACTTCTTCTACATGCTGTTTCAGACGGCTCGCCGCCGCGACGCCCAGCTTGACGCCGCCCTCGGCCCGCTGGGCCTGACGGCCAATCGGGCCCGCACCCTGACGATCATCAGGCGCCTGGAGGGATGTTCGATGAACACCCTGGCCCGGTTCACGACCATCGAGCGAACCACGCTGACCCGCGAGGTCGACCAGCTCGTCGCGCTGGGTCTGATCGAGCGCACGACGCCGGCGAACGACCGCCGACGCGTCTGTCTGGCGCTGACGCCCAAAGGGGAAGAGGTCTATCGGCGCGGGGTTCCGGCGGTGCTGGAGGCCTCGCGGCAGGCGCTGAACGGCGTGGACCCCGAAACCTTGCGCGAATTCGCCAGGCTGCTGCAGATCATACTGCGCAATCAGATCGACGACGCCGACTGGGCGGAGGATCTGATCAGCTATGGCCGCCCCGAGGGGCGGAAGGCCAGCCGGCGCCAGGACTGAGGCCGGCGCTCGGTCCGCTGCGGCGCCGACCGAATCAATCCTCTTCCGACTCGAGCCCCTCGCGGCTGAAGTGGATGATGCCGTTCCGCGCCAGCCGGCTCGGCGCCAGATTGTCGATCACCCGCATGAGCACCCTCGCGGTGGCCCGCCGCTCATCCTCGGGAACGCCGTCGAGAAACTGGACATTGACGTCGAGCAGGATCTTCACCGCCTCGCTGAAGACCTCGCGGCCCTTATCGGTGAATTGCAGCAACACCTGGCGCCGGTCCTTGGCCTCGGACAAACGCTCGGCCCAGCCGGAAGCGACCAGCTGGTCGGCGACACGGGTCAGGGTCGTGCGGTCCACGCCGGTGAAGGTGGCGACCTCGGTCATGGTGCAGGCGCCGAACCGATTGAGCACGGCCATGGCGCGATAGCGGCTGATATTGAGGCCGAGTGGGCGCAGCCGGCTGTCCAGCATCGAGTCCCGGAACAGGGCGGTGATCGCCAGCAGATGCAAAACATAGTCGCCAGTCGCAAAGGGAAACTCTCCCTCTGAATCATAGGTCCGGGGGTCGATTGGGTGTTTTGCGCTCATGCGAAGCTAAATGATCAATCCCCACGACGGACGAACCACGCCCATCACCTGCACGGCGTTCTCAGGCCAGATCGCCAGAACGCCGACCTTCGCGTGTTCTGCCGAATTCCCACCGTGAAGACCATCCCCCACGCGTTCGATTCCCACGCCCGCTGGAAATTGGCGTCGCGTCCTAGTCGCTCGCGCTAGCTAGGCCGACACGCCGGCGAGGGTCGGACAATGCACGGCTGAGCCCAAGAGCGCCCTTAAGCCCTGGAAGCGAGTCTGCTCTGGCGCTCGACGCAGTCAAGGATCGGCCCTCTGGGCCGACCGCATCGCGGCGAGGCCCTTGGCCTCGTCCTTGACTGCGTCGAGCGCCAGAGCTTCAATCTCGCCAGGGCCTTCAGAGCGAGCCAGCATCGTAAGCCGGCGCCTATCCTATTCGAGCAAGGCAGGGGGCTGCTTCCGGGCGTGAGGTCAATTTCCGAGTCCGACCCCGAGCTGACTCCGGCAAGGTCCGCTATGCGGCGATGCGCGTTCGACAGGAAGCTTTCCTGAATATCGTCAAAGCCCGTTTTGAGTATTCGGAGCTGACCGCCAGCCCGTGGGTGGACGCCGACGGCCACGGCAGTTAGGTTTCGGCGCTGTGCGCCCTAAGGTTCTGGTCCGACTACGGGCGTCCCCGTTATAGCCAGGACCTGAGCAAGCCGCCCATGTCAGACACCCCTGTCACTCTCCAGGGTTCTTCAGGCCCCCCTTCGGACGGCTTCGTCGCCCCGTCCACCCCGAAGAAACCTTGGCGCGCGCCCCTAGTAATCGAAAGCTCGGAAGCACAAGGCACCGAAAAGTCCGCTTTCCCCTTCGAGGGCACCATCGGAGCCACCCCCGTAGGCACCTCCTGATCGCGCCACTGCACTCTCTCCTCTCCACGTAGATGGGGCGGGGTGAGGGTGGGCCTATGCAACCGCGCGACCGCTGACAGGGACAAGACCAAGAGCGTTGGCGATCGATTGAGTGAGGGTCTCGGCGCAATCCGCGCCCATCCCCGCCAGCGGCGCCCAAACTTCGCGAGATGAGGCGCCCCGAGCAGGGGAGCCTTAATGCGCTCCCTCCGCCCTTGCTCATAAAGCTGGGTTGCATGTGCAACGAAGCGTTCGATGACCGCTTTCGGGCAGGGCCGTGACGGCGCAATTCCCCCCAACTCAGACCCTCATGGCGGCCGCTTGCCACCGATCCGGCCTACGGTCCGAATTACCGCGACGGCCACCCGCGCTGCTTAGTGGAATGGACTGGCGCTCTCATGCTTCGACAAGCTCAGCATGAGGAGACGATTGCGGCGGCCTCTCAGTCGCCCCCACCCTGAGCCTGTCGGAGGGCCAGGGCGCCGACGCATCTGTCGCGCATTGACCGCGCCGGCCCCTTCCCGTATATGCCCGCTCTCTCTTTTTCCCGCCGGAACGGGCTTTCGGCGGCTATCCGTATTGAAGGCAAGATAGTCTATGGCCAACAACCCCGGCGCCAAGAAATCGATCCGCAAGATCGCCCGCCGCACCGAAGTGAACAAGGCGCGCCGCTCGCGCGTTCGCACCTTCTTGCGCAAGTTCGAAGAAGCCCTCACCGGGGGCGACGCGGCGGCCGCCAAGACCGCTTTCATCGAGGCCCAGTCGGAGCTGATGCGGGCCGTCTCCAAGGGCGTCGTGCACAAGAATACCGGCTCGCGCAAAGTGTCGCGGCTGGCCGCTCGCTTGAAAAAACTCGCCGCGGCCTAAGTCTCGAATTCTAAACGACTTTTTCGCAAGTCACTGAATCCGCTCAGTTTTCTGGGCGGATTTTTTGCGTAATCTGATAACAGTGCTCGTTCGAAGTGCGGCAAATTGGTCCGTGCCCGGAAGCCGAAATGCCAGTTTCCCCTGGCGGGCGAGGGGCCTGCCAACTGTCAAGAAAAATATCAAACGTCGCAGAAGAGAATCCCGGTTGACCCTCCCCCCGCGGGGGCTATCGTTAATCCAAGACGCTTCCATCTCAGTACGGATGAATTGTCAGCGGCGGACCTATAGCGTTCGCCGGTCGGGGTTTTGTGCGCTTAAATTTTTGCGCCGCAGCGGGGGCGCGGGGCTCTAGACATGATGTTCGGGGGTCAGGAATGACTGCGACAGGCTATGGGGTCGGCATCCGCCGCTCTGTTGGACATACTGTTGATCAGGCGGCAGGCGTGGTCCTGCCGGCGGCGGTGTGGGCCAAGGTCTGTCTGTCGCTCAAGGGGGAGTTGGGCGAAAACACTTTTTGCTCGTGGCTCGGACAGGCGGGCGTCCGCCAGACCGGGTCGGGACAGCTGGTCCTGGTCACGCCGACCGTCATGGCGCGCAACTGGGTTCGCCAAAACGCCTGGCGGCGGACGGTGGATCTCTGGGGCCAGCTCGACCCGCTGGGGCGGCGACTGGAGTTGAAGTCGCGGACCGAGTTCGAGGGCGAAGTCGGCGCGCCTGCGATCGACACCGCGATAGACTCCGTCGCGGTCCCGGCCGTGCCGGCCGAGGCGGCGCTGATCGCGACCACGTCCGACAAGGGCGATGTCGACCTGGCGCGGGCCGCCGGTTTGCAGGAGCGGTTCCGCTTCGACACCTTCGTACCCGGTCCGGCCAACGAGTTCGCCTATGCGGTCGCCCGCCGCGTGGCGGCCTGGAGCGACGGCCACTTCAATCCGGTGGTGTTCCACGGGCCGTACGGGTTCGGGAAGACCCACCTGCTCAACGCCATCGCCTGGGAGGCCATGCGCGTGGCGCCTCACCGCAAGGTGATCTACCTGACCGCCGAGCGGTTCCTGACCAGCTTCGTTCGGGCGATGATGGAGCGCAGCGGACCGGCCTTCAAAGAGGAGCTGCGCACCGCCGACCTTTTGCTGATCGACGACGTCCATTTCATCGCCGGCAAGCATTCGAGTCAGGAGGAGCTGTTCCACACCCTGGCCGCCCTGACCCAGGACGGCCGCCGCGTGGTGTTCACCACCGACCGCGCGCCGGGCGACCTGGCGGAGCTGGACGGGCGCCTGCGCTCGCACCTGCAGGCCGGCCTGGTCTGCGGCATCGAGCCGGCCGACCGGACGCTGCGCCTCGGCATTCTGGAGAAGAAGCTCGGCCAGCTGGGCCGCCAGCAGGGCCTGGCCGCGCTGACCGCGCGGCCGGAGGTGCTGCAGTTCCTGGCCGATCGGTTCACCGATTCCGTGCGCGAACTGGAGGGCGCCCTCAACACCCTGGTGGCCCGCACCGGCGACCGGGTCGCGAACCTGGCGCTGGACGAGGCCCAGGCGATCCTGCGGCCGCACCTGCGCGGCGGGGAAAAACGCATCACCGTCGATGATATCCAGAAGGCCACGGCCGAACACTACGGCATGAAGCAGTCGGACTTGATCTCGGAGCGGCGCAACCGGGCCATCGCCCGTCCGCGCCAGGCGGCCATGTGGCTGGCCAAGCAGCTGACCACCCGCTCCCTGCCGGACATCGGCCGTCGCTTCGGCGGCCGCGACCACACCACGGTGCTGCACGCGGTGCGACGCATCGAGGCGCTGAAGGCGAACGATCCGGTGCTAACCCAGGACCTGGAGACCCTGACCCGCAAACTGCGGGGTTAGCGCGCCGCCGGGGGTGTCGTTGGCGCGGCCGAGTCAGCCTGACGGTCTCCGGCCCGGAGTGGAAGGAGACATGACCAAAGCCGACATCCCGACCATCGACGCCTACATCGCGCGCCAGCCCGAGGCTGTCAGAAGCACGCTGGAGACCGTTCGCGCCGCGATCCGCCGGGCGATCCCGGGCGCGCAGGAGACCATCGCCTACAAGATCCCCGCCTTCAGGGTCGCCGGCCGCGTGGCGATCTTCTTCGCCGGCTGGACCGCGCACTATTCGATCTATCCGGTCACCGAACGGACCGCGGCAGTCCTGGGCGATAAGCTCGCGCCTTATTCGTCGAGCAAGGGCACGGTTCGGTTTCCGCTGGCCGCGCCGGTTCCCGAAGCCTTGATCGAAGAGATCGCCATCCTGCTCGCGAAAGACGCAGAGGATCGCGCGGCGCAGGCGCGGGCGAAGAAGGCGGCCAGGGCCAAGGCCTCCACCTAGTGGTCCGGTCTGGCGCGGCGTTGGCAGCCGTGTCATCGAGCAAGGGTTCAGTTGGAGGCGATGATGCGATCTTCAATCCCCCTCGACCGGCGCCGGATGCTGCAGGGCGCGAGCGTCGTGGGCGGGCTCAACCTGCTCAGCCTGGGCGGCTGCGCGAGTCTGGCCCAGACCGCGATGGCGCCCCCGTCTTCACGCGTCTTTGCGCCGGTGCGCGCCAGTGAGGACCGGTTGTTCGACATCACCGTCTGCCTGCGCCCGTTTCGCGCCGCGGGACCCAGGCTCGATACGGAGCAGGTTGGGGACACCCTGGTCGTGCACAACTACGGTCACGGCGGCTCCGGCTGGTCGCTGTCCTGGGGCTCCAGCACCCTGGCGGTGCAGAAGGCCATGGTTTCGAGCCCGAAAGAGGTCGCGGTGCTCGGCTGCGGCGCGCTGGGTTTGACCTCCGCCATTCTGGCGCAGAAGGCGGGCGCGCAGGTGACCATCTACGCCCGCGACTGGCTGCCGGAGACCCGTTCGGCGCGGGCCACCGGCAGCTGGACGCCGGACTCCCGCATCGCCCTCACCGACAAGGCCGCGCCCGGCTTCGGCGCGCTGTGGGAGCAGATGGCGCGGATCTCGTTCAAGACCTACCGCGGCTACCTCGGCCTGCCCGGCTCGCCGGTGGAGTGGAACGACCGCTATGTCCTCACCGACAGCCTGCCAGGCCACCCGCCCGCTCAGCTGTCGCCGGGCGAACTGGATTTCGCCGAATATACCGATCGCATCCGCGATATCACGCCGAGCGCCACGCTCCTGCCGCCGGGATCGACGCCGTTTCCCACACCCTATGTGCGCCGCTATTCCGGCATGATGTTCAACATCGCCGACTATGGCCACACCCTGCTCACCGACTTCCGGCTGGCCGGCGGCAAGATCGTGCGGGCGGCGTTTCACAGCCCTTCGGAGCTGGCGGCCTTGAATGAGAAGGTGGTGATCAACTGCCCGGGCTATGGCGCCCGCGCCCTGTGGAAGGACGAGTCGATCGTGCCCGTGCGCGGCCAGATCGCCTGGCTGATCCCCCAGCCCGAGGTCGACTACGGGGTCCAATACCAGCACGTGAGCATGCTGCCGCGCCGCGACGGCATCGTCATCCAGATGCTGGGCGGCGGCGACATGCGTGGCTACGGCGACGACAACGAGACGCCTGACCGGCAGGAAGCGATGGCGGGTGTGACGCGGATCGCGGAGCTCTATGCGCGGATGAAGGTGGCTTAGAGGGTCCAAACCCGCTTGTGCTCAAGAGCCTCACAGGATGACGAAGAATTTTGGGCTGCAACAAACTTAGTCATGGTGAGGAGTGATGTCTTCGTCGCGTCTCGAACCACGCACCCGTTTTGCCATCGCCCTCATCCCGGGCTTGTCGAAGGACGGGGCGTCGCCGCGTCTGCCCCCATCTCCATCGCAAAATCCTCGTCGCTGATGGTGTTGCGGCCGATCAGCAGACTGCAGCCGAGGTGGTCGACCAGATAGGCGCCGGAGGAGCCGGACCACCAGCGCTGGATCAGTTTCTGCTTGCGATGGCCGACCACCACCAGGTCCGCGCCGATTTCGCGGGCGAAGGCGCCGATCTGCTCGGCGGGATCGCCGATCACCAAGCGGGCCTTGGGCGCAAAACCCAACTGCTCCAACCGCTCCAAGCCCTCCTTGAGGATGGCCCTGTAGGTGTCCTGGAGCCGATCGATCGGGCCGCCGTGGACGCTTTCGGCGAACTGGACGCCCTGGTCGTTGGGCACGACGGATAAAAGATGGACCTCGGCCCCGCAGCGGCGGGCGAGCAATGCGCCCTCGCGCAGCGCCGCCCGGCCCTCGCGCGTGCCGTCGTATGCGAGCACAATCCGCCTGTACATGTTCGCCTCCCTGGGCGGCGCGAACCGCTCTGATTATTCGGCCCCATTGATCATCGGTTTGACCATGCCCGCAATCGGCCTCGTTCACCGACGCCTCGCCGCGTTCTGCATTATGACGCTGCTCGTGGCGCCAGCGGCCGGCGCGTCGGCCGCGCCGCTGAGCGCCGGGGACATGGCGGCCTTCCTGGTCCAGACGCGCTGCGCCGATGGGGGGCTGGCCATCGCCGCGCCGGGCTGCCCTGGCGCGCGGTCGCAAAGGGCGAGCGATTCCATGCGGATGCGTCGGCACGACTGGCCGGGGCCGGACGGATATCAGATCGTCGACAGCTTCATCGCCGACGACGGCGCGAGCTTTGTCTCTACCTTCTCCTTCGCGCCGTTTGGTCCCTTTTCCGCAAGCAACGGCGACGGCGGCGAAATCTATGTGATCGACAGCGACACCGTGCGCATCGCCGCCACCGAGGACGGCGGCCAGATGGGGGTGGTGCAGGGCTTCTTCGGCGCCGGCTGCGGCGGGACCGGCTGGATCCTGTTCCGCGCCGACGCGCCGACCGGCCGGTGGGCGCAAGAGGTGGCGCGGCTGAAGGGCCGGCCTCTGGGCGCGGCCTGCGCGGCGTCGAGCTCGGCCTTCACCCGCTACCGGCTGGAAACCGTGGCCATCCCCTTCCTCATCGGCGGGCGCCGACGGACCATGTCCTTGCCGACCCTCATCTCCGAGCATTTCAACGCCGCCAGCCTGGAGCGATCATCGGCGCTGGAGCGGACCTTCATGGTCAGGGGCGTCGGGCGGGCGATCTGGGAGGCCTGGTCGAAGCATCCGCCGACGATCGGAGACCTGCATCAGCGCTGTCCCGGAACCGCCTGGTCGACGCCCCCGGCGCCGGGATGGTTCCTCACCGACTGCCGCTACGCCACCAATCTGGTTCCGGCCGACGGCGCCATGTCCGGCGACCGCTATGCATGGCCGCCGAAGCGCCTGTCGTTGCCTTGAGCTGCGGTGGTTCGCAGGATGCCGCCGAGGTCCGGGCTGGCGCCCAGTAGCAGACTTGGCTTTCAGGAACGCGGCTTGCGGATGCGCCGCGCCGTGAATAACCTCGGGTTGCGGGGGCCGAGGACATGCGCGCTTTAATCCGACTGGCCTTGTGGGCGACGATCGCGCTGGCCGGTTCGGCGCTGGCCGAGCCGACGAGTCTCAATGAGACCTTCGCCGGCTATACCTATTTCTACAAACCCGGCGCGACCATGCGGACCCATGACGCCGACGTGGCGGTCTGCCAAATGCTTGCCCTGCCGACCGTCCAGCCCGGGCGCGCCGCGGCGGAGGCGGCGACCGACCCCTACAGCTCGGCGGGGTTCTGGGAGCGGATGGAGAACGCCGGCCAAGCCCAGAGCCGGCTTGGCCGAGATGTCAATCTCGAGAACTGCATGGTCGCCAAAGGCTGGCGGGTGGTGTCCGTCGACCCGGCCTCAGGCGCCGCATTGCTTGCGGAGAGCCGGTCCGATCGGCTAGCCAAGATCGCAGGCTGGGTCGGCGACGAGGCGCCGCACGGCGTCGTTGTCAGAACGTTCGACAATGAGGCGTTGTACGCCGCGACGCCGGTGTTTGCCGCCGCACAACCGCGCGGCCAACGGCTGGACGTGGATCCCGAGTCGCCGCCGACGCCGCAATTTGTGCAACTCGATCCGGACGATCCCACCGCCAACTCCACCGAGCCCTACAGCGTCCACCGGGTGAAGCCCTTGCGTCCCGAGACGATCAGGCCGCCTGGCCCGGACTCCGGTCTGATCGCCATCAGCATGGGCGGTTCGGGCAGCTTCAGGCTGGTGTTTGAACGGGTCGACGCCCATGGGCGGCAAGTGTCCGACGGCGAGACGGACGACTTCACCGTCGCGCAGTCGCAGCCGGACACCGCAGGCCAGGTCCGGGTCTATGCCGTGCCGGCCGGCCACTGGCGCATCGCCGCCATGGCGCAAGGGCCGTATCTGGTGAACTTCTGCCTCGGCGCGCCGGACTTCTATCTGGCGCCCAGCCAGGTGATTTACGCAGGCGCGTTCGATCCGCTCGCGCCGACCCGCGCGCCCAATATGGACCTGGCGGCGGGAAAGGCGGCCTTCCCGCAAGGCTCGCGCCTGGCTGAGACCCTCCGCCCCGCCGACTGGCGAAACGGCTCCGTGGGGCGCTGCCGCGGCGCGTACCTATACGCGCTCGAATTCCCTGGCCGTCCGTTCGCCGAGGACTATCACATGGGGTCGATGGCCCAGACCTCCGCGCCCTGAACCAGTTCCCGACCGCTGTCCAACCGTCCCGCGTTGCGCCATGGCGCCGGCTCGTCTATGCGGACTCGAGGCTGCGGGAGTGGCCGGCGATGGGAGCGTTTTGATGCACGGATTGGTCACCGTATTCGGCGGGTCGGGCTTCGTCGGCGGCCAGGTGGTGCGGGCGCTGGCCAAGCGGGGCATGCGGATCCGCGTCGCGGTGCGCAATCCGGGCCAGGGCTACAAGCTGCGCATGCTGGGCGACGTCGGCCAGATCGAGGTGGTGCAGGCCAACATCCGCATGCCGGCTTCGGTGGCGCGGGCGCTGGACGGCGCCGAGGGCTGCGTCAACCTGGTCGCGGTGATGCACGAGCGGGGCCGGCAGAAGTTCCAGAGCCTGCACGCCATGGGCGCCCGCAATGTCGCCGAAGCCGCCAAGACGGCGGGCGTGACCCGGTTGGTGCACGTCTCGGCCATCGGCGCCGATCCGCACTCCCCGTCCAAGTACGCGCGCACCAAGGCGATGGGCGAGGCGGCCGCGCGCGAGGTCATGCCGTCAGCGACCATTCTGCGCCCTTCGATCGTGTTCGGGCCCGAGGACGACTTCTTCAACCGCTTCGCGCGCATGGCCTGCGCATCGCCGGTGCTGCCGCTGATCGGCGGCGGGCTGACCAGGTTCCAGCCGGTGTTCGTCGGCGATGTGGCGGGCGCCGTGGCCGCCTGCCTTTTGGACGCCGACACCGCCGGCAAGACCTATGAGTTGGGCGGGCCGGGCGTCTTTACCTTCAAGGCGCTGATGGAGCGGCTTTGCCAGGAGATCGGCCGCAAGCCGATCCTCGTACCCATCCCATTCGGGGTCGCCAGCCTGATCGGCCTCGGCGGCGACCTGGTGAACCTGCAGCCGTTCCCGATCGCCCCGCCGCTCACCACCGACCAGGTGATCCTGCTGCGCGCCGACAATGTCGTCACCCCGGGCGCCTTGACCCTGGCCGACCTCAAGGTCGCGCCGACGGCCCTGGAGCCGATCCTGCCGTCGTATCTCTACCGCTACCGCAAGGGCGGCCAGTACGCCGATCAGTTGACGGCGGCGGCGAAGGCCTGACGCGGCACGAAATAACCCGCTCATCCCCGCCTTCGCGGGGGTGAGCGGGGGTAGTTGCGTCGCTACCGCTTTCGCCGGGTATAGTCCGCCGCCGACGGCATGGGGACCTTCGGCGCCTGTTCCCATCCGCCACCCAAGGCCTTGAACAGGGTCACCTGGTCCGACGCCAGCGCCTGATCCGAGGCGGCGAGGTCCGCGCCCGCACCGATCAGGTCGTTCTGGGCCGTCAGCAGGTCGAGGTAGCCGATGCGGCCGAGCCTGTACTGGGTCTGCGCCAGCCGAAAGGCCACCCCGCTCTGGTCGTGCGTGCGCACCAGCGCGGCGTTGCGGTCGATCTCGTCATTGTAGCCGGTCAGCGCGCTCTCCACGTCCTGCAAGGCCTGCAGCACCGTCCCCTGGAAGTTGGCGTAGGACGCCATCGCAGTCGCCTTGGCCTCCTTGATGTGGGCCTGGGCGACCAGGGTGTTGGGGAAGGTCCAGCTCAGCAGCGGACCGATGCCGTAGCTGGACGTGCTGGACTGAAACAGCTGTGACGGCGTGACGCCGCCGGTCGCGGCGTTGGCGCCGATGGTGATGGTCGGAAAGAGATCGGCGGTGGCCACGCCGATCCGCGCCACATTGCCGGCGAGCTCCCGCTCGGCCTGCCGCACGTCGGGTCTGCGCCGAAACAGGCTCTGCAGGTCGCCCACCGGGAGCAGGGTGGTGAGCTTCGGCGGCGTCTTGCAGGCGTCGGCCGCGGCCGAAATCTCCTCGGGCGGCCGGCCGGTGAGCACGGCGAGCTGGAACAGGGCGACGCGGCGGTTGGCGTCGAAGGTGGGCAGGGTGGCGCGAACCCTCTCCATCGCCTCCTTGGCTCGCGCCACATCCAGGTCCGAGGCGCCGCCGTCCCGGGCCTCGCGCACGGTGACGTCATAGGTCTGGCCGGCCACGTCCAGCGACTGCTCGGCGACGGTCAGCTCCTGGGCGTAGGCGCAGGCGTTGAGGTAGGCGCGGGTGGTCTCGCCGGCGACGCTGATCCGGGAGACGTCGACCGCGGCGGCCTGGGCCTGGACGTCGGCCCTGGCCGCCTGGATGCCGCGCCGGATGCGGCCGAACAGATCGACCTCGTAGGAGGCGTCGAGTCCGGCGGTATAGTACCAGCCCGGCGGCGGCGGCTTCGCGTGCGCGATTTCGCCGAGCAGTAGCTGGTCAGAGGTCACGCCATACTGGGCGCCCGCGCTGACGGTGTTGGTGGGAAACAGTGGCGCGCGGGCCAGCGCCAGGGCGCCCCGGGCCTCGGCCAGGTTGGCGGCCGCCGCCTGCAGGCTCTTGTTGTGGACCAGCGCATCCTGGACCAGCTGGTCGATCGCCGGGTCATTGTAGAGCTTCCACCAGTCGGGCGGCGGCTGGTCGGCGCTGGCCGCCGGCGCGATCGGCGAGACGAAGGCGCCCGCCGGCGCCGGCGCGTGCGGCGCCTTATAGTTGGGGCCCACGACGCAGCCTGCCAGTACGATGGCTGCGGCTAAGGCGATGGCGTGGGGCGCGGACCGGCTCACAGCACCTGCTCCGCGTTGGGATCCTCGGGCGTCTCGCTGTCCTTGGGTTTGCGCGCCTTGGACGATGGCGGCTGGGGCAGCCGGTCGCTGAGGGCGCGGGTGACGGTGTAGAATACCGGGGTGAAGGCGAGGCCGAACACCGTCACCCCGATCATGCCGAAAAACACCGCGACGCCGAGCGCCTGGCGCAGCTCGGCCCCCGCGCCGTGCGCGAAGGCCAGGGGCACCACCCCCAGGATGAAGGCGAAGGAGGTCATCAGGATCGGCCGCAGCCGGGTCTGCGCCGCCTCGGCCGCGGCCTCCATGCGGTCATGTCCGTGTTCCAGCTCGCCCTGCCGGGCGAACTCGACGATCAGGATGGCGTTCTTGGCGGCCAAGCCGATCAGCACGATAAAGCCCACCTGGGTGAGGATGTTGTTGTCCATGCCCATGATGTTGACCCCGGTGATCGCGGCCAGCAGGCACATGGGCACGATCAGGATCACCGCCAGCGGCATGGTCACGCTCTCGTAGAGCGCCGCCAGCAGCAGGAAGACCAGCACCACCGCCAGCACGAACACCAGGCCGGCGGTGTTGCCGGCAGCCTGCTGCTGATAGGCCAGCTCGGTCCATTCGAAGGCGAAGCCGTTGGGCAGGGTCTTATTGGCGATCTTTTCCATCGCCGCCATGGTCTGGCCGGTGGAGCGGCCGGGCGGGGTGTTGGCCTGCACCTCGGCGGATGGATAGAGCTGATAGCGCAGCACGCGATAGGGACCCGTGGTGCGGGTCAGGTTGACCACCGCGCCCAGCGGCATCATCGCCCCGCTGGCCGAGCGGGTCTGCAGCTGCTGGATCGCCGACAAATCCTGTCGGAAAGGTGCGTCCGCCTGGGCATAGACCGAATAGGTGTGGTTCAGATAGTTGAAATCGTTGATGTAGCTGGAACCCAGAAAGGTCTGCAGAGTGTCGAACACCGCCGAGTCGTTGACGCCGTAGTACTCCGCCTTCACGCGGTCTATGTCGGCGTGGATGCGCGGGGTGTCGATGGAGAAGGTTGCGTAGGCGTCGCTGATGTCGGGGTCCTTGTTGAACGCCGCCACGAGGGACTTGGCCGCCTGCTCGATCGCCGGGTAATTGGCCTTTCCGCTCCGATCCTCGACGATCATCTTCACGCCGCCCTGGGTGCCGATGCCGCGGACCGGGGGCGGCGGCAGGATGCGGATCTGGGCGTCGGGAATCTGGCTCAGCGACTTCTGCAGCTGGGCGATCATGCCGTTCAGAGTCACATGGTGCTTGGCCCGGTCGGCGAAGTCGCTCTCGATCAGATAGGCTTGGCCTGACGCGGAGTTGGTGGTCTGGGTGGTGGCGTCCACGCCGGCGTAGGACGAGGCGCCGATGACGCCGGGAACCTTGAGCGAGTAGGGAATGGTTTTGCGGATCAGCGCGTCCGTCCGCGCCAATGACGAGCCCGAGGGCAGGTTCGCCGCCATGATGACGTTGCCCTGGTCCTGCGGCGGGATGAAGCCGATCGGCGTGGCGACCATGCGCCAGCCGGTGAGCAGGATCAGGCCCACATAGACCACGATCATCAGGACCGCGATGCGCAGGAACCTTCGCGTCAGCGCGCCGTAGGCGCCGGCCGTGCGACTGAAGCCACGCTCGAAGGCGTCGGCGAACTTGGCGAGCGGATGGGTCCAGGCCGGGCCCGCGGGCGGATCGCCGGGCTTGCGCTTGGGCCGCAGGATCAGCGCCGCCATGGCTGGCGACAGAGTCAGCGAGACGATCAGCGAGATCACCGTCGCCGAGGCGATGGTCAGGGCGAACTGGCGATAGAACTGGCCGGAGATGCCGGGGATGAAGGCCGCCGGGACGAACACGGACGCCAGGACCAGGGCGATGGCGATCAGCGCGCCGCCGACCTCGTCCATGGTGGCGTGGGCGGCCTCGCGGGGTGTCATTCCATGCTCGAGATGCCGCTCGACGTTCTCCACGACGACGATGGCGTCATCGACGACGATGCCGATGGCCAGCACCAGACCGAACAGGGACAGGTTGTTCAGGGTGAAGCCGGCGACGAGCATCATGCCGAAGGTGCCGATCAGCGACACCGGGATGGCCAGGATGGGAATGATCGCCGCGCGCCAGCTCTGCAGGAAGACGATGACGACGATGACCACCAGGAGCAGCGCCTCGAACAGGGTCTTGTACACCTCGTCGATGGATTGCTGGATGTATTGGGTCGGATTGTAGATGATCTTGTAGTCGAGCCCCGGCGGGAAGCTCTTCTTCAGCGACTGCATCTCCTTGATCACTCCCTGCGCCGCTTGCAGGGCGTTGGTGCCCGGCTGCTGCAGGATGCCGATGGCCGCGGCCGGGGCGATGGTGGGGGAGCCGTTCTGCTCATAGCCGAGGTAGGCGTCGGTGGTGTAGATGGCCGCGCCCAGCTCGACACGCGCCACGTCGCTGACACGGGTCAGCCGGCCCTGGGCGTCTCGCTTGATGATGATGTCCGCGAACTGCTGCGGCGTGACCAGGCGCCCTTCGGCCTCCACCTGTAACTGGAAATCCGCGGCGCCCTTGCCGAAGGGCGGCGCGCCGACATTGCCCGCCGAGATCTGAACATTGTGGCTGCGCAGGGCCGTGACGATGTCGTCGACGGTCAAGTTGCGCGCGGCGGCCTTGTCTGGATCGATCCAGATCCGGATCGCATAGTCGCGCGCGGCGCGCACGGACAGGTCGCCCACGCCCTGCACCCGCAGCAGCGGCTCCTCGATCTGCAGGGTGACGTAGTTGGCCACATAGGCCTGATCGAGCGAGCCGTCCGGCGAGTACATGTGCACCGCCATCAGGATGTCCGGCGAACTCTTGCGCACGGTGATGCCGGTCTGCTGCACCTCCTGCGGCAGCCGCGGAACGGCGGTGGTCACCCGGTCCTGCACCAGCTCCTGGGCCTTATCCAGATCGGTGCCCAGCTTGAAGGTGACCGTGATCTGCAGATTGCCGTCGCCCGTGGACTGGGAGGACATGTAGAGCATGTCCTCAACCCCATTGATCTGCTCCTCGATCGGGTCGGCCACGGTTTCGGCCAAGGTCTCGGCGGACGCGCCGGGATAGGCGAGGGTTACGTTCACCGTGGGTGGCACGATCTCGGGATACTGAGCCGCGCCCAGATTGGGGAAGGCGATGGCCCCCATCAGGGTGATCAGGATGGCGATGACGACCGCGAACACCGGTCGTTCGATCATGAGGTGGGAAAATTTCATCGCCGGGGATCAGCGATCGGGCGCCGCGAAGGTGGCGGATGCGGGCGGCGGCGTGAGATCGGCGGGAGTCGGCGAGGAGCCGGGATTAGGCGCCGTGATCTGGCCCTGTTTGGGCGTGACCGCGTCGCCGACCTTGGCGCGCTGCACCCCGTTGATAATCACCTCGTCATTGGGGCCGAGGCCCGAGGTGATCACGCGCAGCCCTTGCGCCAGCGGACCGGTCTGCACCTTGACCTGCTTCACCTTGTTGTCCGGGCCGACCACATAGACGATCTGATCGCTCTGCTGGGTGGTGATGGCGTTTTCGGGGATGGCCAGGCCCGAGTAGGCGCCTGAGCCCAGCAGGCGCAGGTGGCCGAACATGCCGGGCGTCAGCATGTACCGCGGATTGGGCACTTGGGCTCGGCCGCGGATGGTGCCGGAGTTGGGGTCCAGCACATTGTCGACAAAGTCCATCCGCCCGTGGACCTCGTAGTTGGCCTGATCCTGCAGGCGGATTTCCACCGGATTGGCGAATTCCCGCGACTGTTTGCGCTCACCCTTCTGCGCCTCGGCCTCATACTTCAGGTACTGCGACTCCGGCGCGTCGAAGGTGAAGTAGATCGGATCCAGGTCGGTGATGTTGGTCAGGACGGTGGTGTCCAGCTGCACCAAGTTGCCCACCGTCACCCGGCGATCGGAGATGCGGCCGGTGATCGGCGCGATCACCTTGGTGAAGGTCAGGTTCAGCGCCGCCGTCTGCACCTGGCCCTTGGCGGCGATCAGGTCGGCGTTGGCCTGCTGCTGGGTCGCCAGACGAGTCTCGTATTCCTGCTCGGCGATGGCGTGATCGGCCAGCAGCTTGGTCGCGCGGGTCAGCTCCACCTGGGCGTTGTTCAACGCGGCCTGAGCATGGGCTTCCTGCCCCTGGGCCTGGGTCAGCGCCGCCTGGTAGGGGCGCGGATCGATCACGAACAGGACCTGCCCCTTGTGGACGATCTGGCCGTCCTTGAACGGGATCGAGATCAGGTAGCCGGAGACCCGCGGGCGCACGTCGACGGAATTGATCGCCTCGAATCGGCCGACATAGTCGTCCCAGTCGACCAGCTTCTGCGCCAGGGGCTTGGAGACGATGACGGTGGGCGGCGGCGGCGGCGGCGGCTTTTTCTGGCAACCAGCGGCGAAAATCGCCAAGCTCGCCGCCGTGACGATGCCGATCGCACGCATCCGCTACACCCCGAGACCTAGGGACCGCCAAGTCTCATTGGCGGCGTCAATTTCTGTCGACCGAAAACCCCACGCGAAGGCTTCCAGCTTTGCCGGCGCACTCCCGCAGCGAAGTCCTCAACGCGCCGACAGGGTGTGGGTTCCGAACCTGCCTTCGCTCCGACCCAGAAGGACCGCCGCCGTTGGAAGCCACGCCGCGGACAGATATGAAGCATGCGTCCGCAAGCCCCTTCCCCGCGAGGCGAATTCGGCTAATCTCCGGTCCCCTCGCCGTGGCCGCGAACGGGGGCGAATCGACAAGCGGCCGCCAGATCGGACGACCAGATGCAGCTAACCATAGAGCGCGCGGCTTTGCTGAAAGCGCTGGGACACGTTCAGAGCGTCGTAGAGCGGCGCAACACCATCCCGATCTTGTCCAATGTGCTGCTGTCGGCCGACCGCGACGCCATGACCTTTTCGGCCACCGATCTGGACATGGAGATCGTCGACGAGACGCCCGGCCGGGTCGACGGCCAGGGCCAGATCACCGCGCCCGCCCACACCCTCTATGAGATCGTCCGCAAGCTGCCGGAAGGCGCCGAGGTCGAACTGCGGTTTTCCGGCGACGATCCCCGGCTGCAGGTTTCGGCCGGCCGTTCGAAGTTCAATCTGCCGGTGCTGCCGGCGGGAGACTTTCCGGTCATGTCGTCGGACGGTCTCTCCAGCCGCATCACCATCGACACCAACGAACTGATCCGGCTGATCGACAAGACCCGCTTCGCCATCTCCACCGAGGAGACGCGCTACTATCTGAACGGCCTCTACCTGCACACGGTGGTCGAAGGCGGGGTGACCAAGCTGCGCGCAGTGGCCACCGACGGTCACCGCCTCGCCCTGGCCGAGATGCCGGCGCCCGACGGCGCGGCGGGGGTCCCCGGCGTGATCGTGCCGCGCAAGACGGTGCAGGAAGCCCGGCGGCTGTTGGAAGACGCCGGCGAGACGGTGGACCTGCAGGTCTCGGCCCAGAAGATCCGCTTCGAGTTCGGTCGCGCGGCCCTGACGTCGAAGGTGATCGACGGCTCCTTCCCGCCCTATGAGCGCGTGATTCCGAAGGATAACAACCGCGTCCTGCTCGTCGACAACACCCTGTTCGCCAAGGCCGTGGACCGGGTCGCCACCATCTCGGCGGAAAAGAGCCGCTCGGTGAAGATGGCCATCGAGCCCGGCCGTATTGTGCTGACGGTTCGCAACATGGAGGCCGGCCAGGGCGTTGAAGAGCTTGAGGTCGACTACGACGGCGAGCCCTTCGAAATCAGCTTCAACGCCCGCTATCTGCTGGACGTCACCGAACAGATGGGCGCCACGGCCGAGTTCCGCTTCGCCGACCCCGGCTCCCCGACCCTGATGCTCGATCCGACGGACCCGGATGTGCAGTACGTGCTGATGCCGCTGCGGGTGTAGGTTTGGTCAAGGCGTTCAAGCTCAAATCTGATCAGATCAGGAGCGTCGCGCCGGGACGGGGAAGCTGCCTCGCGACAGATCGGATCACGGTCGACGGATGCCGCGTGGGCTATTGCTATCGCCAGACCCCTCGCAACCCGGTGGACAGCGGATGGCGTTTCTTCTCGGGCGATGAAACCCAGGACTACATCGACCAGCCAGGCAATCTCGAACTTTACGACGTGAACACGATCGCGAACTACGACCCGGGAATTCTTGTGGTGCTTGACGCGCCGATTGGGTCTGCCTTCGACAATACAGGACTCAATGGCGCGCTGGCGCCGTGCGCGCCGCCATCGCCTGATCCGGCCCCCTAGCCGCGCGACCGTCGCCAGGACGCCGCAATGACGCTCACACCCAGCGCCAGCGACCAGGCGTTGATGAGCGCCTCGAACCGCATGGCGTTGGAGGCGCTGGCGAGCGGATAAAGCCCGTTCTCGAGGTTGAAGGTGATGTCCATCGCGGCCAGATAGAGCAGAGCGCTGCCGGCCAGCAGACCTAACCGCCCAGCCCAGGTCGAGCCCCGCCAGAACCCGATCCCGGCCAAAAGGCTCGTCAGCGCCATCCAGGCGTCGGCGACCGGGAAGCTGCTTTCAAAGGCCGTGTACCAGCGGGCCGGGACCACCGCGACCTCGGCGGAGGTGAAATAGTCCACCCAATAGGCCACAGTGACGACAGCCGTGAGAATCAGACACACACCCAGGGCGCGACGAGCTGACATCTTGGCTTTCTCTCCCTCAAAACCCGCTCATAGCGGAATTTTGCGCCCCGGCCCAAGCTCGGCCGCGCGATGACCACCGCTCGCGTCCGCCGCCTGACCCTCACCGACTTCCGGGGCTATGCCCGCGCAGAACTGGTGCTGGATGGCGGCAGCGCCTTCCTGTTCGGGCCCAACGGCGCGGGCAAGACCAACCTGCTCGAAGCCATCAGCCTGTTGTCGCCAGGGCGCGGCCTACGCGGGGCGGCGATCAGCGAACTGGGTCGGCGCGAGCCCGACGAGCCCATGGGCCGCGCCTGGGCGGTGGCGGCGGAGATCGAGGGCGATGACGGCCTCGTCAGCGTCGGAACGGGCGTGGAGGCCCCCGGCGCGGCGCGGCGGCTGGTGCGGCTGGAGGGCGAGCCTGTGCCGCCGGGGCGTCTGTCCGACATTCTCCGCATGGTCTGGCTCACGCCGCGCGAGGACCGGCTGTTTCTCGAAGCCGCCTCCGATCGGCGGCGGTTCTTCGACCGGCTGGTGTTCGCCGCCGAGCCCGCCCACGGCGCTCGCGTGGCGGCCTATGAACGCGCCCTGCGCGAGCGGATGCGGCTGCTGACCGACGGGCCCGCGGATGCGGACTGGCTGACGGCGCTGGAGGCGCAGATCGCCGAGGCCGGCGCGGCCGTGGCCTCGGCTCGGGCGCGCAGCCTGATCGCCCTGCAGGCGCAGATCGATTCCGGGTCCGAACGGGCCTTCCCGCGCGCCGACCTCGGCCTCACCGGCGCCTTTGAACAGATGGCCTTGGCGGGCGTGGATGAGGCCGAAATCGCCGCGCGGCTGGCGTCCGCCTTGGCCGCGTCGCGCGACCGCGACGCCTCGGCCGGACGGGCCCTGACCGGCCCGCATCGGGGCGATCTTTCCGTCCGTCATCGCTCACAGAACCGGGACGCCTCGGAATGTTCGACCGGCGAGCAGAAGGCGCTGATTCTGAACCTGGTTTTGGCCCAAGCTGCGCGACTGTCGGCGCGACTTTCCCATGCCAAATCCACACCGAATCCTGTAGTGTTGCTGGACGAAGTCGCCGCGCATCTGGACCCCCTCCGGCGCGCGGCGTTGTTCGACGAAATCGAGGCGCTCGACCTGCAGGCTTTTCTGACAGGCGCCGACGGAGCGCTGTTCGACGGACTGCACGGGCGCGCCCAGGGCGTGCGCGTCGACGCCGGCGAGCTTTCTTGAAACGGTAGACTGATGAGTGACGATATTCCTGAGTCCGACACCCCTGAGTCCAATGGGCCCGAACGCGAGCTGAACGGCGACGACTACGGCGCCGATTCGATCAAGGTTCTCAAGGGGTTGGACGCCGTCCGCAAGCGCCCCGGCATGTATATCGGCGACACCGACGACGGCTCGGGCCTGCACCACATGGTCTATGAGGTGGTGGACAACGCCATCGACGAGGCCCTGGCCGACTACGCCACCCGGGTGGAAGTCATCCTGAACGCCGACGGATCCTGCACCGTCACCGACGACGGCCGCGGCATTCCCACGGATATGCACGACGAAGGCGTTTCGGCGGCCGAGGTCATCATGACCCAGCTGCACGCGGGCGGAAAGTTCGACCAGAATTCCTACAAGGTCTCCGGCGGTCTGCACGGCGTGGGCGTTTCGGTGGTCAACGCCCTGTCCGATACCCTGTCGCTGCGCATCTATCGCAATGGCAAGGCCCACGAGATGAGCTTCGCGCGCGGCGACGCGGTCTCGCCCCTGGTGGTCACCGGGGAAGCGCCCCGGCGCGAGAACGGCGAATATCTGACAGGCACCGAGGTCACCTTCCTGCCGTCGCTGGACACCTTCGCCTTCATCGAGTTCGACCGCAAAACCCTCGAGCATCGACTGCGCGAGCTGGCCTTTCTGAACTCGGGCGTGACCATCTATTTCCGCGACCATCGCGGCGCCGAACCGTTCGAGGAAATCCTCCACTACGACGGCGGCATCGAAGCCTTCGTCCGCCACCTGGACAAGGCTAAGAGCCCGTTGCTCAAGGCCCCCATCGTCATCCGCGGCAAGCGCGAGAAGGTGGAGATCGACCTCTCCCTGTGGTGGAACGACAGCTATCACGAGACCATGCTGTGCTTCACCAACAACATCCCGCAGCGGGATGGGGGCACCCACCTGTCGGCCTTCCGCGGCGCTCTGACCCGGGTGATCACCGGCTATGCCGAAAGCTCCGGCGCGGCCAAGCGGGAGAAGGTTTCCGTCAACGGCGAGGACGCCCGCGAAGGCCTGACCTGCGTGCTGTCGGTCAAGGTGCCCGACCCGAAATTCTCCTCCCAGACCAAGGACAAGCTGGTCTCCTCCGAGGTGCGTCCGGCGGTGGAGGGCCTGGTGGGCGACGGTCTCGCCGCCTGGTTCGAGGAACACCCGGCCGAAGCCAAGGCCATCGTGCAAAAGATCGCCGAGGCCGCCGCCGCCCGTGAAGCCGCCCGCAAGGCGCGGGAACTGACCCGGCGCAAGTCGGCGCTCGACATCTCCTCCCTGCCTGGCAAGCTGGCCGACTGTCAGGAGCGCGATCCGGCCAAGTCGGAAATCTTCATCGTCGAGGGCGACTCCGCCGGCGGCTCGGCCAAACAGGCGCGCAACCGCGAAAACCAGGCGGTGCTGCCCCTGCGCGGCAAAATCCTCAATGTCGAGCGAGCGCGCTTTGACAAGATGCTGTCGTCCGACCAGATCGGCACCCTGATCACGGCCCTCGGCGCCGGCATTGGCCGCGACGACTTCGACATCGAGAAGATCCGATACCACCGCATCGTGCTGATGACCGACGCCGACGTCGATGGCGCCCACATCCGCACCCTGCTCCTGACCTTCTTCTATCGGCAGATGCCGCAGGTGATTGAGCGCGGCTACCTCTATATCGCCCAGCCGCCGCTCTATAAGGCGTCCAAGGGCAAGTCGGCGCGCTACCTGAAGGACGACGCGGAGATGGAGGCCTTCCTGATCGACGAAGGCGTCGATGGCGCGACCCTGGAGCTGGCCTCCGGCGAGGTGATGAGCGGCGCGGACCTGCACGCCCTGGTCCAGACGGCCCGCACCGCCAAGTCCGCTATTGAGCGCCTAGCCGCCCGTGCGCCCCACTTCGCGGTGGAGCAGGCGGCCCTGGCCGGCCTGTTGGGCGAGACCCCTGACGCCGCCGCCGCCGCGCGGCGGTTCGACCTCTACGCCGAGGAGGGTGACGGCCCCTGGACCGGCGAGCCGGGCGTGGGTGGGGCCTATGTTTTCTCCCGCGTGCGCCGCGGCGTCACCGAGCGGGTGGTGCTCGATGAGGCGTTACTGCACTCGGCCGACGCCCGCCGTCTGTCGGAGCGCGTCCCGGCCCTGGCCGAGACCTTTTCCGCCGCCGCCAGCTTCAAGCGCCGCGACAAGGTCAGCCCCGTGCGCGGGCCGCTCGACCTGATGGAGGTGGTGTTCGAGGCCGGCCGCCGGGGCCTGACCATCCAGCGCTACAAGGGCCTGGGCGAGATGAACCCCGACCAGCTGTGGGAAACCACCCTGGACTCCGAGGCCCGCACGCTCTTGCAGGTCAAGGTCGCCCACGCCGACGACGCCGACGACATGTTCTCCCGCCTGATGGGCGACCTGGTCGAGCCGCGCCGCGAGTTCATCCAGGACAACGCCCTGGACGCGGAAGTGGACACCTGAGGTTTTCCTGTTTGGCGGCGTGCGATCGGAGATTGGGGCTGCGGCCCTGTTTCACCACCAAGCACACGAAGAGCACGAAGGAAGGGATTCAACGCCAAGGCGCGAAGGACGCTAAGGCGGGCGTAGCCAGCATCAAAACCGTCGAGTGCTGAGCCGTCTGACTGCGCTTCGCGCCGCCTTTGCGTCTTAGCGCCTTCGCGTCAAACCCGCGAAAGCGCCGACCCATTCGTGCTCTTCGTGGGCTTCGTGGTGAATCTACTACCTCTGGCCAAGTTCGAAGCGGGGATTGGCGATATCGGGCGCGTGGGGTTAGCTGTCGCCGCAACGGGGAGATGTCGTCATGGCTGAAGGTTTGTCGTCAGGGTTCGTCCAAGATCGCTATGCGCCGGTGCGCGCGGTGTTCGAGGGCAGTCTGGCCAGCGGCGCGGACGTGGGCGCGTCCTTCTGCGCCACCCTCGAGGGCGAGACCGTGGTCGACCTCTGGGGCGGCCATGCCGATGAGGCGAAGACGCGGCCCTGGGTGAAGGACACCATCGTCAACGTCTATTCCACCACCAAGACCATGACCGCCCTGACGGCGCTGATGATCGCCGACCGGGGCGAGCTCGATTTTGACGCGCCGGTGGCCAAATACTGGCCGGAGTTCGCGGCGGCCGGCAAGGCGGACGTCAAGGTCAGCCACCTGATGAGCCATTCCTCCGGCCTGTCCGGCTGGAAGGCGCCGATGACCCTGGCGGACATGTACGACTGGGAGAAGGCGACCGCGCTGCTGGCCGCCCAGGCGCCCTACTGGGAGCCGGGAACGGCTTCGGGCTACCACGCGGCGACGCAGGGCTATCTGGTCGGCGAGGTGGTGCGCCGCATCACCGGGCGCAGCCTCGGAACCGTGTTCCGCGAGGAGATCGCCGAGCCGCTCGGGGCCGACTTCCACATCGGCCTGCCCGCCAGCGAGGACGGCCGCGTGGCCGATCTGATCCCGCCGCCGCCGGGCGGGGGGATCATGGACGGCGAGCAGTCGGAGCTGGTCCGCAACATGTCGAGCAATCCGCCGATCGATCCCATGGACACCCGCACCCGGGCCTGGCGGGCGGCGGAAATCCCCGCCGCCAACGGCCACGGCAACGCCCGCTCGGTCGCCGAGATTCACGCCATCCTGGCCAACGGCGGCGTCGCCAAGGGCAAGCGGATCATGTCGGAGGCCGGCTGCCGCAAGGCGCTGGAGCTGCAGATCGAAGGAACCGACATGGTCCTGGGCGTTCCGGCCCGGTTCGGCATGGGATTCGGCCTCGCCGGCGGCGCCGTTCCCTTTCCCAACCCCAACACCATCTACTGGGGCGGCTATGGCGGCTCGATTGCCGTCATCGATATGGACGCCCACGCCACCTACGGCTACGCCATGAACAAGATGGCCGGCACGACCACCGGCGACATGCGGGCGTTCAGCCTGCTGATGGGGATGTGGGCGTAGGGGCGGGACTAGGACCTAGCCCACCGCCCTGATTGGATCGCTCCCGTCCCAATCGGCGGCCACGGCCTTCACGTGCTTGAAGAACTCGCCCTTGCGGCCGCTGATGTCGGACAGTTCGATCACCGAGCCGGGGTGGGCTTCGGTCTCGAAATAGCAAAACCGGCCCCGGCTGCCGCCGATCTGGCCCTCGTGGCCGACGCGGTAGCCCAGCGACAGGGCCTTATCGTAGACGCCCTGATAGTCGCGGCTCCAGTAAGCGATGTGCTGCAGCCCTTCGCGGCCGGCGTCGAGGAAGTCCTTGTACATGGATGGCGCGTCGTTGCGCTGCTGGATCAGCTCGATCTGCAGGTCGCCGGAATTGGCCAGGGCGATGCTCATCTCCACGGGTGAGGAGGCGCCGTGGTAGCGGAAATATTCAGTCGAGACCTTGGGAATATAGAACCACGGTCCCACGCCCATGACCGTGACCCAATGGTCCATGGCCGCCTGGATGTCGCGAACGACATAGCCGTTCTGGCGGATGGCGCCGAAGATGCGGCTCATCTCAGTCTCCTTTGACGTCGATCTTAATCACGCCAAGACTCCGATCGTAATGATTTCGGGGCTGTCGGCCGTCAGCGGGGCGCCGTTCCAGTCGCCGTATTGCCGCTCGATTCTCAGTCCGGCGTCTTGAAGGCGCGCTGCCAGCTCCCGTGGTTCCAGAAACATCAGGGTGCTGGAGCTGACCACCGGCAGGCGCGCGCTCCTGCCCGTGAAGCTGTGGGTGAAGGTGACGGTGTGGCCATCGAATGGCGCCACAACCTCGGTGATGATGCGTATCTGCTCGCCGTCCGGCAGCGTCACATCGACGGCGTTTTCGGGCTTCCACTGCTCCCACGCGTGCGCCGCCGGATTTCGGGTCTCGAAGGCGAAGCGGCCGTTCCCGGTAAGCGCGCGACGAATGGCTTCGAGCGAAAGGCGCACCTCTTCGTCCGACACGAGCGCCTGAAAGGCGTGTCCGGTCATGATCACGAGGTCGAACTCACCTGTCCATGTCGAGGCGGCGAGATCGCCCAGGACCCACTCGATGTCCGCGCGCTTGCGAGCCTGCGTCAGCATGCCCTCCGCCGGATCAAGCCCGCAAAGGCGGCCCGCGTGGCCGGCGTCGCGAAGCGCGTGCAGCATCATGCCTGTGCCGCAGCCCACATCCAGCACCGACGACGCGGCCATCATCCACGGCCAGTAGAAATCGAAGTCGTCGCGAACCGCGCGCTGATGCCAGGCGTCATAGACGCCGGCGAGAAAATCGTCGGTGAAGAGGCGATCGGCCATGATCAAGCTTAGCACATAGCCAGGCTCAACCCGCTCCAGACCGCTTCCAGCATCTGACGCCCGCCGAAACGGGCGTCCTTAGCCTACCGCTACTTCGGCGACGCCGGCGCGGCGACGGCCGCGGCGCTGTTGCCGGCCTGGGCCGACGCGCTGGCCGCGGCGCCCTGCTGAGCCGGTGCGCCGGAGGCTGCCGGCGCCGCCGCGGCGGGCTTGGGCGCCGGGATCGGCAGGTTGGAGCCCAGGGTGTGCAGGTAGGCGATCACATTGATCCGGTCCTGCCGCTGCTTCAGCCCCACGAAGGTCATCTTGGTGCCGTCGATGAAGTTCTGCGGCGAGGTGACGAAAGAATTGATCAGCTCGTAGGTCCAGATCGGGTTCTTGGCGCCGAAGGCCTTCATGCCGTCGGAATAGGCGAAGCCGGGGTGGGTTCCGGGCGGGCGGCCCAGGACGCCATAGAGGTTGGGGCCGGTCATGTTCGGACCGCCCTGATCCAGGTTGTGGCAGGCCTGGCACTTTTCCGCGACCACCTTGCCGGCGGCGGCGTCGGCCTTGGGCAGCTCCGTGCCCCAGTCGATCGGCAGCTCAACGGGCGCGGCCGCGCCGCCCGCGGCGGGCAGATCCGGCGTCACGGCGTAGCCGGCCTTGGCCGGCGCCTCATACTTAAAAATGATGTCGGTCAGCTGACCCAGCCCGACGATGACAAGGAGCGTGGCCAGCACCGCGCCCAGGATCTTGTTGAGAGTCAGATCGCCCATTTAAGTCCGTCAGCCCTTGAAAGCCTGCGCGTGGCCCAAAAGGGAATCCCCGCACCCGTTCTTGCGCTCGCGTCTCTGACACGCTACCGGCGCTCGCGCAACCGGCCAAATGGCCTTCCCCGGCGCGATTCAAACGCTCAGCTTATCCAGGGCCAGAATGCATCCGATCGTCGTCATTCCCGCGCGCATGGCCGCCAGCCGCCTGCCCGGCAAACCGCTGCTGGACATCGGCGGCATGCCGATGATTCTGCGCGTGCTGCGGCAGGCCGAGGAGGCGGATGTCGGGCCCGTCGTCGTGGCGGCCGGAGACCCGGAGATCGCCTGGGCGGTCGAGGCCGCCGGTGGCCGGGTGGTGCTGACGGACCCGGACCTGCCCTCCGGCTCCGACCGGATTCGCGTGGCTGTGAATGAGATCGACTCGGATGGCCGGCACGACGTGGTGATCAATCTGCAGGGGGACATTCCCTTCGTCGATCCCGGTATCGTCAGAGCCTGCGCCGAGCTGCTGGCGGAAGAACCGACCTGCGATATTTCCACCCTGATCGCCATGGAGGGCTCGCCGAAGGAACGCGCAGACCCGGACTGCCCTAAGGCGCTGGTGGCGTTGCCGCCGGGCCAGCGGACCGGGAGGGCGCTTTATTTTACCCGCTCGACCCTGTTCGGCGACGGGCCGGTCTGGCGCCACATCGGCATCTATGGCTATCGCCGCCAGGCGCTGGAGCAGTTCACCGCCGCCCCGCCGTCGCCGCTGGAGCGGCGCGAGAAGCTCGAGCAGCTGCGGGCGCTGGAACTCGGCCTGTCGATCTGGGCGAGCGTCGCCGACGCCATGCCGATGGAGGTCAACAACCAGGCGGAGCTTGAGGCGGCGCGCGCCTATGCGGAGCAGAATTCATGAGCAGGCCCAAACTGATCGCCTTCCAGGGCGAGCCCGGCGCCAACGGGCACGAAGCCTGCCTGACCCATTTCCCGGACTACACGCCCCGTCCCTGCGCCACCTTCGAGGATGCCTTCGAGGCGATGAAGTCGGGCGAGTGCGAGCTGGGCATGATCGCGGTGGAGAACTCCACCGCCGGCCGCGTCGCCGACGTGCATCACCTCCTGCCGCACTCGGGCCTGACCATCGTCGGCGAGCGGTTCAAGCCGATCCGCTTCCAGCTGATGGCCAACAAGGGCGCCAAGGTCGGCGACATCAAGACCGTGGCCAGCATGACCATCGCGCTCGGCCAATGCCGCAAGGCGCTGCGCAAGCTGAAGGTCAAGACCGAGGCGGCGGGCGACACCGCCGGCGCGGCCAGGGCGCTGTCGGAAAATCCGGACCCGACCCGCGCGGCGATCGCCCCGGCGCTGGCGGCGGAGCTCTACGGCCTCGACATCCTGATGCGCGACGTCGAGGACGAGAAGCACAACACCACCCGCTTCCTGGTGATGACCAAGTCCGGCAAGCCGGAAGCGGCGCCGGGCCAGCCCTGGGTGACCAGTTTCGTCTTCCGGGTGCGGAATATTCCCGCCGCCCTCTACAAGGCCCTCGGCGGGTTCGCCACCAACGGCGTCAACATGACCAAGCTGGAAAGCTACATGGAGAACGGCGCCTTCACCGCGACCTTCTTCTACTCCGAGGTCGACGGCCGTCCGGACGACGCCAACGTCGCGCGGGCGCTGGAGGAGCTGGGCTTCTTCTCCGAAAAGCTGGAGATCATTGGGGTTTATCCGGCGGATCCGTACAGGGCGACGGTGGGGGCTTAG
>Ga0302314_10003723_pt1 | contig 28057 bp, 19 predicted proteins | sample III_Palsa_N2_3_FD_200533 | JGI IMG/M metagenome (GOLD analysis project Ga0302314, IMG submission 200533) | Peat permafrost microbial communities from Stordalen Mire near Abisko, Sweden - III_Palsa_N2_3 | ecosystem: Environmental > Terrestrial > Soil > Palsa > Peat permafrost | place: Sweden...
CCTCCGGGTCCGGCCGAGGCCGTCGGTGCACCGGGCCGCTGCGTCCTACCTACGTCTGACGCGCCGCCAGAGTCGCGAACAGGCCGTCCTGGGCGATGAGTTCGTCATAGGTTCCGCGTTGGACGATCCTGCCGCCGTCGAGGACGATGATCTGGTCCGCGTCACGCACCGTGGAGAGCCGGTGGGCGATGACGATCCGGGTGGCGTTGAGCCGCCGGGTGCTCTCGGAGACGATCTTCTGGGTCGGGTTGTCCAGGGCGCTGGTCGCCTCGTCGAAGAACAGCAGGCGTGGTCGGGACACCAGGGCCCTGGCGATCATCAGTCGCTGCCGCTGGCCGCCCGACAGCGTGCTGACGCCCTCGGACAGAATGGTCTGCATGCCCATCGGCATCGCCGAGATGTCGTCGGCGACGCCCGCCATCCTGGCCGCCTCCCAGGCCTCGGCCAGGGTGTAGTTGGTGCTGCCGATGATGTTGGTGCGGATGTCGCCGGCCAGCAGCGCCCCGTTCTGGAGGACGACGCCGCACTGCCGCCGGACCGAGGTCACCTCCAGCTCGGACAGGTCCTGGCCGTCGTACAGGACGGCTCCGCTGGTGGGCTGTTCGAAGCCGAGCAGCAGGCGCAGCAGGGTGGACTTGCCGCAGCCGGTCGAACCGACGACCGCGACGAACTCGCCCGGCTGCGCGTCGAACGAGATGTCGTCGAGGACGAGCGGCCCGCCCTCGCTGTAGGCGAAGGACACATGGTTGAAGCTGATGCCCCCGGCCAGGTCGCCAGGATCCGCCTTGGTGCCGGTGACCTCGGGCTCCGCCTCCAGGATCGGCGACAGCCGTTCGAACATCGGGATGACCCTCATGGTCGTGATGGCCACGCCGGTGAACTGCAGTGTCGCGGAGAGCAGCAGGTAGAACGCCGAGTAGAAGGCCAGGAAGGCGGCCACCGACAGCTTGCCCCGCTCGGGTCCGCCGACCATGGCGAACAGGACGATCGAGCACAGCATGGGGAATCCCGCGTTGAACGTGGAGACCACGTTCTGCACCCGCCGCCCCGAGCTCGCCAGGGCCCGCCCGCGGCTGAAGTCGCGGGACCACACCGCGAACGCCCGGTCCTCGGCCGCGGCGACACGCAACTTCGGCAGCCCGGACAACAATTGGAAGACCAGGTCGGACAGCTTCCGGTCGACGTCGTACAACCGGCGCTGCCAGCCGACCTCGTAGAAGCCGGCGACCAGGCAGACACCGGCGCCGATGGCCACGAGCAGCGTCGCCACCAGGGCGAGTTCGACGCTGTAGAAATACACCAGCACCAGGTTGGCCAGCCCCGTCAGCGCGCCCAGGGTCGCGGTCGTGGTGACCGCGGACAGCGCCTCCTGGGCACCGCTCACGCCCATGGCCGCACTGGCCAGTTCCCCGGTGGTGTAGTTGCCGAAGAACGTCGCCGGCAGGGAGAGCAGCCGCATCCAGACCGCGGACTGCAGTGTCGCCATGGCCCTGCCCTCGATCCGCAGCACGGCGATGTTCTGCACCACCGACAGCACGGCGCTGACCACCGCGGCCCCGATGATCAGGAGTCCGCCCTCCACGACGAGCTGCCGCTCGGCATCGGGCACGAAGGTGCCCAGGACCCGACCGGTGAGGATGGGGGCGAGCAGGCCCAGCGCGGAGACGAGCAGGCCCATCAGGACCAGGGTGGCGATGTCCCGGCCGCTGCGCCGCCTGCTGAACCGCAGCAGCTCCCTGACCGTCAGCGAGCCCGGGGGGAAGGGGGCGTAGAGGACCACGGCCCGGTCGGTCAGCAGCCCGACGGTGTCCTTGGTGACGGTGGTGGGCCGGTCCTGGTCGTGCGCGACCATGGAGTAGCGGCGGCCCTTCGGCAGCAGCGCCACCGGTTTGCCGTCGGCGCGCCGGATCCCGACCATCGGGCCGAGGTCCTGCTTCCACCATCCCTTCTCCAGGCGGAGGTCACGGGTGCGGACCCCGGTGGCCTGGGCGATCCGCTGCAGCGCGTCGGTGCGGCGGCCGGGCGGTCCCATGGTGGCCGGCACCTTCAGCTCGAAGCCCATGCGCGCGGCCACCAGCCGCATCGCCGCCAACTCCGGCCCGTCGGCGGTGACATCGACGGGTCCGTCCCCGGAGCCCAGGCCGGTGAGCACCGCACCGAAGCTCCGGACCGCGGTGCTGATGGCCTGGCTGTCGTTGGCGGCACGGGACGTGAGCGCGACGCGCTCGACCTCGTTGCGGCGCTCGATCCGGCGGTCGACGCTGTCCAGCATGCGTGCGGCATAGCCGGCCAGATGGTCCCACAGCCGTCCGTCGGCCAGCAGGTCGTGGCTCGAACGGGAGTCGAGCCGGGTGGTGGACTCGGCGGTGAGCCAGTCCTGTTCGGTCATGCACAGCTCGGTGCCGGGACCGAGCGAACCCGACAGCACCCCTTCTCCGACCCTGACGGTGCCCTCGGTGATGGTCACCCACTGCACGCCGTCCACGGACCGGGCGGCCCGACCGGCCTCGACGAGTGTCTCCGTGCGGGGTTCGAACGGTGTGAAGTCCCGTGGTGCGAGCGTCTCCCGCAGCGGTCCCGCGAGGGCGTTCACACCGCGGTCGAGACCGCTGACGAACTGCTCCAGGGCGACGGCGTGCTGTCCGGCCGCCGCGCCCGAGGACAGCGCCTTGAGCCGGTCGATCGGCAGCGACGACAGCCGGGTGTCGAGGACGGGACGGCCGACGATGCTGTGCTCGGGACCCTCCGGCACGCCGAGCAGGATCGTTCCCCGCTCGGCGCGGCACAGGAAGTTCCACCGGCCGTGCGGTGTCCCCCCGGTGGTCTTGACGGCGAAGAGGTCCACCGCGCCGTGGTCGATCAGTATCACCCGGCCCGGGTCGTCCAGGGTGAGCAGCGCGTCGTCGTCGAGATCGATCGCGGTGGCCGCGTCGGTGAGCAAGCGGGAGAACTCCGAGACCTGCGCCTCGGGCAGTGTGGCGGTCATGCCTCACCGCCGTGGGCGGCCTGGGCATCGTCGCCCGCCGCGATCAGTTTCGCGTAGAGGCCGTTGCTTCCGATCAATGTGTGGTGCCTTCCCCGCTCGACGACCTCTCCGCTCCGCATGACGATGATCTCGTCGGCGTCACGGACCGTGGACAGGCGATGCGCGATGATCAGGCAGGCGCAGCCGCGCCGCCGCAGGTTGTCGGCGATGACGCGTTCGGTCTCCGGGTCCAGGGCGCTGGTCGCCTCGTCCAGGATCAGCAGCGTCGGCCTGGTGACCAGCGCGCGTGCCAGTTCGAGGCGCTGGCGCTGACCACCGCTGAGGTTGCGGCCGCCCTCCTCGACATGGCTGTTGATGCCACCCGGCCGGGCGGCGACGACATCGAAGATGAGGGCGTCCTTGAGGGCGGCCACGATGTCCTCCTCGGGCACCGTCGCGTCCCAGAGCGTGACGTTGTCCCGGACGGTGCCCTCGAACAGGAAGGAGTCCTGGTCGACGAACGACACCGAGGTGGCGAGCACGGCCCGCGATATCTCCTGCCGGGGGCTGCCGTCCAGCAGCACGGCGCCGGTGGTCGGTTCGTAGAGCCCCGCGGCCAGTTTGCCCACGGTCGACTTGCCGCTTCCGGAGCCGCCGACGATGGCCGTCCGGCGTCCGGGGACCAGCGAGAAGGAGAGCTCCTTGATCGCGGGCTCGTCCAGCGGCCCGTACGAGAAGCCGACTTCCGAGAAGACCAGTCCGCCGTCGAGCCGGGACTGGCCGGTCTCCGGGGGGTCGGTGAAGCAGGGCGCCACCGGGTACCGCTCGACGTCGTAGAGCCGGTTGACGTCCGCGGTGATGTCCTGGAGCCGCTCACCGAGGTTGGTGAGTTGGCCGACGGGCAGGTTCAGGCAGCCCAGCAGGGTCTGGAAGGCGACCAGCAGGCCGATGGTGATCGATCCGTCGATCGCGCGGAGTCCGCCGATGAACAGGATGAGGCCGACGTTCGCGGTGGCCAGCATCGGTGGCACGGTGGTGATCACCGCGGTGGAGACACCCAGCCGCTGTTTGACGGTCACCATCTTGGCCAGGAACCCGGACCAGCGGGCGAACGCGTCGGGCTCCGCTCCGCTCGCCTTGATGGTCTCGATCAGCTTGAGCGTGTTGAAGCTGGCCGCGGCGAGCTTGCCGCGGTCGGCGCGCAGCCGCTCGACCGCGTCCGTGCGGGCGCGGGCGATCCAGCGCAGGACCAGGATGTTGAGCAGGGCCATCCCGATGCCCAGGACGGCGAGCAGCAGGTCGTAGTGGATCAGCAGGAACGCGTAGAACACGACGAGCACCAGGTTGACCATGGTGGTGGCGACGTCGCGGGAGAGGATCTCGGCGACCATGTCGTTGGCCGACACCCGGCCGGCCACCTCGGCCGGCTGGCGCTGCACATAGAAGGAGAGCGGCAGCCGCAGCAGGTGCCGGAAGAACCGCGCGGTGGTGTCCACCGCCATCTTCATCTCGATGCGCAGCAGGTAGCGCTGCTGGATCCAGGTGAGCAGCACGGTGACCGCGGTACCGGCCGCCATGAAGCCCAGCAGCGGGTAGAGGTAGCCCTGCTGTCCGCCCACCAGGACGTTGTCGATGAAGATCCGGCTGTACGCCGGTGCGACCAGGCCGGGGACGACCAGCAGCAGGCTCGCCAGCAGCACCAGCAGGAAGGCACGGCCTGTCGCCTGGCGCCGGTTGAACAGCGCCTCCACGACCCGGGTGGGCCGCCCTCCGGGGACGAAGTCGGGGCCCGGCTCAAAGGTCAGCACCACGCCGGTGAAGCCGGAGTCGAAGATGTCCCAGTCGATCCTGCGCGGTCCGGTGGCAGGGTCGTTGACGTAGACGACCTTCTTGCCGAAGCGCTTCCGGATGCTCTCCACGACCATGAAGTGCTGGAACGCCCAGAAGATGATGACCGGTTTGCGCACGGTGCGCAGTTCCTCGGCCTCCATCTGGTAGCCCCTGGAGATCAGTCCGTAGGAGCGGGCGGCCGCGGTGATGTTGCCGGCCCGCGAGCCGTCGCGGGTGACCCCGCAGGCCACCCGGAGCTCCTCCAGCGGGACGAAGCGGCCGAAGAACCCCAGCACGATGGAGAGCGCCGCCGCCCCGCATTCCACCGCCTCCATCTGGATCACGGTGGGGGTACGGCGGCGCCGCTTGAGGAACCCCTCCCGCCGCAGGTCGGCCAGGGGGTCCCGGGCAGGATCCGGCTCCTGCGCCTGCTCCTGCTGAGGCTCGGTTGCGGTTGCCATGGGTTCAACCTCCCAGGATCAGGCTGAGGGGCTGCTCGGAGCCCAGATTGACGGTCCCGGTCACCTGCACCAGGGAGGTCAGCGGCCCGGGTGCGCCCGAGCTCGTCGACCAGGCGTAGCCGGAGGCGCCGGAGGGATCGCTCTTCAGGTCCACCACGACCTCGGTGGAGGAGCCCGTCGAGCCGACGCCCGCCAGGGCCGGGTCGCCGCCGAGCAGCGCCGACACGTCCTGCGGTGACAGGGGGTAGGCGCCGACCGAGGAGACCTGGCCCTGGAGCAGCCCGTACTGCTGCGAGGGCAGGGTCGAGACCGAGAGGTTGACCTGCTCCCCGGGGGTGATGGCCTGTGCCTCCGACGAGGGGACGAACAGCATCGCCACCAGGCGGTCGTCCGGTCCGTCCGTCCGTTCGACGGTCAGCACCGTGGAGCCGGGCTGCACGGCCTGCCCGGTCTGCACGGGGGTGCTGACCACGATCCCGGAGAACGGACTGCGGATGGGGCGGACGGCGCCGTTCTGCTCGGTGACGTCGGCCACGGGCTGCCCGGCCGTGACCGGGGCGCCGGGGGCGACCAGTACCCGGCCGACCTGGCCGGCGAACTCGCTCTGCAGGGCGGTCACGCCGAGCGGGTGGACGAGGAGCCCGGAGGCGCTCAGGGACTGCGGGAGCCGGCCCGCGACCGACCAGGCCCCCGCCCCGGCGACGACCACCAGGGTGACCAGGAGCGCGGCCCAGGCCTGTGGTGTGGCCAGCCGGGTCGGGGTGTCGAGCTCGTCGGGTTCGCGCATGCGCTGCAGCGCTTTGAAGCGGAACTTCATGGTTGCGGCCTTGTCATCGGTGTGAAGGTCATCGCGTTGTCCTGCAGGTGCGGCGGCCGGCTGCCCACGACCAGTTCGCCGACGCTGCCCGTCTCGTAGTAGTCGAGGCCGCTGGCCAGGGCGAAGTCCCCGGCGTCCCCGGCGCCCAGGCCGCAGACCCCCAGGCCCATCGCGGTCCCCACCAGGTAGAAGGTCTGGTAGTGCACGCCGACGTGCTTGAGGGTGAGGGCGTACGACATGGACTCGTACTTCCAGGCGGCCCGGCCGAAGCGTGCGGCGAGGATCAGCACGACCTGCGGGTCGGCGTCCATCAGGCAGGTGGCCCGGGCTCCGGCGACCAGCGCCGCGGTCGCCGGGCCGGGCTCCGCCACCAGTTCCAGGGCGTGGTCGCCGCTGCGGTAGTGCCACAGCCCGGGGGCGAGCCCGGCGCAGTCGGTGACCATCGGGTAGATCTCGATCTCGTGCACGGCTCCGCCTCCCGGCGTCGGCGTGTCGAGCACGTCCTGGCCGTCCGGGCTCTCCATGACCGCGCGCACCCGGGCAGTCCTGAACAGGAGTTCACCGAGCTGGGCGAGGGTGATCGGGGAGTCCGCGTCGTGTTCGCGGATCGAGCGCCGCTGCTCCAGGACCTCGGTGAAGGAGGGGTCCTTCGCCGCGATCTCGGTGAAGGAGGGCACCGGAAGATCCACCCGCACCCCGGGCCCCGGTTCCGGTACCGCGGGCAGCGCGGCGAAGCGGTCGCGGAAGCGGTAGGTCCCGCCGAAGCCGGTCGACAGCCGGGTGCCCCGGCTGCGCGCGTGCTGCCAGAGGTCGGGGAGGGACCACTGGCCCTGCGCGAGCGTCGCCTCCTCGGGGTCCTCCTCCTCGGGGCCGCGGGTCGCCAGCAGTTCGGCCTGGACGCACAGCCCCAGCACCTGGACGAGTGCCTCTTCCTGAATCCCCGTCACATCCGCGAGGAGTTGTTTGGCCGGGGTCCAGTCGGCCAGCCGGGCGACCAGCTCCATCGTCGGCGGCGACAGCTCCACCTGGAAGTGGCTGCGGGGCGCCTGGGCGACCAGGACGCCGCCCTCCGCGCGCACGATGGCGTGACGGGAGAGCTTCAGCAGCGCGTCGTCGTCGAGCCGGCGCGGGCGGGACGGCAGGCCGCGGCCCAGCGGGACCAGTCGGGCGAGGGGCTCGCCGTCGACATACACCGCGTGTTCCAGCAGACCGGTCATGGTGAGTTTGCGCAGCAGGCTGTGCAGTTGCAGCAGACCGGCCGCCCCCGCCCCGGCGACCACCAGTGCGGCGAGGTCCGCCTCCGACACATCTCCGTCGGCCAGCACGGTGAGCGCGGTCCGCATGCCGGGCGACTTCTGCGGGAACGGCAACTCGCCCAGGGGGTAGAGCACACGGAGTGCGTCCGGGGCGTCGGGCGGCACGGACAACTCGGCGTCCCTGCGCAACCGGAGCATGGTGAGCGGCTCTCCGCCGCCTCGCGGGGTCATGGGTACTCCTTGGATGAACGGCTCGGCCTCGGGCCGAGAGGGGAACGCCCCACCCCCGGGGGTCTGCTCCGGGGGTGGGGCGGACAGCGGGTCGACGGGGTCAGAAGAAGACGTTCCAGGGGTTCATCTGCTCCTCCGGGGTCGGCTCGGCGAGCCAGCCCAGCTTCACCGGGACGTCGTAGAGGCGCCCGGGCGCGAGGCGCCGCCAGAAGTGGCGCATCCCGGGGACGATGACCTTGGCGACCGAGAGCTCGATGTCGGGGCGGGACTGGTTGAGGATGATCATCTCCATCCCGAGGTCCGCGACCCGCTGGTTGCACTGCTCGATGACGTCGGCGAGGCTCCGGCCGCTGGGCTCCGGGTAGTCGGCCAGGGTGGTGGCGGGCACGGTGTGGTCCGGCAGGAGCCAGGGCTGGTTCTCGACCGTGGTCTCCGCCCACCAGGACAGCGTGTAGGGGTCGTCCTCCCAGTACGCGGTGTTGCCGGCCTCGTCCCGGCGCTCGACCGCCGGCAGGAACTGGTTGACCTCGGTGAGCGCCCGCAGGGCCGCGACCCTGGCGTCGGGGTGCGCGCCGAAGCCGAGCAGCAGGTCCTGGACGGGGTGGTCGATGCGCTGCGAGACTCCGGCGAAGGCGGGGATGCCCAGGTCCGCGGTGAGGTCGAGCAGCCAGATCCTGCGGCCCATCCCGGCGTAGAACTCCCGGAGCACCTCGACGTAGGGCTCGTTCAGCGAGTCCAGGTCGAACTCCGGCCTGCGCAGCCGGTTGTACCACCAGATGGCCACGCTGTCCCGCTCGACCAGCTCGCTGAAGCCCTGGAGGACGGCCTCCTCCAGGGTGTTGCCGCTGGCGCTGCCGTTGGCGTCGCTCATGCAGAAGCCGCTGTACAGGTCCGGGTGCCCGAACCAGCCGTAGGCCGCCGGGATCTTGCGCTCGCAGCCGGCCGTGAGCGACCAGGCCGTCGTCCACTCGATCCGCTCGTCGTCGTCGAGCGGGAGCGGAACGCCGTTGAGCCGGCCGGCCGGGGTGGTGTTGTACTGCTGCCGGTCGGCGAACTGGGCCGCGGAGTACTGTCCCAGCCGCTCCATGCTGATGGCGGCGTCGGGGCCGAGCTCCCGGTAGGACGCGTGGACGGTCGGTTGCGTGGGCGACCAGATGCCGCAGTACCGCTCGATCGCCTCGCACACCGCGCTGGTGCGCGCCTGCAGGTCGCTGCGGCCCTTGCCCCCGCTCTGCCCGCGGAGGTTGCGGCGCAGCAGGTCGAGACTGTCGCCGCCCATCGCGAAGTTGTGCCCGGCCCGGTAGCTGTAGGTGATCCCGTTGTCGCTGTCGGCGAAGCTGGTCAGCTCGGTGACCGCCCCGAGGATCGGGTCGACGTGCCGGGAGAGCCGGTTGAGCGTCGATTCGGGCGACTCGACGCGGTAGCCGCCGTCGGTCCTGATCCGCGGCGAGTCCGGGGCGAGCTCGATGCGCGGGCTGCGCTCGGAGATCAGCGCGGGGTCTCCGCAGGCGGCGCACTGCGGCTGCTTGATCAGCTCGTGCTCGGCTGCCTGCAGGGTGCGCTGGTCGAAGGTGACCAGTACGCCCTGGGTGCTCGCGGGGGTCCCGGTCAGCAGCTTGGCCAGCTCGTTGAGGAGGAGCCCGGCGAACAGCTGGCCGCCGCCGGGGGCGGCCGCCGTCGAGGTCACGAAGGGCGTGCGGTCGGTGTGCTTGCTGATGAGATAGCGCTCCACCTGCCGGTTGCCGTCCACCCGCTCCGCCAGGCAGGCCCAGCAGCCGGTGGTGCCGGGCCGGAAGTGCGGCCCGAGCCACTGCACCTGGCCGCCCGGCTTGGCCAGCAGCCAGGGCTGCCCGCTGCCGACGAACACATCGTTGAGCTTCTCCAGCTCGGGCATCAGGTAGTCGTCGGTCAGCACCACCACCGGACCGGCGACCGGGTCGGAACCGCCGCCGCCCTCGGCGACGGCTCCCATCAACGAGTCGAGATCGGTGGTGACCGCGCGCATCCCGCCCCGGACCAGCGCGGCCCGTACCGGTTCGACCTCGACGTCCCCGATCCCGACCAGGGTCACCGTGCTGGAGGCGAGCCGGTCGGCGGCCGCGGCCGGGTCGACCCCGAGGCTGTCCCAGTAGGCGACCTCTCCCCGGTCGGCGTTCTCGGCGGTGCCGTTCGCGAGCTGGCCCAGGGACGTGAACTTGCGGATCGCGGCGACGACCTGCTGGAGCGGGACCTCGCCCGCCAGCTCGCCGCAGATCTCCGCGACCGTCCGCGTCCCGTCGAGAAAGGGAAGCACCTTCACCGGCGCCGTACCGCTGACGATGTAGTACTGGTCCTCCGCCAGCAGGAATACCTTCGAATCTCCGACTATCTCCGCTACCACATGCGCTTTGAGGCGTGGCTTTTCCATGACGACCTCCACCCAGGCAATGACAGTCCCTTGTCGGGCGTCTTTATTGCTGATCTCCGGCAAACGATGCCACAGTGAAGGGCGGGATGTACACATGCAAATATCCGCCTTCTGGACCAGGGAATCCCGCATTCAACCGCAGAGGAAGGAGATCGGGCCCAGCGCGCCGTCGCGCCCGCCGACCGCCCGCACATGCAGGTCGCGAAGCATGCGGACGGCGGCATGCGTGACTCTCCGGTCCCGGGCGACGGTCTCGAACCAGCGCCAGTCACCGTTCAGGTTCGCCTCCAGGAAGACCGGCTCCCCGGCCCGGATCAGGAAGTCGAAGGCGCAGTAGTCCGCACCCCAGGCCCCGGCCAGGGCCCGGGCCGCCCGCTGCACGGCGGCGCCGGCCGGGGCCGGGCAGACGCGCACCGCCGACGGCTCCGTCCATGGCGCGGCGGGCCCGGGCTTGGCCACCGCATAGGCGTGGATCTCCCCGTGGACGTAGTAGACCCGCAGCTCACACTCGTGTTCCAGGTACTCCTGGAACACCATGGGAGGCCCGGTGGACCCGCCTCTCGCGATCGTCACGGCACGGTCCCGCACCTCGGCGAAGACACCCGTCAGCAGGCCCGGCTCGGACTCCACGAAGTGGCTGCCGAGCGACTTGACCACGATCCGCGCACCGCTCAGGGCCGCCGCCGCGGCGGCGGGGTCGGTGCCCACCAGCGTCCGCGGCGTGGCAAGGCCCAGCCGGGCCGCCTCGGCCAGCTGTTCCAGGAGCCCGGGCCGCCGGTGCGGAATGCGCACCGGAGCCGTCGCCCCGATCTGGTCGACGAATTCTGTCCATGAATTTCCGGAGAATATCTCGGACGCATCCCCGTAAGTGGGACGCGCGCCGGAGAAATGCCGCTCCCACACCACCGTGGGACGAAGCAGGCGCTCGGCGAAGGAGAATATACCGGTGGATATGTCGAGCGCCGCCCGGTGTCCGGCCAGATCGTCGGGAACGACCCTGACCGCATCGATTCCGATACGGGTCAGGAATCGCGCCAGCTCATTGGACTCGGCGTCGGCCGCCCGCCCGACCAGTACCACGCACGGGATCGGCCCGGGGCGCGGACCGATCCCGCCGACCGGCCCCGGCCGTGAATCTCCCGCGTGCTCTCCCTTCAGGTCCAGGACGAAACGTGAATCCTTCAGCTGTCCGAGGAGCGGCGGCCCCGGGTCCGGCGGTTCGCCGCGTTCCGGACCGGCCATGGGCTAGCCGCGCTGGGAACGGGGGGAGAGCAGATCGTCCGTGGCGGTCAGGAACTTGAGGGCCACCTCGGTGGTCGACCGGTCCGCTGTCCGCAGGTGGTCCTCGATCCGCTGGATGAGCACCGACGCGCTGCCGGCCAGCGGCCCCCGCCGATCGGCCGGGCCGTGCGGGGACAGCCCCCGGAGCCGGACCAGCAGGTCCAGGCCGATGGAGGCCTGGCTCGCCAGCAGGGCCAGCAGGTCCACGTCCGAGAGCTCCCCGTTGGTGCGGTCCCCCCGGTCGAGCACCTCCAGGACGCCGATGCACTCGCCGTCGCGGATCAGCGGGGCGGCCATGATGCTCCGCGGCACGTACCCGGTGGACTCGGCCGCCGAACGGTCGAACTCCCCGACCTCGGCGAGATCGTCGGCCAGCATCGGCTGCCCGCAGCCGGCCACCCAGCCGACGATGCCGGTACCGGCGGGGAACCTGGTTCCGGGCAGCTGGCCCGCCCCCTCGCCGGCCACCGCCTCGAAGATCAGGTCTCCGCTGTCGCCGTCGACCAGGAACACCGACGAGGCCGCGGCGCCGAACACATAGCGGGCCACCTCGACCACTGACTGCAGGAGTTGGCGTTCGGTCAACTCCGAGGCCGCTCCGCTCGGCGGGGCGGGAAGAGGGTAGTCACGCAACGGCATCGTTGCCTCCCATCGGTGTGGCGACATTGTTCGCGGTGAGATAGAGGACCGACTTCAGCTGAAAGGGCGTCAACCAGCGGTGCTTGCTGAGGATCAGCGCGCTCATGCCCGCGATGTGCGGGGCGGCGAAGCTGTTGCCGGTGCTGCGCATCGCGCCGCCTCCCGGCCACGCGACCCGCACACCGACCCCCCGGGCGTAGAACTCCACCGGTGGCGAGGGGTTGTAGTAGTGCAGCATCGGATCGGCCTCGTCGTGGCTCGCCACCGAGACCACGGAGGCGAACGGCCACGGGAAGCTGCGCACCGGCATGTTGTGCGCCGAGACCACCAGCAGGCAGCGCCGGAAGTACGCGCGGTCGGCGAGTTCGTACAGTCCGAGGCTCAGTTCGGGCTTGACCGTCGAGAGACTCAGGTTGATCACGTCGAAGCCCTCGTCGATGGCCCAGCTCAGACCCGCGAGCAGGGCCGAACCGCTGCCGGTCCGCCCCCGGGTGAGCACCCGCACCGACGAGATGGACGCGGCCGGGGCCACCGAGCGGATCACACTCGCGCAGGCGGTCCCATGGCCCGCGGTGTCCACCGCCTCGCACTCCTCGACGCGGAGCTCCCCGTCCTCCCCGCTGGTCACCGCCACCACCCGGTCGAGGTCGCCGACCAGCGGATGGCCGCCCTCGACCCCGCTGTCGACCACGCACACGCGGGTGCCCGCGCCGTCGGAGCCGCCCCAGGCCCAGTCCTGGGTGACATCGACAAGCGGGCTGACAGCGAAGGCCTCGGGTGCGGACCTCGTCGTGGGGGCGCCCCAGGCGGGCACCCCGGGGAAGTGGTCGCGGGGGGGCCTGCGCCAGGGCGGCGCCGTGGCCGTCATGCTCCGGCCGCCGACCACTGGCGGACCGACTCGGCCGGCAGCAGCGCGCCCTTGGCCGTGTAGCGGGACCGTGCCGAGGAGGCCGCGTCCGCGGCCTCCTGGATGCGGCCGGCGGCGTGCAGCACCCTGGCGAGCTCGGCGAAGGTGTCGCCCTGCAGACAGGGGTCGTCCGTCCGCTCGATCAGTGCGGACGCGGCGGTGCAGTCCGTCAGTGCGTCGTCGTACCGGCCCTCGGTCGCGGCGATGCGGGCCCTCAGCATGGTAGTGATCATTTCCGTTCTCAAGTCGAGCCCTCCGGGACCGGCCAGCAGGGCGGTGAGCAGTTCCGCCGCCCGACCCGGCTGCCCCGATCGCAAGGTCTCCCTGGCCGCGTAGGCCGCCAGGGTCTTGGCCGGGCCCAGGTGCCCGGCCGCGGTCAACTCCGCCGCACTGCAGCGGAAGTGTTCACAGGCCGCCCCGTGCGCCCCCGCCAGCGACTCCACCAGGCCCTGGACCTGCGACACGATGACCGAGCCCAGGTCCAGATGCAGTTCGTCGGCATTGTGGCGGGCGGCGACGAGGACGTCCCGGGCGCCGTCGAGATCGCCTGCCAGGGCGAGCAGCCGACCCTTGGTCGCCAGTACGGGGAGGGTCAGCGAGCGGTCCGCCGCGAAGCGGTCGAGCAACTCCGCGCAGAGCTGCAGCCCCTCCTCGACCCGGGTCGGGGACCACTGGGTCAACTCGCACAGCCCGCTGAGGATGCGGCTCTCCGCATACTCGTCGAGCGCCCGGGCCCGGAGCAGCGCCGCGCGCAGCGCCTCCTCCGCCGCTCCCACCCGGGCCTCCACCAGGTACAGGAACGCCTGGAGCTGGTGCAGGACGTACCAGCTCAGATCCTCGGCCGAGAGCTCGGCCGACAACTCCGCGGACAACTCCGCCGCAGCGGCCGAGACCTGCTCGGCGGGCAGCAGGCCGAGGCGCAGGGACAGCAGCAGCCGCTGCAGGGCGAAGACCCGGTGGTCGGCCCGGGCGTCCCCGGCGGCCTGTTCGCCGACTTCCAGGGCCGTCATCGCCTGCTGCGACTCGCCCAGCGCCAGCCAGCAGTCCGCCAGTCGCAGCGCGAGCATCGGATGCCCGGCCGCCCCGGCGGGAAGCAGGTCGCGGCCGCGCGTCAGCAGCGCCGCCGCAGCCGGGAGGTCCTTGCGGCGCAGCGCCACCGTGCCCTCCTCGACCAGGAGCCGTGAGGCCCGCAGCGCGAGCGCCGGCAGGTCCGGGTCGCCCGGGCTGACCTCGCGGAGCAGCAGACAGGCCATCTCGGCGTGGTAGCTGAGCCGGCCGACCGGGTGGTCGTCCACCGACGCGGGGGCGGCTGCGGGTCCGGCCAGCAGCCACTCGACCAGCCCGGAGTGCCAGCGCGCGCGTTGCGCCTTGGCCGTCCTGGCATAGGCCGTGTCGCGCACGAGCGCCTGGGAGAAGCGGAAGCCGCCAGGAACCAGGAGGCGCTGGACGAGCCGGCGGCGGGCCACCCTCAGCAGAAGCTGTTCGTCGATGTCGGACGCGCTGCCGTCGACCGCGGAGAGCACGCCGAGCTCGATACGGGAGAACTCCACCCCGATCGTCGCCGCCCATTCCAGCAGTCGGCGTTCGCCTGCCGGGAGCCCGTCCAGCCGCGCACTGAGCACCGCCAGGATCGAGGGCGGGAGCAGGGAGTCGGGGCCGTTCTCCAGGATCACGTCCAGCATCAGCTCGGCGAACAGCGGGTTGCCCTCGCAGCCCTCGATGACGGCCGTGGTGGGATCGGCGGTGTCCACGCTCTGGGCGAGGACCTCGGACGCCGGATGACCGCTCGTCAGCATCAGCGAGGCGACCAGCTCACCGGTCTCGGCGGGCGTCAGCCGCTCCAGTTCCAGCACCGACGCGGAGGACCTGCCGCCGCCCCAGGCCGGCCTGATCTCCAGCAGCTCCGGGCGGGCGACGCAGACCATCAGCGCCGGAACGCCGGGGAGCCAGGTGACCAACTCCTCGACCAGGTCGAGCAGCGTCGGCTCGGCCCAGTGCAGGTCCTCCCAGACCGCGATCACCGTGCGGTGCCTGCCGAGGACCTCGAACAGGTGGCGCACGGCCCAGGAGATCTCCTCGACCCCGACCACCACCGTCGGCGGAACAGCGGACGGGTCGCCGACAACCGTCGCCAGGCACCGCAGCGCCCGTTCGCCCTGCGGTTCGGGCCCGAGCACGGACACCACGTACTCCCAGCCGCCGGGCAGGGACTGGATCATCTCGGCGATCGGCTGGTAGGTGACGCCGCGACCGTAGGACCGGCAGTGGCCGACCACCACGGTGGTCTCCTCGCCGGGCAGCGTCGCCAGGAACTCGTGCACCAGCCGGGACTTGCCGATCCCCGGCTCGCCCAGCACGGTGACCGGGCGGCACCGACTGCTGTGCACTGCCTCTCCGAGGCTGCGCCGCAGCCGACCGAGTTCGTCGTCCCGTCCGATCATGGGGACGGCATCGGCGTCGCGGGCCGCCGGAACGGCCTCCAGCGCCAGCAGCCGCCACACCGGAACGGGGTCGGCCTTGCCTTTCAGCGGCAGCGGGGGCAGTTGTTCCAGCCTGGCGTGTGCGCGGACCATCTGCGCGACGTCGGCGCCGAGCAGGGTCTCCCCGGCCGCCGCCGCGGACTGGAGCCGGGCGGCGGTGTTCACGGCATCGCCGACGACCCTGAGGTCCCCGTTGGCGGCGGCGGTCACGACGACCTCTCCCGAGCTGATCCCGGTGTGGACGTCGAGCGCGATGCCGTGGGTCCGGGCGATCTCGGCGCCCAGCTCACGCACTCCCGTGCCGGCGGCGTGGGCCGCCCGCACGGCCCGGAGGGCATCGTCCTCGTGGGCACTGGGAACACCGAAGGCCGCCATGATGGCATCGCCGATGAACTTCTCGATGATGCCGCCGTGTTCGGCGATCGCCCCGGCGCAGACCGCGTAGTACCGGTCCATCACCCGGCGCAGCGGCTCGGGATCGAGCAGCTCGGCCAGGGCGGTGGACCCCACGAGGTCGATGAACAGGATGACGACACTCCTGCGTGACTCCCGGTCCGCCCGGTCGGCGACCACCAGGATCGTCCCGCACATCGGGCAGAACCGGTCCCGCTCACCCACGTGGGACGCGCAGGACCGGCAGCAGGCCGGTGAATCCGGCTGCATGGCCTCAGGCATCAGCCGCCTCTCTCGGACGATCCTGTGAATGGGTCGGTCGGGGCTCAGAAGATCTTGAGTTCCTGTGCCTCCACCTCGCCGTCGTCCTCATTGAGGGCGTCGAGCCGCGACTTGAGGCTGTTGATCACGCCGACCTCGTCCTCGGTGAGCGAGGCGAAGACCTCGCGCTGGCCGGGGGAGATGAAATCGACGGGGTGGCCCGCTTCGCGGAGTGCCGTGAGGGCGTCGAAGGACAAGATGACTCCTTGTTGCGTGATTGATCGTGGTGGACGGCGCCGGCTCAGCCGACCGCTACCCGTTCGCGGTCCGAGGTCCGGGCCTCCAGGCAGAACCGCCCCGACCTCCTGGGCGGCCAGCTCCCCGGGACCAGAATGCCGCCGGCGAAGGCCCGGGCCACCAGCTCGGTCCTGTTCCGCACGTCGCACCGCTTCAGCATGTTGCCGAGGTGGTGCGTGATCGTGTGCGGGCTCAACTGCAGGGTCAGCGATATGGCCTGCGTGCTCCAGCCCGCCGCCAGAAGGCAGATGAGGTCGACTTCCCGTTCGGTCAGATGCTGGTCATGACAGCAGCACCTACCCGAGTCCATGATCACCGACTCCATGAATGCATACCTCCGCGGTCTCTCCGAACTCGTTTGGCCGAGCCTCGCAGAGCACCGGTAGACAACTCATGAATGGCTTGTAATCGCCGGTGCGGTTCGGGTCGCGGGTGGCGTTGACACGGCGTTTACAGCCCGTGGGCTCACCTCCAGGATGCGGGTCCGGCCTGTGGGTTCTCGGGGTGCCGGCGGGCGAGGACAGCATCGGAGGCGCTGGTGAGCAGCGGTCCTGCGGCGCATGTCGACGTTGACACGGCGTTGACGGCCGACTGGAAGACTTCAGCCCGGTGGCCGGTTCCCACGGGATCCGTTCACCGGAAGGCACCGCTGCGAAAGGATTTCCAATGTCGTCAGCCAAACCCCGCATGTTTCTCCGCACCACGAAGCTGCTGGTGGGGTCCGCCCTGATCGGAGCCCTCCTGCTCGGTGCGGGCGGTGTGACGACGGCCGTGGGCCGCAGCGGTGGTCTCCGCACCCAGGCAGCTGGAGCGCCGAATACGTTCGACTGGAACAACACGACCACCGGGTCGGTCCCGCCACCCCCGAAGAGCTCCTGGAACTGAGCACGGCGGGGGTGGCGGGCGCGGACCGGGCTCAGTACGCCGAGAGGTCCGGCCCCCCGGCGGCCAGTTGAGCCGCTGCGGTCCGGGCCTCCGGCAGTTCCAGCGCGACGAACAGACGGTGGGCGTCCTGGAGGCAGGCCAGCGCCTCAGCAGGGCGATCGAGCGTCGAGAGCACTCGCGCCAGCACCATCAGGGCCTGGCCCGACTCCCGTTCGCTCCGACCCTCCTGACAGGCCCGCACAGCGTCGCGGGCGAGCGGCAGGGCATCCTCGGCCCGGCCCAGCGCACGCATGGTGTCCGCGAGTCGATACCGGGTGGCCGCAACCCAGCCGCTCTGGCCGAGGCTGGTCCAGAGAGCCAGCGCCTCGGTCAGCCGCTCGCACGCCTCGTCGTACTGCCGACCGGCGTGCAGGCTGAAGCCGAGCGTGTAGAGCGCCTGGGCCCGGCCGACGCTCGGCGCACGCAGGCGCGGTCTGTCCAGCTCGCGCCTGCACGCGCGCACCGCCTGATCGGGCTGCCCGCTGCGTATCCAGACGACGGAGGCGTTGAGCACGGTCGCGCTCTCCCCGGACTCGTGGTTGAGCGCGCGGGCCAGCAGAATCGCCTCGTCATAGCAGCGGGTCGCCTCCTCGTACCGGCCCCGGTACTGGGACAGCATCCCGAGATCGTTCAGGACCTGGCGAAGGATCACATTGTCGCCGGTCTCCCGGCAGGTCCGCGCCGCCAGCCGCGCGAGCCGTTCGGCTTCGTCCAGCTGAACGGCCGCAAGGGCGGCGTTGCCGCAGAGGAACAGGCACCGGCCCTCGGCCCACCGGTCAGCACGCCGCTCGGCCGCCAGCAACAGGGCCCGGCCCGCCGCCCACTGGCCCTGCCAGGCTCCTCGGTTGAACGGGGTCAGCGCGACCAGCAGGTTGACGGCCATGTGCAGTTCCTCGGTCGCCCGCTGATCCTGAATCGGACGGTCCGCCACCTGGGTCGCCACCTGGGCCGTAAGGCTTGCGATCGAGTCCATTTCCTCCGCCGCCCAGACCCGCGCGGGGTCCGGGCCGCTGAAGTCCAGCCCTGGTGCCGTGTGCAGATCGAGCGCGTCGCGCACAGGGTCGCCGGGCACGACCTGTTCGAACGCTGCGCAGGCCGTGGCCAGCAGGAACTGGAGCAGCCGGGCTCGCCCGGTCACCGTCTCCTGCACGTGGTCGGCTTCCGACCTACGGCGGGCGAAGGAGCGAAGCAGGTCGTGCGGCCGGTACCGACCGGCCGCCGGCGATTCCAGCATCGCGACATCGGCCAGCGACTCGAGCACCTCGTCGGCGAGATGCTCCTCCAGGCCGAGCAGTGCGGCGGCGGAGCTGATGCTCAGGTCCTGGCAGTCCACCGAGGTGACCAGCCGGAACGCACGGGCCTGAGAGTCCGTCAGTTGGTGGTAGCCCAGCTCGAAGGTCGCCTGCACCGCCAGATCCCCGACGCGCAACTCGTCGATCCGGCGCCGCTCGTCGCTGAGCCTGTCGGCCATCGACTGAATCGTCCAGCCGGGGCGGGCGGCGAGTCTGGCCGCGACGATCCGCACGGCCAGTGGCAGGAATCCACAGGCGGTCACAAGTTCCAGGGCGGCAGCCGACTGGCCGGCCAGGCGATCGGCGCCGATGACCCGTTCCAGCAGGTCCTGTGCCTCCTGCGGAGCGAAGGTGGTCAGCCCGAGCTGCCGGGCACCGGGCAGGCCGGCCAAGCGTGCACGGCTGGTGACCAGGACGGCGCAGCCTGCCGCTCCGGGCAGCAGGGGACGGATCTGCGCGCTGTCCGACGCGTTGTCCAGGACGACCAGGAGTCGCCGGCCGTCGATGAGCGAGCGGAAGAGAGCGGATCTGGCGGCCAGTCCGTTGGGCAGCGCCTCGGCCGTGGTGCCCAACGCCAGCAGGAACGCCGCGAGTACGGCCTCCGGCGTCACCGGCTCGTCGTCCCCCCGCAGGTCCGCATAGAGCTGGCCGGCGGGAAAGTGCTGCTTCACCCGGTGCGCGACGTGCACCGCGAGGGCGGTCTTGCCCACGCCGCCCATACCGGCCACCCCGCCGATCCGCAACGCGTCCCAGCCGGACACGGTCCCGGTCAGGGCGGTGCAGAGCGTCTCGACGGCAGCCTCGCGTCCGGTGAAGTCCACGTCGTCCGGCGGGAGTTGGGCAGGCCGAGGCAGCGCGTCGGGCTGCACGGAGTCGTGCCCGCCTGCCGAGGAGGTCGGTTCTCCTGTGGGCGGCGACTGCGGTTGAGGCTGCCGCGGTGGGTCCGGATCGGCCACGGGCTCGGCCGATGTGCGCGCCGAACCGTTGACCGGCTCGACTGCGGGCGCCTGCCTGGTCAGCTCCGGATCGCCGCTGAAGATCCGCCTCTGCAGGGCGACCAGGTCGGGCCCGGGCTCCACCCCGAGCTCCCGAACCAGCAGGCGCCGTGCGCCTTGAAAGACCTCAAGGGCCTCGTTCTGGCGGCCGGCCTGGCACAGGGCACGCATCAGCAGCTCGTAGAACCGTTCCCGTAACGGATGCTCCTGCGTGAGCGAGATCAACTCCGACACGCAGACCGACGCGCGGCCCAATGCGGTGTCGAGCGCGACCCGTTCCTCCAGCAGTGCCAGGCGCAGGTCTCCGAGTCGGCTGCGCTGCCGCGCCGCGAACGGACCGGGGATGCCGATGAGCGGCTCGCCCTGCCACAGCGCGAGGGCCTCCCCGAAGAGCGCACAGGCCTGCTCCAGTGCGCCCTGCGCCGATGCGACACCCGCTTCAGCCACGAGCCGCTCGGTCTGGAACGCGTCGACGCAGCTCTCGTCCACCTCCAGGTGGTAGCCCCCGGGGACAGAGCTCAGCTGCCCGGCCACCGCGGCCACGCGCGTGCGGTCCGCACCGCCCGCCATGCTCCGGCGCAGGCGTGACACATACGTGCGCACCATGGTCCTGGCCTGCTCCGGTGGGTGCTCCGGCCACAGCGCGTCAACCAGGTCGGACGCGCTTGCCGTGTGCCCCGGGGTGAGCAGCAGGACCGCGAGGACTGCCTGCTGCTGCGGACTGCCCAATGCCAGTGGAACCCCGTTCAGCTCGCCCCGCATCCGCCCCAGTACACAGAAGCGCGACTCGTTCACACTGTTCCTTTCCAGCCACACCGAAACAGTGAGCCGGGGACCTGCTCCTGAGGACGCATCAGGTTCCCTTTCGGTTCCTTTGGGGCAGGATGCCTCCGGCCCAGGGGCCGGGAGCCAAGGACTGGAGTCCGGGATCGTCACGACCGTCCTGCCGTCCCGGTAGTTGAGCATGATCCTTTACGTCGTGCCAGGCAGAACTACAGGCAGAAGTGCGATCCGGCGCACACTTCTGCGCATGCACCCGGCCGGGGGCCGTCGCAGACCAGTACGCGAACCTGTCATGTTGAGGCTCAGGGCCGGTGGGGTGGCGGAGTGGGCGGGAGCGAGTCGATGCCGGGGGCGGGCTCGGGCCACACCAGCAGGACCGGGCAGGGTGCGTGGTCGACGACGAAGCGCGCCTGGGCGCCGAGACTGCGCGGGCCCAGGTGTCGGCGGTCGCCGTCCCGCGCGCAGACGAGCAGGTCGGCGCTGCGCTCTCGGACAGGGCCTGTACCTGGTCGCCGGGATCACGCGCGGGTCTGCCGCGTCAGAGCAGGCCGGCGAAGGCGCCGTGGGCGGCTTCGGCGATGTCGTCGCCGGTGATGTGCAGCAGCGTGACGGGGATGTCGTCAGTGGTGTGGGCGCGGGCCGCGTCGACGGCGGCCTGCCAGGTGCTCTCGGTGATCCACACGAGCACGGTCACGGTGTGCCTCCGACTCCGGTCGCCTGCAGCATCGCCCACAGTGCCACAGTCGCCGCCGCCAGGGTGATCGGCACGGTGAGCACACCGAGGCGGGTGAAGTCGCCCAGGTCCGCGTCGGTGTCGTGCTCGCGCAGGATGCGCCGCCACAGGAGGGTGGCCAGTGAGCCTACGTAGGTCAGGTTCGGACCCAGGTTCACCCCGATCAGCGCGGCCAGGACCGCGCCGGGGCCGCCGACGGCGAGGATGGGCAGCAGGGCCAGGATCGCCGGCAGGTTGTTGATCACGTTCGCGAGAACGGCGGACAGGGCGGCGATCGCCAGCAGGGCGGGCAGGCTGTCGCCGTGGGGCAGCAGGTGCCGGGCGGCGGTGTTCAGCCCGTTGCCGACCACGGCCTTGACCACGATGCCCAGCGCGAGCACGAACAGGCAGAACAGCGGACCGGTCGCGCCGATCAGGGCGGGCACGGTGGTCTTCCTGCGGGCCAGGGCCCTCCCGCCCAGGACCAGGGCGCCGACCAGTGCGGCCCAGGCCGGATCGATCCCGGCGAGGGAGGTGACTGCGAAGCCGACCAGTGTCAGCGCGAGCACGACCAGGGTGAACACCGGCGCCTGCGGCCGCTCGGTGGCCCGCGGGGGCCGGGTCGCGGCGGCCAGGTCGGCGGCGAAGAAGCCCCGGAAGACCAGGTACTCGATGACGATGACCAGCAGCCAAGCAGGGGCCATCAGGGCGGCGAAGCGGGTGAAGGACAGGCCGCTGGCGGTGAACGCCAAAAGGTTGGTCAGGTTGGACACCGGCAGCAGCAGCGACGCGGAGTTCGCCAGGTGGGCGGTGGCGTACACATGCGGACGCGGCCGGGCCCCCACGCGTGCGGCGGTCGCGAACACCACCGGCGTCAGCAGCACCACCGTCGCGTCCAGGCTCAGCACCGCCGTGGTCAGCGACGCCACGGCGAACACCCCCGCCAGCAGGCGTACCGCACTGCCTCGGCAGACCCTGGCCACCAGGTCCCCGGCCGCGGTGAACAGTCCCTCGTCCGCGCACAGCTGCGAGAGCACCAGCACCGCGGCCAGGAACCCCACCACCGGCAGCAGGGTGCGTGTCTGCGCCCAGGCCGCAGAGGGGGAGACCGCGCCCAGCGCCACGACCAGCGCGGCTGCGGGAACCGCGGCAGCCGCCTCCGGCCAGCCCTTGGGCCGGGCCACGGCGAATGCCAGCACCGCCAGCAGCAGGGCGACGGACACGATCTCGGCGACAGTGGTGTTCAGAGCAGGCTCCGGGGCGGGTGCGGGCGGCACGGACACCCCACCGTAGCCATCGCCCGCCCGGTGCCGCCGTCCCGGGGCGCGCCGTCCGGCGCAGTCGGGAGGTCCGTCACGCCCAGTCGAGGACCAGCCAGCCCCGATGGGGCAGCTCGTGACCGACGGTCACCTGCTCGGCGTCGACGGTCGGCGGGACCGGCCGGGGCTCGGCCAGCGGCGTCAGCAGGGTCGCGTGGGGGACCCCCGGTGCGAGCGGGAAGTCCACGCTGAGGTGCGCCGGGTCGGCGCTTCCGTTCGCCACGGCGAGGCGCCGCACGCCGTTCACCCGCGACAGGTGCGGGATCAGATGCGGACCGCCGCTGACCAGCGGCAGTCGGGGCTCGGGCCCCTCGAGAAAACGGACCATCGCGTGCAGCAGCCGTCGGCCGTCGTCACTGCAGGGGAGCTCGTCCACGGCGGTGGCCGCCAGCACGGCCACCCGCCCGCCCAGCTCGTTGACGAAGCCGAAGCGGCCCGCACCCCAGTCCCGGCCCTCCGCCGTCACCACCCGGGTCCACAGCCGCACCTCCCCGACCGGTTCCAGGTGCGCCAGGGCCGGTTGGACGTTGACGCTGAGCAGCATGCCCACCGCCCCCGGGTCCTCGGCCTCCAGCAACTGCTCGGCCGCGTACGGCCCCGACGGCGTCTCCTCCTCGCGGCCGACGAGCGGTGCCTCGCGCAGGCCGATCAGCGCGCCCAGTCCCCGCTCGACCAGGACCGAGGCCGCCACCCCGTCCAGCAGCAGTCCGCCCGCGAGCAGCCCGCGCATTTCCTCCGCGTCGACCGCCCGGGCGAGTTGGCCGAAGAGGACGGCCACCGGCGCCGGACGGGCGGTGATCGGGACGCCGAAGCGCAGCAGGAAGTCGGCCGCGGGGCCCGGGCCGACCGCCAGCTGGTCCAGGCCGGAAGCCGGGGACGAGGCCGGGCACGGGGCCTGGACATACGCGGCCGCGTCCTGTCTGAAGGGGACGTACACCCCGTCGGTCTCCAGGTCGCGCGGCTGCCGGTCGGCGATCCAGTCCAGCGCGGGACGGGACCGCAGCAGCATGTCGCCGATCTCCGGGAAGCGGTCGGCCCGCTTGGCGTGCATGGGATGGACGTTGAGCAGCAGTGCGTCCGACCCGGCCAGCTGCGCCGCGACCATCTCCGACCAGGTCTGGGTGTCGGCCTTCGACCAGGAGGTGTGCGGCCAGTTCTCGACCTCGGGCTCGCAGGCCACGCCCGCCGGGCGGAGTGCGCGCTGCAGCTCCAGGGTCCATACCGAGAAGCTCAACTCCCGTCCGGGGGCGTCGCTGTAGGGGGCGAAGTGGGGACGGTGGGAGGCCCGGCCCTGTATCGCGAGGGCGTCGAACAGGGCGGGCCAGTCCCGGCCCTCCACGGCGGTGGTGTCCAGCCAGGAGCTCATCAGGCCGAGCTGGGATCGTCCGCCGGAGCGTTCGGCCACGGTGTCGGCGAGCAGCCGGGCGACTTCGAGCTGGGCTGTGCGCCAGACCTGCTGCAGCTGTGCGCGCCAGGGGTGCGGGGGGCCGGGGGCGGTGACGGCTGCGACGAGCTGCTCGCGTGTCGGCTGCTCGCCGGTGAGCTCGGCGAAGCGACGGAGCATCAGTGGTTCGAAGCCGCCGCCCCACTGCAGCGGGTTGTGGTTGTGGTAGCGGAAGTCGTCCTCGAGCCACAGCACCCGGAACCCGAGTTCGGCGAACCGGCCGTAGTGTGCGGCCACCCACCCCCGCCAGCGGGGGCAGGCGAAGGAGGCCTGGGCGGTGGCGGTCTGGCCGGAGGGCGAGACCATGGGGGCGAAGCCGAGGGTGTCGCGGCGTCCCCGGTCGGCATGGCCGACGGTCACCCACGGGTTGAGGCTGACCTCGATCCCCGCCTCCAGCAGTACCGCACGTGCTTCGGCGGCGGTCTCGAACCAGGTGTCCTCGTCGGCGCCGGCCGCGTGCCCGCCGTACAGCTCCTCGGCGTAGAGCAGCAGGACCACCTCGTCCACCGACGCCGAGGTGCAGAACTTCGCGAGTGCCGCCGCGTCGGTGCGGACGTCGGCCGAGGGGTGGACCTGGAACCTCAGGTGGTACCGGGCGGGCACGTGTGGCCTCCTCATTTGACGCTGCCGGCGACCAGGCCGGAGCGCCAGAAGCGTTGCAGGGAAAGGAAAAGGACGACGAGGGGCACGGCGGAGAGCATCGCCGCGGTGATGATGATGTTGAAGGGGACGGAGGAGGAGCCGATCCCGCGCTGGGACTGCCAGCCGACGATCCCGACGGTGACCGGCTGCAGGCTGCTGTTGGCCAGCATCAGCACGGGCAGCAGGTAGTTGGTCCAGATGCTGACGAACTGGAAGAGGAAGACGGTGACCAGGGCGGGCGCCATGACCCGCATCGAGATGGTGGCGAAGATGCGGAACTCGCCCGCGCCGTCCAGGCGTCCGGCCTCGATGAGCTCGTCGGGGACGGAGGCCCCGGCGTAGATGCGGCAGAGGTACACGCCGAAGGGACTGACCATGCTGGGGAGCAGGACACCCCAGTAGGTGTTCACCAGGTGGACCGGGGAGAACATCAGGTACAGCGGGATGGCCAGCAGCGGTTGCGGGATGAGCACGGCGGCGAGCACCAGGTTGAAGGTGAACTCCCGGCCCCGGAAGCTGTACTTGGCCAGGGCGTAGCCGGCCATGGCCGCGATCAGGGTGCTGACGCCGGCGCCGCCGACGGCGTAGACGGCGCTGTTGACCAGCCAGCGCGAGAAGATGCCGCCCTGCTCCGCGAAGACGGTGCGGACGTTGCCGAAGAAGGCGAAGTGCCCGAACCAGAAGCCGTTGCCGGTGAACAGGCCGGAGCTGGTCTTGGTGGACGAGACGAGCAGCCACCACACGGGGGCCAGGAAGTAGACCGTGGCCAGCAGCATCACCCCCAGGGTGAGCCAGCGTGATATCTCCAACTGCCGTGGACCAGTGGTCGACCGGTGGCCCCCGGGCTCGCGCGCTGCCTTGCGGGGCGCTCCGGACGGGGTGGGTGTGTCGGTGGTGACGGTCACAGTGCCTCTCCCCGTCGTTGCATGAATTTCAGGAACCCGAAGGACAGGACGAAGGCGAGGACGGCGAGGATCACGGACTCCGCCGCGGCGGCGTTGAAGTTGTCGGCGTTGATCTGGTCGTAGGCGGCGAAGATCGGGGTGTAGTCGCTGCTGAGGTTGGGGGCGACGTTGTGCAGGATCGCCGGTTCGTTGTAGAGCTGGGCGGTTCCGATGACCGAGAACACCGTGGTGAGCACCAGGGCCGGGCGCACCATGGGGATCTTGACGTGCCAGGCGATGCGCAGCGGGGAGCAGCCGTCCATCGTCGCCGCTTCGCTGAGTTCGCCGGGGATGGCCTGCAGCGCGGAGTAGATGATCAGCATGTTGTAGCCGGTCCAGCCCCAGGTCAGCATGTTGCCGATGGTGGGCGCGAGCAGGGCGTTGGACGTGAGGTCCAAGTGCAGCCCGAAGTCGTGGGCGGCGGCGGTGATCGGACTCAGCCCCGGGGCCACCAGGTAGGACCACATGATGGCCCCGATCACTCCGGGAAGTGCGTACGGGAGGAAGAAGGCCAGTCGGAAGAACCGTTTGAACAGGGTGCTCCTTGCGTCCAGCAGCAGGGCCAGGACCAGGGCGAGCAGCAGCATCACCGGCACCTGGACGATCCCGATCAGCAGCACCCGCAACAGCGAGCCGCGGAAGGCCGGATCGCCCAGGGCGGTCGCGTAGTTGTCCAGCCCGGCGAACACCGTGGTGGGGGCGGACAGGCCCAGCCCGGAGTGGTGCACCCGGAACAGGCTCTGGTAGACGGTGTAGCCGATCGGGGCGAGGTACATGCCGCTGAACAGCACTGCGAACGGGGCGATGAAGGCCGCCGCGGTCCTGGCCCGGCGGCGCAGGTGCCGCGGTGTAGCGGTGGTCATGGTTGGGATCCTTCGTCGCGGGGTCCCCCCGGCACCGTGGTTGTGCCGGGGTCGGGAGACGACTCCCGTCGGTCTGCCTCCGGGTCAGCCGCCGGAGACGCTGAGACCCTGCTGCTTCATCTCGGAGACGGTCTTGGCCTGCACCGTGGTGAGGACGTCGGGCAGTTGGGCGTTGCCGGTCTCCACGGTGCCGAGGCCGTCACCGAGGTCGGTCGACGTCTGGGTCATCGTGGGGCCCCACTGCCAGCCGGTGTTGATGTGCGGCATCTCGGCCTTGAACACGTCGAAGATGGTCTGGCCGCCGTAGAAGGGGTCGGGGGTCGACAGGGCCGGGTTGTCCAGGCCGGAGGTCGCCGCCGGGTAGATGCCGGTGACCTTGATCAGGTTGCTGAGGCTGTCGGGGTTGGTGCTCATCCACAGGGCGAACTGGGTGGCCTGCGCGGAGTCCTTGCAGCCCTTGAGCACCGCGGTGGCGGAGCCGCCGTCGTTGCCGTACTGCGGGGCGGCGGCGTTCCACACCGGCATCGGGGCGACGGCCCAGTCGCCCGAGGTGGACTTCACGCTGGAGGCGAGGATCGGGGTGTCCCAGACCGCGTTGACGTCGGAGAGGATGGTGCCCTTGGCCATGTCGCTGTACAGCGACGGGTCGTAGCTCGGATCGTTCTTCAGCAGCTTCTCGCTCTCCAGACCCTGCCAGAACGCGGCGACCTTCTGGTTGGCGGCGCTGTCGAGGGAGACCTGCCACTGGTTGCCGCCGGTGCCGAACCACGCGGCGCCCGCCTGCCAGTCGAGTCCGGCGTAGTTGTAGGCGTCGTTGCCGAAGTCGCCGAGGTAGACGGAGGGATCGGCGCGGTGCACCTTCGCCGCGTCGGCCGCGTACTCGGCCCAGGTCGCCGGGGGAGTGGTGATGCCGTACTTGGCGAACAGGTCCTTGCGGTAGAGCAGCGCCATCGGGGCGGTGTCGACGGGGATGCCGAAGGTGCTGCCGGAGATGGTGACCTGGTTCCAGGTCCAGGCGGCGAACTGGCTCTGGCCGGACGCCGCGTACTGGGTGACGTCCTGCAGGGCGCCGGCTGCCGCGAAGCTCGGCAGGGTCTCGTAGCCGACCTGCGCCAGGCAGGGGGCGTTCCCGGCCTTCACCGCCGTCAGCATCTTGGTGTAGCCGCCCTTGGAGCCGGACGCGGTGGTGTCGAAGGACACCTGGATGTCCGGGTGGGACTTGTTCCACAGGGCGACGGACTGGGCGTATCCGGGTGCCCAACCCCAGAACTGCAGCTTCACCGGCCCACTCGCGGCGGTCCCCGTGCTGCTCGAACTGCTGCAGCCCGCCACGGCGGTGGCCATGGCGGCCGCGGCTATCACAGCAGCTGCTCTCGCGAATCTGATGGTCACGACGGGTCTCCTCGGAGGGGGTTGCGGGAAGCGGGCCCTATTAGTTCGACTATAATCCGAACTAACATCCCCAAAGTCAACAGACCCGCGCAAGAGATTTGGGATGCGCCCCGGCTGTCCCGCAACGCCCTTGCCGCAGCGGTGTTCGGGTGACCTTCCGGCGCCCACGCACCGAAGCGGGCTGTCTCGGCGCCGGACTACCCGCTCGAGGCCAGGTCCAGCCGGTGGGCGGAAGCGCTCATCTGGCCAACACGCCTGGTACGGCTGGTGGTTGAAGATGATGCGCGCTACGTCTTGACAGGCGTCGAGGGCAAGCCCAAGCTACCCCTGTGTGATTGGGAATGCACGAAACAGCTCAGTATCGATCAACTTCAATCATTGAAATGGTTGTCGATGAGCTGTCTCCGCTCCGCCCGACCACCGCGATGACCCCTCCCCAGGGACACCGGCTCGATCCGACTCCCGTACCGGGCGAGTCGGTCGGCGGCCGGGAGGTGCGGCACGGCACAGCGGCGCCGAGCC
>Ga0302314_10003724_pt1 | contig 28057 bp, 29 predicted proteins | sample III_Palsa_N2_3_FD_200533 | JGI IMG/M metagenome (GOLD analysis project Ga0302314, IMG submission 200533) | Peat permafrost microbial communities from Stordalen Mire near Abisko, Sweden - III_Palsa_N2_3 | ecosystem: Environmental > Terrestrial > Soil > Palsa > Peat permafrost | place: Sweden...
GAAATCGCCGTCGCGATCCTGGCGGAGCTGGTCCAGCTTCGTGCTTCCGGGGAACTGGCGGACAGCGCCATGACCGGGCCGGCCGGCTCCGCCCGCTCTGCCGGCTCGGCCGCCATCGCCGGATCGGCCGGCCTGGCAGAACCGGCCAGACAGGCGGAACCGGCCGGACAGCGCGGACTGGCGGAACCGGCCGGGCAAGACGGCCTGCCGGAACCGGCCGGGCAAGACGGCCTGCCGGAACCGGCGGAGGCGGTGGACCCGGTCTGCGGGATGACCGTGGCGACGGGCCCGTCCGGGCGCCCGCTGGAGCACGAGGGCGTCACCTACCACTTCTGCTGCGCCGGATGCCGCCGGAAGTTCGAGAACGATCCCGCCGCCTACGCGAAGGATGAGTCGCGATGCTGATCAAGAACGAATTCGAGGTGGCGGAGCCGGTCGAGAAGGTGTGGCGGTTCTTCGACAACATCCCGATGGTCGCGGCCTGCCTGCCCGGTGCCGAGCTAGGCGAGGACCTCGGCGGCGAGAAGTACAAGGGCGGTGTCGCGATCCGGATGGGCCCGGTCCGGCTGCGCTTCGCCGGGACCGCGGACATCACCGAGCGCGACGATGCCGCGAAGCGGATCGTGGTGCACGCGAGCGGCGCCGAGGAGAAGGGCAGGGGCCAGGCCAGCATGGTCGTCACGGCGACGCTGGCCCGCGCCGGGCGCGGCACCAGGGTCGCCGTCACCCAGGACCTGCAGCTCTCCGGCGCCGCCGCGCAGTACGGCCGGGGGATGATCTCCGACGTGACAGCCGTGCTGATGCGCGACTTCTCCGCCAACCTGCAGGACCGGATCGACCGGGCCGAGCGCGGTGAGTCGCCGGAGCAGCTCGCGGCGGCCGCCGCCGAGGCGAAGGGCTTCACCGTCGGCCTGCAGGCCGCGATGATGGCGCTGCGCCGGGTCTTCCGCCGGTTCTTCGTCCCTTACCAGGCATCAAGCTGAGGAGAACGAGCCATGGTCCTGTGGTGGATTGGCGATTTCGTGCTGTTGCTCGTGGTGGTTCCCGTCGTCATCTTCCTGCTCAACCGCGTGCTCGCGGCGGTGGAGCGGATCCGGGGAGCCACCGACGACATCCTGGCCGGCGGCGTGGCCCTCACCGGAAAGCTCGACGGCGTGCCCGAGGCGCTGGCCGTCACCGACAAGACCATCGAGGAGATAAAGGTCGGCGCGGTCAGGTACGCGGGCTCCGTCGCGCGCCTGCTCGGCTAGGCGCACCTTCTCGGCTAAGCAGAAAGGAACCATGGCCATGCCAGCAGCAGCCTGGATGACCCTGAGCGTCGGCACCGTGATCATCCTGATCGCGGCGGTGGCCCTCATCCGGGTCATCTACCACCTCAACTACGTGCGCGGGACGCTCGGCACCGTCCTCGTCGGCGCCCTGGTCATCGCGCACCAGACAAGGACCGTGCCCGACGCGCTCACCTCGGTGAACGCGAACCTGAAGCCGGTCAGGGACTTCTGCGAGACGGTGTAGGGAGGCACGGATGCACGAGTTCCAGTGCGGCAGCCCGGTGTGCGACACCAGGATCTCCGCAGCCAGCGAACAGCAGCTGATGGACGAGGTGATCCGGCACGTCCAGCGGGATCACCACGTCCCCGAGCCGACCAAGCCGATCATCGACTTCCTCAAGGCGAACACGATCCGCGAGGTCCCGACCAGCCCGACGGCAGGATAAGGAAATGACCGTACACGCGCTCGCCGGACACGCGATCGTCCTAGCCAGCGGCTCTGCCAGCGCCGGCGCCGGCCACGCCGGCTCTGTCAGCACGGGCGCCGTGAGCACGACCGGCTGGTGGCTGGGCTACACGATCGGATTCCTGGTCGTCGCGGTCGTCGTGATGCTGGTGGTGCCGATCCTGCTGCTGGCCCGCTCGATCGGCAAGGAGGCTCCGATGATCAACGAGGCCCTCACCCAGGCGGTGCACAACACCGCGCCGCTGGCCGCGCTGAGCACCACGATCGAGCACGCCACGATCATCATCGACGGGCTGCACCGCGGCCGCACCAGGCTGGGAGGCTGACCGTGCACTCGCTGACCATCGGATCCCTGGCGATCCACTCGCTGACCATCGGATCGCTGGCGATGAACCCCACCGAGCACACCCTGTGGCTGACCGCGGTCATCGCCGGCTTCGTCGTCGTGCTGGCGGTCGCGGCGCTGCTCAGCCTGCTCATCTATCTCGTGAAGATCATTGACCGCCGCGTCGTCGACGTGCGGGAGACGCTGAAGGCCGCGGCGGCGAACACCGCGAGCACCGCGCTGATCCCGCAGGTCGCCGACGGCGTGGAGGCGGTGCTGGCCGAGGGCCTGCAGCACCACCTGTTCCTCGGCCGGGTGCTCGGGAAGGTGAAGTCATGACCCTGCTGGTCGTCTTGACCGTCGTCGACGTAGTGCTGCTGATCGCCGGCCTCGCGTTCTACCTGTACTGGGTCGGCACGCTGCTCACCCGGATCGCCGGGAACCTGGAGGAGTGCGCGGAGCTTGTGCGGACGATCGTGGATCACGCCGAGCTGATCGGGCCAGGCGTGGAGCACATCAACCAGACCGGCGGCGTGGTGGCCGGCGCGCTGCCGCTGCTGTACGAGATGGCCGAGGGCATCGTCGTCGGTGTCACCCCGGTCCCCGAGCAGCCGGCGCACCCGCCGACCGCGCGCCCGGCCTCCGGCCGGCGCCGGTCCCGGCTGCACGACGCGGTCGGCTTCGCGCCGCCCAAGTAGGGTCGCCGACGGCGGCGAACCGAGTCTCCGAGCGCTGAATGCACTGGAGGGATGCTCCATGAAAGCCACTCACGCCATGTGGTCGTGGCTCGTCGTCGCCGTTGTCGGCGTGTTCGTGGTGGTGGTCGTCGCCGGGCTGTCGCTGCTGCCCCGGCTGAACGCCGCACAGCGCGTGCTCGACCATGGCAAGCCCGTCTTCAGCCAGCAGCGGGTGGCAGGCGACCGGGCGGGCATCACGATGATCTCCCACGCGGTAAACACGCTCAATCCCGTGGTCACGCCACGCGGCGGTGCCGCCGCCGAGGTCCCCGCGCTGGTGGCGTTCGTTTCGACCAAGACCGGCCTGTCGCAGGCGGCGGTGCTGGCGGCCCTGACCAAGAACTTCCCGCACACCACGGCGCTGCTCAAGGCGATCCCGCTGTCGTCGGTGACCAGTGAGCTCCCTGGCCTGATGACCTTCCTGGCGAAGATCCTGCACGCGACGCCGGCCCAGGTGGACGCGGGGCTCAAGGCCAACTTCCCGGGCTTGTACCAGTCGATCAGCCAGCTTCCGTACGTGACGGGTGGCTGGGAAAACGTGCCGGGCACCGCGCACCTCACCCGCTTCAGCGGTGCGCCAGTGCGCACGACACCGCAGGTCAGGACCTATTTTAGCGACGACGTCATTCCGGTCCTGCAGGACCAGCGCGCCCATTTCGCTGCCCTGGACGGCAACGGAGGGGTCAGCTTCCTGGCGCCGCTGCTGCTGGCGGTCGGCATCATCGTGACCGTCTTCGGGGTCGCCATGGCTGGGCTGGCGAGGAAGGACCTCGCCAGGGAACTGGCGGCGGCCGGCTGGTCCGTGGTGATCACGGTCGGCGCTGGGGTTGTGGTCGTGGTGCTCGTTCTGTCCCTCTTCCCGCGGCTGGACGGAGGGCAGAATCTTCTCGATCAGGCCAAGCCCGCGTTCAGCCCCACCCGGGTCCAGGGCGATCTGGCCTCGGTGACCATGGTGTCCCATGTGGTGGACTTCGCGAACCCGGTGGTCACGCCGCGGGGCGGTGCCGCCGCTGAGGTTCCCGCGCTGGTGGGGTACGTGTCGAAGCAGACCGGCCTGCCGCAGGCGGCGGTGCTGGCAGCCCTGACGAAGAAGTTCCCGCACGCGACGGCGCTGCTGGAGGCGATTCCGCTGTCCGCCGTGACCAGTGAGACTCCCGGCCTGCTGGCCTTCCTCGGAAAGGCGCTGCACCTGAGCACGGCCCAGGTGGCCGCGGCGCTCAAGGCGGGCTTCCCCGCGATCTACCAGGCGGTCACCCAGCTTCCCTTCGTCACCAACGGCTGGTACAGCGTGCCAGGCACCGCCCACCTGACCAACTTCAGCGGTGCCGCCGTCCGCACCATGCCGCAGGTGCAGACGTACCTGGCGACCGACGTGGTGCCCTTCCTGTCGACCGAGCAGGGTGACTTCACGACCGTGGACACGACCTGGCCGCGGCTGCCTGTCTTCCCGCCGCTGCTGCTTGTCGTCGGCCTCATCGTGATCCTCTACGGAGCGCTGATGCTCGTGCTGTCCGTCCGCAAGCCCCCGCGGATCGTCGTGCCGCCCGGCCCGGCGCCGGACCGCGCGGTGATGGCCGGCCAGCGGTGAGGTAAGGCGCCCGGCGGTCAGGACGACCCGGGCCCGTCCGGGCTTCTCGTCAGCGGGCCGGTGGTGGGCGCCGCGTACTCGCCGATCCACTCGTCCTTCCACGACTGGTCGTACTGCTGGTCGTTGCAGCGCGGGTGGTAGATGGCGGTGAGCTCACGGGCGATCTGCTCGCGGTGCGACCGGCCGCCGCCGGGCACCTCGTAGGTGCAGACGTACACCTTCCACCGGGACCCGGCCCGGCGTATCCAGCAGTGCGCGCTCGGGTGCTGGAAGGGAAAGCGCTCCGCGGCGAGATTGTCGCTGTGGCCGACGTAGATGACCGCGTACCGGTCCGGCTTGGTGTCCGGATCCGGCTTGTACACGACCGCGTAGACGGCCGGTGCCGGCGGCGGGGTCCACCCGCCGAGCAGCCGCGGCCCCTCGAACGGGTACCCGGCAAGCGAGCCGAGCCGGATCATCCGCCCGAGTCCCCGCCGGAGTCCTGGTCCCCGCCGGGATCCTCATCGTCGCCAGAGTCCTCGTCCTCGCTGACGGCCTCGACCCGCGCGACGGGCCACGGGGGCAGCCCGGCCCTGGCCGCGGCCCGGGTGAACTCGCGGGTGGCCTGCTCGATCGCCTCGTCCCGGCTGGCAGCCTGCACGACCAGCTGGGCGCCGTAGCGGTTCGTCCCGATCCCGGTGGCGATGCCTGCGCTCACCGCGACCGCGTCGGCAAGCTCGACTATCTCCTCGCGCGACAGCACCCGGTCACCCTCGGCCTCGACGCCTACGCTCCATCTCACCGGACGGCTCCTAACTCATCTTCGGCAGCAGCGCCGCGAGCTCTTCCAGGCTGGACAGGTCGTGGCCGGACAGCAGCAGGTCGACGTGCGGGGCTGCCACCATCATCCCGAGCGTGCTCGGCCTGAAGCTCGCATTATCGCCCTTGTGCGGGTTCATCCACACCACCCGGTGGCTGAGCCGCGAAAGCCGCTCCATCGCGGTGGCCAGGACGCCAGGATCGCCGCGGTCGAGGCCGTCGGAGCAGATCACCACGATCCCGCCCCGGCACAGCCCGCGGCGGCCCCAGTCCTTGACGAAGGCATCGAGCGACTCGCCGATCCTGGTCCCGCCCTCCCAGTCGAACACCGCCTTCGCGGCGAGCTCAAGCGCGGCGTCCGGCCTGCGGTGGTCCAGCGCCCTGGTGACGCGGGTGAGCCGGGTGCCGAAGCAGAACACCTCGACCCTGGCCGCCGCCTGCTTGGCCGAATAGGCGAACTGCAGCAGATTGCGCGAGTAGTCGGCCATCGAGCCGGAGACGTCCAGGATCAGGATCAGCGGCCGCAGCCGCACCTTGCGCCGCCGCCAGAACAGCTCGGCAGGCTCGCCCTGCATGCGCAGCGACTCCCGGACCATCCGGCGCAGATCGAGGACGCGGCCCGAGCGCGCGACGGTCGTGCGCCTGGTGCGCCGTCTGGGCGGCGTCAGCCGGATCCGCGCCATGATCCGCCGCAGCGCCGCGAGCTCCTCGGGTGTGCAGGAGGTGAACGACTTGTGCCGGAGGGTCTCGGCGTCGGACGCCATCAGGCCGAGCGCGGCCTCCTCCTGGTGCTCGTCGCCGCCTGGGTCGGTGGCCGGAACCTGCAGCTCCGCCTGGGTCTCCGCGGTCACGAGTGCCTTGATCTTCAGCAGCTCCCGGACCTGATCGCCGCCGCCGAGGAAGAACCTCCGGAACACCTCGTCGTACACGCCGATGCCCTCGCGGCGGCTGACCAGCGTGGTGCGCCCTGCCCAGTACAGGTCCAGCAGGTCGGTCGGATCCAGCGGGGCCATCGCGGCGCAGTAGGTCAGGACGTCCCCGGAGCCGACCGAGAGCCCGGCCGAGCGGAGCTCGGAAGCGAAGTCCACCAGCACGCCGACGAACCCTGCGGGCTCAGGCACCGGACGTGATCTCTTCCAGGTTGTCCAGCACCACGTCGAGGTCGTCGCGTTCCTTCACCACGGCGCCGAGGGTGTCCTGGGCGGCCTGGGCGCCCAGCTCGGTCTCGCCGAGGACGTCGAGGGTGCGGACCCAGTCGATGGTCTCGGCGACCCCGGGCGGCTTGGCGAGGTCAAGCTCGCGCAGCCGGTTCACCGCCGCGACGACCTTGCGGGTAAGCGCCTCGGACACGCCAGGCGCCCGGACGAGCACGATCTCCACCTCGCGCTCGGCGGGCGGGAAGCCGATCCAGTGGTACAGGCAGCGCCGCTTCAGCGCGTCGTGCAGCTCACGCGTGCGGTTGGAGGTGAGCACCACGAGCGGCGGGGTCTCCGCCTTGATCGTGCCGATCTCGGGGATGCTGATCTGGAAGTCGGAGAGCACCTCGAGCAGGAACGCCTCGAACTCGTCGTCGGCGCGGTCCACCTCGTCGATCAGCAGCACCGCCTGGTCGCCGGCCCGGACCGCTTCCAGCAGCGGTCGCTCCAGCAGGAACTTCGGGCCGAACAGCTTCTCGACCGCGTCGGTGTCGGCGACCTGGTGCGCCGACAGCGCCCGGATGTGCAGCATCTGGCGGGCGTAGTCCCACTCGTAGAGGGCCTGGTTGGTGTCGATGCCCTCGTAGCACTGCAACCGGATCAGCTTGCGGCCGAATACCGTCGCCAGCACCTTCGCCACCTCGGTCTTGCCGACCCCGACCTCACCCTCCAGCAGGATCGGGCGCTGCAGGGACAGCGCCACGAACAGCGCGGTGGACAGTCCGCGGTCGGCGAGGTAACCGCCCTGGCGCAAGATCTCGGTGAGCTTACCGACGGTCTCCGGACAGTCCATCCACCGCTCTCCTCGCCGTCGGCGTCCTGGATGTCAGCGGCGCTCCGCGGAGCCGAGGATCAGGTCGCTGATGCTGCCGCCGTCAGGATTCAGCTTGCCCTCGCGCTCCAGCCTGGCCCGCCACGCGCTGCGCAGGTCGCCGCCGGTGTCGGCTAGGCCGTCGAAGCCGACGTTCGTCATGTTCTTGCACGACTTCTTCGTGCCCAGGGCCTCCGCGAGGTCCGCGCTTGTCTGGCCCTGAGCGCTCCACACCTCGCGGAGCACTTCCAGGGCCTCTTCCGGCTGACGACTCATCTGCAGGCACCTTTCCGGTGATGCTGTCCCGGACATCACTCTATTTCCTGCCAGCCGTTCAAGCGACAGCAGATTAAGGGATCTCTTATGCGGTGCCTCGACCGGCATCACAGACCGGACCTGTGCCATGGCCGACCGGTGCCATGGCTGCGTCCGGTACCAGCCTGGCGCCCCGCTCAGGTTCCGGATAGGCCCGGCGCACCGCCGCCCGGAATCCCCGGCGCACCGCCGCCCGGAATCCCCGGCGCACCGCCGCCCGGAATCCCCGGCGCACCGCCGCCCGGAATCCCCGGCGCACGGCCGGCGGACAGAGCAGGCTGACTCCGGACTGCGCCGACTGTCACCGAATCGGATTGGGCCTGGCCCGGTATCGGCTGGCCGAGTATCTGGTCGAAGGTCTGGAGCAGGTCCCGTACCCGGATGGGCTTGGTGAGGTAGTCGGTCGCGCCGGCCGCGAGAAGCTTGCCGACCTGGGACTGGGTAGCGTCGGCGCTCAGGATGATGATGGGGATGTTGCGGGTAGCGGGGTCGGTGCGGAGCTGGTGCATCACGTCCTGGCCCGGCATGTCGGGCAGCCGCAGGTCCAGCAGGATCAGGTCGGGGTGGTGCTGACGGGCTAGGTCGAGGGCGACACCGGCGAGCATCGCGGGAATGAGGGTAATCGAGGGCCGCTGCCTGAGCACCTGCTCAACGAGCCGGAGGTTCTCGACCATGTCCTCCACGTAGAGCACCGTCTTGTGCGCGGGGTAGCTGCGGCTGGCGACGATCGGGTCGTGCCCGATGACGGCCTGGGTGACGGCGATCGGCTCGGCCGCCGGCAGCTCGACCCAGAAGATGCTGCCCTGGCCTTGAGTGCTGGCGACGCCGGTGGCACCGCCCATCGTCTGGATGAGCTGGCGGGACAGGGCCAGTCCGAGTCCGGTGCCCTCTATTCCGGCCTGGGCGGCGTCGAGCCGTTCGAAGGGTACGAACAGCCTGCCGAGCTGGTCCTCGGGGATGCCCCTGCCGGTATCAGCGACGCTGATCCGGATCCGGTCGCCGGGCCGGTTGTCGACCGTGACGGTGACCTTGCCGGCTGGATAGTTGTACTTGATGGCGTTGGATAGCAGGTTGAGCAGGACCTGGCGTAGCCGCTCAAGATCGGCGGCGGCGTACTGGCTGGTCGGCAGGCTCGGCGCGGGGTCCAGGTGCACGCCGCGGGACAGCGCCAGCGGGCGGATGAGCTCGATGGCGTCGGCGATCACGTCCTGCACCGGGACCGCTTCGATCGACAGCGACAGCTGCTCGGCTTCGATGCGGGAGATGTCGTGCACCTCGTCCAGGAGCTGGAGCAGCTGGTGGGCTGCCTTGAGCATCATCGACATCCATTCGCGGTGCTCGGCAGTGATGTCGCTGAAGCTGAGCAGCTCACCGAAGCCAAGGATGGTGTTCAGCGGCGTCCGCAGCTCGTGGCTGACGCGGGACAGGAACTCCTTCTGGGCGTCGTTCTCTGTGCGCAGCGCCTGGTTGACAGCCTGCAGATCCAGGGAGCGCGCAAGCAGGTCGGCTTCCATCTGCTCGGCGCGGATCGGCAGCTTTCCGGCTCGTTGCTGGTGCGCGGTCTCGTGCTGGGTGAACCGCACGTATTCGGTGACGTCCTCCACCCGGTGGATGATGTAGGCAAGCCTGCCTCTGGAGTCGAGTGCGGGTGAGTTGACCGGGCTCCAGAAGCGCACCTCGGAGCCACCGCCATCGGACGCCTGCCGCATGATGTCGTACTTCTGTACTGCCATCGTGTCCGGCACGTGGTCGCGGCGGACCCGCTCCAGCGAGGCACGCAGATCCGCCGTCCCGGCAGTCTCAGCGTCGTCGGCCCGGTAGGGGAAGATGTCGAATATGCCCTTGCCGACGATGTCCGCCCGGGTGGTAGCGGCGCACCGCAGGTACGCGTTGCTGGCTGCGACGATCCCCAGGTCGTCATTCAGGACGAGGTAGCACCCGGGAACGGATTCGAACAGTACCCGGAAATCGGGTTCCTGGCGCTCCTGACCCCAGGCGTGAGCACCCGGATCCTCCGGCTGCTCCCAGGCGTTGGCCCCTGGGTCCTGCGACTGCCCAAAACTCCCCCCGGCTGTCACGAGATGCATCCCCTCAATTGCTGGACGTGCTGGCGGACTGGTTGCTGGACGTACTGGCGGCCTTGTCTTCAGCGCTGCCGCCCGGCTCTGCCGCCCGGCGGCGAAGCTGAACGATGAGCAGGTCGCACAGGCTGGCCATCGGATAGGGCTTACTCAGCACCGCGGCGCATCCCGCTGCCAGGGCGGCTCCGCGCTGTTGCATCTCGACCGCGCCGGAAAGCGCCACCACAATGGGCGGCTCTACCAAGTCGGCCCGTTGCATCTCGGCGGCCAGGGCCAACCCGCTGCCGTCGGGCAACCGCATGTCAAGCAGTACGACATCGACCGGGGCCTCGGCGAGGATCGCGCGCGCGCACGCTATGTCGGCGGCCTCGATCAGCCGCGCCGTGCACAGCATCGGTTCGGTGGACCGGGCAAGCGCCGTTCGCACCAGAGCGCGGTTGAGTTCGTCGTCCTCTACATGCAGGATACGGACACCGCGGGCCAGCGAATGGGGCACCGCGCCATCGCCGTGCCTGCCGGGTAGGCGCTCAAGCGGGTGCCCGGATGTCCGGCCACCCACGAGGTCATCCGTCATCCACTGCCCTCCCCCCGCCAGACAGCCGACACGGGCGACATCGGCTCACCAAGCATCATATACGTTAGGTAACTTAATTACTACAGTGCGTCAATTTTGACCGAGTATCGGGCTGCTGCGCAGGAGTTCGCTGCTACCCCCTCAGGGATCCAGGGAGTACTTGATCGCCGATGGAGCGGGGTTCGGATCTCACGCGTCGAACAACGAGCCGTCCGGGGCACTTCGTCCAGGACGCCTCCACCGCTGTGCTCCGCCGCTCCTGCGACCGCCTCCAGGTAGGCACTTGCTTCGGGCCGCTCCCATTTGAGGAGGTCACTCAAGATCCTCTCCACGTTGGCGGTGATGTGCGGAGACAGCCAGAGCGCGAGCTCGGCAGCGTCCACCACGATGCCCAGGCAGTCGGCGGAGGGGTTGCCGGACACCGGCGGCGGTGACGGCCACGACCGGAACGGGCTGTTGCCGCCCGCGGCAGCCGTCACCAGGAAGTTGACGTCGTAGACGACCGTGGCCCGCGACCTGATCAGCCGCCGTATCGGCGTGGCCGCTGATTCGTTCGCCGTGGCGGTCACGCCTGAGATCTTGAAAGGGCACGAGCCTCTTCGTCCCGAACTAGAGGCAGTGATCTTGGCAGTTGAACACGATGTGTTCCGCTGGATGCAGCATTACTACTCGCGGTGGATCAGCCGAGCCGCGAGCGCTGATCACATACCGGCCGGGGCGCAGGAGCAGCCGGTACCTGTCGTGATCTTTGAGATAGCGCACTACCTCCCTGCCAACAATGCGTCCGTCAGAACGGGCAGCCACCGTGACTGGAAGCAGTGCGGCTGGCGGCGGACCCGCGCAATGCGCAGCGTATCCGGCAACTGTCCCAAGGCGAATCAGCGGACGACCTGCATGGGCGGCCCCGGACTGAGGTTTGGTGGGGTGGGGTGGGCCTGGGAGGACTTGAACCTCCGACCTCTTCCTTATCAGACTTCTTCGGCGATCGGACCGACCTGCACACGGCCAGGTCAGAGGAGCATCTGAGCTAACCGCGAGTACCGCAGGCACCTGCTGTGAGCCTTCCTGACGGGCACGCAACGGGCACGCGTGGCCGTGGATCGAAGCGAAATTGTCAATGAACCTTGCTCAAGGTATGTTAATAAAGGTAGCTTGGTAAACATGTCTAGATCTCAGTTTGCTCATGGTCAGGATCCTGATCCCCTGGCGTTGCGCGCGCTGGCCCATCCGCTGCGCTGGAAGCTGATCGACCTGCTTGGCAGCGAGCTGTCGGCCACGGCGACGCGGTGCGCTGAGGTCCTGGGCGAGAGCGTGGCCAGCTGCAGTTACCACCTTGGCGTCCTGGCCAAGTACGGCTACATCGAGCTGGTTCCGGATCAGCCTGGCCGGGAGAAGCCCTGGCGGCTGATCAGTCATGAGCAGGATCTGTCGTCTGAAGGGCTGGATGAGCCCGGTGCCCTGGCGGCACAGGCCGCTACCGAGGTGTTCCTCGATCATGAGCTGGCGCGGATCAAGGACCGGCTGCGGCGCCAGGACCTGGAGCCCGATGAGTGGCGTGACGCTTCCCATCTGATCGGTTCGACCATGTGGGTCACCGCTGCGGAGTTGCGGGCGATCAAGGATCAGCTGCTCGAAATCGGCCGCCGGTATTCTGACCGGCGCGACGATCCGGCCATCCGGCCCGCGGGCGCCCGCGAGGCCCGTGTTTTCACGGTGACCTCGGTAGCACCGCGGCCGCCCCGCGCCCGGTGATCAGGCCGCGCTGGCGCGGGCCGTTCGCGGACGCGCGGTTCCGGCGGCTGCTGATCGGCCAATCCCTGTCCGGCTTCGGGGACACTGCGCTCTACCTCACCCTCGGGATCTGGGCCAAGGCCCTGACGCACAGCAACGCTGCCGCGGGCGCGGTCTTCCTCGCGCTCGGCATTCCCGCGTTGTTCGCCCCGCTCGCCGGTCACCTCGCCGACCGGGTCCGGCGGCGCCCGCTGCTGCTGTGGGCCAACGCGGTGACCGCCGTCATGGTCTTGTCGCTGCTGGCGGTGCGCTCGCCGGCTCAGCTGTGGATCCTCTACCTGGTTGCCTTCAGTTACGGCGTGGCCTTCACCGTGCTGAGCAGCGCGGGCGCCGGACTGCGGAAGGACCTGCTGCCTGCCGACGACCTGGCCGCCGCCAGCGCGGCGTTCCAGAGCATCGGCTACGGCCTGCGGATCGTCGCGCCGCTGGCAGGAGCCGCCCTGTTCGCCGCCGCGATCGCCGCGCTGCTGAGCATCAAGCTAGCCGAGTCACCGCCCGACCCCGCGCACGCCGGATCGTTCCGCCGGGAGGTCACGGCAGGTTTCCGGCACCTGCGCGCGGTGCCGCTGCTGGCCCAGACCACCTTCGTGACCGCCGCAGCATTCAGCATCATCGGCCTGGACGAGACCATCATCTTCGCCGTGATCGGCCAGGGCCTGCACCGGCCGCCATCGTTCCTCGGCGTCCTGAGCAGCGCCCAGGGAGCGGGCGCGATCGCCGCCGGGATCCTCACGGCGCCGCTGCTGCGCCGCATCGGCTCGGCCCGCATGATCGGCCTGGCCCTAGGCGGCTTCGTGGTCGAATCAGCCGCCTACCTCAGCGGGTCAGCTGCCCTGGTCCTGGCAGGCTCGTTCGTCGGCGGCGCCGGGCTGCTCTGGCTCGTAGCGGTCTCCGGCGCCGCGACCCAGCGCTACACACCGCCACGGCTGCAAGGCCGGGCCAACGCCGCCTGGACCATGGCCGTGATCACTCCCCAGACCATCTCCATCGCCGCGAGCGCTGCCCTGATCAGCTACGTTAGCTACCGCACTCTGCTGATGATCGTTCTCGCCACCATCGGCGCCTGCGGCACCTACCTGCTAGCCCGGCCCGCTCCCGAACCAGTTGCCGACGCGCCGCTGCTAAATCCAGTAAGCCAGCATCCCGACCGGCCTCCCGCGATCCGAACGGCAGATGCCCCAGCCAGCCGATTTGCGGAGCTGCCCGGCTGGTCCGGCGCGGGCGCGCCGGGCGGGGCCTCCCCAAGGCCAGAGCCCGGCACGGGGAGCGCCGGACGCGGTGCCGCGCAGCGGCGCCGCCTTGATCTGCACGGCAGCGATGCCGCGCCAGCAGGAGATCGCCGACAGCCTCAGCAAGCTCGCAGCCAAGGAGCTTGAAGGCAGGCGCAAGGCCTCCCCGAAAGGCAGGGCGCGCCAGCAATCGGGCACGCAGCGGGCACGAAAAGGTAACGAGGCTTCGTGATGACCAGTGAAGGATCACAGATCATGGGATCTGAGCTGGGCTTTGCTGGGGTGGGCCTGGGAGGACTTGAACCTCCGACCTCTTCCTTATCAGGGAAGCGCTCTAACCGGCTGAGCTACAGGCCCTCGGGATGCGGCAGGCACCGTAATCCGGGCCGCCGCCGCGCTAGATTACCGCAAGCGCCGGCCAGGAGGTCAGTCGGTCTCCCTGAGCGTGACCTCGATGCCACCGGCAACGTGCGTGACCAGGTTGTAGATCACCGAGCCCAGCGTGGCGAGGGCGGTGATCAGGATCACGTTCACGGCACCGATGAGCATCGTGTAGCCAAGCACCCGGGAGGCGGAGAACCAGTTGCTGGCCCGCACGCCCGCAGATCCCTTGGTGGACGTCACGTCCGCGACCGATTTCTCGATCGACTGGAAGACTCCGAGCCTGGACAGGACGAAATAGAGCGCCGCGACGGCGACGAAGAGCACGACCCAGCCTACGAGCGAGATCATGAAGCTGAACTTCATGACCGACCAGGGCTCTACCCTGGTGACCGCAAGATGGGCACGGCGAGTTGGCAGCGTACCGTTCTGAGCCTGCCTGGCCGCCTGAGCCTTCGGAACCTTTACCGCCTTGGGCGCTTTCGGGGCTTTGGGGGATCTAAAGGACTTCTTCACCGCTGCCCCTGGACTACCTGTGATCCCGAACGGGGAGAGCAACCGGCCCGCCGCAACCCTCGGCCCGGCGGCCGGGCCGGGAGACGGCGCCGGCATCCGAGCACCGTCTACTGCCTGTCCTGCATCGCTGACCGGCGAGGACGGGTTCCCGCCTGCGGCCAAGCCCGCCATTGCGGACTGCGCGCCGGCCGGCTGCGACGCGCCCGTAGCAAGATCCTGATCTCCGGCAGCCCCCTCGGCCAGCCACGACGGTGGCTCCACGCGTTGGTCCACGTCGTCCTCCTCCGGAAAGTTGCCTCTCATGAGGTTATCTCCAGATGACCAGTCCATGTTCGTGAGAACGAGACCATCATCCGTGCGTTCACCCATATGACGCCGCCGGCCCCTGGCGCGTTGCGTCCGGCGACCTGCGGCTGTCTCGGCACCTCCGCAGCTCATGATTTCTGAGCTGATAGTCCTCAAAAGAACACTGAGCGCAACCTAATGGCCGCTATTCGGCTGCCGTCGGGTCATCCTGCCCACCGCGCAGGTGCGTCGTGCCGCCAGCTTCCTGCTCCGCCGCGCCGTGGGCCGCCAGTGCGCCGTCGGCCTCCGCCACCTCCGTCGCATCGCCTTCCGCTGCGTCCCCGGTCTCCAGGTCCTCGCCGACGCCCACCGGGGACTCCGCGTTTCGGGCGATGGCGACCAGGCTCTGGCCTTCCGCCAGGTTCATCAGCCGGACGCCCATGGTCTGCCGGCCTGACTGCTTGATCTCCGCCGCGGCCGTCCTGATCACCCCGCCAGCGGAGGTGATGGCGAACACCTCGTCCTCCGGCCGGACCATCAGCGCCCCGACAAGCTCGCCCCTGGCCTCGACGATCCGGGCCGTGAGCACCCCCCTGCCGCCTCTGCCCTGCACGGGATAGTGGTCTGCCGGGGTCCGCTTGGCGTAGCCGCCGCCAGTGGCCACCAGGACGTCCGCGTCCGACCGGACCACGTGCATGCCCAGCAACTCGTCACCGTTGGAGAACCGCATCCCGATCACGCCGGAGGTCGCCCGGCCCATCGGCCGCAGCGCTTCGTCGCTGGCACGGAACCTGATCGCCTGGGCCTGCCTGCTCACCAGCAGCAGGTCGTCCTCCGGCGAGACGAGCCTCGCGGCGATCACCTCGTCGTCCTCGCGGAGGTTGATGGCGATGATGCCGCCCGCCCGCGGCGAGTCGAAGTCGCTCAGCCGTGACTTCTTCACCAGCCCGGAGGACGTGGCGAGGACCAGGTAGGGCGAGACCGAGTAGTCCCGCAGCGCCAGCACCTCGGCGATGCGCTCGTCCGGCTGGAAGGCGAGCAGGTTGGCGACGTGCTGGCCGCGGGCGTCCCTGGCGGTGTCGGGCAGCTCGTATGCCTTGGTCCGGTAGACCCGGCCCTTGTTGGTGAAGAACAGGATCCAGTGGTGGGTCGTGGTGACGAAGAAATGATCCACGATGTCGTCGGTGCGCAACTGGGCGCCGCGCACGCCCTTGCCTCCGCGCCGCTGGGCGCGGTAGAGGTCGGTCTTGGTGCGCTTGGCGTAACCGCCCCGGGTGATCGTGACGACCACGTCCTCCTCGGCGATCAGGTCCTCGACGGACATGTCTCCGTCGTAGGGGATGATCGTCGTGCGCCGGTCGTCGCCGTACCGGCTGACGATGTCGCCGAGTTCCTCGCTGACGATCGCGCGCTGCCGCTCGGGGGAGGCCAGGATCCCCTCGTAGTCCGCGATCTGCGTCATCAGCTCTTCGTACTCGTCTACCAGTTGCTGGCGCTCGAGGGCGGCCAGCTTGCGCAGTTGCATGTCCAGGATCGCGCGGGCCTGGATCTCATCGATGTCCAGCAGGTCCATCAGACCCTGCTGCGCAGCCGCCGCCGACGCGCTAGCCCTGATAAGGGCGATAACGGCATCAATCCGGTCGATCGCCTTGAGCAGGGCACCCAGGATGTGGGCGCGCTCGCGCGCCTTCCGCAGCAGGTACCTGGTCCGCCGGAGGATCACCTCAATCTGGTGCGTGACCCAGTACCTGATCATCTGGTCAAGCCGCAAGGTGCGCGGCACCCCGTCGACCAGGGCCAGCATGTTGGCGCCGAAGGTGTCCTGCAGCTGAGTGTGCTTGTACAGGTTGTTCAGGACGACCTTGGCGACAGCGTCCCGCTTCAGCACGATCACGAGCCGCTGGCCGGTCCGGTCGCTGCTCTCGTCCCTGACGTCGGCGATCCCGCCAACCCGGCCGTCCTTGGCCAGTTCGGCGACCTTCCGCGCGATGTTCTCCGGGTTCACCTGGTACGGGAGCTCGGTGACCACCAGGCAGGAGCGGTTCTTGACGTCCTCCTCGACCGCCACGACGGCCCGCATGATGATCGACCCGCGGCCGGTGCGGTAGGCCTCTTCGATGCCCCGCCGGCCGACGATGATCCCGTGGGTGGGAAAGTCCGGTCCCTTGATCCGTTCGATCAGGGCATCGAGCAACTCGTCGTCGGAGGCGTGGAAGTTGTCCAGGTACCACCGGACGCCGTCGGCTACCTCGCGCAGGTTGTGCGGCGGGATCTTGGTGGCCATGCCGACCGCGATCCCCTCCGAGCCGTTGACCAGCAGGTTGGGGAAACGGCTTGGCAGCACCCTGGGCTCGGCGGACCGGCCGTCGTAGTTCGCCCGGAAATCGACGGTGTCCTTGTCGATGTCCCTGAGCATCTCCATCGCCAGCGGCGCGAGCCTGCACTCGGTGTAGCGCATCGCCGCCGCCGGGTCGTCGCCCCGCGAGCCGAAGTTGCCCTGGCCGTCGATGAGCGGCATCCGCATCGCCCACGGCTGCGCCATCCGGACCAGCGCGTCGTAGATGGCGCTGTCGCCGTGCGGGTGGTAGACGCCCATGACGTCGCCGACCACCCGCGCGCACTTGAAGTAGCCACGGTCCGGCCGGTAGCCGCCGTCGTACATCGCGTACAGGATGCGGGTGTGGACGGGCTTCAGGCCGTCCCGCACGTCGGGCAGCGCCCGGCCGACGATGACGGACATCGCGTAGTCGATGTAGCTCCGCTGCATCTCGAGCTGGATGTCGACCGGCTCGGTGCGGTCCGACCCGCCGCCCGCGGCGCCGCCGGTGTCAAGCTCAGTCACTTGCTGGCCTCTCCCGCTACATTCATGGTCGTGGTGAATCCGGTGGTGCCAGTGCCCGCCCTCTTCACCACGATGGTGGGCCGGACTGGCGAAGCCGTCAGATGTCGAGGAACCTGACGTCCTTGGCGTTCCGCTGGATGAACGCTCGCCGTGCCTCGACGTCCTCGCCCATCAGCACGCTGAACAGCTCGTCCGCCTGCGCGGCGTCGTCCAGCGTGATCTGCCGCAGCACCCGCCTGGCCGGATCCATCGTGGTCTCCCAGAGCTCGCGCGCGTTCATCTCGCCGAGGCCCTTGTACCGCTGTATGCCATCCCGCGGCCTGGGGTCCTTCCGCCCTTCGGCGATGCCCGCCTCGATCACGGCGTCCCGTTCCCGGTCGGAGTACGCGTAGGCGGGGGGCACGCCGCGGCCGTCCCACTTGATCTTGTAGAGCGGCGGCTGCGCGAGGTAGACGTGCCCGGCGTCGATCAGCGGCTTCATGAACCGGAACAGCAGGGTGAGCAGCAGCGTGGTGATGTGCTGACCGTCCACGTCCGCGTCCGCCATCAAGATGATCTTGAAATACCTCAGCTTGGCGATGTCGAACTCGTCGTGGATGCCGGTGCCCAGGGCGGTGATCAGCGCCTGGACCTCGTTGTTCTTCAGCACCCGGTCGATCCTGGCCTTCTCGACATTGAGGATCTTGCCGCGGATCGGCAGGATCGCCTGGAACTTCGGGTCCCTGCCGCCCTTGGCGGAGCCGCCCGCCGAGTCGCCCTCCACCACGTAGACCTCGCAGCGCTCGGGGTCACCGGACTGGCAGTCCGCGAGCTTGCCCGGCAGTCCAGAGCCGCCCATCAGGCTCTTGCGGGTCAGGTCGCGGGCCTGGCGGGCCGCGATCCTGGCGCGCGCCGCCTGGGTGGCCTTGATGATGATGGCCTTGGCCTCACCGGGGTTGCGCTCGAACCAGTCGCGCAGGTGGTCGTTGCAGACCCGCTGCACGAACGACTTGGCCTCGGTGTTGCCCAGCTTGGTCTTGGTCTGGCCCTCGAACTGCGGCTCGGCCAGCTTGACGTGGACGATCGCGGTGAGGCCCTCGCGCACGTCGTCGCCGGTCAGGTTGTCGTCCTTGTCCCGCAGCAGGTTCTGCTCACGGGCGTACCGGTTGACGATGGAGGTGAGTGCCGCCCGGAACCCCTCCTCGTGCGTGCCGCCCTCGGCGGTGTTGATCGTGTTCGCGAAGGTGTGCACGGACTCCGAGTACGAGCCGCTCCACTGCATCGCGATCTCCGCCGATATCCCCTCGCCGTCACCGCCGAAGTCGATCACCGTCGCGTGCGCCGCTTCCTTCGAAGCGTTCAGGTACCGGACGAAGTCGGCGATGCCGCCCTGGTAGCAGTAGCTGACGACGTGCGGCTCGCCGTTGACGTGGTCGGGCCGCTCGTCGGTCAGCGTGATGGCCAGGCCACGGTTCAGGAACGCCATCTCCTGCAGCCGCCTGGACAGCGTCTCGAAGGACCACACGATCGACTCGAAGATATCGGGATCCGGCCAGAACGTGACGGTCGTCCCGGTCTCGTCGGTCGGCTCGCCCCGGCGCAGGTCCGTCACCATGGCGCCGCGCGCGTAAGCCTGCCGCCAGGTGTAGCCGTCCTTGCGGACCTCGACCTCCAGCCGGGCGGAGAGCGCGTTGACTACCGAGACGCCGACGCCGTGCAGGCCGCCGGAGACGGCGTAGGACTTGGCATCGAACTTGCCGCCGGCGTGCAGAGTGGTCAGCACCACTTCCAGGGCGGGGCGGTGCTCCACCGGGTGCTCGTCGACCGGGATGCCGCGGCCGTCGTCCCAGCCGCGGACGCCGCCGTCGGCCAGCAACGTGACCTCGATCCGGTCGCAGTACCCGGCCAGGGCCTCGTCGACGGCGTTGTCGACTACCTCGTAGACCAGATGGTGAAGTCCGCGCTCGCCGGTCGAGCCGATATACATGCCCGGCCGCTTCCGTACGGCCTCCAGGCCCTCAAGGACCGTGATCGAGCGTGCGTCATACGACAAAGTGGATGCTCCTCCTGGAACGGACACCCGCGGGCGCGGCGCCCCGCCGCCGTCTGCCCTGGTGCGCTCCCATTTTACCTGGGAGTACCGTCAGGCTCAGCCGTACGTGTCACGCGGGCCGCGGCTATCTCGCGTCCTCCACTGGCCCGGGCGCCTCGGCCCCGCCGGGCCGCGCACCTTCACCCGCCGTACCGCTCCGTCGCCGAGCTCGGCATTCAGCCTGCGCACCAGCGCGGCCGCGAGCAGCCGGACCTGGGTCGCCCACGCGGTGGAGTCGGCGGCAATGGTCAGCTCCCCGTCCGCGAAGCCGTCCGGCCTGGTGTGCGCGGCAAGCTCGGGGCCGACGATGTGCTCCCACTGGCCGAACACCCTGCCCACGGCGGCGGCAAGCCGCCAGCCGCGGGCGTCGATGAGCCCTCCGATGGCGGCGCTCAGCGCCTCCGGGTCCTCCCGGTGCCGTCGCCGCCCGGCGCTCCCAGGCTGGCCAGCGACCGCCCCATCGGCGAGCCGGCCGGGCCAGTTTCCCCTGGCCGCCGCGTCGGCCTTCGCGCTCAGCAGGGCCTCGCGGGCGAGCTGCGCACGGCCGACCGGATCGGCGGCCGGGCCGGTCGCGGGCACCGCCTGGCGACCGGGCGCTACCCTGCCCCCCTCGTGCTCAGGCGCTGCGCCATGCTCGGGCACCGCACCGTCCTCAGGCACGGGTGATCGCTCCGCCGGCCACGTCGAATCTGGCTCCGGCCAGCCTGGCCGGGACGTCGGCGGGCACCGCAGCGGTCACCAGCACCTGCTCGGCAGCACCGACCAGCCTGGCAAGGCGGTCCCGCCGTCCTGCGTCCAGCTCGGCGAAGACGTCGTCCAGCATCAGCACAGGATCCTCTCCGTCAGATCGCAGCAGCTCGTAGGCGGCCAGCCGGAGCGCGAGCGCGAGCGACCAGGACTCGCCGTGACTCGCGTAGCCACGCGTGGGCAGCTCGCCGATCCTCAGCTCCAGCTCGTCCCGGTGTGGTCCGACCAGGCAGACGCCACGGTCGAGCTCGGCGCTGCGCGCCGCGGCCAGCGCCTCGCGCAGCACGTCCGCCAGCTGCGCCTGGGCGCCCGCTGGCTCGTTCTTCCCTCCGAACGGCTGGCGGTAGGTCATTCCCGCCGCTCCGTCGTCCCCTGACACGGCCGCGTACGCCTTGGCCACCAGCGGCCGGATCGCCGCGACGAGCTCCAGCCGGCCGGCGGTCAGCTCCGCGCCCGTCCTGACCAGCTGGTCGTCCCAGGCGTCGAGCGCGCTTGGCGCGCCGCCGCCCCGGGCCCGGGCGGACTTCAGCAGGGCGGTGCGCTGCCGAAGCACCCGCTCGTAGTCGGCCCGGGTACCCGCGTACCGGGGCGCGGTCGCGACCAGCAGGTCGTCAAGGTAGCGGCGCCGCTGGTCGGGGTCGCCCTTGACGACCGTGAGGTCCTCGGGCGCGAACAGCACGCAGCGCAGCGTGCCGAGCACCTCGCGCGGCCGGGGCATCGGGACCCGGTTCAGCCTGACCCGGTTCGCCCGCCCCGGGTTGACCTCGATCTCCACCAGGTGCTGCCCGGCTTGCGAGGTCACCGCCGCGCGCAGGATCGCCCGGGCCGCGCCGCGGCGGATCAGCGGGGCGTCGGCGGAGACCCGGTGACTGCCGAGCGTCGCGACGTACGCCGCCGCCTCGACCAGGTTGGTCTTGCCCTGCCCGTTTGCTCCCGTGAACGTGCTCACGCCCGGCGCGAGGCTCAGGTCGGCCGAGGCGTAGCAGCGGAAATCGGTCAGCTCGAGCCGGGTGAGGTGCACGGCATCGCACACTACTGGCAGGTGGCGTCATCGGCCGCCGCGGCGTGCCCGCCGCGCTGGCTGCGCGGGGCCGGCACCGCTACCCGCCCAGCCGGATCGGCATCAGCAGGTACCGGTAGTCGGGCTGGCCGTCCGGCGCTGGCTTGCCGGTGATCAGCGCGGGCTTGCCGGGCTCGGTGAACGCGATCCTGGCCAGGTCCGAATCGATCGCGGCCAGGCCGTCCAGCAGGTACTGCGGGTTGAAGGCGACGGAAAGGTCATCTCCCTCGTAACTCGCCTCGAGGATCTCCACCGCCTGCGCCTCGTCTCCACTGCCCGCCTCGAGAACGAGCTCGCCGGGGGTGAACGCCAGCCGGACGGCGGTGTTGCGCTCGGCGACGAGCGCAACCCGCTTGACCGCCTCCGCCAGCTGCGCCGTGGAGATCTCCGCCACCGAGTTGACGTGCGTCGGCAGCAGCGCCTGGTACCGCGGGAACTCGCCGCCGAGCAGCCGGGTGGTGGTGCGCCTGCCCGCGCCCTCGAACCCGATCATCCCGTCGCCGCCCTGCCCGGCGTCGCCGGGCAGGGCAAGCGCTATCGACACCTCCGCGCCCGACGTCAGCGCCCGCGCCGTCTCGGCGAGCGCCCGGGCCGGCACGAGCACGGCGGCGGACATGTCCGGCCGGGAAGGCGTCCACCGCAGCTCGCGCATGGCCAGCCGGTACCGGTCGGTGGAAATGAGGGTCAGGACGTCGCCCTCGATCTCGATCCTGATCCCGGTCAGCGCGGGCAGCGTGTCGTCCCGGCCGGCAGCGGTCGCCGACTGACTTACCGCGGAGGCGAACGCGTCGCTTCCCACCAGGCCGGCCGCGGGCGGCATCTCCGGCAGCGCGGGGTATTCGTCCTCGGGCATGGTCAGCAGCGTGAAGGTCGAGCTACCGCAGGTGAGGACCGCGCGCGCGCCATCCGAGCTGATCTGCACCGGCCGGCTGGGCAAGCTCCGGCTGATCTCGGCGAGCAGCCTGCCGGAGACCAGGGCGCTGCCCTCCTCCTCGGCGCTCACCGGTATCCGGGCCTGCGCCGAGACGTCGTAATCGAAGCTGGACAGGATGAACTCGGATGCGGCGTGCAACCGCATCCCGGCGAGCACCGGGACGGTCGGGCGGGCCGGGAGCGCGCGCGCGGTCCACGCTACGGCCTCGGCCAGGACGTCACGTTCTAGCTGGATCTTCATGCGATGCTGCCCCCGTTCTCGGGACGTGCCAGCGGGCCCGGCTCGCGGCCGGTGCTGCCTGCTTGGTACTTGACGTATCAATGAAAGAGAGAGAAGTAGTAGTCATAGGGTCGGTGGACGCTGGGGAAATCCGACGTTCTCGCAGGCCATGGCCGGTGCGGGCGTCCACAGCGCCTGTGCTAAGGAGCGGCGGCGCAGCGGCGACCCTGTGGATGGCCGCGTGCCCCCCGCCATTCGGCAGCCGGTTACCCCCCGGCCTCTTGGAGTTGTCCTCCGCTTTTCCCAAGCGCATCCACAGGTTTGTCCACAGCCTGTGCGCACTGATTGTCGCGCGAGGCAATGCTTTGTAACCGTTCACCCGGACCGCGCCTGCTGCTTGATGCGGTTGGTGAGCTCGGTGACCTGGTTATAGATCGACCGCCGCTCGGCCATCAGGGACCGGATCTTCCTGTCCGCGTGCATCACGGTGGTGTGATCGCGGCCGCCGAACTGCTGCCCGATCTTGGGCAGCGACAGGTCGGTGAGCTCGCGGCACAGGTACATGGCGATCTGCCGGGCGGTGACCAGGACCCGCGACCGGGACGTACCGCAGAGGTCGTCGATCGACAGCCCGAAGTAGGAGGCGGTCTGGCCCATGATGGTGGAGGCCGTGATCTCCGGGCCCTGCGCCTCGGGGATGAGGTCCTTCAGCACGATCTCGGCCAGCTGAAGATCGACGGACTGGCGGTTGAGGCTGGCGAAGGCGGTAACCCTGATCAGCGCGCCCTCGAGCTCGCGGATGTTGGTGGAGATCCGGCTGGCGATGTACTCCAGCGCTTCCGGCGGGGCATTAAGGCCCTCCTGGACCGCTTTCTTGCGCAGGATGGCGATGCGGGTCTCCAGTTCGGGCGGCTGGACATCGGTGAGCAGGCCCCATTCGAACCGGCTTCGCAGCCGGTCCTCGAGTGTCACCAGGCGCTTGGGCGCGCGGTCGCTGGAGATCACGATCTGCTTGCTCGCGTTGTGCAGGGTGTTGAAGGTGTGAAAGAACTCCTCCTGAGTTCCTTCCTTGTTCTCCAGGAACTGGATGTCGTCCACCAGCAGCACGTCGACGTCGCGGTAACGGCGCCGGAAGCCGTCCTGCTTGCCGTCCCTGATCATGTTGATGAAGTCGTTGGTGAACTCTTCCGAGCTGACGTACCGCACCCGGACGCCCTGGTAGAGGCTCTGCGCGTAGTGGCCGATGGCATGCAGCAGGTGGGTCTTGCCCAGCCCTGAGTCGCCGTAGACGAAGAGCGGGTTGTACGCCTTGGCCGGCGCCTCGGCGACCGCGACCGCGGCGGCGTGCGCGAACCTGTTGCTCGACCCGATCACGAACGTCTCGAAGGTGTACTTCGGGTTGAGCCGTGCCTGGCCGGGCCGCGGCGCACTGTGGCCGAGCGTGGTGCGGCCGGGAATGGCCGGCTGCCGCGGCCGCCCGGTGACCGGATCCATCCCGCCGCCCGCTAGCTCGTGATCCGGCGTGGTCGCGTCGCCGATGCCGGGAAGCGTGCCCAGGGGTGCCGTGGTCGCGTCGTGCTCCGCGATGCCGCCGCGGCCGGGGTCGCGGTCGGTCATCCGATGACCGGCGCCGATGCCGTGCTCAGCGCCGGCCTGCCCGGTGGACGCCGGGTGCTCGGGTCCGGCGGCGGGCAGCGGGATCGCCGCGATCACTGCGGGGTCGACGGTCACTGCCAGCTGGATGCTGCGGCCGAGTTCCCTGGACAGGGCGTTCGTGATCAGCGAGCGGAGCCTCGTCTCGAGCTGCTCTTTCACGAACTCGTTCGGCGTGGCGATCAGCGCCGTGTTCTCGACAAGCCCGAGCGGGCGGGTCAGCTGGAGCCACGCACGCTGGGCCGGCTCGATGTGCATTTCGTTCAGCTCTTCGAGGGACCGGGCCCACACCTCCGCGAGGTCCGCTTCGCTCATTGACCGTCCACCTCGCGCCAGCCCCCACATGTGATCAACAGGTTTTTCCACAGGTTGTGCACGTCGGTTTGCGTTCTGTGGCCGCTCCTTCGCCGCCGCTGGCAGATAGCTCGGCGATCGACTGGGCCGGGGGGCGCCCGCATCCCGGGACCGCTGTCCACAGCCTAGGGCCCGGCTCCGGGGTGCGGAGCGCGAATGGCGTTGTTGCGTCGGCCGTCCGGGCCCGGCGGCTTGACCGGCGCTAGCTGGTGCGCGTAACGTACATTGGTCCGGTCAACCCGGCGCTAGTTCAGCCTGTGCGGAATCTGCCTGGCCTGGCGGCCTGGCTGATGCGCCGTCCGCAACTCTCGCCCTATCTGGAGCCCTAGTGAGCAAGCGCACGTTCCAGCCGAATAACCGCCGCCGCGCGAAGACGCATGGTTTCCGGCTGCGCATGCGCACCAGGGCCGGGCGCGCGGTTCTCGCCGCGCGGCGCCGCAAGGGCCGCGCACGGGTCAGTGTCTGACCTGCGCAGCCGCCCTTCGCCGCGGTGACCGCCGATGCTTCCCGCAGCGGCCAGGATGCGGCGGCGGGCGGAGTTCTCCGAGACGGTCCGCGGCGGCGGCCGGGCCGGGCGGAAGCTGCTGACCGGCCACCTGCTGCTGCGTCCCGGCCGCGATGAGCCGGCCCGCGTGGGGTTCGTGGTGAGCCGCGCCGTGGGCACTGCGGTGGTGCGTAACCGGGTCCGGCGGCGGCTCCGTCACCTGGCCCGCGGGTATCTGGGGTCGCTTCCTGGAGGTAGCCTGCTTGTGGTACGCGCCAATCCCCTGGCCGCGACCGCACGCCAGCCGGATCTCGCCGCCGATCTCGACCTGGTACTCGGCACTTTGCTGCGGCGGCAGGGCGGGACGCTGCGTCGGTGATGACCACGACATCGGGCAAGACCAGGGACCGGCCATCGGCCGCCGCCCGGGTTCTCGTCGCGGTGATCACCGGATACCGGCGCCTGGTCAGCCCGCTGCTGGTGCCGCGATGCCGGTTCCTGCCGTCCTGCAGCGCCTACGCGCTCGAGGCCGTCCGGCTGCATGGCGCGCTGCGCGGCGGCTGGCTCGCCGCGCGGCGGCTGAGCCGGTGCCACCCGTTCCACGCCGGCGGCCTTGACCCGGTGCCCGCCCGTCAGGGGACCGCGCCGCCTGGAGACGGGCGGACGCTGTCGATGAGATCACAAGGGAGCTAGCTGGTGAACCCGCTTAACCCGCTCTACGACGCGGTCGCGTGGGTGGTCAGTCGCATCTACGGCGTGCTGAGCCCGGTCTTCGGCGCCAGCAGCGGCTGGACCTGGGCGCTGACGATCGTGCTGCTCGTGGTCCTCATGCGACTGATCATGGTGCCGCTGTTCATCAAGCAGATGCACACCACCCGCCGGATGACGGCGCTCGCGCCGCAGATGAGCGCGCTGCGCAAGAAGTACAAGAACGACAAGCAGACGCTCAACTCCGAGACGATGAAGCTCTACCAGGAGGCGGGCGTCAACCCGCTGATGGGCTGTCTCCCCGTGGTCGCCCAGCTGCCCATGTTCTTCGCCCTGTTCAGCGTGCTCAAGGCCATCGCCGAGTGGACGCACGGGACGCCGAAGTACGGCCTGACGACCAAGATGGTGAGCAGCGCCAAGACCGCGAAGATCCTGGGCGTCACGATCGCCGACAAGTTCCTGTCCTCGGGCACCCCACTGCACATCAGGCTCGTCATCGTGCTCACCGTCCTGGTCAGCATGGCCACCACGTACCTGACCATCCGGCAGAGCATGAAGCGCGGCATGATGCCCGCGGCGACGCCGGACAACCCGATGGGTCAGTCGCAGAAGTACATGGCGTACGTCATGCCGTTCTTCGCGCTCTCCGGCTTGTACTGGCCGTTCGGGCTGGTGCTCTACTGGGTGACGACGAACGTGTGGACGCTTGGCCAGCAGTACCTGCTGTTCAAGAGATACCCTCAGCCGCTCCCGGCGGGGGCTGCCGCCGTGGAAGGGGCCGCAGCGCCGGCCCTGTCACCGCGCCGGGCCGCGCCGCGCCTGCCGCGGCGGCCGGCCGCAGATTCCAACGGGTCGGCAGGATCCGGCTCGGCTGGCGGCGGCCGTGAGTCCGGGAGTTCCTGGGCGCCCGTGCGCCCGGGGGCAGACGGCGACAAGCAGCCTGGCCGGGCGGCCAAGCCGGCGTCGCAGGGGAAGCCCGCTGGCACCGCTCGGCCGGCGTCGCAGGGGAAGCCCGCAGGCACCGCTCGGCCGGCGTCGCAGGGGAAGCCCGCAGGCACCGCTCGGCCGGCGTCGCAGGGGAAGCCCGCAGGTACCGCTCGGCCGTCAGCCAACGGCAGCCCCAACGGCAGTGGCAACGGTGCCGGCGGCGGGATCTTGCGTCGGCTGGGCAAGGGGCGCGCGGATCCCGAACCGCAGCCCGAGACGCCCGAGGTTAAGCTCGTCAGGCAGCAGCGGCAACGGCGGTCGCGAAGCAAGCGCTCCGGCAAGGGGTAGTGCCCGCGGCCGAGACCTGGCCGTTGTCAGGAGTGGTCGATCCCGACAGTAGGAGGGCACGGTAGTGACTCAAGGCGAGAACGCGGTCGCCGAGCCGTACCCGGACGCTGCACGGCAGCGTCCGGCGGATGTAGTCGGCGAGTCGGCCGCGGTGCCCTCGGGCGAGAGCGGCACGGCGGACGGATCGACGGACGGATCGGCGGGCGCAACGCAGCCGACGCAACCACCGGACGGGGATGAGCCGGCCGCGATCGATCTTGCCGACCTTGAGCTGGAAGGCGAGATCGCGGCCGATTACGTCGAGGGACTACTCGACGTGGCCGATCTGGACGGCGACATCGACATGGACGTGGAGGGCGACAGGGCACTGGTCTCCGTGGTCGGCGCGACGCTCGACGAGCTGGTCGGCCCGCACGGCGAGGTGCTCGACGCGCTGCAGGAGCTGACCAGGCTTGCCGTGCACCGGCAGACAGGGGCGCGTACCAGGATCATGCTGGACGTGGGCGGGTACCGGCAGCGGCGCCGGGCCGAGCTGACGGAGGCGGGCCGCCTCGCGGCGGACGAGGTCATGCGGACCGGCGTCGCGAAGAAGCTGGATGCGATGAACCCGTTCGAGCGGAAGGTCGTGCACGACGCAGTCGCCGCCGCCGGGCTGCGGAGTGAGTCCGAGGGCGAGGAACCGGATCGCCGGGTGGTCGTGCTGCCTGTCGGCTAGGTGACCCAGGACTGCGCAGCCGGTCGGCGCCGTGGGCCGTGGCCGCGGGATCTCCTCGGCGGACGCCGCATCGCGGGCCTGGCTGGCGAGTTCGCGCCGGGAGAGTCAGGTGCCTGAGCAATGTCCAAGCAGGAAGATCCGCCCGTCGCGCCGCCCGCTGCCGTGCAGATCTTTGGGTCGGCGATCGGCCTGGCCGAGCGGTACGCCGGGCTGCTCGCCGGGCCCGGGGTGGAGCGGGGTCTGCTCGGGCCGGGCGAGACCGCGCGCCTCTGGGACAGGCATCTGCTCAATTGCGCGGTGGTTGCCGAGCTGGTGCCATCCCCGTGTTCGCTGATTGATCTCGGGTCCGGTGCCGGTCTACCCGGTATCGTCCTGGCGATGCTGCTCCCGGACGTGACCGTTACGTTGCTCGAGCCGATCGCCCGGAGAGTCACCTTCCTGCAGGAGTGCGTCGAGATCCTGGGCATGGCGAACGCCGAGGTGCGACGGGGGAGGGCAGAGGATCTCGCTGGCCAGCTTGCCGCCGACGTGGTGACCGCCCGTGCGGTCGCGCCGATGGACAAGCTGGCAGGTCTCGCGGTCGGGCTGCTGAAGCCGGGCGGCCTGGTTCTCGCGATCAAAGGTTCCGGGG
>Ga0302314_10003729_pt1 | contig 28045 bp, 27 predicted proteins | sample III_Palsa_N2_3_FD_200533 | JGI IMG/M metagenome (GOLD analysis project Ga0302314, IMG submission 200533) | Peat permafrost microbial communities from Stordalen Mire near Abisko, Sweden - III_Palsa_N2_3 | ecosystem: Environmental > Terrestrial > Soil > Palsa > Peat permafrost | place: Sweden...
AATACTCGGTTTCCCTCCTACTTGCTATCCAAGCTACGGGGCTTCTGACTGTTGCCCCGGCAGGTCTGTCCCCTGCTGATCAAGCCAGCCTTCGCTGGACGCACGCTTCAGACATTTCGTCACCTCCCATGCCTGCTCCGGGTACTTCCGGCTGGAGCATTTGCCGGGTGGGGCTTGCACCCACTGGAAAGCGCCGCCTTTTCACGGCGCACGCCACAAGCGGTCGTTCACGACCGGCAGCTTTGATGTGCTTCGCTGAAGCGATGGGCGCCACTGAGCGAAGGTGAATGTGAGCACGCTGAACGCGTGCCTCAGCGGCGCTTCCTGACTCCAGAGGCGGCTGACCACGACGGCGAAAACGGGATGGAAGCTTCCGAGTTCGATTGCCTGCGCCATCTACTGTTGAGCGTGAGGCCGTGCGACGCATTCCGCGATGTCGTGACAAGTGCCCGCAGGTTTCGCAAGCCATGCGTCGTCTGAACGCACGCTGACTCAAATCTGGTCGAACCGACGTCGATATGCCGGCACGTGTCCTGAACACGAGCCGCTCCGAAAAGACAACGCGAGCGGTGCAGGCGTGGCGCCGAAATGCTCTACCGGACGGTTCGACGCCGCTCGTCTGGCAGTCCGCCCGTACTCCTTGTTTCACTTCGGAGAATCAAATGCCCATTTACGTGATCGCTCGTTCGGCGACATTGGCCTCCCTGTTTTCGCTGACCATGTGCGCGGCGCTCGTTGCCTGCGGCGGCTCCAGCAGTCCCGCACCGGCGCCTGCTCCGACGCCTGCCCCCGCACCCGCTCCGACGGCGACGCCGACGTCCTTCAAGAGTGCCAGCGCCGACGCGCAGAAGAAGATCATGTCGGAGATGCCGCATCTAACGAACGCGAGCATCGTCACTGGGCTCAACGACGCTCCGATGTTCCATTGGCGCGGCCTCTTCCCAGAAGCTGTCGCCGCCGACTTCGGCTTGAGCGGGATCTGGGATCCGGAATCCGGCGCCGCGCCGCGTGGCGGCGACTTCGCCGTGAACAACCTCTACATCGGCGGCGGCTTCACCTGCTCGTCGCCGGACGTCAACACCTGCACCAAGGACGGCGTGACAGTCGCAAACCTTGAGTCACTCAAGAACTACATGGGCCAGGCGCTCGACCCGAATTTCCTGAACAGCAACGGTGCCTCGATCACCGTATTCGGCCGCCTGCAGAGCGCCTTGATGGTGCCCTGCGCGCTCGGTCAGCTTACGACGACACTCGATACCGACGGACTGCCACCTGCCGGCGCGCTCACCTTGAGCTTCCCGAGCGACACCACCAACGCGGTCTACCAAGTCGCCTCTTCGGGCGGTTGCGGCCTGCCTTCGGAATTGGCTGGCATGAGCATCTCCGGCACGGTGACGGCCGTCAGCGCCGGCGCGTATGCCAAGAAGATCGTGATGGCAACCCCTGGTGGTACCAGCAGCACCGTCTGGGTCAAGCTGGACGCCACGGCGGGTACGATGGATCTGATGACGCTGGAAGACCAGCGCCCGCAACGTTACGCGGCGGACCGGGCGATCGTGCACATGTCCAACCTCGGCACCGCCGGCGCTGCGAAGATCGCGTTCGAGTACGTGAGCATGGGCTCGGCCGATGGAAGCAATTCGGACAGCTGCTTCTCGACCTCGAACGGCTGGAGCTGCGACTTCGACCTTCATCGCGGCTATATCGATGAAGCGGCGGACGTCGCCGTTCTGGTGTCGACGATGGGTTCGCCCTCGACGTCAACCGACGGTACCGGCGTTGCGGCGCCGACCAGCTACATCCGCTACACGGCGGCTGCGAAGCCAAGCGCACTTGCCGCTTGTACAGCCGGCACGAGCTGCACCGGCACGTTGGCGTTGAGCATCACGGCAGACGGTCAGCAAATGCCGACGACCGCCGGTGCCTACCCCTCCGCGGGCAACGCCTACGCGGCCTGCGTGGATCTGGCCTCGCGCTCGATTGCGACCGACGACACGCTGGCGTGCGACGTGACCGGCTCCTCCATTCTCGCCCCTGGCGGCGCCTCGGCGATGATCGAAGCCACACGGGAGGTCTACGCGGGCGATGTCATGGTGACCCTGCTTGCCGGCACGACCGACAGCACGATCCTGGCGTTCACCGGCGCGGCGGACATCTTTACCGCACCGGATACGCATTGACTCAACCTGGCTTGCTCCATCGGTACCGTCCTCCGGGCACCGATGTGCGCATTGCGAACGCAAAAGAATTGCGGTACCACAGTCGACGTCAGCTGCTCCCGGAACGCTACAGCCGATTCCAATCCATATAGCTCAACATCTTAGGAAAAGCGATTCTGCCGCCCGGAGGCACCTCGATTGAGGCGTTTTGCTGTTTGCTCAGACTGATCACGCAAATGGCATGACCGACGCACTTGCTGCGTACGTGCTCGGGGGGCGGCTCATTCGAGGGCGCCGCTCGATTCTTGCCGCGCCTGCGTCGCCGACGTCGCCGTTCGTCGAAGGCAATCGGTCGACTTGGCGGCAGCCATATGGAACCGTTGACGCGCCGCGAAGCTCAGGGCGTGAGGCCCTTGGAGCGGCCTTTTGCCGCTTGCCCAGAGGGCGCGGTCGAACGGGCTGCCACCGTGACCGGGCCAAGATCCTTGGCGATCGCCGCGAAGACCTTTCCCCACGCCTTGGACCCAGTCTTTTGAGCCCCGAGCGAGACCGCCAGGGATTCGAATTGACTCGACGCGGAGAGGGCCTGGTCGACGCCGTCCATGGCGATCGCTTCGGACAGGCCGAGCTTGTCCGCGAAGCGGAGGAGGTCGGCGCGCGAGATGTCCACGCCGACGTCCGATACGGTCATCGTGTGCCAGCCGGAGGGGCCCTTGTTGGGGCAGAGGTCGAACGCTGGTGAGAGCTGCCAACGCCCCGTCCGATCCATGCAGAAGGCAAAGTTCTTGCTGTGGTCGTCGCGCATGCTCAGGGCGACATTGAAGCACGCTTGGCGATAGATGCGCTCGGCCTCCGGAGCTCCGGAAAGCCGGGCGGAAACTTGGGCCAGGTGGAAGTAGTCGAGCTTGGGTACCCGGAAGTCGTCGTTGAGCAGCGCGGCCAAGCTTTGGACGAAGATGCGGCCGCCGTCGGGAAGGCGATCGAACCGCTCGACCGCCAGCGCGGCTCCGTTGGGATGGCTCAGCAACCTCGCGCGGGCGGCGTCGACGCCGTGCCGCCGCGCGAGATCGAGACAGGCGGCCTCGTAGAAGGGCTCGTTGAGGTCGCCTCGGGCCGGCGCGAACTTCACGAGGCAGGGCGTGAAGCCGGCGGGCGTCCTGGTGTCGTCGCCGAGCAGGGCTTTGCTCCCGTCGGCGCTCACTGCAGCCCAGAATTTCGGGCGCGCGCCATGCGCGGAACCACCTGCCCTGATGGCCGCTTCGGGGATGTCCTTGAAGTCCTCCACGTCGGCCTTGGCCGCGTGTTCGCCAAGCTCCGATAGCTCCATCAGCTTGCGGTCTTCCCCTGCTTGGATGACGGGGGCGTAGGTCAGCGCTCCGATGCCGCGTGAGCCCACCCACGCCAAGCGGTGGATGGGCGTGGCGATGCCGTGGCCATACCCGGCCGAGGCGAGCGACTTGTCCATGAGCCGCAGGCCGAATCCGTCCGGGATCGAATCGGCAAGCATGCCGTGGAGCCCGCCAAAGGGCGTCGGCGTAGCCATGTGCACGCCGGGGGCAAGGGGCAGGTGCAGGGGCGAGAGATTCAGGCCCGAAGCCAGGGCTTCAGACGTCCACTGGAAGGCTGCCAGCCGCTGGCTGGCCACCCAAAGGCATTCGCCCAGGGGCATGGGGGCGGAGGTCGCCCCGAAATCCAGACTGACCCGCAGCCTCTGCGAAGCCGTCATACGCGGGTACGCACCCGAGCTGCGTCGTTGCGCGCGGCTTCGATCCGCTCGATCTCGTCGAGGCTCCGCGGCTTGGGCTGGCAGGCGTCCAAGATACCGGCGGTCATGCCGAGCGCGCTGGCGACGCGCAGGAAGGTCACGAGCTCAACCTTGCCGCCGCCTTCGAGGTTCTTGATCGCCTGCAGGCTTGCATTGCTGAGCTTGGCCAGATCCTCTTGGCGCAGGCCTCGAGCGGCTCGCGCCAGGCGGGTGTTGCGGCCGATTTCGTGGGCCAATTCGGCCGGGCTGGCGAGTTCGTAGATCATGGAGCTTCAAAGCGCCGTTAAATCGATGATCAATTATAACAGTGTTCATGAGCGCTACAAAGGTCGGGGAAATAGGTTGCCAAGCGCAGACCGGCACCTTCGTGCGTGTCGACACAGAGTTGGCTAAATCGACACTGAGTTGCAAGACAACAGCGATCAAAGCCGTGCTCACCACCGAACACGCGGGTGGGCAGGGAAGTGCGCTATGCCGCCCGCGATGCCACGCATCCGGGTATGCAACCAAGATCACTTCTCTTGCCGTCCCGCCCGTCTTGGGAATCCGAACCCGAACCTTCAATCGGATGCGCTCGCGACTGTACGAGCGCTGGTACCCACTCGCCGGACTGCAGGGACACCCCGACAACATCAAGGTTACGCTGGACTACGGCGGTCCGCGTGAACCCTCCTGACGAGCTTTGACTCTGGTGCGACAAGGCTGTACTGCCAGGCTCGGCCGGCACGCGTTACATAGGGTTTGTACTGACATATCAGGCCCTTGAACCCGTCAACCGCGAACCTAGTTTCTGCGTCGTAGAAATCGCCACCAACCGATTCGGAGAGGACTGAATCATGGCCACTTCAACGACAATTTCGTGCACTCGCCGCACGTCGCGGCGCACCACGACCGGCAACATGCGCTGGATGAGCGAGCGTCAACTCGACGCGTATCTCCAGACCCGCGAGACGCTCAGGCGCGTCAGCAGCCTTGCGCGGTCGTCAGCCCGGGCTTCCCAGCCCGCAGCGCCCCCTTCTTCTCCCTAAGCGTTCGCACGCCGCGTTACATCCTTGGCTTTGCCACGCGGGAGAACTCGTGCCTACGTGTTTCTAACTCGGGTGCTCGCAGCATCCGGCCAACCATCCCCTGAAGGAGCTTCAACATGCTTGACACCATGCTTTCGCGGCCTCAGAGCCTGTTTGACCAACTCGACGCCATGCAGCGCCTGCTGTCGAGGTCGCTAGGAGCCGAAGGCGCGCCTGGCGGCATCCGTTCGGTTGCTTACGGCGCGTTCCCTGAAATCAACGTGGGCCGTACGCCCTCGAGCGTCGAAGTCTTCGCCTTCGCGCCGGGCATCGATGCCTCGTCGCTGGACGTGACCATCGAACGCAACGTGCTGAAGATTTCCGGGACGCGACCGTCGGCCGTCCTGAACCGGGACGCCAAGGTGCAGCTGTACGCAAACGAACGTCAAGAAGGCCGCTTCTCGCGTGCGGTCTCGCTTCCCGACGACGTCGACCCCCTCAAGGTGGAAGCGAACTATCGCGACGGCATCCTGCGCATCAGCATCGCGCTGAGCGCCGCCGCCCAACCGCAACGCATCGCGGTGAAGTGACTCATCGCGTGTCTTGAACCTCAAGGAGAACCAACATGGCTGACCGCAACGAAATCACGACCACGAAGGCCGCCGAGTCACACCAACATCCTGTCTCGCCGGCGGTGGACATCTTCGAAGACGCAGGCGGCATCACGCTGCTCGCCGACATGCCGGGTGTCGCGAAAGACCGCCTCGACGTCAAGCTCGACGGCGACAACCTCTCCATCGAAGGCAGCGTCGAGATGAACTTGCCATCCGAGATGCGCGCCCTGTGGGCAGAAGTGAACGTGCCGCGCTTCCGCCGCTCGTTCACGCTCAGTCGCGAACTGGATGCGACGCGCATCGAAGCCAACCTGAAGGATGGCGTGCTGACGCTGCGAGTGCCCAAGCAGGCTCATGCTCAGCCGCGGCGCATCCAGGTGACGGCTGGTTGACCCTGGAGCAACGCGATGGACGGCCAACTACCTTGGCTGCCCGTCGCCCCTTGGCGGGAGAAAATCATGGAGTGCTACCGCGTTCACGTCCCAGTAGGGACTCGAGTCGATGGCGCGACCGCCGATGGCGCCGTGACCTATGTCCTTCCTGGCGAGTACTTGGTTCATCGGCTCTTCCCGAAAGTGCCGACGCTGTTCTCACCGGTGCTGCGCTTTGTGGGCGCGGACCCGACCGGGCGTGACGTTCACGTGGCACTGGGGGCACTGCGCAATCTGCCGGCGTCGCTGGGTGTCTCTGTCGCTCGTGTTCAGGGGCAGCATGACCGCCAAGCGGCCGCTTAGCGGTCGGGAAACGCCGGTTGCTTGAGCTTCCCTGCGACAACGGGCACTCGCAGCGAACGTCGCAACGTGCTCAATGAAACAGAAGGCTCGCGGCGCAACGTGTTGTGATCCGCGACGTCTTCCCAGCCGCAGCACAGGCCGTAAGCACGCTGCGCGATCAGGCTGCGAATGTCGTGGCGGACGCTGGCTGCGCGCCGGCCGTCGGCAAATACGCGCGCTGCCGCGCGCGTCAAGCCAATGCGGTCATGGCTGACTGCCGGACATCGTCCTCGCTGGAGCCGAGCACGAAAGGCAACGGATCCGCGAGGTCGTGGCCCGGCAGGTCCGACTCGAGCAGAGGACGCTTGGGACTTGAAACCGCCCTTCATCTGCGATGAATGCCGCGGTCGCGGCGTCGGTGGACTCGCCGCTCCGCTGGGCAGTCGCCGCCTCCCATGAACTTGGGGGGCTTGATTGGAGTTCTCCGCATACCATCGCCTCGCCACTTTGCAGTCGGGCATACATCGACGCGAGGTCGGCCCCTCAACGAACGATGCTCTCCGGGAGGATTTCATGACACGTCACCGCCGCGCGGTTGCCGCTGCGATCGCACTTTCCGCCTTCGCCTTACCTGTGCTCGCGGCGGCCACTGCCGACGCCCGCTTCGATGACTTCAAGGTCAGCCTGCTCAAGCTCGACGCCGCGGGCCCTGCTCCGTCGGCCTCGTTCACAACATCTGGCGGCAGCGACGCGTTCGTGTCCTTCCTCGACTCGAGCGGCAAGCTGATCTGGTCCGGATCGCAGTTTGGCGGCACTGCCTTCGCGCCCACGGCCATGGCCGAGACGGACGGAGGCGGCCTGTCCGGATACGCGTTTCTATCTGGCGACGCTGAAGGCGCCGATGGCGCCACCATCGCGGCCGGCGTTCGCGTCAGTGGAGACGCAGCGGGCAACTTGCGCTCCGGCGACGACGGTGTGTTACTTGGCGACGGAGGCCCGCTGATGTCGTTCACCCTTGGGACGAATACGCTGCTGGAGGTATCGGCGATCGCGACTGTCTCGGTCTCGCTGGCCTTGCCGTCCGCGAGCGACTTCGAAGTCGCCGACGCGGTGGCTAGTCTTCAGCTATACGGCACGGGAGCTTCCGCGAGCCAGTCCGCCGCATCGAGCTTGGAACTGACAGAGTTCGACAGTCTCGGCAAGATCTTTGGCAGCGGGGGCACGGCCAGCCAATCGATGGATCTCCTGTTCTACGGCTCGGACAGCACGACTACACCGGCGTGTTCGGCGGCTCGCTCCTGACGACGGCGACGTCCACAGTTCCGGTCCCGGAGCCCACCAACGCCGCGCTGTTGCTGGCCGGGCTGGGCGCCCTCGCGCTAAGCCGACGCCAACGCACTGAACGACGCCCTTGAAGGACTGTCCCGCGGGGCGGAAGTCGCAGTTCGGCCATCAGCTGCCATTCGCCAGAGACCGGTGTCGGGTAGGCTACTGAAAACCCAGCGGCCGGACAAGTCGCTGGTTAGACAGACGCAGGCGGGCATCTGCATTTTCTCATGGACGCGCGGTCTACAGTTCCAGCACCGCGGTGACCGCAGATACCGCGGCGTTCAAGAATCCTTGGAGATGAAAGCATGGGAATGTGCGCGGAGGTCATTGCAATTGGCCCTTTCTCGGCGGAAGTCGCCGACGTTCTTGACTATCGCCCGGAGCTTTATGCCAAGACAGCAACGGGAGCAATCATTTCACGGCGGCTCTTCGGCATTCTTGAAGGCTCGTCGGTCAGCACAGAGTTCGCGACGTATCTCGGGATCAGTGACCCATGGGACTTCAATCAGCACAAAATCGACAAAGCAAAGATCGACTTTGCCGGCCTCAAGGAGTTTGGTGCGGTCTACGACAGCTACGCCGACGAGATCGAGATTCTCGAAGCGCTCGCCAAATTTGGCTTCGAACTTCACTTTCGCCCGGAAGGCTAGCCCAAGGAGCGCGAACTGTCTGGTTTCGAGGGCCAGAAGCTTCGACGATCAAGAATGGCTGCTTTGCGGCGCCCAATCCGTTGGATTGGAAGTCTGCTGCGGGTCGGCCCACGCTGCTCAACCGCCGGCGCCAGCGGGCAGGCATGCTGCGCATAGCAGACGGCCGAGGCCGACGGTGCATCACCCGACCAGGTCGGCGACCTAAGGGGCACATGCCGGCCACAACCAGCCGTTCACCGATGACCGCTGTGCGGCTAGATGTTCCCGGCGAGAATGCTCGAATTCGTCATCCCGTGCCAGAGTCTCAAACGATGCACCTACCCTTTTACGTCTCGTGCGGACAACTCGGCGCTGGCCTCTTTGAACTGTCTGATGGGCGGTTCCAGAAAATCGAAGCAGGGGTGCTCGCGCCCTGGTGCCAGGGGTACGGATATCTTCTGGTCGAACGGGCACTTGCCGACTTCCTGAAGGCGGCTGAGATCGAGAGAGTGCGATACGAGCCCGCCATCGTCTTCGATCCGAGCACCGACGAAGAAGATAGATCGCTCGTTCGGGTTCGCGTCGGCCAGTTCTTCACGCTAGATCAGATCCACGACTTGCCGCTGGATGGAAATCGGCTGCTGACGATGGGGGACTCGCACGTTTTCGTCAGCCCGGCCCTCAAGGCAAGCCTTGATGACGCCGGTTTTAACTACCTTCAATTCAGTGAGGGACTCAGTGGCTTTGCTGCCTAGATCCGATGGAGACGCTCGCTACCTTGTACCCGGTGTGAGACTCGGAGCGACTGGCGCTGATCGGCGGCCATCGGCAATCGTTAGATTATCGGGGCGCTGACGATGCTGCATTTCTCAAGTCCAGTCGCCAAGTAGCATGCCTCTGAATCGTGAGAGCTTCATGGAATGCCCGGTGCATGGCATCGGGAAGCCTGCTTTCATTTGCCAACACCTGCAGCACGGGGTCGGTGTGGGCTTCTTCTCGCCTGACTCTCCGCCCACAGAGGACGAGCCTTGGATGCAGGGCTGGTGCGCTGCGTGCGAGGAAGCGCGCTTGAAGGCTGGGGGATGGAATGACGAGTCGGAGGCGTACGCTTCGATCCGCCTGATCTGCGGTGGGTGCTTCGATGACTCTCGCAGTCGAAACTTGTCGGCGCCGACCTCCAGCGAGCGGGGTCCTTGGGGGCGTCTCAAGCGACTGCTTTCCGGCGACTGACTCGCGGCTCGGCAAGTCCGCTCACGGTCGGGCCCTGCTGCTCGACCGTCGGCGTCGATGGGCAGGTATGCTGCGCATAGCAATCGGCGGCGGTTCGGCGGGCCTCCGGCCGGCCAAGTCGGCCGCCTCGGCGACGCAGTTCGGCCACAGGTGCCGCCGTTCGCGACCGTCGGGTTTCGGGTAACCTGTTCTTCGCCAGCGGGCAATTTTTAGAGGGCCCTCGATGTATGTGAACAATCAGATCGAACTGGATGCGGAACTCGCGGACTTTCCTTGGCACGACTCGTTTGTGCGGGAGGCGCATGTTCTGAGTCCCAGTTACGTCATTCCGAGTTCACGAGGCGTTGCAGCTCCCGATTCGAAGTGGCTTCTGCGCTTGGTGATCTGTTCACAGGAGGAGCAGCACCCAGGCCTTGAATTTGTCTTTGAAGGTGTCGATGAGATCACCCTGTCCAGCAGGGTGGATTTGTCCCCCCACGGAACCGTTCGTGATGGCGAAGTCGTGATGTTCATGACGACGTTCGACACCACTCCAATACGGGCGGAGCGCCTGCGGCTCGAACGTCTCGGAATCGAAGCCTGGGGACTGAAGACACGCTATTGCGAAGTAAATCAATTCGACGATGGCGGCTTTCCCATCGAAGTTTGGGGCTAGTTTTCGGCACCAACAATGCGAAATGACCGATGGGCGGCGCGAATATTCGGCGGCGGTCGGGTACGGAACCGAACTCACACTCCCGGCCATCACCTGCCGTTCGCGACGGTCAGCTTCCGAGCGACGTAGATGACCTACCTGAGCAGGCGTTCGCCGACGTCAGCATTCATTCCACTGGAACTCTTGGCCCAAGTCAAAATGTACGCATTCAAGGTGTCTGTCAATGGCGAACCGCCTGTCGTCGGCGGCGCGAGCGATCTTGGGGTTCTGACGGCGATCCTCACAGGAACCGGCCGACTCGGCCCCGACAGCGTTCCGCACAGAAACGGCAAGCCACAAGACTTCTTCTTCCGCCTAGGCGGACTGACTGCTCGTGCCGCCGGCCAAGCCGACGAGCATCTCGAATGGCTTCAGATCGATGAAATGAAGCTTGGCGACACCGTGACTATCGAAATCGTCGAAACGCGTGCCGTCCACTCAGTGACCGGTGGCATCAGCCAAGCCGATCAGCACGCACACGACGAGCGCAAGTATTTTGAGCACTGCAAGAAGACGTACTTCGAGATGCGCTCGAAGTTTGAGGACGAGGATGGCAGCAGCGATCGGACATAGCCCAGTCTCGCCAGGTCGTCCTCATTCGGCAAGGGGCGCAGCATTGGGTGACCGGCGATCGCAGGTAACGGCCAGCAGACCGTCGCGAACGTCCGCTCCTGAGCAAGCCGGAGCGGCATCAACGCCGTCCGCTATGCTCCAGCACCACACAACTTGCCGGGGCTTGAATGGCCAGCGTCGCACACGTCGCGTTCCAAATTTGCGGTGTCCCTGAACGGGCGGAAGGAGTGAAGCAGCAGTTGCCCATGACGCGCGTCGACAAAGGCGTGGTCGTACTGGCATCCGCTCTTCCGGTTGAGGCGCCCCTCAACGATCATATTGTTTGGATCGGCGGCATGCTGAAGCATCACCGGCGCTACCTCAAGACTCTCGTGACCATGGGGGCGTCCCTGGTGTGCGAATGCAAGGTGTCCAAGGGCGAGCTCATTCTGAAGGCGAATGCCTTCGAGTTCCTTCATCTGGTCGGGGCCGATCTGGTCTTGGTGCAACGATGACCGACGGGCGCCGTACGTTGAGCGGGCCGACGATGTCAGGGGTCGGCCATGAGCTGCCGTTGGTGAAGGGCGGCTTTCGGGTAGGCAGGTAGCAGTCAAGCCAGTGGCAGCTCCGACACATTGCTTGACGGAGCAACTGAATCCTCTTCGGTTCCAGCGGCACGTTTGATGCCGAGGCTGACCGCGCCAGTCAATGCTTCTCTTTCGACGGCAGCTGGAAGGCCACCGAAATCGTCGAGCAGCTCGATGGGGAGCGCAGCGATGCGTACTGCTGAGGAACGCCCGTGCCGTTTGGCGTAGTACATGCCGGCATCGGCGATCGCTAGTGATTCGTCGAAGGACAGGGGCCGCTGCGTCTCGTCGAGCGGGAACATGCCGTAACCGATCGATGCGGAAACTCGTATCGCGCGCTGCTGGAACGACACCGGGGCCGTGGTGATCGACCGCATGATCCGATCGACAAGCGCATCGGCATCGAATTGCGGCGACAGTACCGCGACAACGAGTTCCTCACCACCCCAACGGACGACATAGTCCTCGTCGCGCAGGCAAGACTGCAGCCTGTGGGCGACTTCCTGGAGCACTGCATCGCCGCCCGCATGGCCGAGCGTGTCGTTGATCCGCTTGAAGTGATCGATATCGACGAGAAGCAGAGTGCCCGCGAATGCGTCGATTCGTGCCGACGTACGCAAGCTTCGCAGCAGACCTTCACGGTTGAGGAGACCGGTCAGGGGATCTCGCTCCGATTGGTCACGCAACGCATCGTTTGCGCGCGCGAGCCAGCGATTGCGAGATCGCTGCCAGGGAAGGATGGCGCCCACGATTGCTAGGAGAAGCAGCGCCGTCGCGCCCGTAAAGCTCCACCACCGGATCTCCTTGCGTCGCTGGGCAAGCTGCGCGGCTTGCATCGCCGCTTGGTGATCGAGCACGAGATGCTCGAACTTCCTGTCGCTCCCGGCAAGGATGGCCTGATGTTCTCGATGGAACAGTGCAAGTGCCGCGTCCAATTGGCCGGCGCCGAACAGCGCTTCACCCAACTGGTCGACGTAATCGCTGCGTTCAGCAAGGTCAACCTTGGCATCGAGCGCGTCCAGCAGCGCAGGCAGCGCGCGCAGTGCTTCACTCGCCTTCCCCATGTTCAACAACGCGATGATCCGATCCGCGTCCAGCGACTCCTTCATGTAGGCGACATGCCGGTTGTCGAAATCCGCAAGCGCGCGGTCTATCTCAGCCAGCGCCAAATCGGGATGCCCCTGCTTCAGCTCGAGATCCACGACATGCATGATTAGATCGTTGGTTCGGCGGCGATGGCCCGCTTGCCTAGCGATCTCCTGGGCGTCCCGCAAGGCGGCCAGTGCTCCCGGCAAATCACCGCGTGCTGTAAGGATCATGCTGCGGAAGATCTTGACGAATTCCAGAGCGGAGGCATCGCCGGATCGCTCGGCAAGAATCTCCGCATGCTGGAGGACACGATTGCTCAGATCGGCATTGCCACCGTCCTGCGCAAGTTTCGCCATGAACGCCGACGCCCGCGCCTCGAGATCAGGACGATGGGCGCGTTCGGCGATGTCCTGCGCCGCGGCGAAATAGGCTGCGGCTGCGCCTGAGCCGTTCGCGCCCTGCCCGCTGACATCGACGCCGGCGAACATGTTGGCGTAGAACCAGTTGAACGAATTGCAGTCTCGAACATCACGCGCAATGGCGAAATCGCAGAAGGGCGCGTACGCAGACACGGCCGCGGCAATGTCCGTGATGCTCTTTTGCGTCTGGTCCTGCTGCGTTTCAAGATCGGCGCGGACGAGTAGCGCGTCGGCATGGGCGATTGCTCCGACAACGGGCGCGAGTCGCTCCAGCTCGGCGATCGCGTGGTGCGCATCGTCGGTTAGACCGCTGTCCGCTGCTACAAGGCCTGCTCCGGCTTCGATGATTCGACGCGAATCAGCTCCCGGCACCGATCCGCTCTCGAGCGCCCTGAGCGCCTCCAGAGAAGACTGAGGGTTCTCGTAGCCAAGATCGACCAGCCGATTGACCTGGTACTGAAGTTGGATCCTGCTCACAGGCTCGCAGCGCGGCGCGGCGGAGACTGCGAGCAGCATGCCGGCTACCGCGATGCGTCGTTGAAAATCACGGCCGTTTATTGGCCATTGCAACCAGCTGCTCACAAGCCTCCTTTTGTCTTCGGGCTTGCTGTCGCGCGGGAGTCTCAACGATCACCCATAAATCGGCCATAGCCAATTGCAGCCCCGCTGCCTTCTCATGGAACAGGCCGGAAGCTTTGCGACCCCGGCTTTCGCTCAGGTGTGCCCCGATTGGATAATACTCGCGCTGAAAGTGGTGCCCAGCCCGGTCAAGTGAAATCTGACCGGGCTCGGCCAGGGGCGGTCGTTGGTGGATGTCCGGTCTCGGGAAGCGCCGTAGCTCGGCACTGCCCTGAAATACTGAGCGCTCGGGCATACTTCGCGGATGAGACCTTGGGTGCTACCGATTGCCGTCCCCGCAGTGATCCGTGCATATTTGCCCCCGGCCGCGCTGGCGGTCACCTTAGCTGCGCTGATTTCCACGCCAGCGTCCGCGCAACTGGCCGATGCGGAGCCCGCTGCTTCAACGGCGTCCGGGCCGGTCGAGCCCGAACGCAAGGCGCTGCCGCCGCTGCCCTCTGGCGACCTGGCTTCGATCCCGGTACCAGGCACCGAGGGTCTTTTTGGCGGCGAGGTCGCCATGGCCGCGCAGGTCTTCCGTCCGCCCGGGGATGGTCCTTTTCCAGTGGTCGTCTTCTCGCACGGCCGGGCGCCGCTCGCGGCCGACCGCGCGCGTTTGAGAGTCGGCATCAGCAATGCGCAACTCCGCTACTGGCTGGCCCGAGGCGACGCGGTCGTCGCGCCGATCCGGCCGGGCTACGGCGCGACGGGTGGCGGTGATCCGGAAAACAGCGGTGCGCACTTCGACAAATTCGGGCAGTGCACGACCGCTGGCGATTTCCGTAAGACGGCCATTGCCGGAGAGCGCACGGTCGAGGCGACACTGGCGTGGCTTCATTCGCAGCCGTGGGCCGATGTGCACCACGTGCTGCTCGTGGGACAGTCGGTCGGTGGGCTGACCACGGTCGCGGCCGGCTCGCAACGACTCGAAGGCGTCGTAGGCTATATCAACTTTGCTGGGGGCACCGGGGGCAACCCTACCTTGTCACCGGGCCGCAGCTGCAACCCCGAGCAGCTGAGCGAAATTTACCGCGTGCTTGGGCGCCAGACCACTCTGCCGAACCTGTGGATCTATGCAGAGAACGATGAGTTCTGGGGCCCCAACGTCCCGGTGGCCTGGCACGCCGCGTTTGCCGCAGGAGGTAGCCATACGACCTTTGTGCACGCACCGCCTGTCGCGACCGGTAGCGCGCATGGTTTGTCGTCACACGCGTCGCCCCTGTGGGCGCCTTACGTCGAAACCTTCCTTGCGACGATCGACTTCCCGGTGAGCGCAGCCGGGGCCCGCTGAAGCGGCGTCCCGACCGAATCAGGCCAATCAAATAGCAGCGGAACTCTGGGGCGCCTCTGATTGAGCCAATAGCTGTCCGTCATGAGTGACTGGTTTCGGGGACAACAGATGTCAGTTGACACAGTCGAGAAGTTTCAGCGGCGTCGGCGCCGAGCCACCCGGCTTGCTACGCCGTGGATACTGCTGGCAACGGTGGGGCTTCTGCTCGCCAGTCAGCTTGCGCAAGGCAAAGATTGGTACGAATTGGCGATGATCGGCTTCTTCGCATGCGGGATGATCGGAGGCCTGATTGGCGTCTCAATCTACCGTTGCCCAAGCTGCAACACGGTGCCATATGACGAAGATGGTGTACCGCTGAATCCAGCTCGCTGCAACAAGTGCGGGGCGAGCCTGAAATGAAAATATGAACGCAAGCGAACGGCCATGAGCAGTCGGTCGCCGACGACCGCTTCTCGGCAAGCCGTTCGACCACCTTTGGGCTCAGCGCGACCCCTGTGAACGACGGTAGTCGCCGCACAGCCACCCTCCCGCCGAATGGACATGCGGGGGCGGGCACCTAGAGGCCACTCGCGCGAACGCAGCGGCGGAAAAGACTGCTCAGGCGTCCAGGAATGCCGTCGCATTGGCCACGAACAACTCCGGGTACTGGTAGATCGAGCCGTGTCCGGAGTCCGGGTAGATGATCAGCTGCGCGTTCGGCAGGTTCTGCTGCAGCGTGACGGAGTGCTTCGTCGGGATGATCGCGTCGTTGCTGCCCTGCGCGATCAAGACGGGTTGGGTGATGGACTCCAGGTACGCCAAAGCGTCTTCTCCGGAAGCGATCCACTTGCCGACTGCTTCGCCCTGTGCCTCTACCGTCTGGGCGCTCACCTCGGGGTCGCGATCCTGGCGGCGCCACTTGCGCTCCAGGAAGGCGAGGCCCGCTTTCTGGCTGGCTTCCGACGGCCCGAAATGCACCGACAGCCAGAGATGCTCCGGCGGGTCATAGCTGCCCGCGAAGATCTGTGCGGAGCGGCTGGCCGTCATGTCGTTGCCGCGATGGCCGGTGCCCACGAGGATGAGCTTGCGGACGAGATCGCCGCCTTGCAACGCGATCTCCTGGGCGACGAAGCCGCCGATCGAGATACCGAGCACGTCGACCTGCGACAGGCCCAGCGCGCGGATGAACTCAATGGCGTCGGCGCCCATCTCGGCGAAGCTGGTCCGCGTCTCGCCAGACGAACTCGAGACGCCCGCGTTGTTGAACAGGATGACTTCCCGGCTGCGGGCCAAGCCGTCGGTCACCGCCGGATCCCAGTAGTCCATGGTGCCGATGTAGTGCTGGTTGAAGACGATGGGCACGCCGCCCGCCTTGCCGAAGCGGCGGTAGGCGAAGCGGATGCCGTTGGCCTCGACGAATTGGGTCGGGGCGTTGTCGTGGGTGGTGGTCATGATGACGGTCCTTAGGTTCAGGAATGAGCTTCGCGCGATGCTCGCCGGCATCGATCAGCGCAGGCCGCCGCCGGCGACGATCCGTTCGCCGGTGAGCCAGCGCGCGTCGTCGGAGGCCAGGAACGCGACGACGTCGGCGATGTCCTGCGGCTGGCCGAGGCGGCCCAGCGGGGTCTGCGCGACGAGGCCGGTCTCGAAGTCCGAGTCCAGCATGCCCGCGCTGCGGGTGCCCTCCGTCGCCGTGAGGCTCGGGTTGGCCGAGTTGACGCGGATCCTGCGCGGGCCCAGCTCCTTGGCCAGCACGCCAGTGATCGCGTCGACGGCGCCCTTGGTCGCGGTGTACACGGCGGTGCCGGGCGGCGTGATGGCGGTGACGGCCGAGCCGATGTTGATGACGCTCGCGCCTTCGCCGAGTTGCGGCGAGGCGGCCTGCGTCATCAGCAGCAGGCCCAGCACGTTGACGTCGAACATCTTGCGGAACTGCGCCTCGGTCAGTTCTTCCAGCGACGAGAACTCGTAGACGCCGGAGTTGTTGACGAGGATGTCGAGCTGGCCGTAGGCGACGATCGCGGTGTCGACCAGGCGCTTCGCCTCGTCGGGCCTGGTGACGTCGCCCTGCACGTCGACGGCTTCGCCTCCGGCATCGCGAATGGCCTGCACCACCTTGTCCGCGTCGGACTTGCTGGAGACGTAGTTGACGACGACCTTGGCGCCGTTGGCGGCGAGCGTCTTCGCGATCGCTGCGCCGATGCCCTTGGACGCGCCGGTGACGATGGCGACCTTGCCAGTGAGCTTGGACATGAGAACTCCTTCGATGGATGGGTTGACTTCGAGGCGACGCCCTTGGTCGTCTCGTTCGTGCCATCCAATCGTGGAGATCGAGGCGGGCGGCGACTAGCCGCCCGATCCGGTTATCAGCTATCCGGATCGCGGATCAATCCGGCGTCTTCGCGGAAAAGCGGTCCAGCGAAACCTGACCGTCTCCCAGCCGCGTGACGAGATAGTCGATGAACGCCCGGGCCGAATACCGGGTGGCCTTGCCCAACGGGTAGTAGGCGTGGACGCGCGTTGGCGCCATGTCCCACTCCGGCAGCAGCCGGACGAGCCTGCCTTCCTCCAGCTCGCGTCGACAGACCCAGTAGCCGATCGACGCGACACCCATGCCGGCGGCGATCGCGGCGACGACGCCCTCGTTGTCGTTGAAAGAGATGATCGGCTTGACGGACACCGCTTCGCTGTGGCCCTCGCGCGTGAACGACCAGGCAGTGTCGACATTGCCGGCCGGCCCGTGAACGATCCGGTGGCCAGCCAGTTCGGACGGCGCTCGCGGCGTCCCGAATCGCTCGAGGTAGCTCGGCGCCGCGGCGATCAATCGAGGGTAGGTCGTGAGCAGCCTGGCCGTGGCATTGGAATCGGGCAGACTCCCGATCCGCAGCGCCACGTCCACGGCGTCGCGCACGAGATCCTGTTTCTGGTCGCCGAGGACGACCTGCAGCGACAGCTTCGGGTGCATCTCGGCGAACGGCGGCAGCAGCGGGACGATCTCTCGCGCGCCCGCGCTCGTGGGCATGCCGATGCGCAGCGTGCCGCGCAGTTCGCCCCGGCGCACGCTCTGGTGCGCCTCGTCGAGCTGGTCGAGCACCGGTTCGATGCGGGCCAGGTACTCGATGCCTTCTTCCGTCGGGATCACGGCGCGGGTTGTGCGCGCCAGCAGAAGCACGCCGAGCTCGTGTTCGAGCTCGGACACTGCACGCGACGCCTGCGACTGCGAGATCGACAACTCGCGGGCCGCGCCCGAGAAGCTCTTGAGCCGGGCGACGCGCGAAAAGATCTGGAGCTGCTCGATGTCCATCTCGTACCTCGGTGGATGCGGCGCCCGGAGCGCGATGGCCGTCGCTCGATCAGCGACTGCGCATGCCATTGATGCCGTTCTCGGATAAATGATAACCAGCGACGACGGCTAGTCGCGCGCCCGTGCCTGCCACACATTGAAGGCATCCACCCACCCCGCACGTCGCCCAGGCGTCCACAAGGAGATCCACATGTCCCACGCACTCAACGCAAGCTCGTCCGCTTTGCACGGCTCCTCGGAGCCCGGGCAGCCTCCCGTGGTCTTGATCACCGGTGCGCTCGCGGGCATCGGCCGGGCGACGGCTGTCGAATTCGCGCAGCTCGGCCACCGCGTGGTCGTGTCGGGCCGGCGGCCCGAGGTCGGCGCAGCACTCGTCGAAGAGCTCCGCGCGCTCGGCGGCGAGGCGGAGTTCGTCGAGGCCGACGTCCGCAACGAGGACGATGTCCGCCGACTCGTCGATCGTTCCATCGAGCGATTCGGCCGCCTGGATATCGCGATCAACAACGCAGGAACAGAAGGCACGCCCGGGCCGTTCGTCGACCAGACGCTGCAGACCTACGAGTCCGTCTTCGACACCAACGTGCGCGGCACGCTGCTGTCCATGAAGTACGAACTGCTTGTCATGCAGCGGCAGAAGTCGGGCAGCATCGTCAACATCTCGTCGACGATGGGCGAGCGCGGGGCGGCCAACATGGCGATGTACGTCGGCAGCAAGCACGCGGTCGAGGGATTCACGAAGTCCGCGGCGATCGAAGCCGCGGCGCATGGTGTGCGCGTCAATGCGGTGGCGCCGGGACCCACGGACACGGCCATGCTCGACCGCCTGAACCTGCCCGGCGGCAAAGCCGCGTTCTACGCGACCGTCCCGCTGCGCCGCGGCGGCCGGCCTGAGGAGATCGCGCAAGCCATCGTCTTCGTTGCCTCCGAAGGGGCGAGCTTCATTACCGGCCAGATCGTGCGGGTCAACGGCGGCAGGACAGCCAGCTGACGAGACCCATATGCATGGCGTTGGCGCTCGTCAGCGGGATGAGGTCGGCAGCTTTGCAGCGGCAGCAGTTGGCCGAGCCGCCAAGCTCGAGGGCCGGTCCCGCTGCACAGCCGTCAAATGTTGATGAGCGTTGGAAGATGTGCTGGCTCTCGTTTGCCCCGTCGCCTTCAGGTTCAATTCAAAAATGCAGAGCGTAGCTCGGGGAGCAAACGCTGCGCGAGCGGTGTGAGCCGACGCTCGACCGGTGTCAACAGGGCGATCCTACGTCGCAGCGGATGATCGCGAAGCGCCACGACGGTCAGTCCGGCCGATGCCGACCTCAAGGCCATCGCCGGCACCAGCGCGCAGCCGAGGCCGGCTTCAACCATGCCGATCAGCGCCCAGATGTGGGCCGCCTCGTGTGAAGCCGTAAGGGTGACGCCGGCCCGCGCCAGCTGCTGATCCAGCAACGCTCGATTGCCGCTGCTGGCAACCAGGGACAGCACGGGCTCGCCGCGCAAATCCTGTAGGCGAATAGTCCGACGCCGAGCCCAGCGGTGTCCGGCGGGCAGCAACAGCAGATAGGGCTCCTCGCCAAGCAGTTCCATGTGCAGCCCCGGGATGTCGCCGTCGTGGAATCCGATGCCGACGTCGGCTTGCCCACCGAGCACCGCCAGCGCGGTCGCCTGCAGCGATCCGTCGAGCACGCGCAGCCGGGTGCGGGGGTAGCGCGCCGCCAATCGCGATAGGGCGTGCGGAACAAATCCGCATGCCGCCGACGGAACGGCCGCCACGGTGAGGCGACCGGAGTGTCCAGACGCCAGCTCGTTGACACCCAGCACCGCGTCGTCCAGATCCTCCAGCGCCGAACGCACGCGCTCGACGAACGCTTCGCCGACGACGCTCAGCCGCACCGAGCGGGACGTTCGCTCGAGAAGGCGCGCGCCCACGCGCTCCTCCAGTCGCTCGATGCGCCGACTCAGGGCGGGCGCAGACAGGTGCAGTTCGTCGGCGGCCTGGCGGAAGCTGCGCAAGTCTGCGACCGCGATGAACGCACGCAGTTGGTCGAGATCGAGACCGTTGCCAATCATGCACTGATCATAAGCAATGTTGCAATGGACGGCGACAACCACGGCGCTCATGATGGATCGCATCGGAGACAAAGCAGGTGAAACACCTGCTCAAGAACATGACATCCAACCGCAGCAATTCGAGCGTGCGCCAAGGCCATGCCCGCGTGGCCGTCCTTCTCGGCCTGCTCGTCGCACTCCACGCCCGGGCCGCGGACCTCACGGTCGTGACGTCGGGAGGCTTCGCCGAGGCGTTCAAGACCCTGGCAACCCGCTACGAGTCGCTCGCGCCGGATCGGCACATCCAGCGCGAATTTGGACCGTCGATGGGCACTACGCCCGGTGCGGTGCCTGCGCGGCTTGCCCGCGGAGAGGCGCTGGACGTTGTCATCATGGTCGAACCCGCGCTCGACCAGTTGATGGCCCAGGGCCAACTGCTGTCGGGCAGCAAGGTGCGGCTGGCGCTCTCGAAGATCGCGTGCGCGGTTCCGTCCGGTGCGCCGCGGCCGCCGCTAGACACGGAAGCGGACGTGCGGCAGGCCTTCGTGAGGTCGCCGTCGGTCGCCTGGTCTGACAGCGCGAGCGGCGTCTACATCCAGCATGAGCTGCTGCGGCATCTGGGCATCGAGGAGGAGATGCGCGACAAGGGCCGCCAAATCCCGGCCACGCCGGTGGGCGAGATCGTGGCGCGGCACGAGGCGGCGTTGGGCTGCCAGCAGCGCAGCGAGTTGCAGCCGGTCGCTGGCATTGACATCGTCGGCGATCTACCCGACTCGCTCCAGCGCACCACGCCCTACGCCGCCGCTGTGGTCGCCGCGAGCCGCCACGCGCCGGAGGCGCGCGCCTTCATCGCGTTCCTCGTCGACCCGACCAATCGTCCGGCCATCCGCGCCACAGGCCTCGAAGCCGTCTTGCCTTGAGCCGCATGCCCCGAACGTCCCGGGGGCCTCTCGAAACGCTGCCAGGAGACACCATGGCCAAGATTCCACGTTCCTCCAAGTTCGGTGCAGTGGTCCGCGTCACCAGCGGCAACTTCATCGAGATGTACGACTTCTTTCTGTTCGGCTTCTACGCCAACGCGATCTCGAAGGCATTTTTTCCAGCGGCCAACGAATACGCCTCGCTGATGCTGACGTTCGCGTCGTTCGGCGCGGGCTTCCTGATGCGGCCGGTCGGCGCCGTGGTGCTGGGCGCATATGTCGATCGCGTCGGCCGGCGCCGCGGGCTGCTGCTGACGCTCGCGATCATGGCCGCCGGCACGGCGCTGGTCGCGTTCGTGCCCGGCTACGCGAGCATCGGCCTGCTCGCGCCCCTGCTGGTGCTGCTGGGTCGTCTGCTGCAAGGCCTGTCCGCCGGCGTGGAACTGGGGGGCGTGTCGGTTTATCTGTCGGAGATCGCGCCGCCCGGGCGTCGCGGCTTCTTCGTCAGCTGGCAGTCTGCCAGTCAGCAACTGGCCATCGTGGTGTCGGCGCTTCTGGGCTACGGCCTGAATGCCTGGCTCGACAAGCCGGTGCTGGAATCGTGGGGCTGGCGCATCCCCTTCTTCATCGGCTGCCTCATCGTGCCCGTCATTTTCGTGATCCGCCGCCAGTTGCAGGAGACCGAGGCGTTCAAGGCCGCCAAGCACCACCCTACCTTCGGCCAGACGCTGCAGGGCATCGCCACCCACTGGCGCACCATCCTGCTCGGCACCCTGCTGGTGGTCATGACCACGGTGTCCTTCTATCTCATCACCGTCTACACGCCGACCTTCGGCAAGTCGGTGCTGAAGCTGTCGACCCGCGGCAGCCTGCTGGTGACACTCGCCGTGGGCGTCTCCAACCTGGTGTGGCTACCGATCATGGGCGCGTTGTCGGACCGGATCGGCCGCTGGCCCATCATGCTCTGCGCGACGGCCCTGACCGCGCTGACGGCTTACCCCGCGATGCTGTGGCTGGTCGATGCGCCAGGGCTCGGGCGCATGGTGCTCGTGGAACTCTGGCTTTCCTTACTGTACGCGAGCTACAACGGCGCCACCATCGTCGCGCTGACCGAAGTGGTGCCTGGCCGCATCCGCACCGCCGGCTTCTCGCTGGCCTACAGCGTGGCCACAGCACTCTTCGGCGGATTCACGCCGATGGTGTGCACTTGGCTCATCGCGGTAACCGGCAACCGCGCGGCGCCCGGCCTGTGGATGACCGTCGCCGCACTTGCGAGCCTTGTGGCCACGATGCTGGTCTATGACTTGCGACCGGGGCGCCGACCGCGTGTCCTCGCATCCGCCTGAACGCCATCGTGCGCCAGTCATGTCACGTTTCGGGGAGCACGAGGTGGTGATACTGCACGCGAGTTCATTCGACCGTATGTGCAGATGAACAGCGTCCTGAATGATCCGTTCGTAGACCCGTTCGGCATCCTGCGCCCGGCCGATCGGCACCCCGCCGCAGATCACCGCCGAGGAACAAATGCGAACCGATGAAGCGGAACGAAGTCTGGCGGTGGCCATCCCGCTGACGCTCTCGGGCGGTTTCCTGGATGCCTTCACCTATGTCGGCCATGGCCATGTCTTTGCGAACTCGATGACTGGGAATGTGGCGCTTCTCGGGGTCAGCGTGGCGTTGGGCAACTGGACGCAGGCACTGCGACATGTGCCTCCATTGCTCGCCTTTGCCCTCGCCATCCTGGCGTCCAACCTGCTGCAGACGCGGGCAGCAAAAGCCTGGCTCAAGCGACCCGGAATCGCCACGCTCTGCCTGGAAGCTGCCTTCATAACCGTTGCCGCCAGCCACCTTTTCAATCTTGACGACGCATGGCTGATTCCGGGAATATCGTTCACCGCGACGTTGCAGACGATGGCCTTCACGCATCTGGAGGGTTTGACCTACACGTCCGTCATGACAACGGGAAATCTCCGTCGTTGTACCCAGCAGCTCATCTCGGCCTTTTTCCCGGCGAGAAACCCAGCCGCGCTCCACGAAGCGTGGCTACTGGGAGTCATTAGCCTCAGCTTTCTACTCGGTGCCACTGGAGGCGCGTTTCTGACGAGGCGCTGGGGAGACCTTTCCCTGTTCTGCGTCAGCGCCCTGCTGCTGTTTGCGTTCTTCGAAATACTCAAGGATATGACGCGCCAGCAGCGGATTTCTTGAGCCCTGGAGCCCTACCGCGCGCCTTTCATGCGTTCGGAGGAGGCCAATAGGGCCCCCTCAGGGCAATGCTCGGCTAACGGACCGCTGTTACACAGGTCGCCGGGGTCGCACTTCGGCCATTTGCTGCCGGTCGCGACGGTCAGCTATAGGGTAGGCTGGCAGCCTCGCAAAGACGGAGTCTGAGATGACCCTTGCTGAGGTTCTGCGTCACGTTCAGCGAATCAGGCTCTCTGAAGACGACGACCAGCCGGAGACGATTTACGCCCAACGCCCCTGGGTGCCAGCCTCGGCGGCGCTGCTTGCCAAGGCAACGCCCGATGGACGGACATCTCCGGTCAACGGCTGTGACTACTTTCTTGAGGCATCCGTTGCCCAGGACTTCTTCAGAGAATGGTCGGCGTCGTTCGAGGAGGGTTGCGGGCGGATCATCCAGTACGCGGAGAAAGACGCCTGAACGCGCTGTCGGCCACAACGGGCCGTGCACGAACGACAGCTAACAGGTGAGCTAGGCAAGGCAAGCGGGAGCTCCTGAATCGTCGCCCCGAAGACGGATGCAGATGAGCTTGACGATTTGTTCCGGCTAAGCAGCTAACTGTAAGGCCTGAAATCGCCGCATGGGCGTGGCATAAGATGTTTGCCCGCCGCTTCACCCTGTCGCCATGCATCGCTTTGCGCTGTTCATCTCCTGCCTGCTGGGCACCCTCGTCTTCGAGGCACATGCCGATCCAGTCACCTTCAGCATCACAGCGCCGCAGGCCACGCACGTGTTCCTGGCCGGCGAGATGACCGACTGGGATGCCGGCAAGCGCGAGATGGGGCGCGACACCGCAGGAACCTGGCAAATTACGCTGGATCTCGAACCTGGGCAATGGCTCTACAAGTTTGTGGTGGACGGCCAGTGGGTGGAGGATCCCGCCACGCCCGATCACGATGCCGATGGCCAGGGCGGCCAGCACTCGTTCGTGTTCGCAGGCGGCGGCCCGTGGTCGGTCGCGCCCGGCACGCCGCGCGGCGAGGTGCAGGTACAGCAGGTCGCCTCGCGTGAACTGGGTCGGACTATGACGGTCAACGTCTACCTGCCGCCCGGATTCAGGCGCGGCCAGGAACTGCCCGTCCTGTGGCTGCTGCACGGCAGCGGCATGGACGCCGACCAATGGTTTCGCACGGGTCACATCGAGCGCTACATGGATCACCTGCTGGCGGCCCGTAGGATCCGTCCGTTCGTGATCGTGATCCCCAGCGGCGAGCGCGGCGAGCATTCGTATAACGGCGCCAGCGAGCGCTTCATCGCCACCGAGCTGCCGCTCTGGCTGCAGTCGACCTACGGCCTGCATCCTGGGCGCGCGAAGTCCGCGCTGGCCGGCATGTCGCTGGGCGGCTACGGCAGCGTGGCGCTGGCCGTGCGGTATCCGCAGCAGTACGGCTTCGGCGCCGCGCTCAGCGGATGGTATCCCCCCGAGCTGCTGCAGGAGATCGACAAGGCGCGCGTGCAGCCGACGCGCCTGTTCCTGCGCTGCGGCGGGCAGGATCATCTGCTGCCAACCAACCGCGACCTGGTCGCGGAGTTGAAGAAGCGCGACGTGTCCTTCGACTACGCGGAGGAGCCTGGCGGCCACACCTTCCATCTGTGGAGTCGCGAGACCGAGGCGATGCTGGAGGCGGTCGACGCCTACTTCGCAGGCGCGCGCTGACACCTTCCGGCAGGCTGGGCATCCAGCAGTCGTCCTGCATCGATATGGAGCTGCTGATCGCAGCGCGCCGCGCTCGACTTGTCATGCGTGACGAGCGCAGACGTCGTGAAGCTGAACAGGCGCAATGGACAGGTGGTCGTCGGCAATGTTCGACCGTAGCTTCGAACTGCAGATTGCGGCCACGACCGGACGTACGAACATGTTGGCTTCCAGGAAGGCTATTCTTGGGTCGCTTGAAAAACGAGGCTGCGCCACACGCGACAGGCCGCATCGGTCTGACGTCGACAAGATCACGCGTCGCGCCTCAGCCCCACCTTTCTCCCGCACAGTCTCGCCTTCTCCATGACCGCCTTTCAGACCACCCGGCGCGCGCTCCTCCAACTGATCGGCAGCCTGCCCGTGTTCCGGGCAGTGCAAGGGCGTGCCGCCTCGAGCTTCACGCTCGTGCCCGCGTTTGCTCCCGGGCAGGTGATGCGATACCGACTCGAATCGAATGTCGTGCGCAACGGAACGCTCGGACATCGCTCGCGATCGACGGTGACGCTCGAGATCGTCGATCGCCTCGCCGGCGGCTGGCTGGCGCGCTGGACCTCCTCGGACGGCGAGCTCCTCGACGCCGACCCTCGGATGCGACCGATGCTGGAGGCTGTGCAGGGGATGTGGGATGGCGTCGCGATCGACCTGCTACTCGATGCTGGGGGACGCGTCGAGGGTCTAGCTGACCCGGCTGCGGTGCGTGCGCTGGGGGAGACCTGCCTCGACCGTCTCGTCGCGCTGCTGGCCGCCGACCCGCAGCGTGCACCCATGGCGGCACCGTTGCGGGCGGCACTGGCTCCAACGCTGGACGACGGGGGCATGCTCTCCCAGAGCCTCATCAAGGAGCCCGCGATCTTGCTGGGCGCGATGGGCCACGACTACCGAATCGGCGAGCCGCTGGAGGTTCGCACGAGGATCGCCTCGCCGCTCGGATCCGGCGAGATTCCGGTACTGGGGCGCTACCGGGTGCGCGGCATCGCCTCGCGCGAGCCGCGGGCTGACATCGGCTGGCTGATGGTGATCGACCGGGCGACCGCGGCGAACACGCTGGGCGCCGAGATCGGAGAACTCGTCCGCGGCGCAGGGGCGGCCGGAACGGCCGTGGAGGGCAACCGGCAAGCGCCGATCAGCAACGCCGAGGTGTCCGACGTCCTGGCGACGCTAGACTTCGACGATCGCGCGGACTTCATCGTGGATACGTCGAACGCGTGGCCCGTTCGCGTCAGCCATGTGCGACGGGTCTCGGCAGGCGCAGGGTCGCGCGTGGATTCGGTCCAGCTGACGCGGTTGGCGGGTTGATCCTGAGAAGGCGCGAAGCGGACCGGTGATTTGCCCGAAGTCGGCCATAACCCGACACTCGCCAACGGCCGCTTCCGGGTGGCGTCATTGAGCGATGATACGCAACCGATCATTCGACAGGGACCCCAGGGATGCACATCGATCGAGCCATCGCAGCCGTCGAGGGAGTAGCGTACCTGCTCTTCACGATTTGGTGTCTCGTGAAGGGCTCACGGAAACGGGCGAGCACGGAGGAGGCCGGCGCAGGAGTGGTTTGGTTCGGGCGTGCATTTCGCGTCTGGTGGCTTGTCACGATCTCGTTGTGCGCCCTCGGGTTTTCAAGCGACCTCTTCCTTGGCAAGGTGGCTCCCGATGAGTCGATGCGGTTCTGGCGGCCACTCGGTGGCTTCGCCCTGCTTGCGGCCCTCGGAACGTGGATCGTCCTGCGCTACCGGGTTGAGTACGACGATCAGGCAATCCTCGTCTACTCGCCGCTCGGCACGCGTCGCCGAATCGAGTGGACTGATGTGGTCAGCGTTAAACAAATCAAAGGAACAGGTCTCGTCATCGGAGTTCAAGGACAGAAGCGAGAAGTCATCCCACCGTTGGTCTCTGGTGCCACGGACTTCGTGGAAGCTGCTCGACTGCGACAGCGCGGTTGAAGGGGCGTTGGTCACAGATGGCTAGTGCCGGCCAATGGACGCTCGGTGATGACCGGTTTCTGGCAGCCTGCTTTCGAGCGACGGCTTAGAGTGCGCCCGTGAACGCTGCGATGCCGACCGACGAACCGCCACTCATTCAACCTCGGTTGTGGGCGAAGCCGCGTGCCTTCATCGCAGGCTTGTGGACGGCCTCTGGGCGGCGGCCCTCCTCGCCTGTAGAACTGCTGTCGGAGGGTAGGTATGCTGCGAGTGGCTGTCGGATGATGGCCGCCATCGAACAATTTCGCAGCCGACTGCTACGGCGAAGGTCGGGCCACGAGCTGCCGTTCGTGACTGACCGGTTTCGGGCGAGCTGGCGACCGTCACAGGCCACTGTTTGGCCGAGATTTCTGATGCGCCGCTCGTGGTGACCGGCAAGCAATGAGGGGTTCAATGGAAGAAGCTTTGCAGTCTCGAATCGAGCATCTTGGGAGTCAGATCGAGAGCCTCTGCGAGCGCCTTGCGACAGCGGGCTACGTCTTCCAGTATCCCGATGAGGTGTTTCCTGGGCCGGAGGCCAACGCAGTTGACGCGATCGCACGCATCGAACGCGAAGCAGGCGAAGTCCCCCTGGGGTTGAAACTCTTCTGGTTGCATGTAGGCAGCGTGAACCTCTGCGGCGCCCATCCGACCTGGGGCGGCTGCGAGTACCCCGACCCGCTTGTCGTCTATCCACCCTCAGTGGCCCTCGCAGACCTTGACGAATTTCGCGAAGAACCCGAAGGCGCCTTCTTGATCCCGATCGCGCCCGATGACTTCCACAAGGCCGATGTCAGCGGTGGGATGTTCTACAACGTCTCCGTGCCGGCATTGGGAGACGACCCGCCGCTCAACGACGAGCGCCATGAGGTGTCATTCCTGACGTATCTGGAGATTGCGCTAAGGAGTGCTGGATTTCCCGGGTTGGAGCGCTGTGGCGGTCATACTTGGCCCGTCGATCGCCTTCGGACTCTAGAGCCTCGACTTCCGTGAAACGCGATGAGCGTCTCAAGGCGGCCAATGGACTAAACCGCTCGCGCGGTAGCGCGCTGCGCGTTCAGCGGCGCGGCATGCGGTGCGCCCCATGCATATGTGATCTGCCACTGTTGACTGGCGAGGCAATCGGCCTCGCTCTTCAACAGGAGCAGCATCATGACCCCATTGGATCAAGCCGTTTTTCCCCTGCGCCAACGCATGCTCGACGACATGCGCATGCGCA
>Ga0302314_10003730_pt1 | contig 28043 bp, 28 predicted proteins | sample III_Palsa_N2_3_FD_200533 | JGI IMG/M metagenome (GOLD analysis project Ga0302314, IMG submission 200533) | Peat permafrost microbial communities from Stordalen Mire near Abisko, Sweden - III_Palsa_N2_3 | ecosystem: Environmental > Terrestrial > Soil > Palsa > Peat permafrost | place: Sweden...
TTGGGCACGTGCGCGTAGGTCCACACCGGATGCACATCGCCGACCGACCGTTGCGGATCGGCCAGATATTGCTGACCGACAAGGACGAACGGCCGCTCCGGCGCCCGCCCGGCGTGGATTTCCCGCTCTGTCGCGGCGAGTTCGGAATAGCTTCCGGCCACGTGCACTGTGCCGGCCCGATGGGCGTCCGGGTTGGTCCAGGGCACGCCGCCGTCGACGGCGAAGTCGACTTTGAACGCACCCGGACCGCGTCGGAATCGGGTGAAGGCACGCGAAATACGCCGCGGGAGAGAGTCTTCGAGGATCCCTGCGACCGCGCTCGGCGCCAGGTCGAACATCGTGACATCCGCCGGCGGCAGCTGCGACGCCGTCTGGACCCGTACGCCGGTCTCGATCTTGCCGCCGAGGTCGGTCAGGAGCGCGACCATCGCGTTGGTGATCGACTGCGATCCGCCTTCGGCTACCGCCCAGCCGTGCCGGTGGCCGGCCGCGATGATGCCCATCCCGATTGCGGAGGTCATCGGGTAATGCAACGGCCGGAAGGCATGGGCCGCAATGCCTCCGAATAAAGCCCGCCCCTCCTCGGTGCGGAACCACCGGGCGAACGTGGACGCGGGGAGCACCGTGGGCGCGCCGAACCGGGCCAACTTCAGTGGGTGATGCGGGACCCGCAGCAGCGGACCCATGATGTCCTCGCTGAGTGCGTCGAATCGCGACGCCGGGTAGCCGAATGCGCCTCGCCATCGCCACCCGTCGCGACCGAGACCGGCGGCGGTCTTCTCCACCGAGCGGTGCAGGACGCCGGCGCTGCCGCCGTCGAGCGGGTGCACACAATCGATCTCCGGCCAGCGCCACGTGAGGCCGTAACGGTCCAGATTGACCTTCTTGAGGAATTGCGATCCGACGGCCATCGGGTGGATCGCCGAACAGTGATCGTGCAGGAGCCCAGGAACGATGTCTTCGCTGCTGCGGGCGCCACCGCCGACCTCGTCGGCAGCCTCCAGAACGGTGACCGCGACACCTTCGGCGGCCAACGCGAGTGCGGCTGCGAGTCCGTTGGGCCCGCCGCCAACCACGACCGCGGTACTCACGCCCGCGCTCCGTGACCTGGCTGCGATCCGCTCAGTGACCAGCTCACGTCGAGGGGGATGGGCCCGTTGGGCAGCCAGGGCTGTTCGGCGACCGCGTCAGCCACCCGCCAGGTGCCACGCTCGACCACCCCGAGCGCGGCGTCGATCAGCTGGTAGTGCTGGACGCCGCTGCCGAAGGCTTCCGATTCGACCCAGGCGACGACGCACTCGCCCGGCTCGAAGTCGGCTTCGCGTTGCACGGCTTGGACCATGTCTGCATTGTGCAGGTGTCCGTCGCCGAAGTTAAACCCGATCAGCGAGTTGCACACGAATTCGCCTTCCCGCACGGTGCGCGTGTCGATGTCGGGCAAGTGGGTCAGCAGCAGCGAAAACAGTCCGCGGCCCTGGCTGTGCATGGTGCGCCACGCGATGGTCTTCTGCATGGTGATCTCCGCCCACTCGGGCTCGTAGCCGGCGGCGACGAATTGGTCGATCTGGTTGGACGCCGATCGCGTCACCCGGTTCAGCTTCGGCTCGGCGCCGGGCGCGAACGTCCACATCGCCGAGGCCCAGTTACCCGCGTACTGCCGCATCGAGGGCAGGAACGACACCTTGTCCGGCCGCAGATTGCCCAGGATCGGGTAGAACAGCAGTGCGGCGGCGATGACGAGCGCCAGCCATGGCGGCGACATGTTCCACGGGGCGTACCCGTCCCAGTTCGGAAAGCCGAGGAACAGGAAGACCGTGGTGTAGGCGAAAACCACATTCCACTCCAGCGGCACCGCGAGCGGGAAGGTCGAAATGATGAACATGTGGAAGCCCACCATCAATAGCACCGCCAGCAGCGTCACCCACTTGTTGGTGGAGAAGAACAGGATCAGTGGCGCCGCGATCTCGACCGTGGTGCCGTTGACATGTGCCATGAAGTCCGCCAGTCGCGACGGCCGCATGTCGCGTCGGAAGTCGCGATAGTGGGCCCGTCGCACCGACTTCGGCGCAAATACTGTGTTGCTCACCATCGGCGGGATGACATTGGAGAAATGTTTTCCGAACTTGGAGAAGCCGGCGCCGATCCACACCACCACGATCACCATCTTCAAGGCGACGATCATGTTGGTGAAATTCGACTGCGAGAGTAGGGCGAAGATGACCAGGACGGGCAGGTACTGCTCGCCACGGGCGGCCAGGAAGATGGTCTTGTCCCGCAGACCGACCAGCACCAGCAATGCGATCGGAGCGACCAGCAGAATAGGGCTAATGAGCCCGGAAGTGTTGTCCGGCAACGCTTTTGAAAGCGCGTCGCTGTGCACGCCCGGCTTGAGCAACGCGACGGCCAAGCTCGTCAACAGTGCCAGGTACAGCCCGATGTCGAACCAGTTGCGGCGGTCGCCGTCGGTGAACGGCACCCACTTCCACGGGCGCAGCCGGATGGTCCGCGGCCGAGCCCAGAACAATATGCCGCCGGTCATCGGCTTGACCTTGCCGGCCAATGGTCCCCAAGATCCGGCCACGCCGATGGCCTCGAGCAGCACCGTCCAAAAAATGAGCTTCTGATAGACGATCGGCTGGTTCCACCATTCGGTCACATGCCACAAGGCGGGCAGCCCCGACGTCGCCGTCACGACGGTGATGCCGCCGATCGCGAAAAACGCCACGAGCTTGACGATGTAAATCGTGTGCACCATCTTCGGCGAGCCGAAACCGTTGTCGGCCCAATCGATGGCAAGGATTCGCATCCGCTCCATCAGCGGCTTGCTGACGAAGGTGTCCGGATCAACCTCCGGGAGATAGGGCTTGATGAATCCCATTGTCTTCGCTCCTTCTGGCCACGGTTCCGATCGGGAATTGCGACAACGATAGGAATCAGGTGGGTAGGAGAAACAGTCACGAGCCGACGAAGAAACCTGCCGGAGTTGTTGCCTGAAGATAATGCGGACCACCGTAAATCGCTGATCAGCGGTGACACAGGGGTCTACCGTCACAGAGGTGACGAAAACGCATATCGACGACAGCGTTGAGGTCAGCCGGTACGTCGCCGAAACCGCCGAGCGGCTGCACGATCGGATGGCGGAGGCGTCGTCGGTCATCCGAAATTCCCTCGAAGATCAGATCCCCGAGCTGAACGGCGATGCCCGCCTGATGGAACTGCTCGGCGCCAGCGTCGAGGGAAACGTGCACACGGTCTTGCACGCACTCCGTTACGACATCGCCGTGGAGCGTGTCGAGGCGCCCACCTCCGCGTTGGAATACGCCCGGCGATTGGCGCAACAGGGGGTGCCGGTCAACGCGCTCGTTCGCGCCTACCGGCTCGGACAGCGCCGAATGAATGAGCTCGTCTTCGCCGAATTGCGCGCCATCGACATCCCGGAACAGACGAGGGTTGCGGTGATCGAGGCCATCACCGCGACGCTGTTCGAATACATCGACTGGATGTCCCAGCAGGTCGTCGCCATCTATGAAGACGAGCGCGAACGTTGGCTGGAAAACCAGAACAGTCTTCGGGCTTTGCGGGTGCGAGAGGTTCTGGCTGCACACAAGACGATCGACGCCGATGCGGCGACCACCTCGATTCGGTATCCGCTGCGCTGGCATCATCTGGGGCTGGTGTTCTGGTACCCGGACGTGGCTGCCGAAGGCGACGAACTCGCCCGACTGCAACGGTTTCTCCGCGAACTCGCCGAATCCGCCGGCGCCGGCGCCGCCCCGCTCTTCGTTGCCGCCGATCGCACCTGCGGATGGGGATGGCTGCCGTATCGAGCGGCCGCGGATGACGCACCGGCAGCGGTTCGCCAGTTCGCCCTCGCACGACCGGATGCGCCGAGCGTTGCGATCGGGACGATGGCGGAGGGCGTCCACGGGTTTCGTCAGTCACATCGGGAGGCAGAGACCGCCCGCAGCGTATCGGTGACGGCCAAACGGCCCGAGCCGACGGTGATCTCGGCGTCCGACCCGGGGTTGTCAGTGGTAGCGCGTCTGGGTGGCGACGTGGCCGAAACCCGCGCCTGGGTGGCCACCGTGCTCGGCGATCTGGCGATCGACAACGAGAACGACGGGCGGCTACGTGACACGCTGCGCGTGTTCCTGGGCTGCGGTTCCAGTTACAAGGTGGCCGCCAACAAACTCAACCTGCATTTCAACTCGGTCAAGTACCGGGTGGGTCGCGCCGTCGCGCGCCGCGGCCGGGAGATCGGCAGCGATCGACTCGACGTGGAACTGGCGTTGCTCGCCTGCCACTGGTACGGCGCGGCCGTTCTGCAGCCAAAGTAAACCGGGACCGCACCGCAAAGGCACGGTCCCGGTTGGGATGTCGGCGGTAGACGTCACGCGGTGGCAACCGCGAGGCGGCGGGGTGAGGCAAACCGTGCGAAGCCGGCCGTACGAGCCGGTGCCGGGTTCCGGCGCCACGACACCACAGCGTGCCCAGCGTGGACGGTGACCGGGATGAGCAGCGGGAAGAGGACGAAGCCAAGCATAACGGCGAGGGTGAGGCAGGTCGTGATCATGAGTGGCTCGCATTTCCTCCGCGAAGCGGAATAGTTGAAATAGTCTGTCGCATAGTTTGATTCGGGTTACTCGGTTCGAATCTCAGTTCAGCTGATCGAACGCTGCGTTGCGTTCGTCAGGAAAGGTATCGGTGTGAGCCAAGCGACGCGATGTCGCCGACCGACCAACTTGCGGCGCGCAGTTGTCTTCGGGCAACAAAAGGGCCCGTCGACCTACGATTCAGGGCAGGCGCTGCTCGACCTCGAACGCCAGACAGAGTTCGGCGATGTCCACGGGCCGAGAAAGCGAGCGGCCGGTCAACTCCTCGATACGGCGAAGACGATGCCGCACGGTGTTGGGATGACAGAAGATCCTCGTCGCGGTGTCGTTGGCGGAGCCGCCTTCCTGCAGCCACGCCTGAAACGTGTCGAGCAAGATCGTCCGCTCGGCGATCGGCAGTTCTTTCACTCGCCGGAGCACCGACGACCTGATCTTCATCATGACCTCGGGGGCGCTCACCGCCGCGACGGCCAGTGGGGTGTCGTCGAATACCGTGATCAGCGAATCGGCTGACGGCTTCCCGATGACCGCCAACCGGGCGAATCGCAACGCATCGCTGGTCTCGGCCAAGTCATCGAACGTCGGGCTGATGCCGACGCGGACGGTGGCGACCTGGCCGAGCACTGAAATCAGCGTGCTGACAACGGTGTCTGGTGTGCGAATGTGGACGATGCCGACGTGGAGGTCCGGCAGCAGCCGCCACGCCGACCGGATGTCGCGGGCCGCGAGTTTGTTTTCGATCGCGGGCAAGCCCAATTTCCCGATCGCGGGCAACTCGGCTGCGACCACGACGTACGGTCCGGTGGTGGGCAGCCGAAGCAAATCGGCAGCCTCCCAGAGGCTTTGGCTGTCGGTAATTCGACGCGACAATAATGCTTCGACCAATGCCGACCGTTCTTCCTCCTGCTCCAGAATCTGCGCGGTCAGCTGTTGCCGGTAGGCGCTGGACATGGCCTGGGTGAAGGTGTCCTGGGCGATGAAGACGCGCGCGGTGGCGTCCAGAATCGATTCGGTGGGTATGCCCGCGGCCCGTCCGCCGGCGAGGGTCTGCTCCCACATGAAGCGGAACCCGATGCGGTAGGCCGTCATCACCGCCGGTAACGGCAAGCCGGCGAGCGCGCGTGCGGTTCCGACGTTCTCGGCAGGCGATACATCGACGTCGCCGTGGCCCGAAAGCGCGTGGAAGACGAACGTCAGGTTTGCCTCGCAACTTGCCGCCACTTCGTCTTTCGTGACAACGATGCCGTCGTGGTACGCGTCGATCTCCCGAAACAGCCGATCTGCGAGCGCCTGGCCCAGTTCGGGCGCACGAGCCAGCATCAGCTTGCTGAGCTCTACGACGTGCGGATCAGGTTCGGTACCGTGCCGGACGCCGCCGGCGTGCGATCCCGCGCTCATACCCCGAGACCTTATGCCTGAGCACCGGTGGATGTGTGCGGTCAACCAAAGCAGTCGGCTTGGCGGGGTTGCTCGCCAGCGGCTGCACGATGAGCCGGTGGCTTCAGCAGCGTCTTGTCTTCGTCGAGCATGGGTTTGACGAGATCGCTGTCCTGTGTGGCTTACGTTGTCCACCAGACTTTTACAAGTGACTCTGCCACCGACGTACGCGAATGCGGGCCCGCGAGTGTGGTCTCGCACACCGACCGGCAGCAGGGCGACCAGCTGTGCGCCGTCACACCGAAGCAGCGGAGTTGTTGTATCCCAAGACATGGTTATCCGGACTCGCCGAGAGCAGGATTGAATCCTCGGGACAAACCCAGGAACCGGGCAGCCGATTAGATCCGCAGAGGGACCCCATGACCAGCTTGAGCACCAACCTCGTCGCATCCGCAGAGCGCAACCCGAACCATGTGGCGCTGCGTTGCGACGACCTGCAATTCACCTTTGCCGAGTTCGATGCGGCGGCCGCCCGGGTGGCGACACTGCTCGAGCAAGCCGGAATCGAACCGGGGGATCGGGTCGGCGTGATGCTGCCCAATACGCCCGCATTCGCCATCGCGTTCTACGGGATCATGTATCGCGGCGCTGTCGCGGTCCCGATGAATCCGTTGCTCAAGGCGCGGGAGGTGACCTACTTCCTGTCCAACAGCGGCGCCAAGGCGTTGTTCGGGACACCCGGCTTCGCCGATGAGGCCAGCGCCGGCGCCGACGCAACGGGCGCGCAGTGCTGGATTGTCGACGATGCCGGACTGACGGACCTGACCGCCGACCTGCCGGCGCAGGAGTCACCGGTGGAACGCGCCGCCGATGACGTCGCGGTCATCCTGCACACATCCGGAACCACCGGAAAACCCAAGGGTGCCATGCTCACCCACGGCAACCTGGGTCGCAACGCCGACGTCAGTGTCCGCACCCTGATCGAGACCGGGCCAGACGACGTGGTGATGGGCTGCCTGCCGCTCTTTCACGTATTCGGGCTCACCTGTGGCCTCAACGGGGCGGTGCTGTCGGGTGCGACATTGACGTTGATCCCTCGATTCGACCCGCGCAAGGCGATCGAGGTGATCGAGCGCGACGCCGTCACTGTGTTCGAAGGTGTGCCGACGATGTATTCGGGGCTGCTGGGCGTGGCCGACGAGGCCGCGGCGGAGGCGACGCGCACGTTGCGGGTCTGCGTCTCGGGTGGTGCGGCGATGCCGGTGCAGGTTCTCACCGATTTCGAAAAAGCTTTTGGCTGCACCGTTCTGGAGGGCTACGGACTCTCCGAGAGCTCACCGGCGGCCGCGTTCAACCATCCGAACCGGGAGCGCAAGGTGGGCTCGATCGGCACTCCGATCGAAGGCGTGCAGATGCGGGTCGTCGACTTGAACGGCGCCGAGGTTTCGCAGGGCGACACCGGCGAGATCCAGATCCGCGGACACAACGTGATGAAGGGCTATTGGAACCTGCCCGACGCGACCAAAGCCACGATCACGTCGGACGGCTGGCTGGCGACCGGCGATGTCGGACGCATCGACGAGGACGGTTACTTCTACATCGTCGACCGGACCAAGGATCTGATCATCCGGGGCGGCTACAACGTCTACCCCCGCGAAATCGAGGAAGTGCTCTACGAGCACCCCGCGGTGGCCGAAGCCGCGGTCATCGGCGTCCCGCACGACTCGCTGGGTGAGGAAGTCGGCGCGGCCGTGGCGCTGAAGGAAGGGGCGAAAGTTCACCCGGACGAACTGCGCGACTACGTCAAGGACCGGGTGGCCGCCTACAAGTATCCGCGCCAAGTCTGGTTGGTCGACGCTCTGCCCAAGGGCCCCACCGGCAAGGTGCAAAAGCGCGATATCACTGTTCCGACAACCGAAAGCACACGATAATCATGACAACGACCAACCCGGACGAGCTGGCGGCCCCGCTCGATCTGCTGCTCATCAGTGCCACCCGGCCGTTCGCCCGCCGGATGACCCCGAACGCGAGCTGGGCCCGCCTCGGTGCCAACCTGGCCAAGCAGCCAGCTGCGGTGGCCGGCCGCGTAGGCGCACTCACCCGTGAGCTCGGTGGCATTGCCGCGGGCAGGTCGCATCGTGCACCGGCTCGGGCCGATAAACGCTTCGCCGATGCCGCGTGGGAGCAGAACCCGTTGCTGCACAGGGTCATGCAGGCTTATCTGGCCGGCTCTGAGACCGCTGAAGGATTGCTCACCGACGCCGGGCTCGACTGGCGGGACGCCGAGAAGATGCGGTTTGTGTTCGACAACGTCGTAGAAGGCCTGGCGCCTAGCAACAACCCGTTACTCAGCCCGCTGGGCTGGAAGGCGCTGATCGACACTGGCGGCCTGAGCGCGGTGCGAGGCGTGAAAGCTTTTGCCCGAGACATGCTTTCGCAGCCGCGGGTGCCGGCCATGGTCGAACCCGATGCCTTCGCGGTGGGCGAGACCGTAGCCATCAGCAAGGGCGCCGTGGTGCTACAGACCTCGCAGTTCGAACTGATCCAGTACGTCCCGCAGACGCCGAAGGTCAACACGGTTCCGTTGCTCATCGTGCCGCCGGTGATCAACAAGTTCTACGTCATGGACATCGCGCCCGAACGCAGCATGATCGATTACTTCGTGCAGCAGGGCCAACAGGTGTTCGTGATCTCTTGGCGTAACCCGCAAGCCCGCCATCGTGATTGGGGCTTCGATACCTACGGCGCCGCGATCATCGATGCGCTCGACGCGGTGCAGAAGATCGCCGGAACCGACAGGGCCCACCTGATGGGCACCTGCTCGGGCGGGATTCTGGCGGCGATGACTGCGGCCCACCTGTCCGATATCGGCGAGGCCGACCGGATTGCGGGCCTCACCCTGGCGGTCACGGTGCTCGACCAGACCCGGGCCGGCTTCGCGCCGGCGATGATGAGCGACCGGGCGGCGCAGGCTGCGATCCGGGTTTCTGGCCGCAAGGGTTACCTCGACGGGCGGGCGATGGCGGAGATGTTCGCCTGGCTGCGGCCCACCGACCTGGTGTGGCGGTACTGGGTGAACAACTACGTGCAGGGCCGGACGCCTGGGGCATTCGACGTGTTGTTCTGGAATGCCGACACCACCAGGATGACCGCGGCGCTCCACCGCGACATGGTGTTGATGGGCCTGAATAATGCGCTGGTCACTCCCGGCGCGGTCAGCATGCTGGGCACTCCGGTCGATCTGTCGCAGATCACCGCGGATGCTTACGTGATCGGCGGCCTCACCGACCACATCTGCCCGTGGCAAGCCACCTACCGCAGCGCTCGCCTGCTGGGCAGCAAGGACAACCGCTATGTGCTGTCCACCAGCGGCCACATCCAGGCCTTGGTCAACCCGCCCGGCAACCCCAAGGCGTCCTACCGCACCGGTTCTGTCGACGCGGAAGACGCGCAAGAGTGGCTGGATTCGGCCGAGAAATCGAGCGACTCGTGGTGGCCGGACTACACGCGCTGGCTCGCCGAGCGCAGTGGCCCCGAGATTGACGCTCCGAAAACGCTTGGTGGGGAGGACCTTCCACCTCTGGGTCCCGCCCCTGGTAGTTACGTGATGGAAAAGTGAGTCCTGCGACCGCGGAGGATCGCTACATCGCCACCGGCGGGCAGCGGATCCGGGTCAACGTACGGTGGGGGACCAGTGTCCCGCTAGTGCTCTGCAACGGTATCGGGGCCAGCCTGGAAGTACTGGACCCATTTGTTGAACAGCTCGACCCGGCGACCACGGTGGTCCGGTTCGACGTGCCGGGGACGGGAGGATCGCCCACATCGGTTGCACCCTATGGGTTTCCGTACCTTGCCTGGGTTCTCGGACGATTGCTGTCGAAACTGGAGATCAGCGCGGTGGATGTGCTCGGGCTGTCGTGGGGCGGGGCGCTTGCCCAGCAGTTCGCGTTCCAGAACCCGCGACGATGCCGTCGCCTGGTCCTGGTAGCGACCGCGACCGGCGCGCTGATGGTGCCCGCGCATCCGCGGGTACTGGCCAAAATGGCTACACCACGCAGGTTCTCGGACCCTGAGTACGCGGGATCGATCGCCGGCGAACTCTACGGCGGGACCGTCCGCGCCCACGGCGACGAGGTGGCGCGACTGTTCATCGAGCAGCTGCATGCCGGATCGAAGATCGGCTACCTCCATCAGCTGCTCGCAGGCTCGGTGTGGACCAGCTTGTTCGCATTGCCCGCGGTGCGGCAGCGGACGTTGATCGTGGCGGGCACCGATGATCCGATCATCCCGGTTGTCAACGCGCACATCATGAATTCACTGCTGCCGCATTCGCGACTACACGAACATAGCGGTGGCCACGTCGATCTCGTGCAGAACGCGCCCGAACTGGCGCCCGTCATCGAGACATTTCTGCGTGAGCCTGGAGAGCGGCCATTAGCCACGGCGTAGTGCGTTTGCCTCGCCGAGGATTCCTCTGTTGAGTTAGAGTAATCCTCGTGCCACGATCAGCTACCGATGCGCGGGGCCGATTGATGCAGTCGGCCCGCCGCCGTTTCGCGGCGGACGGAGCACTGGCGGCGACGCTCGACGAGGTCCGCCGGGACGCAGAGGTCAGCGTCGGTGCGCTCTACCACCATTTCCCGGACAAACCCGCGCTGGCGGCCTCGGTCTACGCCGAAGTGATGAGCGAATACCAGGCGGGTTTCGTCACGATGTTGCGTCGCAACGACAGCGCGGAGAGCGGCATCCGCGGTGGCGTCGCACATCACCTGCGTTGGGTGTCGGCGAACCGCAGCGAGGCGGCATTGTTGCTGGGGGACCGGTTGGACAGCGCCGAACTGCGCGACGCCAACCGGGCGTTCTTCGCCGCCGCGCGGGACTGGTGGCAGCCGCATCACACCTACGGAGTGCTGCGGCCGATGCACGCGGGTATCACCGCCGCACTGTGGATCGGTCCGGCGCAGGAGTTCAGCCGGTACTGGATCGCCGGTGACGAACCGAGAATGCCCCGTGGGGCGGTCAAGACGTTGGCCGATGCCGCGTGGATGGCATTGCGGGCCAATGCTATCGAGGAGGACGACTGATGGGCGCGACCGAATCGCTCTATCGCAGGCTGGTTGCTGACGGTGATGATCCGGATGCGCCACGGCGGGTGACGGTCGAACACCAGGGTGACCGGGCGACCGTCACTCTCGACGAACCTGACCGGCTCAATGTGTTGTCGGCGCCGTTGGTGCGGCAATTACGTTGCGCGCTGGAAGATCTCGCCGCCGACACCGATATCCGTAGCGCGGTTCTCACCGGCCGCGATCCGGGTTTCAGCGCTGGTGGCGACCTGGAGATGATGCGCACGGCGACCGAGAATCTCAGCCAACCGGAGGGTGTCGCGGACGTCTGGCGCTGGATACGTCGCGAATTCGGCGGCATCGCGCGGCTGATCGCCGGGTCGGACACGATCTTCGTGGCGGCAATCAACGGCCCGGCCGCCGGGGTCGGTCTGGCCTGGGCGCTGAGCTGCGATCTCGCGATTGCCAGTGAGCGGGCGGTGATCGTGCCGGCGTTCGGTCGCATCGGCCTGATTCCCGAGGTCGGCACGAGCTGGGCGCTGACCCGCCGGTTGGGCTACCAAGGCGCGCTGGCCTACTACGTGCGCGGCGAGCACATCGACGCCCACGAGGCGCAGCGGCTCGGCCTCGTGCAGCAGGTCGTCTCGCACGACGAACTACTCACCGCCGCGGACGAGTGGTGTGCGCGCGTCGCCGCGATGCCATCCCACGCGGTCGCCATGACCAAGCCCTTGCTGCGGGCCGTCGCCGACGCCGGCTGGCACGAGGCCCTGACCATGGAGGAGTTCGCCGAGCCCACCTGCTTCACTACCGCCGCGTTCGCCGACAGCGTGCGGACGATGCTGGCCAGACCTCAGGCCTGAATGTCGGCTGTCGCCGCCCCGGTGAGCCTGACCAGATCGCCGGGCGCCACCGCGACATCCCAGCCGCGCCGGCCCGCGCTGCAGTACACCAGCTCGAATGTCAGCGCGCCGGCGTCGATGACGGTCGGCAGCCGCGCGCGCTGACCGAATGGCGAGACAGCGCCCAGCACGTAGCCGGTGGCCCGCTCGGCGACGCGTCGATCGGCCATGACGGCTCTGCCGACGCCCAGCGCCGAGGCGACCGCCTTCAGCGACAATCGCGCCAGTGCGGGCAGTATCGCGACGGCCAACCCGTCGGGAACCGCGACGATCAGCGTTTTGTAGACCTGCTCCGGCGATACGTCGCCCGACGAGGTCAGCGCGAGCACCGCTTCACCGCCGAACGAGCGTTCGCGCGGATCGTGAGCGAACTTCACCACCTCGTGTGGCACGCCCGCCGCGGCCAACGCGGCGAGCGCCGGAGTCGCCGCACCGGCCACGGCCAGGGTCGCTAAGGCTTCAACGACCGTCGTGACCCGCTGCGCCAGGCTTCGCCGCGCTTGCGATCACGACGCCGAGTACCCCGGCGGATTGGCGCCCTCCACCCAGAAGTCGACGCCGAGTTCGGAACCCGGCACACAGTCGTATACCGACAGGTCGGAGACTCCGGACTCCACCAGGACGTCCTCGCACAGCAGGGTGTTGCCGGTGTACTCCTTGGACGGCTTGTTGAGGATGACGTAGGCGGCGTCGGAGTAGACCTCCGGCTTGCGGGACCGCGCCATCGCCTCGTCACCGCCGAGCAGGTTCTTCACCGCGGCGGTGGCCACCATCGTGCGTGGCCACAGCGTGTTCGAGGCGATGCCTTCTTCGCGCAGCTCTTCGGCGATGCCCAGCGCGCACAGAGTCATGCCGAACTTAGCCATCATGTACGCCGTCGGCTTCAGCCATTCCTTGCCAAGCAGCACCGGCGGCGACAGCGTCAAGATGTGCGGGTTGTCCCGGCCCTTCATATGCGGGATACAGGCCTGCGACACCGCGTAGGTGCCGCGCACCTGGATGCCGTTCATCAGGTCGAACCGCTTCATCGGCACCTCGGTGATTGACCCCAGGTTGATCGCCGAGGCGTTGTTCACGCAGATGTCGATGCCGCCGAATTGCTCGACGGCCTTGGCCACCGCCGACTCGACCGATTCCGGGTCGCGGACGTCGCCGACGATCGGCAGCGCCTGGCCGCCGGCCTCTTCGAGCTCCTTGGCGGCGGTGTACACCGTGCCGGGCAACTTCGGGTGCGGCTCGGCGGTCTTGGCCACCAACGCGATGTTGGCGCCGTCCTGCGCGGCACGCTTGGCGATGGCCAGGCCGATTCCACGGCTGGCACCGGAGATAAACATGGTCTTGCCCTTGAGTGACATGAGCGTCACAGTAACGCCGCTCACAATTGCCCCGAATCGGTGGTCCGGAAATAGCCGGGGGATCGTCGCTGTTGAGGTTGCTGTCTGGTCAAGCGCACACATGTCGGTCGCAGCCTTTAGATTGGGAGAGGGGAGTGCGGTGTCAACGGCAACGAGCCTTCGTCGATCGGGTCCGCTATTGATGGACCTGTTCAGCGGCATCGCGACGGAAGGGACTGTGTTACCCAACATGGCCGACATCGATGGCGCGGCAGACTCGGGAATCGCGGAGGCTGTCGACTTCACCGATACGCGCGGACAAAGCCGGTCGGATGAGACCGACGCGGAACTGACTGCGCGCTTCGAGCGCGACGCAATTCCGCTGCTGGACCAGCTCTACGGCGGCGCATTGCGGATGACCCGCAATCCGGCCGACGCCGAAGATCTGCTGCAGGAAACCATGGTCAAGGCCTATTCAGGCTTCCGCTCGTTCAAAGCGGGCACCAACCTCAAGGCGTGGCTGTACCGCATCCTGACCAATACCTACATCAACAGCTACCGCAAGAAACAGCGTCAGCCGGCGCAGTATCCGACCGACGAAATCACCGACTGGCAGTTGGCGGCGACCGCCGAGCATTCGTCGACCGGGTTGCGGTCGGCCGAGGTCGTAGCGCTCGAGGCTCTGCCTGACACCGAGATCAAAGAGGCGCTGCAGGCCCTGCCCGAAGAGTTTCGGATGGCGGTCTACTACGCCGACGTCGAAGGCTTTCCCTACAAAGAGATCGCCGAGATCATGGGCACGCCGATCGGGACGGTCATGTCGCGACTGCACCGCGGCAGGCGTCAGCTGCGGGAATTGCTGACTGACGTCGCGAAGGAGCGGGGCTTCATCCGCGGTGACCAGGCACCCGAGGAGGTGTCGTCGTGACTGAGTTCTCGTCCGGACCCGATGAGCCGCTTGCCGGCGAGGCCCCGCAGATGAAGGCAGAGTGCGCCGAGGTGATCGCCGAGGTGTGGACCCTGCTCGACGGCGAGTGCACCGCGGAGAAGAAAAACAAGCTCCGGCAGCACCTCGAGGACTGCCCGCCCTGCTTCCAGTTCTACGGGCTGGAGGAGCGAATCAAGGGTTTGATCGCGACCAGGTGCAGCGGCGAGAAGGCCCCGGACAGACTGCGTGAACGGCTGCAATTCGAAATCAGCCGGACCACCATCATTCGCGGCCAGTTGTAGCCGCATCCCCATCTAAAAAGACGAAGGCGCGGGCCGCCTGTCGGACGGTCCGCGCCTTCGTTGGTACTTATGCGTTGGGCCGCTTGCCGTGATTGGCCTTGCTGTGCTTGCGGTCGCGCTTCTTTCGGCCACGCTTGGCCATGATTGGTCCTCCTCGCAGGTCTAATTGCCTGTTATTCTTTCATGCCACAGCCAGCGGCTAGACCACCGGCACCGCGGTGTGGGCGAGCGTGCCACCGGAAGCACCTGCGGGTGCCAACGGTGCGGGCTGACCAGCCTGCGCCGATGTCAGTGGACCTGAACCGCCGGGCGTCTGCCCTGGCGCGAGCGATCCCTGAGCGCCGGGAACAGAGCTGCCGGGGCGGCCACCGAGGCCGGGGGCCTGTCCAGGAACCTGCTGGCCGGGGCGTCCGCCCTGGTAGCCGGGGGTTTGACCCGGAAGCGCGCCGGGAGTCTGTCCAGGCAGTTGACCAGGGAGCCCGCCCGCCGTTGGTGCCGGCAGACCGCCGGGATAGCTGGCCAGGCCGGGGCCCTGACCCGGGATTCCACCCGGTAGTCCGCCACCCGGCAGTCCACCGGGGATCCCGCCGGGCATCCCGCCCGGAAGGCCGCCGGGAAGCCCACCCGGCATCCCGCCAAGCCCGCCCGGGAGCCCTCCGCCAAGTCCGCCCGGCAGCCCGCCAAGCCCGCCCGGGAGCCCACCGCCAAGTCCGCCCGGCAGCCCGCCGCCGAGTCCACCTGGGAGGCCGCCACCGCCCAGCGCGCCGGTCGCCGGCATCAACAGGTCGCCGGTGCCCGGGAGCACGTTGTTCATCAGCCCGCTGAGCGAGCCGAAGAGCGAGTTCGCGATGTTCACTGCGTTACCTGCGCCGGGCATTCCGGGCAACGGGTCGTCGGCGGCGAATGGTTGCTGGGGAGCGGCCGCGGCTGCGCCGGCGCCGAGTCCGATCGCGGCGACGGCTGCCAATGCCAGACCGATACCGGTGGCCATGCGGGTCAGTGGTCCCTGAGTTCTCGAATGCGCAAACGTGTTCTCGGACAACGGAATACTCCTCAGTTGTGGCTCAGTCACTCGGGCTTCTCTAGACACTCCATTCACTTTGGAAACTCTGCTAGTAAAATGTCACAGCAGCATCACGACACGATCACCGAACGAACTCTATAGGTTTGCTTACTAATCTTGGAGTTTGCTTACGTTTGGTCACATAGCCATCACGCTGCGATTACGCGGTGCGGAGAGGGCGATTAGCCGATCCGGGACGGCGGTGACACGCCCGGCCATTCGGCTTTGCTCCGGTGCAACTGGGGAAATCCGGTTGTGGTTCGATGTAGCCACATAATTGCGCATACCGGCTGGGTGACGAACGGGGTGATGATGGCCGAGGACGTCCGGGCAGAGATCGTGGCCAGCGTGCTCGAAGTCGTGGTCAACGAGGGCGACCAGATCGGCGAGGGCGACACCCTGGTGCTGCTGGAATCGATGAAGATGGAGATCCCGGTGCTGGCCGAAGTCGCGGGCACGGTGAGCAAAGTGAGCGTCTCGGTGGGAGACGTCATCCAAGCCGGCGACCTGATCGCCGTGATCAGCTAGCTCTTGACCCGTCCACACCTGATGGCGGGAGTCGCCGATGTCGACCCTTGGTGACCTCCTCGCCGAGCACACCATTCTGCCGGGCAGCGCCGTCGACCACCTGCATGCCTTGGTCGCGGAATGGCAGCTGCTCGCAGACCTCTCCTTTGCCGATTACCTGATGTGGGTGCGCCGCGACGACGGTTCGCTGGTGTGCGTCGCGCAGTGCCGGCCGAACACCGCGCCCACTGTTCTCCTGCGTGATGCGGTCGGCACCATCGTCGAAGCCGATCAAATGCCGCTGATTGCCGCAGCATTGGACTCCGGCGCGATCGGATCGGAAAGCGATGCGGGCCAACAGTATTCGTGGCAACAGACCGGCGTGAACATCGAAGCCATACCGGTACGACAGGGCGAAAGGGCGGTTGCGGTGCTGACGCATCAGACCGCCGTCGCCGACGCCCCGAAGTCCAGCCCGTTGGAGACGGCCTACCTCGACTGCGCCGCCGACCTCGTGCACATGCTGTCCGAGGGCACCTTCCCCAACGTCGGAGATCTGGCAACGTCGCGTTCCAGCCCGCGGGCGGGCGACGGATTCATCCGACTCAACGTCGATGGCGTCGTTTCCTACGCCAGCCCGAATGCGTTGTCGGCCTTCCACCGAATGGGCCTGACCTCGGAACTCGAGGGTCACAACCTGATCGCGATCACCCGTCCACTGATCTCGGACCCCTTCGAGGCCCGCGAACTCGCCGAGCACGTGCTCAACTCGCTGGCCGGTGGCGCCAGCATGCGCATCGAGGTCGACGCGGGCGGGGCGACGGTGCTATTGCGGACCCTGCCGCTGGTGGTCCACGGCGCGGCAGTCGGCGCCGCAGTACTGGCTCGCGACGTCACCGAAGTCAAACGCCGAGACCGCGCGCTGATGTCCAAGGACGCCACCATCCGGGAAATCCATCACCGGGTGAAGAACAACCTGCAGACCGTCGCGGCCCTGCTTCGCCTCCAAGCGCGTCGGACCACCAACCCCGAGGGTCGGGAAGCGCTGATCGAGTCGGTGCGGCGGGTGTCGTCGATCGCCTTGGTCCACGACGCGCTATCGATGTCGGTCGACGAGGAAGTCAATCTCGACGAGGTGATCGACCGCATCCTGCCGATCATGAACGACGTCGCCACGGTGGATACTCCGATCCGGATCAATCGGACCGGCATGCTCGGCGTCCTGGACTCAGACCGGGCGACCGCGCTGATCATGGTGATCACCGAACTCGTGCAGAACGCCATCGAGCACGCGTTCGACCCGGCCGTCGCCGAGCCCGGTGCCGTGGGGGGCGGCTCGGTGACGATTCGCGCGGAGCGTTCGGCACGGTGGCTCGACGTCGTGGTCCACGACAACGGTCGCGGGCTGCCCGAGGGGTTCAGCGTCGAGAAGTCCGACCGGCTGGGTCTGCAGATCGTGCGGACACTGGTATCGGCTGAGCTGGACGGCTCGCTGGAGATGCGGGACGCCCCGGAAAGCGGCACCGACGTGGTGTTACGCGTCCCCATCGGCCGTCGTGTCCGGGCCATCAGCTAGGCCACACAAAACGGTGCGGCCCCGACAGTCCGTCGGGGCCGCACCGTTGGTTGTTGTCTGGGTCAGACTCCGCTGCGGGCCTTCGTCCGAGCGTTGCGACGCTTGAGAGCCCGTCGCTCGTCTTCGCTCATTCCACCCCATACGCCGGAGTCCTGGCCGGTGTTCAGTGCCCAGGACAAGCAGTCCGTGGTCACCGGACAGCGGTTACAAACCAATTTTGCGTCAGCAATCTGAGCGAGAGCCGGTCCGCTGTTCCCGACAGGGAAGAACAGCTCCGGGTCTTCGTCGCGACAGATTGCAGTGTGGCGCCAATCCATAAGTCGTAACTCCTCACTATGTGCGCAGCAGTGCGCACGAATGATTTTCTTCGGCTGTTAACGCAGGCACAAGAAATGTTTCCGTACCGTTGCGTGCGTTCACTCGATCGTTTCACAGGCTCAACAGATGTCAAGGGTGCTCGTTGGTCCGTGGTCTATCTCACTTTAGGAATCTGTTACCAAACCCCTTATTCGTTTGTACTACACTCGCCGCGGGCCTGACCAGTGCTTTTGGCCACATTCGGCTAGCGTTGCAGGTCAGAATGCTGTTTTGGATGCGGCGCGACGACGTCCAGCACGTCGGGGACCGCCCGAAACGTCATCTTTTCCCGGACCCCGAGGTAGTCGCCGTCGAACTGGCAAGGCATCGGCGGATCCGCGCAGGTCACCTGCACACAGGCCGCGTCGTCGTCGCGCACGACCTGAACGCCCTCGATCTTGGGTCGTTTGGCGAACATTTGTGCAACGAGTTTCAAACTCGGCACCACCTTCAGCCCCGTAACGCCGAACACTCCCAGGCCCGCGTCGAAACTGGTGCCGGGGTTGGTGTACATCGGCCGCTCGTTGGCGAACGTCCAAGGGCTGGAGTTCGACACGAAGACGAAGTAGACGCCGGCAACCGGCTCGCGTCCGGGCAGTTCGACCGTCAGTCGTGGCTCCTTGCGGGAGTATCCGATGACGGCCCGCGTCGCCGCCAGGATGTAGCGCGTCGGCGTGACCTTGCGGCCCTTTTCCCGTTGCTTTTCCACTTTGGCCACCGCTTCGGCATCGACGCCCATGCCGGCGTTCAGCACCGCCCAGCGTTCGCCGCAGTCGATCAGCCCGATTCGGCGCCAATTCTTCTCCGGACCGTATTTGTCGAGCAGCCAGATGAGTTGGTTGGTGGCGTCGACCGGACCCGGTGGAATTCCCAGTGACCGCGCCGTGACGTTCGCCGAACCGCCGGGGACGATCGCCAGCGCCGGGATGTGTCCGGTGGGTCGTTGCCCCGGGCGGCCGAGGATCCCGTTGACCGCGTTGCTCACTGTGCCGTCGCCGCCGTGCACGACGACCAGATCAACGCCGTCCCGGACGGCGCCCTGGGCGATCTCGCCGCCGTGGCCACCGTGCCGGGTGTGTTCGACGGTCAGGTCCAGGCGGCTTTGCAGCGCGTGGGTCAGCAGATCGCGCCGCGCGGTGGTGGTTGACGTCGCTGTGGGGTTGACGATGAGCACGGCGCGCATGATGCGCAAGCCTAACCGAGCGGCGACGATGCGAGCCGCGGCGCGGCTCGAGGAGAAGCGCGACAATCGAACCCGAGCGGCGACGATGCGAGCCGCGGCGTCGCTACGCTGAGACGGTGACTGAGCGCCCGCCGACCGCTGTGCGCGGCGCCGGATTGATTGCCACTGTCCAGGGCGCGACGGGGTTGGTGGTGGCCGCGGTACTGCTGTTCCGGGCGATCGGCGGAGCTGATCAGCGGGTGGCCAACGGGTTCGGCACCGCGATGTGGTTCGCCCTGGCTGGTGGCGCTGTGCTGGCTGCGGGCTCGGCGTTGCTGGTCGGCAGGCGCTGGGGTCGGGGACTGGCGGTATTCGCCGAATTGCTGCTGCTGCCAGTGTCGTATTACCTGACCGTCGGCTCGCATCGGGCTTCGATCGGTATCCCGGTGGGCCTTGTCGCGCTCGCCGGGCTGGTGCTGCTATTCAGTCCGGCGGCGCTGCGCTGGGTTTCCGCGGGGCGTCAGCCCGGGCCGGCGAGCTCGGCCAGTTCCGCGCCTGACACTCGGTAGGTCGTCCACTCGCTCTGCGGTCGGGCGCCGACAGACTCGTACAGCGCGATCGCATCGGTGTTCCAGTTCAGTACCGCCCAGGCCAGCCGGGTGTAGCCCTTGCCCACGCACTCCTTGGCCAACGCGGACAGCAGAGCCCGGGCCAAGCCGAGACGGCGAAAGCTCGGTCGCACGAACAGGTCTTCCAGGTAGACGCCCGCGACGCCATCCCAGGTCGAGAAGTTGAGAAACCACAAAGCCATCGCGGCGACTTCGCCGTCCACCTCGGCGACGTGTGCGTGCAGCGTGGCTGGCTGATCGAAAAGTGCCGTGCTGACTTGTGTCTCGACGACGGTGCATTGTTCGGGTGCACGTTCGAACTCGGCGAGGCCGTGGATCATCGCGGTGATCGCGACGGCATCGGCGGGGGCGGCTCGGCGAATGCGCACGGTCACGGGTCAACTCCCAGCGCAGTCAAGATGGTGCGGAATTTCGTTGTCGTCTCGGCCACTTCGCCATCGGGGTCGGATTCGGCGACGATGCCGCCGCCGGCGTGGGCCAGCGCAGTGAGCCGGTCGGCGGTCAGTTGTGCGCCGCGGATGGACACCACCCAGCGCCCGTCACCGTTCGCATCGCACCAGCCCACCGCGCCCGCATAGAAACCGCGATCACCTTCCAGTGCCGTGATGAGCTCGGCGGCGTCGGCGGAAGGGACACCGCCGACCGCCGGGGTCGGATGCAGAGCAAGCGTCAAATCGATTGCGGTGGTAGACGTGTCACGCAGTCGACCGGTGATCGGTGTGCTGAGGTGCCACAGCGCGGTAGTCCGACTCAGCGTCGGCGTCGTAGCGATCGTCAACTCGCTGCACAGCGGCCGCAACGCCTCGGCCATCGTGTCGATGACGAGTTGGTGCTCGTGACGGTCCTTGGCGGAGTCGGCGAGTGCGGCGCCGGCGGCGGCGTCGCGCTCGGGGTCGGCGGCCCGCGGCGCCGAACCGGCGAACGGTTGGCAGGTCACCCGGTCACCGTCGCGTGCTACCAGCAACTCCGGGCTGGCGCCCACCAGCGCCATGCCCGAGTATCGACCGCCCGCCGCGGACAGGTCGACCAGATAACCGTAGGCCGCCGGGTCGTCGACGACCAACCGCCGCAAGATGATTCGGGCATCCAGTGGCGCATCGGCGGCCAGCCGTAGCGCGCGGGCCAGCACCACCTTCTGCAGCGGGCTGCCCGCGGCGGTGAGCTGTTCGCAGGCGCGGCGGACCCGGTCGCGGTGTTCCTCCGGCGTCGGAATAGCACCGGCCACGCGCACTGCCGGGAGCGGTCCGGTCGGCCAGGACGGTAGCTTGTCGGGCCGCTGCACGGAGCGCGGTGCCATCAGCGCGGCGGGCCCGTCAACGTCAAAAGGTAACGCGCCCAGCACTATTGATGCCGATCCGGATCGCAACGCCAATTGCGCGTCGGCCACCTTGTCGAAGCACGCCTGCGTGCCGTCGGCGATCAGGACGCCGGCCGGCCCGCACAGCACGAACGGCGGCTCAGCCGTCATTCGGGTTCGGATAGCCCAGCGCACCGAGTTGGCGGATCCCGTGCTCGAAGCCGCAGACCGCCATAGAAGCGGCGGTCATGCCGAACCGGCTGCCCTCCACCAGCGGCAGTTCCACCCAGCGGGTGATCAGGGCGCGGGAGAAGTGGCCGTGCCCGACGAACACCACGTCACGCGACGCCATGTTCTCGAGAGCCAGCGCAACGGCGCGGTCCGCACGGTCGGTCACCTGCGCGACGCTTTCGCCGTCCCGGGCGCCGTGCGTCCAGATCGACCAGTCCGGAACGGTTTTATGGATCTCCTTGGTCGTCACGCCCTCATACGCGCCGTAATCCCATTCGGCGAGCAGCTCGGATTTCTCGTCGACGGTCAGTCCGGCGAGTTCGGCGGTCTCCACGGCGCGACTGCGCGGGCTGCTGATCACCAACGGGTCGTCGAGGTGCAGATCGGCGAGTGCCGGGCCGGCTTCGGCGGCCTCCGCGCGCCCGTGATCGGTAAGGTCGAGATCGGTGCTTCCGGTGTGCTGGCCGGACTTCGACCATTCGGTCTCGCCGTGGCGCAGTAGTACCAATCGATGGCTCAGGACGCCCATGCTGACCGATTCTGCCTGACAGGCACGGCCATCCGCGCGCGGGCACCAGGGGTTTGGTGCCAGGATGGGCATTGATCACCCGCTGGCAACAAGGAGGAACGCCGCTTCATGACGACTCGGGTGTTGGCCGTGGCCAACCAGAAGGGCGGGGTGGCCAAAACGACGACGGTCGCGTCGCTGGGCGCGGCGATGGTCGACGCCGGAAAGCGGGTCCTGCTCGTCGACCTCGACCCACAGGGCTGCCTGACGTTCTCGCTGGGCCAGGACCCCGACAAGCTGGCGGTGTCGGTGCACGAGGTGCTGCTCGGTGAGGTGGAGCCCTCCGCCGCCCTGACCGAGACCGCGGAAGGCATGACGCTGCTCCCGGCGAACATCGACCTGGCCGGGGCCGAGGCGATGCTACTGATGCGGGCCGGCCGGGAGTACGCCCTCAAACGTGCATTGGACAAGCTCGGCGACACCTTCGACGTCGTCATCATCGACTGCCCGCCGTCGCTCGGTGTGCTGACACTGAACGGGCTCACCGCCGCCGGCGAAGTCATCGTGCCGCTGCAGTGCGAGACGCTGGCCCATCGCGGCGTTGGTCAGTTCCTGCGGACCGTCACCGACGTTCAGCAGATCACCAACCCGAAGCTGCGACTGTTGGGCGCGCTGCCGACGCTGTATGACCCCCGCACCACGCACACCCGCGACGTGCTGCTCGATGTCGCCGACCGCTACGACCTGCCCGTGCTGGCGCCGCCCATCCCACGCACAGTGCGGTTCGCCGAAGCCAGCGCGTCCGGCTCGTCGGTGTTGGCCGCGCGCAAGAACAAGGGCGCGCTGGCGTACCAGGAGCTGGCCACGGCGCTGCTCAAGCACTGGAAGACAGGCAAAGCGCTGCCGACGTTCGCCATCGACGCCTGAGGGCAGGTTAGCCCAGCGCGACGAGGGTGCTTCCGCGCTGCTCGAGTATCTGCGAACCCGCCACGGTCGGGATCACCGGCGAGCTTCCCGGTTGTCGGCTCACCGGCAGGAATCCGTCGTCGACCCCGGTGGTCGGATCGCAGAGGGCGATGCCGTCGGTCACCGGGACGAGCAATTTGTTGCCCATCATCGTCGGCGGTCCTACGGGAACGGACTGTTCGGCGGGGCTGATGGAGTAGCGGTAGGTCAGGTTTGCCGCGTCGAAGACCATCACCGTGTCGCCGGTCCACCACGTGATCAGGTTTCCGGGCCGAGACACCACGTTGGACGCCGACGGCGGCTTGAGCAGCAGCGTGCTCCCCACGGTCACGCCGGTCTCGTCGACGACGTCGATTCGCGGCTGCGGCACCGGCAGATATATCGCTGTGCGGGTCTCGGCTACCGCCACCACCCGGGCGCCGGAGCCCTCGCTGATCCCCGGTTCGGCCACATCGTGCCGCTCCGGCTCGTCCTCTTCTTTGCTCGGACGCAGCAGCGCGAGCCGCAGATCCGCCTGCCTGCCGCATGCCTCGAGCACGGAGACCGCCGAGGAGCTGGCGGCCGCCGACGTCAATCGGCACCCGGTGTGCGGCCCTTTCGAGGTGGGCTTGACCCGAGCGTCGATCTCTCCGTAGGACAGCATCCGGACCATATCGGAGCGCCACAGTTCCAGGCGGGTGTCGCCGACCGACAAGACCGTGGTGCCATCGGAGGACAGCTTGACGCGTTGGTCGGCGTAACTGCTGCGGGCGGGCCCACGGCTGCCCGAGGGGCCTTCGAGCGTGCTGACCTGACCGCAGCCGCGGTCGTCGCGGTAGACGGCGACCGCGAAGCGGTACACCCCGGCAACCCCGCACAGATCGCTGCTGCGCGAGTAGCTCCACCGCACTTGACCGGTGACTGGATCGCGCCCTTGGACAGCGTGCTGGTCGGCGGTGACGACGGTTCCGGCGACGACGACTGGCTGGTCGGTCGCCATGTTGGGCGCCGTCCAGAGCTGCTTGAGCGAAGCCGGCATCTCGCGGGCCAGCCTCGGGCTGGGCGCCGGCCCCGTCGCGGGATGGCTGATGGTGGCCCTGGCGTCGCTGGTCCACCAGATCAATGCCGCTGCCACCGCGACCACGGCCGCAATCGCGACCGCGGCCAGCACGTCAGCGTTGGTCCGGCGTTCCGGTTTGACCATCCGGCTCCGATGTCGGATCAGTTGGCGGTGGCGGTCGCGCCCGCTGACTTGCGGGGGCGACGACGGCGACGGCGTGCGGGGCGTGCGCCCTCGCCCGACGCTGCGTCGGCGGCAGGCGCCTCGCCTTCGGGTTGGCCATTGGTGGCGGTCGCGGGGTGACCCGTCGCCGAACTGCCACCGCGGGTGCGGCGCCGTTGCCGGTCGCTGTTGCGCTGCGGCGCGGGCTCTTCGCCGTCGCCGTTACCGTTGCGTGTTGCCGGAGCGGGCCGCTTGGCGGGTGACTTGCGTGCGGCGCCGACGGTGCCCTGCGATTCGGTCGGGATGTCCAGTTCGGCATACAGGTGCGGCGAGTTGGAGTACGTCTCGGACGGATCCGGGCAGGCCAGGCCCAGCGCCTTGTCGATCATCGTCCAGCGGGGCAGCTCGTCCCAGTCGACGAGGGTGACCGCGATACCGGTCTTACCGGCCCGTCCGGTGCGCCCGATGCGGTGCACGTAGGCCTGCTCGTCTTCCGGGATCTGGTAGTTGATGACGTGGGTTATGTCGTCGATGTCGATGCCGCGGGCCGCCACATCGGTGGCGACCAGTACGTCGACTCCACCGCTGCGGAATGCTTTGAGGGCCTTCTCACGCGCGATCTGGCCTAGGTCGCCGTGAACGGCGCCGACCGCGAAACCGCGCTCGGCCAGCTCGTCGGCGACCTTCTGGGCGGTCCGCTTGGTGCGGGTGAAGATCATGGTGGCGCCGCGCCCGCGCGCCTGCAGGATCCGAGTGACCAGTTCGACCTTGTCCAGGGCGTGCGCGCGATAGACGTACTGCTTTGTCGAGTCGTGGACGGCGGAGGAGTGCGGTGCCTCGGCCCGGATGTGGGTCGGCTGGTTCATGAACGTGCGGGCCAGCGTGATGATCGGATCCGGCATCGTCGCCGAGAACAGCATCGCCTGCCGCACGTCGGGGATCTGACGCAGAATGCGCTCGATGTCGGGCAGGAAGCCCAGGTCGAGCATTTCGTCGGCCTCGTCGAGGACCAGCACCGACAAGCCGCCAAGCTGCAGATGGCCCTGCTGGGCCAGGTCGAGCAGGCGCCCCGGGGTGCCGACGACCACATCGGCGCCGGCGCGGAGCGACTCGATCTGCGGCTCGTAGGGACGGCCACCGTAGATGGACACCACCGACAGCGGTCGACCTTCGTCGGCACTGAGGTATTTCGCGGCCGTGGACAGGTCACCGAAGACCTGGAGGCACAGTTCGCGGGTGGGCACGACGATCAGTGCCCGGGGAGTTCCGTCGAGCGGGCGGTCTGCGCCTGACGTGGTGATGCGCTGCAGCAGCGGCACCCCGAAAGCGAAGGTCTTGCCCATGCCGGTGCGGGCCTGGCCGATCAGATCGTCGCCGGTGAGCGCCAGCGGCAGGGTGAGTTCCTGGATAGCGAAAGGATGCTCGATGCCCTTTTCGCTGAGTGCACGGACTATTTCGTCGCGGACGCCGAGATCGGCAAAGGTGGATTCGGCTGCGGCTTGTGAGGGTGTGATGAGTGGGGTCATGCGCTAAGCACGTACGCCTTTCGGGTGTATTCGATTGGTCAATCGTTGCGGTCACGCGCGCACCAGTTGACTGATCGAATACGTTGCCGATTCGCGAGGCCCTGCACTTACGGAGGCGGGCCAACTGCGTGCACGCACATTGCTTGGGCAGCAGCGATATGGATCTACCGCCGGTACCTACGGCAATCATAGCTGGTGAAGTGTCAATACCCGAGTTGGCCGTGACTGTCGCGCGCAGCGGGTCGCCGCCAATCCAACCGTCGGCGATCGCCAGCGCGGTTTTGTCGCGCGCAGCGGGTCGCCGCCAATCCAACCGTCGGCGATCGCCAGCGCGGTTTTGTCGCGCGCAGCGGGTCGCCGCCAATCCAACCGTCGGCGATCGCCAGCGCGGTTTTGTCGCGCGCAGCGGGTCGCCGCCAATCCAACCTAGAGTGGTCGGCATGACTCCGCTTTCGCCGGGCGACCAGCTGGCCGATCCGCCTTCGTCGCGGCTCCCGGCGGACCATCCCGGCGTCAATGAGCTGTTCGCGCTGCTGGCCTACGGCGAGGTGGTGGCGTTTTACCGGCTTACCGAAGAAGCGAAGATGGCGCCGGATCTGCGCGGGCGGATCTCAATGGCCAGCATGGCGGCAGCCGAGATGGGGCATTACGAACTGCTGTGTGACGCACTGGAAAGCCGCGGCGTCGACGTGGTGCCGACGATCTCGAAGTACGCCTCCGCGCTGGACGGTTACCACCGGCTGACCACGCCGAGCACCTGGCTGGAGGCACTGGTCAAGACGTTTATCGGTGACGCGTTGGCCGCCGATTTCTACCTCGAGATCGCCGATGTGTTGCCGGATGACGTCGCCGACGTGGTCCGCGCAGTGATGTCGCAGACCGGACACTCCCAGTTCGTCGTCGCCGAGGTGCGCGCCGCGGTGACCAAGAGCAGCAAGCAACGCAGCCGGTTGGCGCTGTGGTCACGCCGGCTGCTCGGCGAAGCGATCACGCAGGCCCAATATGTGCTGGCTGAACACGATGAGCTGGTCGATCTGGTGATTTCGAAGACCGATGGCCTGACGCAGCTGGCGGGGTTCTTCGATCGTCTGCAACGCACGCACGACGAACGGGTGCGGGAACTCGGCCTGGCCTAGGCAGGTCTAGCGGGCGCAGGTGGCGATCATCGCGCCGCTGGTCGACATGGAGATCGGCTGACCTACGCTGTCGGCGATCGAGCAGTTCAGGTGCCCGGTCAGGCTCGTCGCCACGACGGACCGAAGCTCGGTCCCGGGGTTCATCACCACGGTCCGCGACCAGGGCAGTGACGCGTTGAAGTCGGTCTGTGGCGCGCCCTGCGCATCGGTGTAGACGATGGTGACGATGTCCAGCAGCCCCTTGGTTCCGGTCACCCGGTAGGTGAACGTGCGCGCCGACACGTCCGGTGGCGGGGCGGCAGCCGGCGGCGGGACGTCCGGCGTGGTGCTGGTGGCCGTCGGGCTGGGCTGTTGTGTCGGCGGCGCGACGGTGGTGACGGTCTCGCGCGGCAGGGTCGTTCGCGGCGTGGCCGTCATGCTGCGACTCGGCGGCACCACGATGGTGGCCGAGGTCGACGCGCTGTCGCCTCCGTTGACTATCACCACGCTGGCGATGACGGCGAGCACGAAGACGATGCCGGCGATGGCCGCGATCGGGCGCCAGCGCTGATCGACCGACCAGTGATCGCCGTCGGCTTGGATGTCGTCGACGGCGTCATCGGGGTAGTCCTGGAGGTCGTCACCCAGGTATTTCGTGGTACTGATGGTGCAAATGTTATCGATGCGACACGACGCGAGCAGCGTGCGGGCGGGCGTGTCAGGTCACGATTTGCCAACGGCGGCCGGCCGTAACACGACCTCGCGAAACGTCGGTGCCGACCGGCTTTCAACGCACCGAAGGGACTTCCACTAGCCTGCATGTCGGAGCACGATTAATCAGCGAATGGAAAGGGCCGACGTGGAGGTCAAGATCGGTATCACGGACAGCCCGCGAGAGTTGGTCTTCACCAGCACGCAAACGCCGAGTGAGGTCGAGGAACTCGTCAACAACGCACTCAGCAAGGACTCCGGTGTGCTGGCCCTGACCGACGACAAGGGCCGCCGCTTCGTGGTGAACTCAGCCAAGATCGCTTACGTCGAAATCGGTGTCGCGGACGCGCGCCGAGTCGGTTTCGGAATCGGAGCCCACGCCGCTAAGAACGGGTAAGTGGCACGTGTGACAGTCCGCCCCATGCGAACACCACGGTGCCGTCGATAGCGTCTTCTTTGGTGATCGGCCGGTCGGCATTCAGCCAATACCTCGCGCAGTCGACGCTGAGCGCAACCAGCGATACCGCGACCATTCTGGCGCGGTGCGGGTCCAGACCGGAGTCCGCGCTGATCAAGTCGAACACCGCGTCGATGCACGACTCGGTCGCCACCCGTACCTGCGCCGCGACCTGAGGTTCGGTGACGTTGTCGTTCTCGAAGATCAGCCGATAG
>Ga0302314_10003731_pt1 | contig 28041 bp, 26 predicted proteins | sample III_Palsa_N2_3_FD_200533 | JGI IMG/M metagenome (GOLD analysis project Ga0302314, IMG submission 200533) | Peat permafrost microbial communities from Stordalen Mire near Abisko, Sweden - III_Palsa_N2_3 | ecosystem: Environmental > Terrestrial > Soil > Palsa > Peat permafrost | place: Sweden...
TGACGTCTTCGCCCACTACTCCAACATCAACGCCCAGGGCTTCCGTGAGCTCCAGGAGGGCCAGAAGGTGACCTTCGACGTCACCCAGGGCCAGAAGGGCCCGCAGGCGGAGAACATCCTCCCGGCCTGATCGGCGCAGCACCGGCGCCCCGCTCCGCGACTCGCGGCGCGGGGCGTCCGCGTTCCACCGCCCGGACCGGGGGGCAGAGCGCGTCCAGGGGTCAGAGCGCGTCCGGGCCGTACTCCGAGGTGCGGACCCGGACCACGGTCTCCACCGGCACGCACCAGACCTTGCCGTCGCCGATCCGTCCGGTCCGAGCCGCCTGGACTACGGCGTCCATGGCCGGCTCCGCGTCCGCGTCCTCCACCACGACCTCGATCCGGGCCTTGGGCACCAGGTCGATCTGGTACTCGGCGCCCCGGTAGACCTCGGTGTGGCCGCGCTGGCGGCCGTAGCCGCTGGATTCGGTGACGGTCAGTCCGTCGATGCCGAGGGCGCGCAGGGCCTCCTTGACGTGGTCCAACCGGAACGGCTTGATCACTGCGGTAATCAGCTTCATGGCGCGGCGGTCTCGTTCCGATGGGCGGCGGCGGATCCGGCGAGGGAGCCCTGGTGGATGACGCCGTGATCGTATGCGGTCTCCGCGTGGACGGCGAGGTCGAGTCCGGTGAGCTCGTGCTCGGCGGGGGCGCGGAAGCCGATGAACCGGTCGATCAGCTTGCCCAGGCCGTAGCTCATCGCGAACGCGTACGAGCCGGTGGCCAGCACCGCGACCACCTGTCGGCCCAACTGGCCGAAGCCGCCGCCGTGCAGCAGGCCGTCCGGGCCGCCGGTCATCACGCTGGTGGCGAAGACGCCGATCAGCACCGTGCCGGTGATTCCGGCCACCAGGTGCACGCCCACCACGTCCAACGAGTCGTCGTAACCGAGGCGGAACTTCCAGGACACCGCGTAGGAGCAGAGCACCCCGGCGGCCAGGCCGATCACCAGGGCGCCGAGCAGGTCCACCGAGCCGCAGGAGGGTGTGATCGCGACCATCCCGGCGACGGCGCCGGAGGCCGCGCCCAGGGTGGTGGCGTGGCCGTCGCGCAGCTTCTCCACCGCCAGCCAGCCCAACAGGCCGACGCAGGCGGCGGCCTGGGTGTTCAGCAGCGCGGCGGCGGCCAGTCCATCGGCGGCCAGCGCGGAACCGGCGTTGAAACCGAACCAGCCGAACCAGAGCAGGCCCGCGCCCAGCAGCACCAGCGGCAGGTTGTGCGGTCGCATGGCCTCCCGGCGGAAGCCCAGTCGGGGGCCGATGACCAGGGCCAGCGCCAGTCCGGACGCGCCGGAGTTCACCTCGACCACGGTCCCGCCGGCGAAGTCCAGCGCGTGCAGATGCGCGCTGATCCATCCGTCCGGCGCGAACACCCAGTGCGCGACCGGAACATAGACCAGCAGCGTCCAGGCGACGACGAAGACCATCCAGGCCCCGAACCGGGCCCGGTCCGCGATCGCGCCGCTGATCAGCGCGGCGGTGATGATCGCGAAGGTGAGCTCGAAGGTGGCGTAGAGCAGGGTCGGGATGTGGCCGGTGAGCGTCTGCGGGCCGATGCCGCGCATCCCCAGGTGCTGGAAGCCGCCGAGCAGGCCGACGCCGCCCAGGTCGCGGCCGAAGGCCAGGCTGTAGCCGCAGGCCAGCCAGACGACGGTGACCAGGGCGATCGAGACGAAGCTCATCATCAGCATGTTGAGCACGCTCTTGGTGCGCACCATGCCGCCGTAGAACAGGGCCAGACCCGGCGTCATCAGCAGCACCAGCGCGGTGGAGACCAGCATCCAGGCGGTGTCGCCGGCACTGAGCGCCGATGTTGGGGTGCTCCCGGCGGCGGAGAGGAGGTGGGGCATGGGCTTGGACCGTCCTTGTCTCCCGGGCTCCGTAGGGGCGTCAGGAGAGGGTGATCAGGACGGCCGGGCGAGTTGATCGTTCCCGGTGCAGGTTTCCAGGCGTGGACGGATCGGTTTCGGCAGCGTTTCGCGTTAAGGGAAGATGTCCGGCGTGCGGCATCGGCGTTTCGTATCGCTCACGCCCGGGGCACGGCGGGCGGTGGCCGGTCCGGTTGTGCACGATGCTCCCCGGCTCCCGCGCGCGCCGCTGACGCCGCTGCTCAGCGAGTTGTACCGGTGCGGAGCCCGCACGTGGGGGATTAACCTGCGAACCCTTGACAGGGGAATGGTCTAGTCCAAGTATTAGCGCGTTCAACCAATGGTCTCTACCACTACGTTCCTCGTCCCCAATTGGGAGCCCAGATGACACGAACCCCCCGAATTCTCCACACCGTGGTCACCGGACTGGTCGCCACCGCGATCGCCTCGGCGGGGCTGCTCACCGCCGGTGCGGGCGCGGCGAACGCGGCCGGGTTCCCGTCCTCGCACGCGAAGGTCAACCTCCTTCCCGCGCACGTGTACGCGCCGTACTTTGAGGCGTACAACGGGGACGACCCGGCCACCCTGTCGACCGAGTCCGGCAGCAAGTACCTGACCCTGGCGTTCATCCAGACCGCCGCGTCCGGTTCCTGCACCGCCTACTGGGACGGCGACACCACCACCCCGCTCACCTCGGCCACCTACGGCAGCTCCATCGCCGCGATCCAGCGGGCCGGCGGCACCGTCATCCCCTCCTTCGGGGGCTACGCTGCCGACACCACCAACACCGACATCGCTGACAGCTGCACCAACGTCAACGACATCGCCAAGGTGTACGAGAGCGTCTTCACCACGTACCACGCCTCCCGGATCGACCTGGACGTCGAGGCCACCTCGCTGACCAACACCGCCGGGATCACCCGCCGCAACCAGGCCATCGCCGAGACCGAGGCGTGGGGACGTCGCACCGGGCACCCGGTGAGCTTCTCGTACACCCTGCCCTCGGCCACCACCGGCCTCGGTGCGACCGGGCTGGCCGTGATGCAGAACGCGGTGCAGGAGCACGCCCAGATCGCCCTGGTCAACGCGATGACCTTTGACTACTACATCGGCACCGCCCAGGAGATGGGCACGGACGCGGTCACCGCCGCGAACGGCGTCTACAGCCAGCTGCACACGCTCTACCCGTGGAAGTCCAAGTCGCAGCTCTGGGAGTCGATCGGGCTCACCCTGATGCCCGGCATCGACGACTTTGGTGCACCGGAGACCACCACCGTGGCCGACGTCAACACCGTGGAGTCCTTCGCCAAGAGCAACGGCCTGGGCGCGCTGTCGATCTGGGCGATCCAGCGCGACAACGGCGGCTGCCCCGGCACCTCCGGCGCGGGCACCTGCTCCGGTGTGACCCAGACTCCCTGGGAGTTCAGCCAGATCCTGGAGCAGTTCAACAGCCCGAGCTGGGGCCACCAGTTCGGCTTCTAGTCCCTGGTCTCTGGTCTCCAGTCCGGCCCGGTCCGTAGTCGGGCCGGCAGCGTCACCTCAGTTCCCGGACTCCGGTCCGGCCGAGCGGGTCTGGTTCGTCCAGGCCCGCTTGTGGCGTTGGCGGCGCTGACTGAGCGTCAGTACCCGCCACCGCCACCGCCGGTGCCGCTACCGCCACCGGTCGAGGACGGTGAGGGCGCAGCGGGTGCGGCCGTGGTGATCGCCGCGCCGCTGGGGCCGACCACGTACCAGTGCCCGCCGAAGGCGTCCGAGCCCTGGCCGTTGACGTCGCCGGGTTTGCTGTCGTCGGCGAAGTAGTACAGCGGGTGGCCCTTGTAGGTGACCTGGGTGGCGTGGTCCGTCCGCATGCTGGTGCCGACCAGCGAGGTGTTCAGGCCGTTGGCGCTGGGCGTGCCGCTGGTGGTGTCCGGCGGCCAGGCGGTGGCGCAGGCGCCGTTGCAGGTCGAGACGGAGGTGGTGTCCGACTGGAACAGGTACAGCGTCCGGCCGGAGCCGTCCACGAGGATCTGCCCCTCGGGGGAGGAGGCGGTCTTGAGGACGGCCGCCCCCTGGGCGGTCGCGCTCGCCGGGGCCGGGCTGCTCGCCGCGGGGGCCGGGGTGGTCGATGCCTTGGTGGAACTGGCGCAGCCCGCGGCCAGGGCGGCCACCGCGGCCGTTCCCGCGAGTACGGTGGTGACACGTTTCATCACGGACTTCTTCCGTTGGAACCGCAGCGCCGCCCGTTGCGGCGCGACTGGTCCACCGGCCCGCCGGGGCGGGTCCGCACCTGTGACAACGCCTCCGGGGGCGACCTGGTTCAGCTGAGCTTTCATTCGAGCGGAAGTCGATCCACCGCGCTGACCTCGGCCGTCCTGCGACATTCGCCCGCCCTGCCGCACGAGCGGACAGCAGCCTTATCAGGAAAGGGAACTGACGTCGTCTCATGCAGAAAACCGGCCGACGCAATTCCACTTGTGTCACGTGGCATGATTGCGACAAAGATGTTCGAGATGCACTTGACGCGGGTTTCGCCCACGCACTTTGATGTTGCACGGTATGACGCATGGGGCCGACCTGTCAGTCCGGACGAACCGGTTCGTCTGAACCAGTCCGCATGAGCAGGGTTCCGGTGCCTGGCGTCCTCGCTGCCCCCGTTCCTCCCGGCGTCGAAGGGTGAGATGTGCGTTCCCGCGGAAGCGCTTACCGGCATCCTCGCCCGCTCCGCCAGCCGCACTCCTCCGACTCCCTGGATCCTCAGTGACACAGATACCCGAGGTGGCTACCGCGTTGCTGGCCGCCGGTACCGCCGGCTCCCTGGCGACTGTCCCGATGCTGCTGTCCGCTCGCCGCCGCGCGGCCGGTGCGCGCCGCGACGCCGAGGCGGCCCGGCTGGACGCCGTCAGCGCGCGGCTGGAGGCGGGTGCCGCGCAGGCCGACCGGGAGCAGGCACTGATCGAGCTCCAGGCCGAGGCGGACCGGTTCCAGGCGTTGACGGTGGAGAACCGGCATCTGGCCGAGGTTCGCGTGCCGGCGCTGATCCAGGGTCTGACGTACCGTCATGTTCCGTTGCCGGGGCCGCTGGACCCGCGGTTCGCGGGATCGGGGCCGGACGCCGACCATGACGTGGTGCTGACCGGGATCGCCCGGGCGCTCGCGGACGCCCGGCGGCAGGTCGACGCCGCCGCTGCGGCGGTGATGCGCGGGGCCACCAGCAGCCTGCAGGCACTGGGCTACCGCCAGCAGTCGGTGATCAGCGCGCTCCAGCTCAAGGTGGACGACCCGCAGTTGGCCGAGGAGCTGTTCGCGCTGGACCGGCTCAACGAGCAGAGCCTGCGCCGGATCCAGGCCACCGGGGTGCTCTGCGGGGCCTGGCCCGGGCTGAACCGGGAGGACTCGCACCTGCCGGACATCCTGGCCGGTGCGCAGGGCCGGGTCGAGGACAGCAAGCGGATCACCCTGGTCAACCAGCTCCGCCGCCCGGTGGGGGCGGTCGGCCGGGTGGTGGAGCCGCTGGCCGTGGTGGTGGCCGAGCTGATGGCCAACGCCGTCTACTACTCGCACGGGTCCCTGTCCGTCCGGGTCGGCCTGCACCACGCCGCGCACGGCGTCTGCGTGGTGGTGGACGACGCCGGGATCGGCATGCACGACGACGACATCGCCTTCGCCGAGCGGATGATGCACCCCGAGCACCAGAGTCGGTTGAGCGAGCTGGGCGACCCGCCGCGCGCCGGATTCGCCACCGTCGGCCGCCTCGCGCGGGAGTACGGCTTCTCGGTCTCGGTCCGCGGCGCGAGCCCGTACGGGGGAGTGCACGCGGTGGTGCTGATCCCGCAGCACCTGCTGGTGCTGATGGACGAGAGCCGGCCGATGTCGGCGATGGCGCCGCTGCCCGCGCGGGGCATCGAGCCGGTGCACGGCCATGCGCCCGCAGTGGCCGACAGCTGGCTGCCGGAGCAGGCCGCGAGCCTCGCCGAACCCGTATATGAACGCTTGTACGAATCTGCCGACGAGCGGGCCGACGAGCGCGCGGGTGAGCGTCCCGACCCCTACCTGCCTGGCGAGCCCGGCATGCCGGCGCTGCCGCAGCGCCGTCGCCACCGGCACCGGGCCGGGGCTCCCGACCAGGCCCCCGCCCCCGAACCGAACACCCCGACCAGTCCGACCGCCCCGGTAACCCAGAGCACCCACGACGCCCAGGCCGCCCCGCACCCAGCGCCGAGCGCGGAGCCCACCCTCGGCCAGACCGCGTCCGCCTGGAGCGCCGTGCAGTCGGGCACCGACCAGGGGCGCGAGGCCGCACCCGCATTCCGCGAGAGGAACGACGCATGACGCTGACCGACTCGGACACCGCCCAGTCCGCGCAGGACCTGGAGTGGACCAAGAGGGCCCTGCAGACCCTCACCCAGCTGCATGGAGTCGTCCACGGCGTGGTGCTCACCTCGGACGGCATGATCAAGGGCGCCTCCAGCGGCCTGTCCCGGGAGGCGGCCGAGGGTGCCGCCGCCGTCACCTCCGGTCTGCAGAGCTGCGCCCGACAGGTGGCCGGCGCGCTCAGCGGTCTGCCCGGGACCGCGCTGCGGCAGGTGGTGGTCGAGACCGGCGACGGCTTCGTCTTCTCGGTGCCCGCCGGAGCCCACACCCACCTGGTGCTCTACACCACCCGCGAGGCCGACCTCGGCATGGTCTCCTACGAGGTGCACCGCCACATCGGCAACCTCGGCGAACGGGTGCTCACCACCTCCGCCCGGGACGGCCAGGATGCCCGGGACCCCCGGGGATGACCACCCCGTCCGGACGCCGACGCCTCGTCCCGGCCTACCTGGCCACCGACGGCTCCGCCCAGCCGAGCCGGAACACCCTGGACCGGCTGACCGTGCTCACCGCGACCAGCCAGCGCGTGCCCGAGGGCCTGGCCCCGCCCGCGCACCGGATCGCGGCCCTGCTCAGCGGCGGCGCACTGACGCTGGCCGAGGTCGCCGGCTACCTGCGGCTGCCGGTCAGCGTGGTCAAGGTACTGGTCAGCGACCTGGTCGACCACGGCCACCTCACCGTCCACGCCACCGCGCTGAGCTCGGGACGCCGGGACCGACAGCTCCTGGAAAGGGTTCTCAGTGGCCTACGCGCCAAGCTCTAGCCCGCCGGCCGCCGAGCCCCCGGCCGCGAACCCGCCGGCCGCGAACCCGCCGGCCGCCGGGCGGCAGGCGGTGTACCTGCCCGACCCCGCCCAGACCATGGCCAAGATCCTGGTCGCGGGCGCGTTCGGGGTCGGCAAGACCACCATGATCGGCTCGCTCTCGGAGATCCCGCCGCTGCACACCGAGGAGGTGATGACCACGGTCGGAGCCGTCGTCGACGACCTGGCCGACCTCAGCGGCAAGACCACCACCACCGTCGCCATGGACTTCGGCCGCTACAGCCTGCCCGACCAGGACCTGGTGCTCTACCTGTTCGGCGCGCCCGGACAGGAGCGGTTCCGGGCGCTCTGGGAGGACCTGGCGCACGAGGCGCTGGGAGCGGTGGTGCTGGTCGACACGCTGCGGCTGGAGGACTCGTTCTGGGTGATGTCGGCGGTCGAGGAGCGGCGGGTGCCCTATGTGGTCGCTGTCAACGGCTTCCCGCGCTCGCCCGACTACCCCGTCGAGCGGCTGCGCCAGGCACTCGACCTGGCCCCGGAGACACCGCTGGTGACCTGCGACGCCCGGGACGCCGACTCCTGCCTGCGCGTGCTGATCGCCCTGGTCGACCATCTGCTGACCCACTACACCTAGATTCACCAACCCTAGGAACTGCCCCCGTGCCCCCGTACCTTGTCGAGCCGGTGCCGCTGTTCGGCCCGGAGTTCGCGGCCGACCCGCACACCACCTACGCCCTGCTGCGCGGATACGGCCCGGTCGCCCCGGTGCTGCTCGCCGACGGCGTGCCCGCCTGGCTGGTCACCGACTACCAGGCGGCGCTGGCGCTGCTGCGCGACCCGGTCACCTGGTCCAAGGACCCGCGCGCCTGGGAGGCCACCGTCCCGCCCGACTGCCCGGTGCTGCCGATGATCGGCTACCGGCCCAACGTGCTGTTCAGCGACGGTGAGGAGCACGCCCGGTTCCGCTCGGTGATCACCGACTCGCTGGCCATGATCGACCTCGGCCGACTCCGCTCCGAGGTGCTGCGGGTCGCCGACCTGCTGATCGCCCGGTTCGGAAGCAGCGGCAAGGCCGACCTGATCACCCAGTTCACCGGCCCGCTGCCGACCATGGTGTTCAACCGGCTGTTCGGCCTCACCGACGAGTACAGCCCGCACCTGGTGGCCTCGTTGGCCGGGATGCTGGAGGCCAAGAGCCCGGAGGAGGCCACCGCCGCCGGGGCCTCGTTCTTCGCCTACATCAGCGAGCTGATCTCGATCAAGTCCCAGCAGCGCGGCCCCGATCTGGCCTCCTGGTACCTGGACCACCCGGCCGGGCTGACCACCGAGCAGGCCACCCAGCAGGTGGTGCTGACCCTGGGCGCGGCGCTGGAGCCGACTGCCAACCTCATCTCCAACGCGATCTCGGTGCTGCTCAGCGACCGCGCTTACTACAGCTCACTGGCCAACGGCTCGCTGGCGGCCCGCTCCGCCATCGACGAGGTGCTGCGGCGCGAGCCGCCGATGGCCAACTACGGTGCCCACTACGCCCGGCACGACGTGGTCTTCCAGGACACCTACATCCGCCCCGGCGAGCCGGTGCTGATCTCCTACGCGGCGGTCAACGCGGGTATCGGCGGCGGCCCGGCCGGGTCCTCCGGCGGCGGCGCGCACCTGGCCTGGTCCGCCGGACCGCACGCCTGCCCGGCCAAGCAACCCGCCTTCCTGATCGCGATGACCGCGGTCGAGCGCCTCAGCAACGCCCTCGGCGACCTCGAACTCGCCGTCCCTCGCGACCAACTCCCTTGGCGGCCGGGCCCTTTCCAGCGGGCCCTGGCTCATCTTCCGGTCATCTTCACACCCATCAATGCGAACTGACAGGACGTCAACCATGGATCAGCTATTGATGCTTGACCCCGAGGGTGCCGATCTGCACGGTGAGGCGGGCCGGCTCCGCAAGGCCGGGGCGGCCGTACGGGTGGTCCTGCCGGCCGGGATCGAGGCCTGGGCGATCACCCGGCACCAGACCCTGAAGGACCTGCTCACCGACGACCGGGTGTCCAAGGACCCGCGGCTGCACTGGCCGGCCTGGATCAGTGGCCAGTACCAGGACACCTGGATATCCATGTGGGTCGGCGTGACCAACATGCTGTCCACCTACGGCCTGGACCACACCCGGCTGCGCCGCCTGGTCGCCCCCGCCTTCACCGCCCGCCGCACCGAGGCGCTGCGGTCCAAGGTCGAGGAGATCGCCAAGACGCTGCTGGCGGAGCTGGACCGGAGCGAGCCGGGCGAGGTGGTGGACCTGCGGGTCGGCTACGCCCACGCGCTGCCGATCGCGGTCATCTGCGAGCTGTTCGGCGTCTCGGACCGCGCTCGGGCGGACGTCGCCGAGCTGATCGCCGCGTTCATGGACGCCTCCGCCGGCCCCGAGCAGGTCGCCGAGAACTTCGGCCGGGTCTACCAGGTCCTCGGCGAACTGGTCGCCGCCAAGCGGGCCGAGCCGGGCGAGGACATGACCAGCGTGCTGGTCGCCGGCCGGGACGAGGACGGCAGCACACTGAGCGAGGACGAGCTGCGGGACACCCTGCTGCTGACCATCGGCGCGGGATTCGAGACCACCGTCAACCTGATCGGCAACGCGGTGCACGCGCTGCTCAGCCATCCGGAGCAGCTCGCCGCCGTACGCCGCGGCGAGGTCAGCTGGAGCCAGGTGGTCGAGGAGACGCTGCGCTGGGCCCCGTCGATCGCCAACCTGCCGATGCGTTTCGCGGTCGTGGACATCGAACTGCCGGGGGGCACGCTCATCCCGGCCGGGGACCCGATCCTGGCCAGCTATGTGGCGACCGGCCGCGACCCGGCCCAACACGGGCCGCGCGCCGACGAGTTCGATGCCTCCCGGCCGCTGGGGGAGCACCTGGCCTTCGGCTACGGCGTGCACCGCTGCATCGGTGCGCCGCTGGCCCGGATGGAGGCGGAGATCGCGCTCAGCCGACTGTTCGAGCACTTCCCGGAGCTTGAGCTGGCGGTCGCGCCGGAGGACGTGCCGCCGGTGCCGTCGTTCATCGCCGGCGGCTGGGCGACCCTGCCGGTCCTGCTCCAGGGCCGCCGGCCGGCCTGAGCGCCGGACCGGGACTCGCCCGAACCGGGGGCGCGGGCGGACTGCCGCCCGCGCCCGCCCCGGCCAGCGGCTCCGGTCCGGTCAGCGGCTCTAGATCTGCGACGGGGGCGTGAGGCCGGCCCCCTCCACCGAGGAGCGCGGTCCCGGCACCCGGGCCTGCTCGCGGCTGAGCGCGATCCGGGCGGCGGCGTCGACCAGGGCCACCAGGTTCGGCGTCCCGGTCTGGCCGTCCAGGTGCCGGTACTCGGTCGAGACCGTGATTGCCAGCCGCTCGGGCAGACCGAGCCGGGCGTAGCGGCCGGAGTCGATCAGCTGGACGGCGGCGGTCAACGCGGGCACCCCGCGCGCGTGGAACTCCCGCGCGCGGTCCCGCACCCAACCCAGGTAGTCGACGTGGTCCCGCAGGTCGGCCGGGGTCATCAGCGGCCCGTGGCCGGGCACGATCACCTCGGCGCCGGTTGCCAGGACGCTCAGGCAGGCGTCGATGACGTTGTCCAGCGGCCCGGCCCAGTGCACCGGGTGGTCGTCGGCGAAGGCCAGGTCCCCGGTGAACACCGCGCCGTGCTGCGGCAGGTGGACCCACAGGTCGCCGTCGGTGTGGGCCGGTCCGGCCTGCCGCAGCCGGACCTCGGCCGAGCCCACCCGCAGGTCGAGGCTGCCGCTGAAGGTCCGGGTGGGGGCGACTATGTCGAGCTCGGCGAAGTCGTACCGGCCGAAGTGGCGGCGCAGGTACCAGGCCGTGGGCTGGTCCTGCGGGGTGTGGTGGATCAACTGGTGCATCTGCTGCGGCGTCGGCTCGTGCTCCAGGGCGTGCAGGTAGTCCTCGGTGCCGATGATCTCCACCTCGGTCAGCGCCGCTAGGCCGTACGAGTGGTCTCCGTTGCTGTGGGTGCTGATCGCGGTGCCGATTCGGACGTTCGGACCGAGCACCGGCGCGCAGGCGTCGAGCAGTGCGCGGGTACGCGGGAGGTCGTAGGGGGTGTCGATCAGGGCGGCCTGCCCCTCGGACACCAGTAGCCCGCAGTTGGCCAGTCCCCAGGTGCCGCGTCCGTCCGGCAGCCAGGCGAACAGGCCGTCAGCTATGGGGATGAGGTGTGCGTCGTGGCTCATGGGGGCCCATTGTGACGATCTTTCCGATGACCCGGGGAGTGATCCCGATCACAGTTTGAATCGCCAGGGATGGCCTCCAGGTCGTCGGGGCGGTGCGTCAGCCCTGCGGACCGGCCGTCAGTTGCCCTTCCTCGGGCAGGGGACGTCGACGTGCTGGCCGCCGCCGCTGCGGCCAGAGGGAGGTGGGCGCGGTCACCTCGCCGGGGACGAACGGGATGATCATCAGCCGCCCCCCGGGCAGGCTGAACGGCTCGGCGGCGCACATGGTCACCATCCCCGGGCCCAGCTCCGCGTGATGCAGCGGGCGGGTGTCGCTGTCCGGGTGGACGTACTCCAGTTCGGGATGGGTGTAGATGGGCCGGGTCACCGGGTCCGCCAACGCCTGCGCCTCCAGGCCGCGCAGGTCCTCGTTCTCCGGATGGGCCAGCACCGCCGACTTCAGCTGCGCCAGCGCCAACGGCCCCCAACTGGTCTCCCAGTAGGGGAAGTAGCGGGCGCGGGCGGTCTCGCACAGGGCCATCCACCACATGATGTTCCGGGGCGGCAGCCCCGGCTCCAGACCGGGCACGTCGTCCGGGAACATCCGTGGGAAGTGCTCGTTCCAAGCGAGGGTGTTCCAGGCGGCGTCGGTGATGTAGGCCATGTGCGCGATGCCGTCCAGGGCGACCTGCCAGGTCGGCCGGAGCTCCAACGACCGCTGCGGGTCCAGCGGATGGGTCGGCTTCTCGCCGTTGGCCAACAGGTAGAGCACGGTGCGCTCGTCCTCGTTCAGCCCGAGGTGCCGGGAGACGTGGTCCAGCAACTGGGCCGGCGGGTGCTCGATCTGGCCGCGTTCCAGCCGACCGTAGGTCCCGACGGCGAAGTCACGCATCAGCAGGACGTCCATCTGCGGCTGGGACAGGCCGTCGACCGGACGGCCGCGCCGCACCGGCGTCGACTCGAAGCCGCGCTCGGTCGGGTCGACCAGCGCCCGGTGCCGCTCCAGCATCGACTTGAGCTCACGTCTGTTCATCCGTCGTCATACTCCCTGGCCGCCCGGCCTGTTGGGCGTCCGTCACCGTGCCCGTCGAATTAGCTGTAGCTGAATTACATGTAAATACTGCCCCTGCAAAAACGACTGACGCTACGGCAGACTCGCACCACAGGGTTGTTCCTGCATGACCTGTGTCCGACCCGTATCCGGCCCGCATCCGTGCCGAGTCCGTGCCGATGGGACAGATGGGACTGATCACTGGACATGCCGACGACGAGCACCGCGACCGGCCCTCGCGGGGACAGGGGCCCGCACCCCACCCCGCTGCGGACCGGTCGGACCATCCGTCAGATCCCTTGCCGGGACCGCCTCATGGTAGTACCGAGCCGCATGCGGATCGGCCGGAACCGGCGACCGGGCCCGACCGCCGGGCTCCGGACCCGGGCAGCTGACGACGGCCGGGCACACCGATCGGACCCACCGGCGTCCGCTCCACCGCCCGTTCCACGGTCCGTTCCACCAACGAGAGGCAGCGCATGGATCCCCGCTCCGTACTGATCACCGGCGGAAGTCGCGGCATCGGGGCGGCCATCGCCCGAGCCTTCGCCGCCCAGGGCGACCGGGTGGCCGTGACCTACCGCAGCCGTCCGCCGACCGTGGATGTGCTGCCGCAGGAGGTGCTCGCGCTGCCCTGCGACGTGACCGTGCCGGAGCAGGTCGCCACCGCGCTCAAGCAGGTGGAGGAGGCCCACGGACCGGTGCAGGTGCTGGTCGCCAACGCCGGGATCACCCAGGACGGGCTGTTGCTGCGGATGTCCGAAGAGGACTTCACCACCGTCCTGGACACCAACCTCACCGGGGCGTTCCGGGTGGTCAAGGCCGTCAGCCCGAAGATGCTGCGGGCCCATGCCGGACGTATCGTGCTCATCTCCTCCGCCGTCGCCCTGCGCGGGGAGGCCGGGCAGGCCAACTACGCTGCCTCCAAGGCCGGGCTGATCGGTCTGGCCCGTTCGCTGGCGCGGGAGTTCGGGCCGCGTTCGGTCACCGTCAACGTGGTCGCCCCGGGGCTGACCGAGACCGACATGAGCGCGCAACTCACCGACGAGCAGCGAGCGGCGCTGATCGCGGAGATACCGCTCGGCCGGATGGCCCGGCCGGAGGAGGTCGCCGCCGCCGTGCACTTCCTGGCCTCGCCGGAGGCCGGCTACATCACCGGGGCGATCGTCCCGGTCGACGGCGCAGCGGCCACCGGCCACTGAGGGGGGACGGTGGACACCAGACCCGCCCGCCCAGCCCTCGCCCCGCCCCCGGCCCCAGCCCCAGCCCCAGCCCCGGCTCTCGCCGCGCCCCCGGCTCCGACCCCGCTTCCGGCGTCCGCTCCGGTCGCGGCTCAGGCGTTGGCCCCGGCATTCGCCCCGGTCTCGGCCCCGCGCCCGGTGGCGGCCCGCTCCGCCGCTGGACGCACTGGCGAGCGGACGGGCGGGGAGCGGCAGCACGCGGCCACGACCTGGGTCCCCACCGGAGCCCGGGCCCGCTACGAGCCCGGCGGCGAGCGCGAGCGCCGCGCCGCGCCGCTCCCGCCTCCGCTGAGCCCGCCCCCGCCGTCCGCCCCGGGCCCGGGCGTCGCGGCGCCCACGGTCGGCAGCACGTCGGCGGACGGCCTGGAGGCGGGCGCCCCGCCCGGTCCGGAGGCACCCTGGGCCTTCCAGCGCCAAGCCCACTGGGAGATGCCCGCCCAGCCCGGATCGGTCCGCGCCGCCCGGCACTGTTCCGCCCTGCTGCTGTCGAGCTGGGGTGTCGGCACCGACGACGTGGAGCAGATTGTGCTGCTGGTGAGCGAGCTGACCACCAACGCCACCCTGCACGGGCGTCGTGACATGTCCGTCGACCTGACCCTTGCGGGCTCCCACGTGGACCTGACCGTGTCCGACTACGGGCCGGTCGTCAGCGGTCGCGGTGAGAAGCTCCCGGCGGACGAGTGCGGCCGGGGCCTGGAGATCGCCAACGCCCTCGCCGACGGACTCCACATCCAGCGCCACCGCACCGGCACAAACGCCTGGGCCAGCTACCGCCTGTCCACCTGCCGACACCGCTGACCGCCACCAGCCCAGCCCGCTCACCCCGGCCCCGGCCCGCCCGCCCCCGGTCGGCCGCTCACCCCGGCCCCGCCCCGCACCCGTTGGGCCCCGCCACCCAGTCCGACTCCGCGCCTCCGGCCCCGGACCCCGCCGCCGGTCGGCGACCGGACTGCGGCCCGGCCCCAGCTGTCGCTCCAGCCCCGATACCCAGCGCGACCCTGACACCTGTCCTCGCCCGGCCCCCGGCCTCCGGCCCCCGACCTCCGGCCCCGACCTCCGGCCCCGGCCCCCGGCCTCCGGTCCCGGCCCCGGCTTCCGGTCCATCCTGGCCTTCCACCCCGCCCCGGCCTCTGGTCCGGTCCCGCCTTTCCAATCCGCATCGGCCCCCGGTCCCGGCCCCCGGCCCCCGGCCGCGCCCCGGGGCGGTCACCCTCGGGGTTGGGGTGTCTCCGTAGAGCGACCGGGGGCGCCCCGGGTTGCGCGGTGGCCCGGCTGGCGTTGCGATGAGGGTGGGCCGACCCTTCCCCAGCCGTGGAGGTCCGTGGAGTTCCATGGAGGTCCAGGAGGGGAGGAGGACCATGCGCAGCCGCCGACCCACCGAGCCCTTCCCGCCATCGCAAGGCGGTGCCCTCGCCCGTATCCGGTACCGCGCTTCGCAGTCCCTGCGTGGCAGCGGCGCCAGCGGCAGCGGCGGCCGCAGCGCCGGCGGGAACGGTCGAGGCGGCAGTGGTGCGATGATCCTGGTCCCGCTCGTGCTGCTCGCGGCGATCGCGCTGGTGGACATCCTCTCGCCGGCCGATGTCCACCTGGGACCCCTGCTGGTGGTCGCCCCCGCGATCACCGCGTCCTTCGCGGGTCCCCGGCTCACCGCCGCCGTCGGCGCGCTGTCGGTGCTCACTCTGGTGATCATCGGCCTGGAGCGGGGGGTACTCGACACCGAGAACCTCGAAGTCCAGCTCGTCGCGCTGGTCGTGCTCTCGATCGTCGTGGTGGCCTTCAACCGGCTGCACGAACGTGGAAAACGCGAGCTTATGCGGGTGCGCGCGGTGTCCGAGGCAGCACAGCGGGTGCTGCAGAGCCCGCTGCCGGAGCGGATGGGGCCGCTACGGATCGCCTCCAGCTACCGCGCCGTCGCGGCGGACGCCCGGGTCGGCGGCGACCTGTTCGCGGCGGCCCGGACCGGCGACAGCACCCGACTGATCATCGGTGACGTACGCGGCAAGGGCCTGGAGACGCTCGGCGACACCGCACTGCTGCTGGGGGCCTTCCGCGCCGCCGCGCACCAGCAGTCCCCGCTGCCGGCGCTGGCCGCCTACCTGGAGGGCAGCGTCTCCTGGGGCCTGGCCTCGGCCGACGCCGACGGCGACGGCGACGGCGACGACGGTGGCGGTCCGGAGGTCGGCGAGGGCTTCGTCACCGCCTTGATCGTGGACATCCGCGACGACGGGCCGCTGCTCACCGTCGTCAACTGCGGCCACCCGCCACCGCTGCTGCTGCGCCAGGGGCACAGCGCCACGCTGGAGGTGGACTGGCCCGCGCCGCCGCTCGGCCTGGGCGGCCTCGGCGACCACGGCTACCCGGCCACGGCCTTCGCCTTCGACCCCGGCGACCTGCTGCTGCTCTACACGGACGGCATCTCGGAGGCCCGGGACGAGCACGGGGAGTTCTACCCGCTGCCCGAGCGGCTGGCCCGCTTCGGCGGCACCGACCCGGCCCGGCTGCTGGCCGACCTCAACGCCGACCTGGACGCCTTCGTGGTCGGCCCGCTGCTCGACGACGCGGCGATGATCGCGGTTGCCCGCGACGCCCACGGCCTGCGCGTCGCCGCCGTTCGGCACTGATTCAGGACTCAGACCATTGTGCGCGGAACGCTGCCGGGACCGGCGCGGGATGGCGCGCCGGTCCCGGGATGGGTGGGTACGGTCAGCTCGCGGTGCAGCTGAGCGTGGGAGCGGTGTTGGTACCGGTGTAGCTCGCGCCGAAGCCGAAGCTGGTGTTGCCTCCGGCGGCGATCACATTGTTGTAGGCGGCGTTGCCCACCACGACCGAGCTGCCGGTCTGGGTGTAGGAGCCGTTCCACAGGTTGGTGATCTGCTGGTTGCCGGGCCAGGTCCAGGAGACCCGCCAGGACTTGGTGGCGGCGGTACCGGTGTCGGTGACCGTGACGTTGGCGTTGAAGCCGGCGCCCCAGTCGCTGCTGATGCTGTAGGTGGCGGTGCAGCCGCTACTGCCGCCTCCGCCGCTGGTGGAGGCGGCGGTGGTGGCGGAGACGGCGGCTGAGGCCGCCGAGACGTTGCCGGCCGCGTCCCGCGCGTCCACGGTGTAGCTGTACGCGGTGGCGGCGGTCAGTCCGGTGTCGGTGTAGCTGGTGCCGCTGGTGACCGTGGCGATCTTGGTGCCGCCCCGGTAGACGTCATAGCCGGTCACCCCGACGTTGTCGGTGGAGGCGGTCCAGGACAGCGAGACGCTGCTGCTGGTCGTCCCGGTGACGGTCAGGCCGGTGGGCACGGACGGCGGGGTGGTGTCGCCGCTGCCACCGCCGGTGGTGGCGCCCAGCGACGGGTAGGCGTTGGCGACGAGTTGCTGGAACTCGGCCGCGAACCACTGCCCGGCCGGGACGTCGTAGCCCGGGATGGCGTCGGTCGGGTAGGTGTTGCCGTTGCCGTCGGTCTGCGTCCCGTTGGGGTCGCAGTGCGGGTCACCGTGGGCATGGGTGCTGGTGGGGTAGTCGCCGTCGGACTCGCCCGGCGGCTTGATCCAGACGAAGGCGATGATCGGATCGCTCGCCCCGTACGGCTGCGCGGTCGGCCGCGCGCCGATCCCGGCGCCCTGGACGTTGCACCAGTCGCCCCGGAACGGCCGTTGGTCGATCTTGTTCGCGGCGACATAGGCGGTGGCGGTGGTCGGCGAGGTGTTCAGCGCGGTCGGCCGGGCCGATCCGCCCCAGCCGTCGCGGGAGGTGTCGATCAGCATCCCCACGGTGCTCGGGAAGCCCGCGCTGACCAGCGCGGCGTGCATCGCCTCGTCGAAGGTGTGCTCGTCGAAGTACGGGTTGTACTGGTAGAAGTTGACCGAGTCCAGCGGCGAACCGCCCACCTGGAGCGTCGAGTTCGGCAGGTACGGCTCGTCGGTGGGGGTGTAGTTGGCGGTGTCGCTGATGAAACCGTCCACGCTGGCGAAGCCGGCCGTGGTGGCCTGGGCGACCTTGGCGTACAGCTGCGCGGCCGGAGTCAGGTTGCTGGGCCAGCCGAGCCAGCCGGAGTGGCCGATGTCGAGGTAGGTGTAGAGGTTGCTGATCGGGTGCAGCTTGTTCAGCGCGTACTCGATCCCGCTCTCGTAGTACGGCGTCGCGGTGGCGCACGCCGCGACGCTCTGGTTGGTGACCACGTTGGGCAGCGAGTCCGGCTCGATGATCGCCGAGATCCGCAGGTTGCTGTAGGCGCTGTTGCCCAGCAGCGCCGCGATCGGGTCAATGTACTGCGACTCGTACTCGGTCAGCCCGGCGGCGGTCGCCGGGATCTCGCCGTTGGAGGCCAGGGCCGCGCAGTCGCGGCCGGGCAGGTCGTAGATGACCACTTCGAACAGCACCGGCTTGGAGCTGCTGGCCGCCTGCGTCTCGGCGTTGTTGAGCTGGGCCTGGAGGCTGAGGTGGGTGCTGTCACCGGCGATCGCGCCAATGTGGTCCATCCAGATCGCGGTCTGGTAGCCGGCCACACCGGCCTCGGCCGTTCCGGTGGCCCCGCCGTCGGCGGCGGCCTGGGCATCGACCTCGCTCACGTAGTCGGGGTTGAGGTAGGGCACCGACCCGACGTACGGGTTGGCGACGTGCGTGGCCGCGGCGGTCGCGGCGTGGGCGGACGGCGCCCCGGCGACCTGCGCGCCGGCGACGGGGACGAGCAGGGCGGCGCCCAGCGCCGCTGCCGCCACCATGGTTCGGAATCGGTTGGGCTGGTACCAGTTGGGCTTGTCAGCTAACACGTGACGGATCCCTTGTGTCGGTGGGTGGATGGGTGGATCTCCCGGCCGGATGGGAGCGCTCCCAAAGCAGACGGCAGGGACTGTTCTGGGGAGTTGCCGGTGGCGTGCGGCTGAGTCGGCCTCTGGGAAGGTCGTGGGCAGCCTTTGGGAGCGCTCCCGATGGTCGACCCGAATCTGACTGCGCGTCAATACCCTTGTCGGCGTACACGGAAAAAGTACTGACGGATGATCAACTCGGCGGTCCGCGCGGCGAGGGGTCGGCCCGGCGTCGGCCCGGGTCAGCCGGGGGAGCCGCCGCGGAGCAGCAGGAGGGCCACGTCCGCGCCCGCGAGGCCGAGCGTGGCCAGGAAAGGCAGTCGACTGGCGGCGTCCGGGGCCAGTGGCAGCACCACCACCACGGCGAGGCTGCCGGTGACGGCCAGTCCGGCCCAGCCGACCGCGCCGGGCGGACTCGTGGGGCCGAGCACCAGCAGTACGGACGCCGTCAGCAGCGCCCCGGCCGCCAGCGTCCGGGCCCCGCGCGGTCCGAGTCGCTGCGGCAGGCCGCGCACCCCGGCGGCGAGGTCGGCGTCGATGTCCGGGAGGACGTTGGCGGCGTGCGCGCCGACGCCCAGCAGCGCGCCGGCGCCCAGCAGCCAGAGCGGTGGCGCGGGGTGCCCCGGCAGGCCGAGGGTGACGAAGGCCGGCAGCAGTGCGAAGCCGAGGGCGTAGGGCAGCCAGGACAGCGCGGTGCGTTTCACCCCGAGGTTGTAGGCCCAGGCGGCGGCGACCCCGGTCAGGTGGGCCAGGCCCGCGCGCCACCCGCTCGCCAGCGACAGCGGTACGCACAGTGCCAGCGCGCAACCCGCCGCCACCGCCACCGTCCGGGCCGGGAGCGCCCCGGTGACCAGCGGCTTGTCCCGCCGGTCGGCGGCCAGGTCGCGGTCCAGGTCGATCACGTCGTTGCTCCAGCCCACCGAAAGCTGGCCGGTCAGCACCGCCAGCGCGACCAGGGCGGCGCCCGCCGGACCCCGCCCCCAGGCCGCCGCCAGCGCGGTGATCAGGACGCTGACGGCGGCCGCCGGCGCCGGGTGTGCCGCGCCCAGCAGTCCCAGCGCGCGGTGCGCCCAGCCGGCCGCGCCCCGGCGTCCGCCGCCGACGCCCGCCCGGGCCGTACCGCCGGCGCCGGCCGCGCCGGCCGCGCCGCTCGCCGTCGCCGCGCGGGGTGGGGCCGCCATGGCGGGCGGAGGGTCGGGCAGCGCGGCGTTGTCCACACGCTGATGCTAGGACACTTGGCTACCCCGGCCCGGTTGATTCACGGCCTTTGGATATTTAGTCCGTATGATGCACCCATGACGCGAATTGTCGCGGTTCGGGGCGTCCTCCCGCCCCAGCAGTACGAGCAGGGCGAGATCACCCGCGCCTTCGCGGACCTGTGCCTGGCACCGGAGCGTGACCGGGGCGTCCTCGAACGCGTGCACGCCGCCGCGCAGGTGGAGCGCCGCCATCTGGCGCTGCCGCTGGAGCGCTACCCCGAGTTGAGCGGCTTCGGCCAGTCCAACGACGCCTTCATCGAGGTCGCGCTGCGGCTCGGCGAGGAGGCCGTGACCGGAGTGCTGGAGCAGTCCGGGCTCCGGGCCGAGGACATCGACCTGGTCGTCTTCACCTCGGTGACCGGCATCGCCGCCCCCTCGATCGAGGCCAGGCTCGCGGGCCCGCTGGGCCTGCGGCCGGACGTCAAACGGGTGCCGGTCTTCGGCCTCGGCTGCGTGGCCGGCGCGGCCGGGATCGCCCGGCTGCACGACTACCTGCACGGGCACCCGGACCAGGTGGCGCTGCTGCTCTCGGTGGAACTCTGCTCGCTGACCCTGCAACGCGCCGACGCCTCCCCGCAGAACCTGGTCGCGGGCGCGCTGTTCGGCGACGGCGCCGCCGCGCTGCTCGCCGTTGGCCGCGACCACCCGGCCGCGACCGGCGCCGACCCGGCCGCCGTCGCCCCTGGCCCGACCGTGGTGGACACCCGCAGCCGCCTCTACCCCGGCACCGAGCGGATGCTGGGCTGGGAGATCGGCGACAACGGGTTCCGGATCGTGCTCGGCGCGGACCTCCCGGAGCTGGTCCGGTCCGGACTCGGCGAGGAGGTGCGGGCGTTCCTGGCAGACCACGACCTGAAGACCCAGGACGTCACCGCCTGGGTCTGCCACCCCGGCGGTCCCCGGGTGCTGGACGCGGTCCGGGAGACGCTGGAGCTGCCCGCCCGCGCACTGGAACTGACCTGGCGTTCGCTGGCCGATGTCGGCAACCTGTCCTCCGCCTCGGTGCTGCACGTACTGCGCGACACCCTGGCGCTGCAACCGCCCCCGCCCGGTACGCCCGGGGTCCTGCTCGCGATGGGTCCGGGCTTCAGCACCGAACTCGTCCTGCTCCGCTGGTAGCCGCCCGATGACCGAGTACACCCTGCTCATCCTGCTGGTCGGGCTCGAACGCCTGGCCGAGCTCGCCGTCGCCCGCCGCAACGCCGCCTGGAGCTTCGCCCGCGGCGGGGTGGAGTACGGCCGCGGCCACTACCCGGTGATGGTGCTGCTGCACACCGGCCTGCTGGCCGGATGCCTGGCCGAGACGGCGCTCGGCCACCGGCCGTTCCTGCCCGCGCTCGGGTGGCCGATGCTGGCGCTGGCACTGGCCGCGCAGTTGCTGCGCTGGTGGTGCATCGGCACCCTGGGCCCGCGCTGGAACACCCGGGTGATCGTGGTGCCCGGCCTGCCGCCGGTCAACGGCGGACCGTACCGGTGGCTGCGGCACCCCAACTACCTGGCGGTGGTGGTCGAGGGCGAGGCGCTGCCGCTGGTGCACGCCAACTGGCTCACCGCCACCGTGTTCACCCTGGCCAACGCCCTGCTACTGGCCACCCGGGTGCGCTGCGAGGACGCCGCCCTGGCCACCCTGCCACCGGCCCCCGCCGGGCAGGCCGCCGCCGTCGCGCCGTGATCGACCTGCTGGTCGTGGGCGGTGGTCCGGCCGGGTTGGCCACCGCCATCCACGCGGCCAGGGCCGGCCTTGAGGTGGTCGTCGCCGAGCCCCGCACCGGCCCGATCGACAAGGCCTGCGGCGAGGGGCTGATGCCCGGCGCGGTAAGGGAGTTGGACCGGCTCGGGGTCGAGGTCGACGGCCGGCCGCTGCGCGGCATCCGCTACCTCGACCAGTGCCGCCGGGCCGAGGCGCTGTTCGCCACGCACCCCGGGCGGGGCGTGCGCCGCACCGAGCTGCACACTGCGCTGGCCCGGCGCGCGGACCAACTCGGGGTGCCGGTACTGCCGTTGCGGGTCGGCGAGATTCGGCAGGACGGCCGCGCGGTGACCGCCGCCGGGATCACCGCCCGCTACCTGGCCGCCGCCGACGGCCTGCACTCACCCGTCCGCCGTCAACTCGCCCTGGACCGGCCCGATCCGCGACCGGCGCGGTACGGGCTGCGGCGGCACTTCACGGTCGCGCCGTGGACCGATTGCGTGGAGGTGCACTGGACACCCGGCGCGGAGGCCTATGTCACCCCGCTCGGACCGGATCTGGTCGGCGTCGCCGTGCTGACCGCCGAGCGCGCGCCCTTCGAGGTCCACCTCGCGCGGTTCCCGCGGCTCGTCCGGCGGCTGCCGGGCGGGGCGGCCACCGCCGTGCGCGGGGCCGGGCCACTGCGGCAGCGGGTCCGCGCGCGAGTGGCCGGACGGGTGCTGCTGGTCGGCGACGCGGCCGGTTACATCGACGCGCTGACCGGCGAGGGGATCTCGCTGTCCCTGTCCGCCGCCGCCGAACTGGTCCGCTGTGTACGGGCCGACCGGCCCCAGGCGTACGAACAGGCCTGGCGCCGGGTGTCCTGGCGGCAGCGGCTGCTCACCGACACCCTGCTCCGAGCCCGGCACCGCCCGGCCCTGGCCGACCGCATCGTCCCGGCCGCGGCCCGACTCCCGTCGCTGTTCACCCTGCTGGTCAACCAACTGGCCTGAGCCGTCAGTCGGTCGGTCAGTCAGCCAGCCAGCTAGCCGGTGGTGGCGGCCGGCGGTGGTGATGGACGGTCATTTGATCCGGGTCGAGGAGCGGGTGCTGACCTCGGCCCTGGGCGAGGACTGCACCGGCTACGCGGCCCACACCTCCCGGCTGCTGCCGGGGCTGTGGTGACCTCCCGAGGAGTATCGGGAGCGCTCCCAGCGGAGTAGGGTCCTCGGCGTGACCCAAGTGCCCTTCATCCGCCCGTACCGTCCCGAGGACCGCGCCGCCCTGTACGACATCTGCGTGAGCACCGCGTACGAGGGCGGCGACTCCAGGGAGATCTGCCCCGACCTGGAGCTGATGCCGAGCATCTTCGCCGCCCCCTACGCCGTGCTGGAGCCGGAGCTCGCCTTCGTCGTGGACGACGGCCGACGCGCGGTCGGCTACGTCCTCGCCGCCGCCGACACCGAGACCTTCGTCAAGCGCTACCGGGCCGAGTGGCTACCGACACTGACGGACCGTTACCCGCAGCCGACCCAGCCGCCGACCAGCTTCAGCGAGGCGATGATCGACCTGATGCACCGTCCGGAGCGGATGCTGGTAACGGAGTTGGCGCAGTACCCGGCGCATCTGCACATCGACCTGCTGCCCGACTACCAACGCGCGGGCCACGGACGGGCGTTGATGGAGCAGCTGCTGACGGCGCTGCGCCGGGCCCGGGTCGACGCGGTCTACCTGGCCATGGTCACCGCCAACACCGCCGCCCGGGCCTTCTACGACCGGCTGGGCTTTCATGTGATCGAGGTGCCCGACCCGGGCCCGATCACCTACCTCGGCCGCTCCACCGCACCGCTGGCGGAGCCCACCGGGCGCGCCTGACCGGACAGAGCCCGCTCCTGCGCCTGCTCCTGCTTCAGCGTCCGCTCCAGCTCCAGCGCCTCGGCGACGATCGCCTCCAGTCGGGCGTGGTGCGCCCCGCGCCAGTACACCTGGCCGCAGTCGTCGCACTGCGCATAGGCGTCGAAGGAGCGCTGGGTGCCGTCGTGCAGTCGCTCGTGCACCGACTCCTTGTCGGCCGGCCGCAGCAGTCCGTTGCAGGCGGTGCACCTGGTCCAGGGCGCGAGCGGCGGCGTGAACCGGCTCAGCACGTCCTTCAGCTGCTCGTCCGGCCGGTGGCTGTACACATACGCGCCGGCCCAGAGTTCGCGCCGGTGCAGCAGACCGCGATCGCGGGAGAGCATCACCCGCCGCTCGGCCGCGGAGCGCGCGGCCAGGGCCGGATCGCCGATGTCCAGGTTCTCGTAGGCCGTGTCCACGCCCAGCAGCCGCAGCCGCCGGGCCAGCGTCCCGAGGTGGACGTCGAGCAGGAACCGGGCCGGTCCTGGCAGCGGCTGCGGGCGGTCCACCGCCAGCACCGAGACCTGCTCCCGGTCCGCCGGGACGTGGGCGGGGCCCACCGGGCGCCCGTCCACCAGCAGTGCGCCGACCTCGGTCAGCGGGACGCCGAGCGACTCCACCACATGGCCCAGCGACGAGGAGCCGTCGGTGCGCACCGTCGAGCGCCCGGCGCGGCGCGCCGCCGGGACGAAGACGTGCAGGTCAGGGGCGAGCTCCAGGCCTATCTCGGGTCTGTCCACGGGGCCAGCATGCCAGCGTGGCCCACCCGGCTGCCACCGGGTTCCGCCGCGGCCCGGCCCTGACGGGCCCCAACGCGTGCTTACCGGGGACGCGTGGTTGCCGGGGGTCGGCCGGTGGCGCATCCTGGAATCGTTCGGACGCTCCCGTGAAGCAGTGGTCCCGCACAGCAGTTGTCCCGTGCAGCAGGCGTCCTGCCGACAGGCGAGGTGAGCCGTGGCAATGCCGAAGACGGTCGCCGGCGCCGCCGGGCTCGACGCCGGAGCCGACGCCGATGACGAGGCTGACTCCGAGGCCATCATCCGCACCTCGGGCCTGACCAAGACCTACCCGAAGGCCGACCACCCCGCCGTCGACCGGCTGGACCTGCGGGTCCGCCGTGGCGAGCTGTTCGGACTGCTCGGGCCCAACGGAGCCGGCAAGACCACCACCGTCGGCATGCTCACCACCCGGGTGGTGCCGACCGGCGGGACCGCCCACATCGGCGGGGTGGACGTGGTCGCCCGCCCGACGCTGGTCAAGCAGATCATCGCGGTGGTCTCGCAGCAGAACACGCTGGACCGGGCGCTCACCGTCCGGGAGAACCTGTACTACCACGGCCTGCTGTTCGGCATTCCGGTCCGTCAGTCCCGCCGCACGGCGGACGAGCTGCTGGAGCGGTTCCGGCTGTCCGAGACGGCCGACCACTCGGTGCACACGCTGTCCGGCGGGATGGCGCAGCGGCTGATGGTGGCCCGGGCGATCTTCCACCGCCCGGCCGTGCTCTTCCTGGACGAGCCGACCGCCGGTCTGGACCCGCAGAGCCGGTTGGCCCTGTGGGAGATCCTCGGCGGGCTGATCGCCGACGGCCAGACCATCCTGCTGACCACGCACAACATGGACGAGGCGGACCAGCTCTGCGACCGGGTGGCGATCGTCGACCACGGCCGGATCCTGGCCCTGGACACCCCGGCCGCGCTCAAGCGCAGCATCGACGCCGACACCGTGGTCACCGTCTCCGCCGAGGGCGACCGGGCGGCGCTGGCCGAGCGGCTGGCCCGGGAGGTACCCGGGGTGGTGAACAGCACGGTCCGGGACGGCCGGGTCGAGCTGCACGTCCAGGGCAACGACCGGTTGCTGCCGAAGGTGCTGGTGGCCGCCGAGTCCGGCGGCTTCGACGTGGTGGACCTGTCGGTGTCGCAGACCTCGCTGGAGACCGTCTTCATCCGGCTGACCGGAAAGGAGCTGAGGGACTGATGAGCGCCCCAGCCTCCTCGTCCGACCCCGTGCCCGACCCCGTGCCCGACCCCGTGCCCGACCCCGCGTCCGACCCCGCCTCCAACCGCGCGTCCGCGTCCGCCGCCGCCGAGCAGGGGCACGGCGTCGTGAGCCCGGTGTCGGTGCGTCCGGAGCGCACGGTCGCGGTGGCCGGCCGGGCCGCCCTGGCCGGACTGATCCGGCGGGACCTGCTGGTGCTGCGGAAGAACTTCGGCGAGTTCGTCGGCCGGACGCTGATGCAGCCGCTGCTGCTGGTGTTCGTCTTCCTGTACGTCTTTCCGACCATCGGCCAGGGCGTCGGCGGTGGCGGCGGCAAGGCCGGGGAGTCGGCCTTCGCCACTGTGCTGGTGCCCGGGGTGGTCGCCATCGCGATCATGTTCCAGGGCATCCAGTCGGTGGCCATCCAACTGTCCCAGGAGTTCGGCTTCACCCGGGAGATCGAGGACCGGGTGCAGGCGCCCTGTCCGATCTGGCTGGTGGCGGTCGCCCGGGTGCTGTCCGGGGCGGCGCAGGCGCTGATCTCGGCCGTCATCGTGTTCCCGATCGCGGCGGTGGTGCACGCCCCCGGGGTGCACGCCGACCTGTCGGTGCACTGGTGGATCGTGGTCACCCTGATCCCGCTCGCCTGCGTGGCGATGACCTCGCTCGGGCTGCTGCTGGGCACCACCTTCGAACCGCGCAACATCGGCCTGATGTTCGGCTTCGTGGTGCTGCCGCTGGTCTTCCTCGGCGGCACCTACTACCAGTGGACCAGGCTGTCGCTGGTCCAGGTGGGCGGATTCCACTGGCTCCAGGTCCTGGTGCTGGTGAACCCGCTGATCTACATCGCCGAGGGCATGCGCGCGGGCCTGACCGACACCTCGCACATGCACCTCTATGTGGTCTACCCGGTGCTGGCCGGGTTCTGCGCGCTCTTCCTCGGCCTGGGCCTGCGGAACTTCCGCCGCCGTGTGCTGTCCTGACGGACTGGCTCGACCGACCCGGCAGCCGATCGCGCCCGTGCCGGCGCACCCCCCCGTACTGCCTAGTCGAACAGGCGCGGTCACCGGCTGCTGCTTAGCGTGAACTTAGCGTGAGACGCAGCGGGGTTTCCTCACCCGCCGTTCCCCCGCCCGCGGGCCCTGCGGCCCGCGCTCGTCAGCCGTACGTCCTCCACCCATGCCCGTATCTCCCGGCGCCCCGGTACGCCCGGGCCCGGGCTCGGCCGCAGGAAGCAGGTCCGCGTTGCACACGCCACCGACGCCCGGAAACACCACGGACCAGCCGGAGACCGCTCGGACGGACATATCCGTCCCGCCCCCGGCCCCGTCCCGCAAGTTCCGGGGCCGCCTGCGGCGGCTGCTGGCCCGGCGTACCACCCGGGTGGTGCTGGCCCTGCTCGCCGTGTTCACCGGCTGGCTGAGCTGGTCGGTGGGGATGGCACTGGCCGCCCCCGGCGACGACAGCGTGGCCGCCCGGATCGCCGAGTGGGGTCGCGACCACGAGCTCGGCCCGGTGGTGACCGAGCTGGAGAGCCTGCAGTACCAGGCGCACCCGCCCTCGGTCGGCGGCCGACCGAACATCGCGCTGGTGCCCACCGGCGCGGCCGCCCCCGGCGCGAGCACCGGCAAGGCCGCGCTCCCGGCCGTGGTCCCGCCCCGGCTGACCTCCCCGGCCGGACCGCCGCTGCCCGGTGAGGGCACCTGGCAGGTCCTCGGCAGCGTCCGCGGCACCCCCGCCCTGTACGGGGCCTATGTCCGCCCGGACACCGACCACACCTCCTACGTCGCCGGGGTGGTCTCGATGGACCAGCGGCTGCTGAAGTTCGCGCTGCACCCCGGCGAACTGGACCCGGGGCCGGCCAACTGGGGCGTCCCGCCGTTCGTCCCGGCCGGGCAGCGCACCGGGCTGATGGCCACCTTCAACGGCGGCTTCAAGGTCGACGAGGCGCGCGGCGGCTTCTACCTCAACGGTGTCACCCGGGGCACCCTGACCGACAACGACGCCTCGCTGGTCTTCTACCGCGACGGCCATGTCGCGGTCGGCGCCTGGGGCCACGGCGTGGCGATGACCCCGCAGGTGGTCGGCGTCCGGCAGAACCTGAATCTGATCGTGGACGGCGGCCAGGTGCCGGCCGAGGTCGACAACAACGTCGAGAGCGGCTGGGGCCTGACCATCGCCGGGAAGTACTTCGTCTGGCGCTCCGGTGCCGGCGTCACCCGCGACGGCCGCGCGGTCTACGTCTACGGACCCGCGCTGTCCGTGCGGACCCTGGCCGACCTGCTCCAGCGGGCCGGCTGCGTGGAGGCGATGCAGCTGGACATCAACCCGGCCTGGATGTCCTACATGTACTACAAGCCCACCCCGGATCCGGCCAACCCGACGCCGGTGAAGCTGCTGCCCACCCAGGAGCGCCCGGCTGACCGCTACTTCGAGTCCACCAGCCGCGACTTCACGGCGGTGTACGCCCGATGAGCGCGCGGCAGTCGATCCGGCCGCCGACCCGCCAGCTGACCCGCCGGCCCGCGCCGGTGCTCGCCGCCGACGCGGTGCTGCCGGGTCGGCGGCCCAGCTGGGCGCGGATCCCGGCGGCGGCGGTGCGGACCGCCCGTCCCCGGCAGTGGCCGAAGAACCTGCTGGTCTTCGCCGCTCCGCTGACCGGCTCCGCGCTGGCCCGCGGCAGCACGGCGCTGAGCGGCGCGACCGCCGCGCTGGCGGTGTTCACCCTGGCCTCCTGCGCGGTGTACTTCGTCAACGACTCGGTGGACGCCGAACGCGACCGGCAGCATCCGCGCAAGTGCCTGCGCCCGGTGGCCTGCGGCGACCTCGGCGAGCGGCAGGCGCTGGCGCTGGCGGCGGGCTGCGTGCTGGCCGCCGCCGCGCTGACCGCCGCGACCGGCCTGCTGGCCACCGGCTACGGGCTGGCCCTGGCCCTGACCGCCTACCTGG
>Ga0302314_10003732_pt1 | contig 28039 bp, 33 predicted proteins | sample III_Palsa_N2_3_FD_200533 | JGI IMG/M metagenome (GOLD analysis project Ga0302314, IMG submission 200533) | Peat permafrost microbial communities from Stordalen Mire near Abisko, Sweden - III_Palsa_N2_3 | ecosystem: Environmental > Terrestrial > Soil > Palsa > Peat permafrost | place: Sweden...
CCATTTCCTGCGACCTGCTGACCAGCCGGCTGATCCGGCCGGAGGACGTGTTCGGCAAGCTCGACCCGGACCGCATCGCCCAGGAAATCGAGAAACCCCTGCTGGCGGCGGTGGACGACATCACCCGCGCCGTGGCGGCGCAGTACTCGCCGGGGCTGTGGGAGGCCGCGCCGGAAGCGGTGAAACGCCTGATCGTGCAGCGCATCCAGGCCGAGTCGCCGTCGATGGTGCGGCAGATCATGATCGACATCAAGGCCGACATCAACGCGGTGTTCGACCTCAAGGAAATGGTCATCACCGCGCTGCTGCGCGACAAGCGCCTGCTCAACCGCATTTTCCAGGAAGCCGGCAGCGAGGAGTTCAAGTTCATCCGCAACTCCGGCCTGTACTTCGGCTTCACCATCGGCTGCATCCAGGCGGCGACCTGGGCGCTGACCCATTCGGCCCTGGTGATGCCGCTGTTCGGCGGCTTCACCGGCTGGTTCACCGACTGGCTGGCGCTGAAGATGATCTTCAATCCGAAGCAGCCGACACGCTATCTGGGCCTGTTCCAGTGGCAGGGCCTGTTCCTCAAGCGGCGCAAGGAGGTTTCGGCCGAGTACGGCCGCCTCATCGCGCGCGAAGTGGTGACGCCGCACAACATCCTCGAAGCGGTGCTGCGCGGCCCGCTGTCCGACCGCCTCTACGTCATGGTGCAGAAACAGGTGCAGCGCATGGTCGACGAACAGGCCGGCGTGGCCCGGCCGTTCGTGGTCTTCGCCGTCGGCAGCAGCAAGTACCAGTCGATGAAGAAGATGGTGGCGGCGGAATTGATGAAGCGCCTGCCGGAGACCATGAAATCGATGGAATCCTATGCCGGCAAGGCGATGGATATCGAAAACACCCTGGTCAGCAAGATGCAGGAGCTGTCGCCGGAGGAGTTCGAGGGCCTGCTGCGGCCGGCTTTCCAGCAGGACGAGTGGATACTCATCGCGGTAGGCGCTGCGCTCGGCTTCCTGGTCGGCGAGCTGCAGGTGTTCATCATGCTGCATCACTGACGGCTTCCAGGGAAGCGGCAGGGCCCGCAGGTCCACGCTTCCCCGGAATCCGCACCACCCAAAAACGTGCCCGACCGCGTTCCTCTCAGGACATGGCGCAGGCCGCGCGCGCCTGCGCCGGCAGCGGCATGAAATGCGGCTCCGGGATCAGCTGCCGCAGCTGCGCCAATTCGTGCTTCAGATCGCCCGCCAGCGGCAGGCCCTTGTCCTCGAACAGCCGGACGACCGCAGCGAGGTGCTGCAATTGTTCCTGCGGCCCGGCCTTGAGCCTGCCAAATGCCGCATCGCCGTGGCGCAACTCGGAATTCAGGCAGCGCAGGTTATGCAGCTTGTCGCAGGCCGGAACCAGGCATTCGTAAGCGGATGCCCGCGCCAGCCGGGCGAGGTGCCGCTGCTTGCGCCAGGTCCAGGCCGGCTTGGGCTTGCCGGCGCAGTCCGAGCACAGCTCGACCAGGCGCAGCACGGTGGGCCCGAATTTTTCGGCGATGATGTCGCCCAGCAGAACGGGGCTGCCGAAAGCATCGGCCTGATCCTCGATGGCATCGTGCAGCAGCCCGGCGATCGCCTGGGCTTCGTCGCCGCCGTACTCCAGTACCAGGCCGGAGACTTCCAGCAGGTGTGACAGATAGGGAGCCCCGCTGCTTTTGCGGCGCTGCCGGGCATGCAGCAGGCGGGCGAAGTTCAGAGCCTGGTCGTAGAGCGGCGACAGCGCCACGGCGGGACTCGCCCACCCTTGCTGCCACCCTGGTATTCCGTAGTCCGCCATGACGCCCGTCCCTCCTGCACAACCGCCAGGGCAGTGTAGGAACGAACCCGCGGCGAACCCGTCGAGCCAGCCGAAGCGCCTGCAATGGCGGACGAACGGAAAACACTCCGCACCAGCGGTAGCCGCCAAGGGATCAGCGGAGGGTGAGGCGGACGGCACGGAGCCGGCGCGCGCGAACAGGCACCGCTACGGGAAGCGTTATTTCAAATCCCGATGCTGCGGCAAATGGTCCAGCACCTGCGCCAGGCGATCGCCGAGGAAGCGGCTCAGGGCCCGCTCCATCGCCCGCGACACTTCGGATTCGATGGCCTTGTCGGCGAGCGGGCGCAGACGGCCGATCATGCCCGCCAGCTGCGGCACATCCTCCGCCGGGGGCAGCCCGTCGCCATAGCGATCGATGGATTGCACCGCCACCTGGATCAGTTCGTCGGCCACGCGCTCGACGTTGCGGCGCAGACCGCCGACGATATTGAGCAACTCGCGCAGCGGGATGCCCATTTTGACGATCTCGGAGCCCACCGCGAGCATCTTCGGGCTGGGTACGCGGAAGCGCAGGCCGTCGCGCTCGACGATGCCCAGCTCCAGGGCGCGCGCCAGATCGCTGGGCCGATAGTTGCCGCCAAAGGCCTTGGCCAGCTCGATCAGGGAAATGGTGGCCGGCACTTCGTCCGACCAGGGACGGGTCAGCTGCGACTCCAGCCCCATCAACTGGTGCAGATCGCGCCCCTGCTCCCAGGCGGTGATCAATTCGGCGATATTGGCCAGGGTGTAGCCGCGCTCCAGCAGGCGGTTGATCAGGCGCAGGCGCGCCAGGTGATCCTGGGTATAAATGCCGTTGCGGCCGCGCCGCTCCGGCGGCGGCAGCAGGCCGCGATCCTGGTAGGCACGCACGTTTCTGACCGTCGAGCTGCCTACACGGGCCAGCTCGTCGATGGAGAACTCGGACTGCGGCGCGCTACGCGGCGCCGTCCGCGGTGCCGCGCGCGGCACCACGCGTCTGGGCACTGCCTTTGGGGTAGCGACGGACTTCGCCGGTTTCTTTTTCATCTGCGGCTGATCGGGACGGCGCTCAGACTCTGCCGGTACGGGGTCCGAACAGGAACCAGAGCACCAGGCCGAGCACCGGCAAGACCACGATGATGACGATCCAGATAGCCTTTTTCAGGTTCTCGGTGGAGCTCTGCGCGATATTCAGGATCGCCCAGATATCGGCGATAAAAATCAGCAGGCCCATCAGGCCAAAGCCGCCGTTGCCAAGATGCATCATCTGCTTCACCCCCGGTTGGTATGGAAGGATTTTGTGGCATGGCGGGGGCTGCGGCAATGGCGGGGCCGCCACGGTAGCCCCTCCCGCCCCGCGGGGCAGGCCCGCGCGCAACGGACGCAGCGCCGCCAATCTACATCGGCGCGCCCATCAGCCGGCCGATATCCCAGATGTCCTTATCCGCGTCCTCCACCATCATCAGCACCACCACCTGATCCGGCTGCATCGCGGCCGCTGCCTGGCAGGCCCAGCCGAGGGCGTGGGCGGTCTCGATGGCGGGGGTGATGCCCTCGAAATAGCTGAGATCGCGGATCGCCTTTTTGGCGGCATCGAGGCTGGCCGTGGCGTATTCGATGCGGCCAGTCTCGCGCAGCCAGCGATGCTCGCGCACCACGCTGGGATACTCCGTGCCCTCGAGGATCGACTGCGCCACCTTGTGCTTTTCCGGCGGCAACTGCTGCTTGGTGGGATCGAGCGTCTCCGCGACGTCTGTCTGGCCGCGTTCGCGCAGGGGCTCGACGCAGGCCAGGCGAATCTGCTTTTCCCCGATCATCGGCGGAAACAGGCCCAGCGCATCGGCATTGTTGCCGCCGCGCGCCACCACCAGATCCGGGGCGCGCCTGGCGGCGACGCGAACCTGCCGCAGGCACTCGCGGCCGATGGATGAGGCGAATTCGCGCGCCATCAGCGGATAGGGCTCCGGCGCTCCCTCCAGCCCGAACACCATCAACGACTGGGCCGGATTGCGCGCCCAGTACTTGAGCGCCGCCTCGCGCGCATCCTCCGCCTCGCCGCCGCGCTCGACCGCGGCCGGCTGCACGTCGGCGCCGCGCAGCCACATGCGAAACACATTGCTGGTCTGGCGCGTGCTGTTGTCGCTGTCCATGAATACCGTCGCCTTCATGCCCAGGCGCGCGGCGATCGAGGCCGTGACCACGCCGCGGCGGCCGTCGATGGTGGAGGTGACCAGGGTCTTGCGCCCCAGCTTCTGCGCCAGCAAGGCCTGGCCGACCACGCTGATGATGAGCTGGGTGTCGCGCGGCGATACGTCCTCGCGCTTGATGTAGATCTGCGCCCCGCCGAGGCTGGCGGAGAGCCGCCGCGCATGCAGCAGCGAGGACGGGCGCCGCGCCAGATAGGTCAGCTCCATATCGAGCATGGCCTGAAATTGGGCATCGGAACGCACCGTTTCGAACCCCCGTGCCAGCTCCTCGAAGTGCCTGATGAAACGCACATCGTCGCCGAGCCGCCGCTCGGGTGCGCCGTGCTGCTGCACCGGGGCCTGATCGAAGCCGGCGCCGACAAACTCGATGCGGTCGCTGCCCTGGGTGGTGAACAGCGGAGCCTCGGGCAGCAGCATGCGCCCCATGCTGGCGCATTTCTGCCATTCCGGGGAGGCGGCCTTGTTGGGTGTCAGATCGGCCAGCTCCTGCGCCGCGCGCAGATATTGCGTGGCCCGCTGGGTCTCGTAGTACAGCTCCAGCAGCTTCAGCCGCGCCGCCTGGTTGCGCGGCTGTGCCTTGAGCTGCTCGGTCAGCAGACCCTCGAGCTGGTCATGAAATGAAGGTGGTTCCTTGCCAAAGATCGGCATCGCAGCGTTTCCTCACGGGCCCAGGGGAGCACTATACCGCGCCGCCGCTGGCGGTCCACTACGCCCGCCATCCGGCCAGCAGATCCGGCTGGCGCCGGACCGCCCGAGCCGGGTGCCGCCAAAGGAATGAACCCCGCAAAGCGGCCCGCCGGGCAGTTCCACCCTGGCGCATACTGCGTGCATGAATACTCTCCCGATCACCGAAGGCGTCATGCCCGCGCTGTTCATCGGACACGGCTCCCCCATGAACGCCATCGAGGACAACGAATTCAGCCGGGAATGGGAGCGCGTGGCCTCACACCTGCCGCGGCCGCGGGCGATCCTGTACATCTCCGCGCATTGGGAAACCCGGGGGGTGTATGTCTCCGCCGCCGGGCAGCCGGAAACGATTCATGATTTCCACGGCTTCCCCAAGCCGCTGTTCGATGTGCGCTACGCCGCTCCCGGCAGCCCGGCGCTGGCGCAGCGGGTGGCCGAGCTGCTGGGCACGGCCCCGGGTTCGCAAAAGGTCCATCTGGACCCGGGCCGCGGGCTCGACCATGGCGCCTGGAGCGTGTTGCGCGTGATGTACCCCCAGGCCGACATTCCGGTGGTGCAGTTCAGCCTCGACAGCGCCCGGCCGGGGGCCTGGCATTATGGGTTGGGACAGCGGCTCGCCGCCCTGCGCGACGAGGGCGTGCTGATCCTCGGCAGCGGCGACATCATCCACAACCTGCGGCTGTTCAGCTTCCACGAGCAGGCGGCGCCGGACTGGGCCCTGCGCTTCCATACGCTGAGCAAGCGCCTGATCGAGAATGGCGATCATCAGGCCCTGGCCGACTATCCCGCCCTGGGCGGTGACGCCCATTACGCCATTCCCACGCCCGAGCATTACCTGCCCCTGCTTTACGTACTGGCGGCGCAACGGCCGGGCGAGCGGCCGGCCTTTTTCAACGACGTGGTCATGAGTTCGCTGTCGATGACGTCCTTTGTCCTGGGCGGCCGCGCCTGAGCCGGAACAGCCCGGCCATGGGGGAAAAACTCCATGCATGCCCCGGGCATGGGCTCACGTATGATTGGCTGCGTAAAGGCGTACCGGCAGGCGGCATTACAGACCGCCGCACAGGTCATCCAAAGGGGGAAGTTATTTGATTTGGCAATTGCTGCTGCGGCCGCTGTATCAGCTTTACGGCGCATTTCTGGTGAAGCAGGTGCGGCGTGGACGGATTCCGAAGCATATCGGCCTGATTCTCGACGGCAACCGCCGCTACGGCCGCTTGCAGGGCTTGAAGGACACCCAGGCGGCCTATAGCGCGGGCGCCGCCAAGCTGGACGAACTGCTCGACTGGTGCGTCGATCTGGGCATCACCGCCATCACCCTGTGGGTGTTTTCCACCGACAATTTCAGCCGGCCGACGGAAGAACTGGACGGCCTGATGGCGGTGACCGAGGCCAAGCTGCGGGCGTTGATGGTCGACCCGCGGATTCACGAGCGCCGGGTGCGCGTGCGGGCGGTGGGCCGCATCGACCTGCTGCCGCCGAGCACGGTCGCCGCGGTGCGGGCGGCGGAAGCGGCGACGCAGGACTATGGCGATGTCGAGCTGACCTTCGCCGCCGCCTACGGCGGGCGCGAGGAAATCACCGATGCGGTCAAGGCACTGATGCGCAAGGAGCTGGTCTGCGGCAAAACGCCGGAAGATATCGTCGAGTCGATCACGCCGGAAGCGATCGGCCGTTACCTCTATTCGCCGCACCTGCCGGAGCCTGACCTGATCATCCGCACCAGCGGCGAGATCCGCCTGTCCGGCTTCATGCTGTGGCAAAGCGTCTACAGCGAATTCTATTTCACCGACATCTTCTGGCCAGCCTTCCGCCGCATCGACTTCCTGCGCGCGGTGCGCGCCTTTCAGCAGCGCGACCGGCGCTTCGGCCGCTGAGCCGGCCGGGGACGCAGGATCAGGCCGCTTCGGCCTTGGCCAGCTGTCCCAGGCGCATCAGGGCGCGCTCGATCACCGGCGTCCACATGCGCCCGCAGTTGAGGCGCAGGAAATTGCCGTAACGTCCGCTGGCGGAGAACAGCGGCCCGGGCGCGAAATTGACGCCTTCGACGATGGCCTTCTCGAACAACGCCAGCGTATCGATCTTGCCCGGCAGCTCCAGCCAGATGACGAAGCCGCCGCCGGGCTGGGTGATTTTCGTTCCGGCGGGAAAGTACTCGCTGACTGCGGCGGCCATGCGCGCCACCTGGGCGGCATAGCCGCGGCGCAGCTTGAGCATGTGGCGCTCGTAGCCGCCGCTGCGCAGCATCTCGGATAGTGCCTCCTGCAGGATCGCCGGGGTGGCGCCGGACAAGGCGAACTTGCGCAGGCGGATGTCTTCGGCATAGCGGCCGCCGAAGATCCAGCCGACCCGCGCGCCGGGCGCCAGGGTCTTGGTGAAGGAGGAGCAGAGCATGACGTTGCCGCTGCGGTCGAAGGCCTTGGCCGACAGCGGCCGCGGGCCGGAGTGTTGCAGGTCGGCATAGACGTCGTCCTCGATCAACGCGATACCCTGGCGCTCGCACAGCTCGACCAGGCGGCGCTTCTCCCCTTCCGGCATGGAGGCGCCCATCGGATTGCTGAAGTTGGGGCTGACCAGGCAGGCCTTGACCGAGCGGCCGGCACGCGAAGCCAGGGCGTTTTCCAGCGCATCGACCGACAGGCCATCGCGCGGATGGGTGGCGATCTCCAGCGCCTTGAGGCCGCGCTTCTCGATGATCTGCAGGAAGCCGTAGTAGCAGGGCGACTCGATGGCGATGGTATCGCCCGGCGCCGCCACCGCGTTCAGCGCCAGGTTGAGCGCCTCGGTGCAGCCGTTGGTGATGACCACTTCATCCTGCGCCACGGCGCAGCCGAGCGCGGCATAGTGCCGCGCCACCTGGTGGCGCAGCGAATCCAGCCCGGCGTAATACGGACAGCAGGTGACCAGCAGTTCCGGATGGCGCCGCACGGTGGAGGCAATGACGCGCTGCAGGCGGTGCACCGGGAACCAGGCCGGGTCCGGGGCGGCGGTGCCGAGCGGGGCGATATCCGGATTCAGCGCCGCGTCGATCATGCGCACCATCAGGTTGTCGACGCCGACGATGCGGGCGGCGCCCGATGGCCGCGTCATCGCCGGCTCTTCGGTGTGGCCGGCGCGGGACCGGACGAAATAACCGGATTGGGGCCGCGCCTCGACCAGCCCGCGGGTTTCCAGCGAACGCAGCGCGGCGATGGCGGTGGTGGCGCTGACCCGCTTCTGCCGCGACAGCCGGCGCACCGAAGGCAGGCGCTCGCCCGCGCGCAACTGGCCGTTGCCGATCAGCACGCACAATTCGTCGGCCAGGCGCGCATAGATCGGCGCGGCGGAAGGGGGACACTCGACTTCGGATTCGCTCATGCGCGGCTTCCGTTTGACCTGAAGGACGGCCGACCGTCCGCCGCGGACACTGCTTCAAGCACAGTTGGCCGCGCCGACGATCAGCACAGTATTAAGTAAAAATTAACTGTACTGCATACAATTCATATTACTTGTATCTGTTATCGCTGTCACCCCGCAGCTATCTTTGCGCTGCGCGAATCGCACCGCGCCGACCAAGCAAGGTGACAAAAGTGGAAAGCCTGAGCCTGTTGCTCGCCCCCCTGGCGATGTTCATGTTCGTCTCGTCGATCACGCCGGGGCCCAACAACCTGATGCTGCTCAGTTCCGGCATCCGCTTCGGCTTCAACCGCACGGTGCCGCACATGCTCGGCATCACCGGCGGCATGGTGGTGCTGCTGCTGATCGCCTATGCCGGGGTGGGGGCACTGATGCTGGCTTCGCCCGGGCTGGACAAGCTGATGACGGTGGCCTGCTGCGCCTACCTGCTGTGGCTGGCCACGGCCCTGCTGAAGAATGATGAGCCGGGCCAGGGCGCCGATGCGGGTCAGGGCGCAGCGGCGGCGCGGCCGATGCGCCTGCATGAAGCGGCGCTGTTCCAGTTCGTCAACCCCAAGGCCTGGGCCATGGCGGTGGCGGCCAGCACCATCGCCGAAAAGTTTCCGCTGCCGCTACCGGCGCGGCTGACGCTGATGGTGCTGCTCAGCGCGGCGATCAACCTGCCCTGCGTCTCGGTGTGGGCCCTGTTCGGCAAGACCATGCGCCATCACCTGCGCACCGCGCGGGTGCGGCAGGCCTTCAACTTCACCATGGCGGCCCTGGTGGTGGCGACGGTGCTGTGGATGCTGCTGCCGCTGATGGACGGCGGTACAGCGGCCGCAATCGATCCGCTGCGCGAGCCGGCTTACGCCCTGGGCCGGTGAAGCGCGCGGCATGGCCGCGGCGGCTTGAACTTCACTGCGCCCGATCATAGGCTGGAAACATGAACTACGCTCCTATCAACTTCAGCGAAAAACTCGCCCGGATCGCCGAACACTGGTCGCCCAGAGTGGTGGCCGAGATGAACGACTACCAGTTCAAGCTGGTGAAGTTGCAGGGAGAGTTCGTGTGGCATCGCCACGAGAACACCGACGAGGTGTTCATCGTGCTCGCCGGCGCCATGAGCATCGACTTCCGGGATGGCTGCGTCGATCTGCGCCAGGGCGAGATGTATGTGGTGCCCAAGGGCGTGGAGCACAAGCCGCGAGCCGCAACCGAGTGCAGCCTGATGCTGGTGGAACCGCGTGGCGTGACGAACACCGGCACGGCCGGTGGGCCGCGCACCGCCGAAAACGACGTCTGGATCTAAGCTGCCGCGGCATTCGCCGGGCAAACCGCAACCTCCGGGTCATTCCCGGTTATCCTTGGACGGGATTCAAGGAGGCACTGTCCATGGCTCGACTCAGGCTGGCGGATTCCACCACGGTCCGCGAAGGTGAAGTACAGACCGCCCAGGCAAATGGCGCATCGCTGATCCTGAGCCGCATCCGCGGCAAGGTTTGCGCGGTCGAGAACAAGTGCCCGCATTTCGGCCTGCCGCTGGCGCGCGGCAAGGTGGCCGGAGGCACCATCCGCTGTCCCTGGCACGGCTCGCGCTTCGATCTGTGCAGCGGCGAAAATCTCGACTGGGTCAATTCCGTTGCCGGCCTGCCGCTGCCGCTATGGAGCCGCAGCGTGGTGGCCATGGGCAAAAAGCCCGCTCCGCTGCGCCGTTTCGAGGTGGTGGAGGAAAATGGCGCGGTATTCCTGCTGGCCAAGGACTGAGCGATCGCCGCGCCTATGACGGACATCAAGGCGGATCGCCCCAAACCCGTGGTCGGACTGGCCCTGGGCAGCGGTTCCGCGCGCGGCTGGTCGCACATCGGCGTGATCCAGGAACTGGAGGCCATGGGCATCCGCCCCCAGGTGATCGCCGGCACTTCCATCGGCGCCCTAGTCGGCGCGGTCTATGTCTCCGGCCAGTTGCAGGACTTCACCGACTGGGTCACCAAGCTGAGCGTGCGGGACGTGGTGAAGCTGATGGACTTCACTTTCTCCGGCGGCTTCGTCAAGGGCGAGCGCCTGTTCGGCTATTTCCACGAGCATCATCCCAACCCCAACATCGAGGATCTGCAGCAGCGGTACGTCAGCGTCTCCACCGAGATGAAGACCGGCCGCGAAATCTGGATCACGCGCGGGCCGGTGCTGCAGGCGGCGCGCGCCTCCTGCGCCATCCCCGGCCTGTTCACGCCGGTGAAGCTCAACGACCGCTGGATGCTGGATGGCGGGCTGGTCAACCCGGTGCCGGTGTCCGCCGCGCGCGCGCTCGGCGCCGACGTGGTCATCGCCGTCAATCTCAACGCCCAGCTGGTCGGCCTGCACCTGTCCGCCGCCGGCCGCCAGGAAGTGGAACGCGAAGCGGATAGCGCGGAACTGGCGGCGGATGCCACGACCAAGACCAAGGGCTTCTGGCATCGCGTCATCGGCTATCTGGAAAGCGGCGACCCGGAAAAGCCGGGCTTCTTCGACGTGGTCGCCTCCAGCGTCAATATCCTGCAGGACCGCCTGACCCGCAGCCGCATGGCCGGGGACCCGCCGGAATTGACCCTGCTGCCGCGGCTGGAAGACTTCGCCCTGATGGACTTTCACCGCGCCGGCGAAGCCGTCGCCGAGGGCCGGCGCGTGGTACAGCAGCACGAGGCGGAAATCCGCGCCTGGGCCCAGGCGCAGATCTAAGAAATCCTAGACGCCGTCAGACCCGGCGTTCGGACTCGCGCTGGTTGCGGCCGAGCCCGCGCAGGGTGCGCAGCAGCGTCAGCAGACTCGCCGGGCGGCGCAGGCTGACACCGGCGAGCAACTGCCGCAGCATGGTCATGGCGTCGAAATAGACGCGCTCGCAAACCAGCCTGTCATCCTCGAAGATGAAGAATGCGGTCATCCGCACCTCAAAGGCACGGCCGGTGGGCGGAACATGGCCCAAGGCGCCCAGGTGGGTGCCGCGCAGCCAGAACTCGACGATCACGGCATCATCGGCGTGGCGCAGCGAGATCAGCTCGTTGCGCTGGTCCGGAAAAGCGCCGCGCGACTCCCGGTAGTAGTTCTCCACTGTGACGCGCCCGTCGAAAATCGCACCGGTGGGGATGATTTCGTAGTGCGGATGCGGGAAGGTGGCGAGCACCTTGCCAAAGTCCAGCGTGTTTTCATCCGTCATGTGCGCACGCACCAACTCCTCGCGCACTGCCCTGAGACCGGCGTCGATGGTCATGCTGTTTCCCGCTGGCGGCTGATCATCGTCACATCCTGACATTTGCAGCGCTCGGATGAAATCGCGGTGAAACAGCTACGACAGTGCATGAAGCTGGCCGGGAAGCCGCTGATTCCGCGGCGCCGGCTGCTCAAAATCGGCGTCTCGATCCTGCCTGAGAGCCAGGCCTCAGGCACGGCCGTCGGTAGCCGTTCAGTGCCTCAGCGGTGTTCCTGCTGCGGCCGCGGTTCGGCGCGCGGTTGCTGCGCTTGCGGCCGCTGCTGCATCTGCGGCGCGGCCGGCGCCTGGTAGTGCGGCTGCTGTTGCGGCTGCGGACGCGGCTGCTGATACGACTGCTGAGGACGCGGCTGTTGGTACGTCTGCTGGGGACGCGGCTGCTGATAGGACTGCTGCGGGCGCGGTTGCTGGTAAGACTGTTGCGGCCTCTGCTGCTGCGCTGCGCCTTGCTGAGGCTGGCGATATTGAGGCGCCGCGTTCTGGCGCGCCTGCGGCTGCGCGGCCGTACGATTCTGCTGAGGACGATTCTGCTGGGCCTGGTTCTGCCCGCCATTGAAGGGCGCGGCCGTGCCACGCGATACCACACCCTGTGCACGGAACGCGCCGGGCTTGGGCGTGGCGAATACCGAGGGATGGCCATTGTTCACCGAGGCCAGCTGGCCGCGATCGGCGCTCGCCGCCTGCTGGTGTTGCATCTGGTTCGCGGTGGGCTGGACATGCCGCTCGCCGGAGTAGGCGCGTTCCTGCGCGGTGGGCTGGGCATTGGTGCCGCCGCTGCCGCCGTTGAAGCTGACGCGGTTGACCGTGGTGTTGTTGATCACCGTGGTGTTGTAGGTGTTGTGGATATTGGTAGCGTTGACGTTGTTGACGCTGCGGTTGTAGTTGAACCGCCCGTTGTTCCAGTAGCCGCCCTGGTAGCCCGAGCCGCCGTAGCCGAAACCGTAATTGACGCCGCCGTAAAAGCCGACGTGGGGGCCCCAGTAGCCGCCATGCCAGAGGTAGACGCCATCGCCCCAGCCCCAGTAGCCGGGAGTCCACAGGAAGCCGGGCTGCGGCGCCAGCACCCAGGTGCCGGGGACCCAGAAGTAGCCCTCGTCGCCGTAGGCCCAGTAACCTGGCGTCCAGATATAGCCATCGCCGGGACATAGGGGCTGCTCGTAGACCGGCAGCACCGGCGGCGCGATGTTGATGGAAACGAAGATGCCGGCAAACGCCGACAGCGGCGCAGCCAGCAGCGCGACCGCGAGGCACAGGGAACGAATCATTTTTTTCGACATGTCACGGCACCTTGCCCATCCAGGCGGGCTGCAAGTATCTTCGCTGCAACGGTAATTCCATCATGCTGAACCAGGCATGAACAGCGCCTCGTCGCACCGCGGCAGCAGATCGAGCCCGCATGCGGCAACGCCGGGGCGCGAAATGCCTGGGGTAACCATAAACAGATTGATCCCCCTGACGACCGCAAAAACGCCCGGCAAACCTGCCACAGCGGACGCGGAATGCGCAAGCACGGAGACGGCGACACCGCTGCGAACAAATGCGGTGCTGCTGGCAACCCTGATCCGGTACGCCGCCCCGGCGACCGCCGGACCACGCACTTGGCCGAGCGCATGCGCCGGGCAGCTTGCGCCGCGTCACCGCCACTCAGACAATGACTGCTTGCCCCAAAGGCAGAGCGGCGTGCCGGAGGCGGCTACGCCGCCGCGGCAGGCTTCAGTCGAAGCGCACGCGGCGGTCGACGATATGCCAGCGCGGCACCTGGCCCGGTGCCGCCGGGGTCGGCGGCGGAGCAGACTCGACGCGCTGCCGGACCGAACGCAGGATCCGCTCCTGCTCCAGGCGCAGCTGCGGGTCGACACCGATACCGTCCATCCAGGCCTTGCCGCTCGCGGTCAGGGCGACCGAAGGGCTCCTCGGATCCGCGTTCAAATCCAGGCTGCCGTCTTCCAGCATCTCGTTGAGCCCGGTAGAGAGATCGTCTCCTCGCAGTCCCAGCTGGGTCCAGGCCACCATCAGCACGGTCAGCAGAACCGGCGCCCCGACCTGGTCCGCATGGCATTGCCGGATCAGATGGAATATCGCCGTCTTGCGGGTCAACGCGGTGATCACCTGGGTCATACGCGAATCTGCAGCAGCGGGGCCAGTGCCTACTATAAACGCCCGGCCGCCAGCCGGGCACCGTTGCTGCATCCACGGCACGACGGACACCGGCACACGGGAGTAGACTCGAAACTGACACGGAAGGGTCTGTCTCAGGCAGGCCGGACATCCCGGGAAAATGTGAACTGGTTCGCTGACGGATCATGACCGCACCCGCATATTGTGCAGCTTGTGCCAGGGGGCTCGCATGGAAAGACAGGAACGAGCTCAGTTATTGCTCGAACAAGAAGAAACCGAAACACAGATCCGCGAGTTGCGCTCCGCCCTGCAGCATGCGGGCAGGATACTTGCCGCCGTGGGCGACGCCCTGGCGCGATCTCCGGAAAGCACCACGTTTGCCAATGCCCCGCCGCCGCTGGGACATATGCCGCTGCAGCTGATGCATTCCAAGCCGTTCGACTGGAATTCGATTCCGGAAAAGACCGCGGTGGCGCAGAAAATCCAGGCGCTGCGCGAACTGCATGAAAAGCTGGCGGACATCCAGCGGCGGCTGAAGCGATAACCCGGCTCGGCCTGCAATCAAGCCGCTAAACTGTGGCCATTCAGGCACCAGGAAATCATCCAGCGCATGTTGCCGCGCAGCTTCTACGACCGCGATCCCATCGAAGTGGCGCGCGAACTGCTGGGCAAGCATCTGGTCTTGCGCATCGACGGGGTGGAACGGGTGGGCCGCATCGTCGAAACGGAAGCCTATCTGGGCCCGCATGACCTGGCGGCGCACTCGGCACGCGGGCGCACGGCACGCACCGAAGTGATGTTCGGGCCGCCGGGCCATGCTTATGTGTACCTGATCTACGGCATGCACAACTGCATGAACGTGGTCACCCAGGCGGAAGGCCAGGCCTCGGCGGTGCTGCTGCGCGCGCTGCAGCCGGTGCGCAATCTCGACGCGCATACGCGGGGCCCTGGCCTGCTGTGCAAGGCCATGGGCATCGACCGCCGGCTGAGCGGCCACGACCTGCTCAGCGAGGAATTTCACCTCGCCGAACCGGAACAGGAACTGGCGGAACGCATCGTCATCGTGCGGCGGCCACGCATCGGCGTGGACTACGCCGGCCATTGGGCCAAGCGGCTGTTGCGCTTCTATATCCGCGGCAACACCTGGATTTCACGCCCTTGAATGGTGCGCGTTTCGCCTGAACTTCCTCCAAAATTCAGCCAAATTTCGGCCAATCATCGGTTTACATTTGTTAACCCGCAGCAATTGCAGGGTTCAGAGGGCATTCAGGCGCGCGGCGTAAGGTGGATGGCGTAACACCAAGCAGGAGAAACGTCATGCGCAACCTGATACGAATGTTGATTCTGAGTACCGCCATCCTCGCCTCCGGCTGCGTTGTCGTGCCCGTTGGCCCCGGCTACCACTGCGGCTATTACCACTGCCGCTGATTGATCGCCGTCAGGCGGATGCCGACCGGGCGCTTGCAGGCCCGGTCTCCTTGATCGTCATGGAAGAAGGAACTACCACATGAAACACAGCAAACTGATTGTCGCCTCGCTGCTGCTCGCCGGCGGCCTCACCCTGCCGGCGCTGAGCCAGGCCGGCGTGGCCATCGATCTCGATATCGCCCCGCCCGTCGCGGTGGTGGAAACCCCGCCCCCGGCGCCGCAACCCGGCTATGTCTGGGCCGCGGGTTACTGGAACTGGGAAGGCGGCCGCCATGTCTGGGTACCCGGCCGTTACATGGCGCCGAACCCGGGCCATCACTGGGTGTCCGACCACTGGGAACAGCGCGGACCACACTACCACTACGAGCCGGGTCACTGGGCGCGCTGAAAACCTGGCGTGGCGTTAACGACGAAGGGCCGCCACGGCGGCCCTTCGTTCATCCGGACTTAGGCACTTGCGGCGACGGCCGCCGCGCCGCGCTCAGATTCTCTGGCAGAACCCATAAATGCTGGCGGCGTGCTCGGCCTGCTGCTTTTGCGGCAGCGACAGCTCGCAGCTGAGGCTGAGATATGGCGGTGGATAGTCCAGCTTGGCCATGCTGTAGCCGACATAGGTATGCCCCTGGTAGGCAATACACAGGGTCCAACTGCCGTAGCGCGGGTCCGGATAGACCCATTCCGGCTGCTGCGTCTCCGGCAGGGTGAAGACACCCCGGCTCGCCAACTGGGCATCCGCCGGCGTGTCGCCGCAGCGGCCGGTATCTTCGCCCCGGGCAATGAAGATCTGCGCATCGGATACCGGCCGGCCATGGTCGAGCAGATGCCCCTGGATCTGCGGGCTGAGCCGCGCCATGGTGGCGTAGCAGCCCGACAGGCCCGCGACCACAGCCAACAGGGAACAGCGGACGATTCGATTCATGGTGCCTGCGAGCGGTTTGACGGATCGCCCCTATCCTAACCCGGCGCCTCCGCCAGGGAGGGATTTTGGGCCGTCCATCCCGCCGCTTTCCCGGCTCGTCACAGGGCCATGGCGGTTCGTCCCACAGCGCTCGCCGGCCGGATTCGATGTCCTTAACGTGGACAGCGTCCACGACGGACGCACCGGCCAGTCCAAGGCAAAGCCATGAAGCAGCGCATTTCAGCCCTGTCGATTCTCGTTGTTTGCGGCACCTTCGGCGTGGTCTTCGACGGTCAGGCCCAGATGCCGCAGGACTGCGGCAAATCAGCGGCTTTCACCATCATCGGCGCCCGCGTCTTCGATGGCGAGCGCTGGCTGCCGCAGGGCACCCAGGTGCGCGTGCAGCATGGCCTGGTGCTGGCGGTCGGTCCCGACGTCGGCCTGGCGCGCGGCGGCACGGTCATCGACGGCACCGGCAAGAGCCTGCTGCCGGAACAGCCCGAAGCGGCAGCCGACAATGCGGCGGCCGCTTCGCTGGCGGACAAGGTGCAGAGCGGGCACGGCGCCATCGTCACCGGCGCCCATGCCGATCTGCGCCTGGTCGATGGCGACAGCAGCCAGGACTGGAGCGGCCTGGGCGCCATCAGCGCGCGCTGGAAGAACGGCATGCTGGTCGGGCACCGCATGTCCGCGAAGAAAATCTAGGCAGACGTCGCCCGGCGCGGCCCGCCGGTCCGAACGCGGTTTCTAGCTGGCGGGACAGCCCGATCCGCCGCCCTGTTGCGCCGCGCCGAGTCCCGCCGCGATCTGTGCAGCCAGTTGCGCCACCGCGCGCTGATGCCCCTCGACCAGGGCGGGATAACCTGGCTGCACGCTTTCGGAGATGCTGCTGCCGCAGGTCAGGGCGATGGCCTGATCGCCGGCGCGCCGCAGCGTCCATACCGTATCAATGCGGGCATAGGCGCCGAGCGCCGATTCGAAGCGCTGTACCTTGACGTTGATGCGCCAGACCGGCATGCCCGGGGCGGTGCCGCCGCCGGGCAGGCCGTAGACATCGCGGACGCCGAGCTGGCGGCTCAAATCGGCGGACAGGGCATCGCGGATTTCATCGCCCAGCGGCGCGATCCAGCGCCGCGTGTCCACCGGCACCATCTCGCTGCCGCCGGTGCGCACCACCAGCTGCGGCGTGGAAACCTGCGGCGGCAGATCGACCGACTGCACCTCGATCTGGAACGAGGCGGACAGCGGCGGCGCGGCGGACGGCGGGGGCATCAGGGTATAGAACTGCGTCGGCGCCGTGCTGCAGGCGGCCAGCGCCAGCAGGGAACCAGCGAGGGCGGCAAAAGCGGCTTGGTTGGTCATGGTCATGTCATTTCCTGCCCGAATCGCCGGCCGGTTCCTGATCGGCGGACTTGCCGCGGATCAGCGACTCCGGATGCTGCTCCAGGTAGTCCGCCAGGGACCGCAAGGACGCGGCGGCGCGGTTCAGCTCCTCCAGCGTATGGCGGGCATCCAGCTGCAGCGGCGCGTCCGGCGAAGCCACGCTCTGGTCGAGCGACTGCATCGCTTGCTGGGCGGCGTGCAACGTGGCCTTGGCTTCCGGCGCAACCTCCTTGTCGAGCTGGGACAGCAGGCTGTTGGCGCTCTTCAGCGTGGCGTTCAGGTTCTGGCCGATCTGGTCGAACGGAATCCCGTCGAGCTTGTGCACGATGCTCTGCAGCTGCTCCTGCAGCTGCTCCATGCCGCCCGGCGCCGTGGGAATGACCAGCGGCTTGGCCTCGGTATCGAAGCTCACCGGCTTGGTGTTCTTGACGAATTCGAAGGCGATGAACAGCTGCCCGGTGATGATGTTGCCGGAACGCAGCTGCGCCCGCAGGCCGCGTTCGATCATGCGGCCCCACATCTGGTTGGGACTGGTCTGGGTGCTTTTCTCCAGGGCGCGCATCGACTTCATCGCCGCGCCGAGGCGGTCCGGATAGACGTCGGCGGTGACGTCCGTGAAGAAATCCTTCTTCACCGGATCGAATTGCAACTCGATCGACTTCACCGTGCCGAAATTGATGCCGTGAAAATCCACCGGCGCGCCGGTGGAAAGTCCGCGCACCGATTGATCGAAATGCATCAGCACTTCCACCGCCGGGCCGTCCGGCGGCGCCAGCGCCAGGCCCTGATCGGAGTACAGGTGAAAGTCCGACTTCTCCGCCGCGGGCTGCCCCGGGTTCTGGTCGTCGAATACCTGGAAGGCGACGCCGCCGGCGATGACCGTGGCCAGGGATTGCGTATTGAGCTTGAGCCCCGTGGCATTGAGCGAAAGATCGACGCCGCTGGCGTTCCAGAAGCGCGTATTGTCGGTGACCAGCTGATCGTGCGGTGCGTCGACGAAGACCTGCACCGTGACGTGCTTGCCATCGGCATCGAGGTCGGATTCCACCACCTTGCCCACCGCGACGCGGTGGTAATACAGAGGTGAGCCGATGGCCAGGGAGCCGGCATCCTCGGTGTGCAGCATGAACAGCTTGCCTTTCATGTCATGCGTCACCGGCGGCGGCTGTTCCAGGCCGATATAGCTGTCCTTTTTCTGGTCCGAAGCGCCGATGTCGACGCCGATATAGGCGCCGGAAACCAGGGTGTCGATGCCCGACACGCCATTGATACCGATGCGCGGCCGCTCCACCCAGAAGCGCGAGTCCTCCACTGCCAGGCTGGAGGCGTCTTTCTTGATATCGACGATGGCGATGATGTGGGCGTGATCGCGAGTCAGGGTAATTCGCTTGACCTTGCCCACCACCACGTTCTTGTAACGCACTTCGGTCTTGCCCGCTTCCAGCCCTTCCGCGGTTTCGAAGCTGATGGTGATGGTCGGCCCCGCTTCGAGATAGGTGCGCACCACCAGCACCAGCCCGGCCAGGGCCGCCACGATCGGCACCAGCCAGATCAGCGAAAAGCTCCAGCGGTGCTGGCGCCGCAGTTGCGGCTCGGGCAGGTCGTCTAGTTCGCGTTCGGTCATGTTCTTGGCATCGCGCCGGATTTCGGTTTGGACGGCACTTTCAGGCGCCGGTTCCTCTCGCGGCGGGCTGCCGCTGTCCCGCCGATGATCGCACGTCCCAGATCAGGCGCGGGTCGAAGCTCATCGAAGCCAGCATGGTCAGAATGACCACGGCGCAGAAAGCGACGATGCCGGGGCCCGCCCGCACTTCGGCGACAACGCCGAAGCGCACCAGCGACAACAGCAGCGCCACCACGAATACGTCGAGCATCGACCAGCGGCCGATCAGCTCCACCATGCGGTAGATACGCGTGCGCTCGCGCCGCCAGCGCGCCGAGCCGCGCCTGCTGCTGAGCAGCAGAAGCAACAGGCAAGCCATCTTGATCAGCGGCACGGCAATGCTGGCGGTGAAGACGATCACGGCCAGATCCCAGGCGCCGCCGTTCCACAATTCCACCACGCCGGACAGGATGGTGTTGTCATCGGCCCCGAACAGGGTAGCGGTATGCATGACCGTGAGGACGTTGGCCGGGATATACAGGATGGCCGCGGCGATCAGGAAGGCCCAGGTGCGGGCATGACTGTCGGGCTTGCGCCGGTGCAGCGACTGGTCGCAGCGCGGGCAGAAACAGGGCGAGGACTTCCACGCGCCATGCAACACCAGTCCGCAGGCGTGACAGGCCAGCAGATTCAGATCGCCGGCCCTCACCAGCGCCAGGCGCTCCTGCCGCAAAGCGCCGTGCTGCCCCACTACACCCGCGGCGGCATCGGCCGGCGCTTCGCCCGGGTCCACCGCAAGCGGCCGCCGCCGCAGCGCGGCTCCGCCGGTCGCGCTCTCGATGCGTTCCGCGCATTCCCATAATTCGCCGAGATCGCGCGAATTCAACCGGGTCAACAGGAAGGTCAGCACGGCGAAAGCCCACATGCCGGTTTCCGGCGTGGCGGTGGCCATGCCGCCCAGCTTCACCACTGCCACCAGCAAGCCCAGCACGAACACTTCCACCATAGTCCACGGCTGCATCTGCCTGAGCGCATGCATCACGCCGATGAATGCCACCGGGACCCGGCCGCGGCGCAACGGCACCAGCACGTAGACGTAGAGGCAGATCTGCAGCAAGGGGAAGAAGAACACGGTGATGGCCGCTACCGGCGCGATCGGGGAAACATTGGAATCGTAGGTATCGACGATCATCTGCCACAGCGTCGCCTCACTGCTCTTGCCGTTGACGCCGAGCAGCATCAGCGGATAGGCATTGGCGATGAGGAACACCGACAGCGCCGCCAGGGTCAGCGCCAGCATGACATCGAGATCGGAGCGGGAATTGCGGTACAGCCGGGCGCCGCAGCGGCTGCAGCAAGCCATGGCCCTGCCCTGCAAGGGCGCGCGCCGGTACACCGAATCGCAGAATTCGCAGATGATCAGATTGGCTGTCGACATGGGCCGGCGGATGGTCCTGATCTGTAACGGCGCAGCCGGTTGGGGCTGCGACTGGCGCAGTCTAACAAGGTTCCAACGGGCTTCGGACGAACTTCAGACTACCGTTGGGCAAAAAAAACCCGCTGACGCATCCTTGCATCAACGGGCCTACAACAAGCCTACAGCGCCCGGAAACCAGGGCGCGCCATCCTTGGCGCGACTACGCGGCAATGCGGCAGGCTCTGCGGGCCTTGCGCTTTGCCGCGTCCCTGGCCGGACTTCCACCGGAACCTCCTGTTCCGGCAGCTACCTCACCCACCCCGAATCTGCCTCAATCAGACCTGGTGGCAACGAATCGGCGCCATCCTTGGCGGGGCTTCGCGGCGCGGACGCCACGAAGCCCCAACCGGATCATCCTTGATCCGGCGTGAACCTGGCCTCAGCCGCCGGCGACCTTGAGGCCGGAACTGTCGACGCTCTTCACGCCTTTCACCTTCTTGGCAAGATCCTCGGCATGATCGACCGCATCCTGGCTTGCCACCGTGCCGGACAGGGCGACCACGCCATTGCTGGTGTTGACGCCGATGTCCAGGCCCTTGGTGACGCTGTCGGCCAGCAGGCCCGATTTCACCTTGGTGGTGATCCAGCTGTCCGAGGCGTACTTGCCGGTCTTCCTGGCCGCCTTGTCGGTCTTGGCGGCGACGCTGTCGGCCAGCGACGGCGTGGTGATCTGGTCGTCGACCGATTGCACGCCATCCACCGTGGAGGCCAGCTGCTTGGCCGCCGAGGCGGCATCGGACGTCGGGGCCGAGCCGGTCAGGGTCACCGCGCCATTGGTGGTGGTGACGCTGATCCTGGCGTTCTTCAGGCGCGAGTCGTCGAGGAACCTCGCTTTCACCTTGGCGGTGACCGCAGTATCGCTGATGGCCGCGCCCACGCTATCGCTGTGCGGTTGCGGATCGTCCGCATAGGCGGCGCCGCTCAGCACCACTCCGCCGGCCAGGCAGGCGCCGATACCGGCGGCGATCAGGGTGGTTCGGAAAAATTTCCTGTTGTTCATTAGTTTTGCTCTCCTTGCAGTTATTTCGAATAGGTCCAGGGCAAACGTGGCTACCGGGCTGAGCGCCTCAGATCGAGGGTCGGCGGCCCGCGACCAGCGAAACCACGAACAGCACCAGGAAGATCAGGAACAGGATCTTGGCGATGCCCGCGGCGGTGCCGGCGATGCCGAAAAAGCCCAGGGCGCCCGCAATCAGGGCGATGATGAAAAACACAACGGCGTAGTGGAGCATTTCGTTCTCCTTCTTATGGTCCGGCAGGCAGGCCGGTCTGTCAGGCGGCGGCGAGCGCCGGCAAGTTGTCGAGCAGACGTTCCAGCGCATTGAGCAGGCGCTCCTGCGCTTGCAGCACGTCGCGGAACTGCGGGTTGACCGGATGCACGATGCCGTCCCAGTGCATCTGTTCGCCGTGCAGCCTCAGCTGCGACAGGCGCTCGGCAATGATCTGGTTCCTGCGAGTGAATTTTTCGACCGTCATTTCAATAATTCCATCCATGGCAAGCGAAAGATTTGGAGGCAGTTTCAAGCGTCGTTGAGATTGCGCCGGGATTCGCCACCGGCGCGATGCAGCGGCGCCGGATCCTGCTTGCGGTTCAGCAGCAAAGACAGAATGGCGAGCATCACCGCGGTCAGACACAGGCCCCAGGCCAACTGCCCGGAAACCCCGGCCAGGTCGTTGAGGCCGATGAAGCCGGAGACGCAGGCAATCAGCACGAAGGCGGCAGACCAGTAAGACATCGCAAGCTCCTTCGGGTTAAATGGCCCAGACGCCGATGCGCCGGTCGTCCTGGTCGGGAATGAACACCGGCACGGTGGCGATAGCACCCGCGCGCGGGGCATCCAGCGCGCCGGCGTCATCCAGGGCGCGCAGCTGCTTCGGCGGGTCGGCCTGCCGCGCCGGCGCCGGCGCATCCGCGCCCTGACCGCGAACCCGCTGTGCCGCGCCATGACCCATCGCGCCGAACAGGATGAATCCGAACAAGAGAGGGAGAACGTTTTTATGCATGACCCTGCTCCTTTATTGATTGACCTGACCCCGAGATCCGCCTGGCAGTGCCCGGAAAGCGGGGCCTCGCCAAGTCCTGTAACTGTCATTGCGAGCCTCGTGCCAGATTGATCGGCACCTGGTCTTATTTGATTTATTCTTTATTTTTCATGCAATTACATATTTTTCGGAGCTGGGATTCGGAGCTCCGGACGAGCGCCTTAAGCAAGGCCGTGTAATATTTACCGGGAACCAGGTGCATGGATCGTGTAAAGCCTGCCGACACAGGCCCGAAGGGGCCTTCCGGCGTCGGTGATGATCATCACAACCTAAGGACGCGGGGATGATGCGGGAGTCGCACCTCGAGGCATTGCGGGTTCTGTGGGTCGATGACGACGCCGAACTCACCAGCGGCCTGGTCGACTATCTGGCGGGCGAAGGTTATGCCGTGGATTGCGCGCACGACCTGGCCGGTGCCGCGAGGGCCCTCGAGCAGTCCGCCTACGACCTGGTGCTGGTCGACCTCGATCTGCCGGACGGCAGCGGCTTTTCCCTGATTCGCGATACGCCGCGGCAGCGCGCGCGGGAATTCGTGGTGATCACCGGCCACGGCAGCGTCCGCACCGCGGTGGAAGCGCTGCGGCACCAGGTGTTCGACTACCTGATGAAGCCGGTGGAACTGGCCGAGTTGTGCAACCTGCTGGCCCGTGTCGGTCATGCGCGCGGCGTGCCGGGAACGGCACCGGAAAGCAGTGCATCACCCCAAACCGAAGAGTGGAAAGATGCCGGCAGTATCACGCCGGCCCCTACTGCCGCAAGCAGTGCTGCGGAGCTGCTGCCCGGCAATTCCGCCGGCATGCGGCAGGTGCAGCAGCTGATCATGCGCGCCGCCGGCAGCGACATCACGGTACTGCTGCAGGGCGAAAGCGGCAGCGGCAAGGAAGTCGCCGCCAACTGCCTGCATCAGCTCTCCAATCGCCGCAATGGCCCTTTCGTGGCCTTCAACTGCGGCGCGGTGTCGCCCGCGCTCATTGCCAGCGAGCTGTTCGGCCATGAAAAGGGCAGCTTCACCGGTGCCCTGCGCACGCATAAGGGCATCTTCGAGCGCGCCGGAGGTGGCACACTGTTTCTCGACGAAATCACCGAGATGCCGCTGGACCTGCAAACCTCCCTGCTGCGGGTACTCGAAACCGGCGCGGTGACGAGGGTGGGCGGCGACCGCGAGCTGCCGGTCAACGTGCGCATCGTCGCGGCCACCAACCGCGAGCCCCTGCGCTATGTCGAAGAGGGACGCTTCCGCCTCGATCTGTACTATCGCCTGCAGGTGTTTCCCATCGTGCTGCCGCCTTTGCGCGAGCGGCTTGAGGACATCGAGCTACTGGCGACCTACTTCCTGTCGCATTTCAGCCAGCGCGCCGCCGGACGCAGCTTCTCCGCCGCCGCGCTGGCGCGCCTGCTGCAACACGACTGGCCCGGCAACGTGCGCGAATTGCGCAATGTCGTGGAACGCGCCTGTCTGCTCGGCAGCGCGGTAATCGAACCGGAACATCTGCTGCTGCCCGAAGGCGTGATTGGGGGGGCGGCTGCCGGCGCCCCTCCTTCCGCGGCGCCGACGGCGCCGCGCGCCGGCGGCACCCTGTTGCGCGACGCGGAACAGGACCTGATCCTGCATACCCTGGCCGCCTGCCGCGGCAACAAGACCCGTGCCGCCGCCGAGCTTGGCATCAGCCTCAAGACGCTGTACAACAAATTGAAGCGTTTCGAAGGCCGGGAAGGGATGGACAGACCGTCTCCCGCCGCGGAAAAGCGCTCATGAACATCGTATTGCTGGAAGACGATACCGATACGCGCGAAGCGATGGCGGCACTGCTCAGCCTGGACGCGCATCAGGTCGAGCAGGCCTACGACTCCGCCAGCTTCAGGCTGGTCACCGGCGACCTGCGCAGCGAGGCCGTCATCTTCGATCTGCACCTGGCCAGCGACAGCAATGGCCTGAGCCTGGCCATGGACTACCAGGCGCGCCGGCAGGCCGCGGGACTGCAACCAGCCAAGCTGATCGCGCTGAGCGGCAGCGACCATCCCGACCATTTCATCGCCCGCGCCAGGCCACCGTTTCCGGTGCATCATCGCCTGATCAAGCCGGCCGATCACGCGCAGATTCTTGCCGCGCTCGACAGCTGAAAGCTCATCCGCGGGCAAGCCCCGCTCGCCGGGCCCACCGCACCGCCCAGAGAAGCCAGGAGACGTCATGCTCGACCTGCCCTCCGCCGACGCTGCCGCCGCCCCCGCGCACTGGCGCGAGGCACCGCTGCCCGGTGCGACGCTGCTGCTGGCGCTGCGCGACCGGCTGATCCGTGCCGATCGGCACGAGCCCGTGGCGGCGGCGCCCGCCCTGCTCGCCCGGCTGGCCGCCGCGGCGGGCGACGGCGAGGTGGTGGTGGCCTACGACTCTTCCGGCGCGGCCTGGCGCCTGCGACATGCCGGCGCCGCCGGGGAGGTGCGGCTGTGGCAGGCACAGTCGCTGGACGACAGCCGCGCCCGCCTGTTTTCGCGTCTGCGCGGCATGCTGGGGCAGCAGCTGAGCGCAAGTGTGCTGCACGAGCTGCGCAATCCGCTCAATGCGCTGTCGCTGCATGCCGACCTGATGGCGCGCCTGCTGTCGGGCAGCGCGCAACTGGAGCGCGCCCTGCCCAGCCTCGACGTGATCAAGCAGCGCGTGGGCGATTTGCGCCAGCGCCAGGACGCGGCGGTCGGCTTCTGGCTCGGCGACGCGGCACTGGCGGAGGCAGCCTGCGCCGACCTGCGCCATGTGGTCGAGGACAGCCTGCGTCTGCTGCGCGGCCATCTGGCCTTGCAGGACGTGCGTTTGCGCGGCGAAGCCCTGCACCTGCTCGGAACGACCCGCTTGCGGCGCGGGGCGGCGCAGGCGCGGCTGGCACTGATGACGCTGCTGCTGATGGCCTGCGCGGGCGCCAGGCAGTACCGCGACGCCGACGGCAGCAGCGAGGTGATGCTGCAAACCTTCATCGACGGCCACACCCTGATTCTGGAACTGCAGGCGCCCGTCGACGGGCAGGCGCTGGGGCGTGAAGCGGCGGACACCGACGGCAGCGGCCTGATGGCGGGGCTGGCGCTGCTGCTGGAAAGCGCGGGCATCGCGCTCGAGGCGGACCCGGGACAGGCGCTGACGCGGCTGTCGTTGCCGGCCGGATAGGCACGGGCAGGACTACACTGGAACGGACACAAGGACGCCGCAGGCAGGGTGAATGCGATGGATGGAGCGATTGCTTCCGGCGGCGCGCCGCGCCGGCTGACCAATAGCGTGGCGCTGCACGCCCCGGCCGATCTGAGCGTGGACCTGTACCTGATGCCTGCCGGCACGACGCAGACGGACCCATCGTCGAGCCACGTGATCAGCATGCATGCCGGCGCACCCGTACAGGCTTGGTGCCGCTGTGAAGGCCTGAGCCAGCAGCGGCTGCAGACGGCAGGCGACATCGACATCGTGCCCGCCGGTGCCACTGGCGTCTGGCGGGACGAGCAAAGTGCCACCATCCTGCTGCTGCGCCTCGCGCCCGCCTTGCTGCTCTCCGCCGCGCGCGATCTCGAACTGAATCCGGACCGCGCGGTACTGACGCCGCGGATGCAATTGCGCGATCCGCGCCTCGAACACCTGGCCTGGGCGCTCAAGGCCGAGCGCGAAGCCGGCTATGCCGGCGGCCGCCTCTACGCCGAAAGCCTGGGCACGGCGCTGGCGGCCCACTTGTTGCGCGCCTATGCCGAACCCGCGAGCAGGCCGGGAGCCGATCGCGGCCTGCCGCCGCGGCAGTTGCAGCGGGTGCTCGACTACATCGAGGCCGAACTCGAACACAATCCGGGCCTGGCCGAACTGGCGGCCCTGACCAGCTTCGGCCTGTCGCATTTCAAGGTCCTGTTCCGCCGCTCCACCGGCATGCCGCCGCACCAGTACCTGCTGCGACGCCGCGTCCAGCGGGCGCAGGAGCTGTTGCTGCAGGGCCGGCTCAGCGCCAGCCAGATCGCCCTGGAAACCGGCTTCGCCCACCAGAGCCATATGGCGCGCTGCATGCGCCGGGTGCTCGGCGTCACTCCCTCCGTGCTGATACACGCCGGCCGCTAGGCCGATCACCGGCTGAATATGCCCTCGCGCAGCCATGCGTGCGCGACCGTGTGCTGTGCGGCGGGCATGCTGTGGCTCCCTATCGGAGACAGCAGCCATGCCCAGCCGGCAACGTGTGGAGCAATTGATCCAGATGGTCGAACGCGGTGAGTTCGTCGAGGCGCTGCGGGAGTTTTATGCCGAGGACGCCAGCACCCGCGAGAACAGCGAGGAGCCGAGCAAGGGCCTGGCCAACCTGATCGAAAGAGAGCGCATGGCGCTGGCCGCCTTCAGAATCCGCACCCTGCCCACCACGGCCTTCCTCGTCGATGGCGACCGCTCGGTGATTCACTGGACTTTCGAATTCACCGATGCACGCGGCCGCAGCATGCGCTTCGAGGAACTGGCCAGCCAGCTGTGGCGCGGAGAGCGCATCGTGGAGGAGCGCTTCCACTACGATCCCGCGCAGCGCGGACGCTGGACCTAGACCTGGATCTATTTGCGCGGCTCGCGCGCCGCCACTTCGATCGGCAGGTGCGACGAGGGTGTCGCGCTGTTGCCGAGCACGGCGATCAGCTTCTCCAGATCGACCGGCTTGCCGACATGGGTGTCGAAGCCACTGTCGAGGGCGCGTAGTTCGTCTTCCTTGCGCGAGAACGCGGTGAAGGCGATCAGCGGCACCGCCGGCGAAGTGGCGCTCTCGCGTTCGCGCAGGGCGCGGATCCGGCGTGCCAGGGCATAGCCGTCGGCGTCGGGCATGCCGATATCGGACACCACGATGTCCATGCGCTGGAAGCGCAGCCGCTCCATCGCCTCGGCCACCGACGCCGCCGTCACCACGCGCGCGCCCTCGGCGGTAAGCAGGGACTCCAGCACCGAGCGCACGTCGGCCTCGTCATCCACCACCAGCAGGCGCAGGCCCTGCAGCCGCTGCGCGCCCGCGCCGGCGCCGCTGGATACCGCGGGCTCCGACTGCGCGTTCGCCGCCTGCTGGATCGCCTCCGTTGCCGATGGCTCCACCGCGTGTATGGGCAGGCTCACGGTGAATTCCGCGCCGCGCCCGGCACCGGCACTGCTCACGCCGACCTGGCCGCCATGCAATTCCACCAGATGCTTGACGATGGCCAGGCCCAGGCCGAGTCCGCCATATTGGCGGGCGCTGGAGACGCTGCCTTGCACATAGCGCTCGAAGATGCGCGGCAGCAGTTCCGGCGCGATGCCGATGCCGGTATCCAGCACCCGCAGTTCCAGCCGGTCGTCGACGCGCTGCGCCCGCACCTGAACCCTGCCCCCGGCGGGAGTGAACTTGACCGCGTTGCTGACGACGTTGATCACCACCTGACGCAGCCGGTCGCCGTCGCCCACCATCCACAACGGCGGCTCCTTCAATTCCAGATTGAGCTGCACGCCCTTCGCCGCGGCCGCCGGCCGCGAGACGTCGACGGCGGCCTGCAGGATGTCGGCCAGATCGACGCGGCGCGTGCTCAACGACAGCTTGCCGCTGATGGCACGCGATACGTCGAGCAGATCGTCGATCATGCGCGCCAGCGAACGCGCATTGCGCTCGATGGTGTGCAGCTGGGTGCCGATCTGCGCGGTGGGGGCCGTATCCTTGCCGCGAATCAGGCGGCTCAGGAACTGCGTCCATCCCAGAATGCCCTGCAGCGGCGTGCGCAGCTCGTGCGACACGGTGGAAACGAATTCATCCTTGGCCTGGTT